>Ga0181530_10004494_pt1 | contig 14759 bp, 10 predicted proteins | sample PEATcosm2014_Bin_42_FD_119769 | JGI IMG/M metagenome (GOLD analysis project Ga0181530, IMG submission 119769) | Peatland microbial communities from MTU Mesocosm Facility, Houghton, MI, USA - PEATcosm2014_Bin10_60_metaG | ecosystem: Environmental > Terrestrial > Soil > Wetlands > Peat | place... | reverse complement strand
CGTTTTGCCATTCGGGATGGTAATGCAGGGTGTCGACGATCGCGCCGAAGCAGAGGAACGAAGCCAGCATGCCGCCGGCTGCCGGAACCGCGACGGGCCGCAGCAGATTATCGAAGACCAGCCTCGCGCGCGAACGCAATTCGGCCATTCGCGCCGCCAGATTCCGGCGCAGCGCCTGCCGCGAACGCTCACGGGAAGCGATCACCCGCAGCCGCGTCAGGAGCAGCGGAGACACACTCTTCTGCGGCAAGCTCTTCAGGCCCGTGCGCAGAGACCGCACCTTGGCGCGATGCAGATCGCACTCCCGGCACTCGCCAAGATGCGCCGCCACCAGCAGCCGGTCGCTTTCGCCCAGCGTGCCCGCCGCGAAATCCCACAGCGTGCTTCGAATGGACTTGCAGTTCACTTCGTCGGTCATCGGGCGGTCCTCGGAACCAGTTGCACGGATGCAACCGGACCCAGCCGGGTCGCGAGATTCCGTCGCAGGGCTTCACGGCCTCTTACGATTCGAGATTTAACGGTGCCGATGGAAACTTCGAGAATGTCGGCAATCTCTTCATAGCTCATATCCTCGACCTCCCTCAGGACGAGTGCGGCGCGGAAAACGGGGTTAATATCCGCGAGCGCTTCTTCAAGCAGGACTTGGGCTTCACGATTCATGGTGAAGTCAAACGGTGTTTCCCCAGAGTCCATCAGGGGTTTTTCGCGGCTCTCGAAATCGTCGAAAGTCTCTTCGATTCCGGTTTCGCCGCGGCGGTGACGGAACAACCAGCGCCGCCGGTTATGGGATTCGTTTACGGCGATCCGGTAGACCCACGTGCGCAGACTGCTGTCGCCGCGAAAATGTCCGACGTTGCGAAAAATCTTCAGGAACACTTCCTGCGCCACGTCGCCGGCATCGGCCTGATCGTTAAGCAATCGCCAAGCCAAGTTGTAAACCGGAGCCTGAAAGCGTTCGATCAACTGCTCATAGGCGGAGTCGTCGCCTGCCTGCAGTCCGGAAATGAGCCGGTGATCTTCGAGCACAGCCTCCTGTTCGGCTGTAAGGTTCGAATTCAGATTGAGATACGAATTGCCCGCCAAATGTTGCCTCTGGACTGCCTCGATTATAAGACTCCGCCTGCCGCGCGTAAGTTCCCGGAGTTTTTGAATCCCGACTCCCTCACGGTTGCGGCCTGTGAGGGGCGCGCGCAACATTGGCGGCTTGGGCGTGATAGCCGTGAACGAATTTCCGAAAAGGCGATTCTGCAAAACGAAGCCAATTTCGGGGTATCCGATTTGAATTCAAAGGATTGGCAGGCGCGCAAACAAGCTCGGCTTGGCGACGAGCGAAGTTGAAGCGCAGACGTTATCCGTCAATTCAGCGATCATTCGTGTGTTCCTCCTTTGTTCAAGTTCTGTTCGGACGCACTACGTCCCCCGGCCGAGGAAAAACTGTGAGAAGGAGCCGGTGAATAGCCCTTTCCCGATTCGAGTAAATCACATGGAAAGTGAGCTGGAGCGCAAATTATGCGTAAGCCATTGAGCTGATGGGTAAAATTCTACAGCTTCGCCTGTCACTTGGCGGACCGCTGCCGGCGAGTCCCGCGCGCGCCCGAAGCCGCGCAGCGCCCAGCTTCATTTCGAGTCGAGAAACCCAGCCCTAATTCAAATCCGGCGACTGTAGTAACGGATTGTGCCAGGCTTTGTTGCGCACGTGCGTCCGTGATTGAATGCGCCATCCCTGGGCGGTCTTCACGTAAAAATCCTCGTAGCCCCCGAAGCGCTCCACCGAATTCGGGCCTTTGGCTCCGATCGTGACCAGATAAACGCGACCGCGAGCACCGCCCGGCGCTGGTGTGATCACGTGATTCAGCATCAGATGGCTCCAGCCATTCCAGCCGACGCTCCTGCAGCCGAGCGTTCCGCCCCCGGCGGCTCGGGCGAGTTCCTCGCGGCCGCGCGCCCGCACCAGGCCCTTTTTGGCGTAGCCTTCGTCGGTCATGTCGTCGGTGAAAGTGCCATCAGCCGTGTAGAGATCGGCATAGTCGTAGCCGTTGTTGGAGCAGGTGTCGATGGCGTGCGCATAGCGATTGGCGAGCTGACCGATCTCCGCGTAGTCCAGTGCGGAAAGCGCCGGCGCCTGCCGCTGCGCGTGCAGTGTGACCCAGGCCGCCGGCGCCGCCACAAGGAGCAACGCTACAAAAGATCTCGCCACAAAGACCATGGAACGTGCATATTTCGGTATCTTCATCGATTGCCTCCTTTGAGGAACACGCGCAAAACGGGTCGCGTCCGCGCCCTTTGCGCTACGCGCTGCTTTCTTAAGGAATTCGAGCCCAGCCACCCGGATAGGGTGCGGACCACCCTGAGGTGGAACGCGCTGTCCGGAATCTCCACGTGCCCTGTTCCGAAACGATCCGGCCTTCGAAGGCGCCTGCCGTCCAGTAGCCGGCGCCTCCGGAAGTGCCACCGAGATCCAACAGGCGCGCGCGAACCTTCGCACTCCTGCCGTCCGGCGCGACGTCGATCACCGGTTGCAGGATTTGGTTCACGAAGATGGAACTCCCGGAGGTGGTATTGCGGCCAGGCTGCACAAACAAGCCGGCCAGGTCGCCCGGCGATTCATCCAGGTAGTAGCCATAGGCGCCGATCAGGTTCTCGGCAGCGTCCCAGGCTTCCGCTGCGGCGAGGCTGCGCTCGGCATCTTTCAAACGAGCCTCCAGTTCCGCCGCGTGGCGTACCGCGGGTTCGCTCGCAGGGTTGTTCGCGGAGCCCGGGGCAGCCGTAGCGGGGCTCGCGGCAGTCGTTGTGGACCTGGTGGCCGGAACCCCCTCGGGATATTGGGGCGGCTTTCCGGTCACGGGGTTGTTGAAGTGGAACGGCGCGACCGCGAACTTGGGATAGATCTCATAGGAAGCGGTCGGCGGGCGGTCCGGAGGAAACTCCTTGCTGGGACCGGGCGCGGGCTTCGCGCTCTTGGCCCAGCCTGCGGCGGCATCGACGATCATGCGCGGGTAGAAGTGCACGGACTGAATCTTCCACGTCCCGCCCTGCCTGGCGCCGTCCTGCTTGACGAATGTGTTCTCGAAGACGCCCTCGCTCAGTTCGCCGTTGCGGCCGCCGGGAGCACTGGACATGATCAACTCGACGCCACGCGCCTTCGCTGTGCGCCCCTCCGGCGCGACGGACACGATAGTCTGCAGGTAGATGTGATCGTTCAGCTCTCCGTCCAGTTCTCCAACGGCGAGCCCCCGCGGCCCGAATTGATCGAGAGCGTGCCGGATGCTCGCCTTGCCCACGTAGACGCCCTGCAATCCCAACTCCAGAGTTCCGTTCCCGGCAAAAAGATCCGCCACCCGATCCCAGAGTTTGCGCTCGACAGCGTATCCGTAGGTGTCCTGGAGATTGGTGACCTCGGCCTGATCGTTCAGCCGCGCGGCACGACGTGCGAGTTGGTTGACGCGATCGGCGAGCGATGTAAGCGAGGGAGGTGTGCCGTTCGCAGACTTGGCACTCCGGCTCGCTGAGTCCGGGATCGGCGTCGTTACACTCGTCGTCACGCTCGCGGCAGTGTAGTGAAAAGGGACGTGCGCTCCCGAGTCCTTCCAGCCAGCGGCAGTGTACGCCGCCGTGACCTTGGGTTCCGAGTGAATCACGCTGATCTTCCACACGCCTTCGTCCAGGACATACTCATTCTCGTAGACGCCGCTATACCAGGTAGCCGAGCCTCCATAGCGTCCCAACATCGCCAGAATGCGCCATCGCCCCTTCGCGGTTCGGCCGTCCGGCGCGAGGGTGATTACCGGCTGGAACAGGATGTGCGGGTAGATGCGGCCTTCGGCGAGGCCGAGCCTCCCTTGCCCGACCTGCTCGAAAAAGAGCTTACGGATCGCGGCTTTTCCCCGCACGCCCGACTGATAGTTGGTGACGGCATCCTCGGCGAACAGGTCCGCGAAGTCGTTCCACAAACCGAGTTCGACGTAGTGTCCGTAAGCATACTGCACACGCTTGATGGCGCGGACGGACTCGACGCTTTCAATGTGGGCTTGAAGGCGTTCGACCCTTGTTTCGAGGGCCGGCAACGGGTCCGACTGTTGGGCGGTGGCCAGTACACTCCACGCGCCTGTCGCGAGGGCGACGACCAGGATGTGGTTCGAGGGCATCGGCAGGATTCTACCACCTGGAGCCGCACTTGAGTTCGATGGGCCGTGGCGGCCGTGGAAGCCGGCGGACAGATGGTAAAGACGGACACCCGCACTCCCCCAGGGGCCTTCCATGCGGGCCAAGACAACTCAACATGGGTTCGCAGACTGACGGTACCGCTAACCGGAATCACGGGAGAGTTGGTGCAACGTGTCGGGAGTAATCCCGCGACGTTTCCTCGAAGGCCGTATCTCGGGAGTGTACAGGCTGGACAATTCGACGTGATGCAGACTATTCCTCGGAATGAAATCATTTCCGATGAACGCGATCACACTCTGGCGCTCCGGATGGCCGCCGACCGCCGGATCGTGCTGAACTAATCGGGCTTGACAAGGAAAGCAAAGCACCTGATAATCGTTAATCGATATATCGTTATTCGTTATGCCAAGACGAAAGCTGGACCCACTGCCCTCGGCGGCCTTTAACATCCTTCTGGCCCTGGCAGGTGAGGATCTACATGGTTACGCCATCATGCGCCAGGTTGAGCAACAGACATGCGGGCGGGTGCGATTGGGGCCCGGGACGTTGTATGGCTCGCTTCGAACACTGCTGGAAGCGAGTCTTATCGAGGAGCTCGAAGACAGCACCGGCCCAAAGGATAGTGCAGAGCGCCGTCGTTATTACCGCCTAACGCCCGCAGGTCTCAAGCTCGTTCGAGCGGAGGTAGAATCGCTCGCCCAGACGCTCCGAATTGCCCGGGCAAAACCCATATTGGGAGGGGTAGATGTCTGAGAAGCTCTATAACCTTCTGTTAAAGCTCTATCCGAATCATTTCCGTCGCGCATACGGTGACGCGGCGTTGCGTCTGGTTCTCGATCGCGCTCGTGATGAAAAAGGGTTTCTTTGCGGGTTGCGTCTTTGGCTTGATCTGCTGGTGGATCTCGCCATATCCCTGCCCCGCGAATACAGCAAGGCCCCGAGAACGCGAATCCTGGCGGCCAATCCCGCAAATGGTAACCCTTCGTTTCAGCTTCTGACGGGACGATCGCTGAACCCTGCTCTGCTGTTGGTTGCCGGCTTGCTGACAGCGGCTTTATTTTGGACATGCGTCACTGCAGCAGCGCACAGCCGGACATTCCCCGCACGATTTCCCGCGGATTCGTATTCGCTGCAGGCGATTGTGCAGAGCGATGTCGCTCTGGCCCGGTCTGCCTCCGAAGCTGAATCGGGTATTAACAATCGAGACCGTAACGCAGAATCGGGCTCTGTCGGCCTGTACAGTTTCTGCATCACGGCACACCGTGACATGCCGCGTAATTCGTTACAACCACTTCTACGTTTTAGTTTTGCGTCTCCCGGTGCATCCGGGGCGGCGCTGATCGATGGAAAAATCGTCAAGACATTTAAGAACGAACAGCACCTCTGGATTAGTGCGGATATGTCCGCTGGAAATCACGCGTTTGTCCTGCGTGTGGACAGGCGTGCCGAGAATGCTTCGATCTCCAGTAACAAAGATTTCGGATATTGCCCGGCAAAATAGGGGGCCATATGACGACGGAATGGCGCGTTTAGATCCGGCCAATGGTGAAGGCTCAATCTACACCGCTGCCTCCTGCGCCGCGGTCAGCGCACAGGCCGGAGGGTCCGTTGTGCGCGAAAAGAAAAGTGCCATAGGTAGACAATTCCGCCGAGAGGATGAAGTGACGCGCGCCGCCGTCTTTGCGATTTTTGTGGCGGCGATAGCCGCCGCTCAGCAGGATACGCCCTCACCGACATTCAGCGCAGCAATCAAACTTGTCGAGGTGGATGTGGTCGCCCGCAGCCAAGGCGCACCCGCGACCGGCCCGACCAAAGACGATTTCACTCTGCTCGACAACGGCAAGCCGCAGAAGATCGCGTTTTTCTCCGTGCAATCGGGCCGGGTTGCGGCTCCCCCCGGCGCGGATGTTGCGCTTCTTCCGGCGGGGGTTGTCTCGAACCGTTCGGAACCCGAGGGCCACCCGACGGGGAATACGAGTGTCGTGTTTCTCGATCAGAGAAACACGCCGATGCCCGACCAGGCGTTTGCGATTCAGCGCATTGCAAAGTTCATCGCGACCCGCGGTCCGCAGGACAGGACTGGCATCTACACCTTCGGGAGAGACGGATCGCTGAAGGTCGTCCAGGAAATAACCAGCGACAGCGAACTGCTCAGCCGCGCCGCCGCCAGCCTCAAAGCACAGGACCCGGAATTCCGCTCTCCGGACGTAAGCGGATTAGAAGGCAAAGGCGGTCGTGGGCTATCACCCACGCGGCAAAAATGGGCAGCGCCCCCCGGACTTAAGCGGATTACAAGGCGATGGCGGTCATGCGGCGGCCGATGAGTTTAGCGCGCTTCTCATGAGAATGCGCGAAATCGATACCAGGCAAGTACTGGAGCAGGCCGCCCGCCACCTGGCAAACGTGCCCGGGCGCAAGAGCCTGATCTGGATCAGTGAGGCGTTCTCCCTTCACTGGAAGTATCTGGATTTCACACCGGACATACTGGAGGCCGGCCGTAAGCTGAACGACGCTGCCGTCGCACTCTACGCCATCGATCCGCGCGGCGTCGGTGGCGCTCTGGAGGGCCAGACCTCCGTAGCCAATGCCGAGTACGGCGGCGTGCACACCCAGGAACAGATACGGGCTCCGATGATCGGGGAAGGGCGTTTCCCTGCGCCCTTCGGCTTCGACACGATGGGCTTTCTGGCAGGCCTGACGGGAGGCCGGAGGTTCGTCAATGACAACGGTATTGAGAAGCTGATTCAGGCCGCCGCGGACGACGGCGAATTTACCTACACTCTGGGCTTCTATCCCGCGCAGGAAGATCGCGACGGAGTCCGCCACAGCCTTATGGTCGCGGTGGCGAAACAGGGCATTAACCTTCGTTATCGGCAAAACTACCTTGCGTCGCCCGCGGCCACCGCGAATGATAACCCCGCATTGCGGCAGTTGCTAACGGATGCCGCCGACAGTCTGCAGGTGGAGCTCTCCGCTGCGGCATCCCCGGATGAGGCGAACCCTGGCTCATGGCAGGTAAAAGTGAACGTAAACGTTCGCGGCCTGCAGTTGACGCATGAAGATGCGAAGTATGCGGGCGGCATTGATGTCTCTTTCCACGTCGAGGGGGCGGGGAAGGTTGTTACAAAGACCCTGAAGATCGCCATTCCGGACGATCAATTCGCCGCGTTCCTGGAGAACGGCATCGACACAAGTCTGACCATTGAAACAACGGGAGGCGCCGGTGCCGTTCGCGTTGTGGTGCAGGACCGAAATACCGGAGCCGCGGGGTCTGTCACTGTTCCGTTGAAGGAGAGGTAGAGCATGAAGCGAATTGCGATTTTGGTTGCTTTGGTTTTTTGGGCAGGCATCGCGCTCGCCCAGACCGCCAGTCCCAAGCGCCCCTCAACCCCCGCCGAGCAATCGGCCGTCATCGAGAAGGTCCGCGACCACGCCTTGAGCTACACGAAGGAATTGCCCAATTACATCTGTACCCAACGGACCCGGCAGATGATCCAGCAGGGTACGGTACTTGGCCAGCTGCGCACAGGCCTGGATCTCATCGAAGAACAAGTCACCTTCGCGGATAACCGGGAGACTCGCAGGGTTGTAAGCCTTAACGGCCAGCCGGTGGCTGCCGACAGCCCCGAACAGCAGCGCGGCACTCCTTCCCGCGGCGAATTCGGATCCTTCCTCGAAGTCATCTTTGATCCTCAGACATCCGCCAACCTGAAATGGGAACGCCCGACGACGCTGGATCGCCGCCCGGTCTATGTTTTTTCCTACCGCGTTCCTCAGTCGAAAGGCTACACGCTTACCGAATCCAAACAACAGATACAGGTGCCTTACCGGGGATTGGTTTACGCGGATGCCGAAACTCTCACGGTTGTTCGCATCGAAATGAAGGTCACCCCTCAGGACATCCCCAAAGGTTCCGAATACGTCAAAGCGGTCCTCACGCTGGACTACAAACCCGCGCAGGTGGCTGGCAAGGAGTTCGTTCTGCCGGGGCATTTTTCGCTGCATTACCAGATGATGCAGGGCATGGCGTGGTACGAGGCCGAGTACACCAACTATCGCAAGTTCGGCGCCGACGCAACGATTCAGTTTGAGGGTGATAAGAACCAGTGAGACACGGGCCAATCAGGGCCGGGCTGGAGTCGGCCCGACGACCGTCAAAAAGGCTTCAAGCCGGGTGACGAGGAAATAAATGCGCGCGGGTTGGCTATTCGCCATGGTGGCTGGTGTAGCCTGGGGACAAACTGCCCCGGACACGGCGACGGAGATCGCCGGAATCCGAGACAAGATCCGCACCTATCTTGACCAGCTGCCGGGAATCACCTGCATCGAGAGGACGCGGCAGACGATCCGGATGGCCGGCGACGAAAGCACGGAAACGCGCGAAGACAGCTGCGACACCCGCCAGTACAAGCTCTATTCGGTGCAGACACTGGGCCTGCTCGGCGGAAAGTATTATGAGCCGAACAAAAAGCGCACCGCGCACGATTGGCGGGAACAGCTGAAAGACGCATCGCTCGAAGCGAGCACCGGGTTTCTCGCGGCGCTGGTCGATCCGCAGGCGGATGCGGGGCTGCGCTGGGTGCGTGCGGGCAGGGCCAACGGCCGAGCGGTGTCAATGTATGCGTTTCAGGCGGCGATGCCGGATGGGTTTCTGTTGGCCGAGGCGACGGGCTCGGTGCGCGTCCCATTCAAAGGGCTGCTATATGCCGATGCGGCGACCGGCGCGCTGGCGTGGGTGGAAATTCACTGCATCGGGATTCCGCGCGAATCGGAGTACATCGCGGCCGAGGTGACGGTCGATTTCGGTTCGTTCGATGTGGCGGGGCGCGAACTCAATCTGCCTGCGCACAGCCGGGTGCGTTTCCGGATGAAGCAGGGCGACACAACGAATGAAGCGGAGTACAGCGCGTATCGGATTGCGGAGTTCGGTACCGACACTCGAATCAAATTCGGCGACGAGAGCGGCGAAAACAACCGATAGATTTTTGTCCAGACGGGCAGTCCCCGGCTGTGTTTTTTTGCGTTCGTTGCGACTGCTCAGGCACAAAGACCTGCTTGCAGATGAAATCCGACAGTCCGCTCGTGACCCTGAGATTTGCAGTTCTGCTGCCGCGATGACCGGGTGACCAGGCAACGCTTATCCGCCGAATTGGAAATCAACGCGGGACATAAGTCCGGATCGCGGAAGTGTGCGGTTGCGCCCATTCGATCCCGTCAGCCCCCGTCTACGGAAGCCACATGAGTGTGAAGCAGGCATCCCGCGAAAGTGCTCGTCTGGGCGGGCGCAATCCGACCCAACGTCGATTTCGCCGCAGGCGGTTACGGCACCAGCATGACCGGCGCTTGCCAGAATGCGGCTTTTTGGCCCCCGGTATCGAGCACCGTGACCTGGCAGTTGTACTCGCCCGGCTGCAGTTTATCGAGGGCCAGATCGAATCGGAGCGGCACGGCCTTCGACTTGGGGTCCATGCCGTCGGTGACGGCGACCGGGGACGTTTCGAACGCCTTCGTTTGCCCGCGATAGAAGGTCACGAATGCCACCAGAGGCTGCGTGGTGGCCGCGCCGCGCTCATAGGCCTGCAGGAACACGAACATATCCCGGCTCTTGCTGAATACCCGCGTTACGCTCGGTATCAACTGCTGTCCGTCGGCGATCATCGGGTTGACCGCGTCGGCGGCAGCGGCGGCCTTGCCCTTCGAAGCGTTGAACAAGGCTTCCCGCTTATCCACGCGCTGGCTGCTCAACACCACGGAGCTGATCGGGATCCGCTTCTCTTCCTTGTTCAGATTCGGAATGACGAAGTTGTTCAGGTAGGTGCCGATCCTGCCGGTCTCGGCGTCGCGGGCCAGAAACTTGACCGTGTATTTGCCGGGAAGCAGCGTGAAACCGGTGTCGTATTCGACGGGGCGTTTCACCCACTCGGCCGCGGTCGCGTCGCTGAGTTTGACATCCACTTTGTCGCGGATATTCTGAATGGTGGAGCCGAAATCGTCCTTCACTTCCATAATGAAATCGATCAGTGTGCGCTCGGCCCCGCGCTTTCGCGCCAGCGCCAGCTCGCTGCCCGGAATCTTCACTTCGACGGGGACGTAATATTCGGCGCGATTCAACTGGAAGTAATTCACCTCCATCGCGATGGTCAGGTCGGTGATCGGGTCGCCCAGCATGAGAGCGTCTTCGAGCTGCCGCTCTTTATCGGCGAGCGTGAACTTGCTGAACGTCTTGCCCGCAAAGTAGCCCTGGCGGAAATCGACGCTGGCGCTCAGCCCGCCGTTGAGAGTTATCTTGATGCGGCGGAACTTTCCATCCAGATTCTGGTTCGAAGTGTAATATCCAATGATGTAGTAACTGGAAACGGCTTTCTGCGCCTGGACGATCCCCGCCGCAAGGTCGTTGTTGTCGAGCAGGGCTTTGCCTCCGGTATCGCCCGCCAGCGCCCAGAGCGTATCTTGGGAGGCTTGAAAATTCCCCGTGAAAGCCAGCGATGAGGTGCCCGAATACATGCCGCGGCCGCCGGGCGATCCCTGCGTCGCATCGCCGAGGGGAGCGCTGGCTACCAGGCCGCGCGCGTCGATCGGCCAGAAAGACACGCCGGCGCGAATGGCGGCATTGACCGTGGCGTGCAATTGGGCCTGGTTGTCCATGCCGTTCAGGCGAATTCCGCTGGCGAAATAGAGGAGGGATTTCTTCTCGCTGAGCTGACCGAGCATCACCGCGGCGGTCTGGAGCGCGGCCAGCTGGCGGTCGGTATTGAAAATGTTGAATTCGCTGTCGTCCTGCCCGAAGGCGGCGCCGGTGTCGGCTGCGCTGTCGTCGGTGACGGTTTCGTCAAAGCCCTGGCTTTCGCCCACGGCGATGGTTTCGACGATGGTGGAAAGCCGGTCGCGGTCGGCCGTGAAATCCTGCAGCACGTTGACGGCGCCGCCCTGGAACAGCATCACCGCGACCAGGTCCGCCGGCGTCATTTGCGTGCGAATGAACTTGCGCGCGGCGTCGATGGAGCGCAGCTGATCTCCCGGCGGCAATGCGGTCATATCGAAATAGAGGGCCAGCAGCCGGTGATCCTTGTAGCGCGTGCTCCCCGGGGTTTCAGCCGTGATACGGCTTTTCGGGAAGCGATTCAGGACCCTGACGTCTCCGGTTTGCGGAGGCAATGGATCGGGGATTTCCGGCAGCTTCTGATACTCGAAAAACTTGATGGCCTGCGGGGCGCCGTCTTCAGTGACGGTGAAATCCTTCGCGGTCAGCCCTTCGATACTCTTCCCGCTCTTGTCCCGCACGGTAACGGTTTCGATGACCAGCTGCGTGTTGCTGCTGAAAGTGGCGTCGCCGGTGGCTTCCTGAGCGGGCGGCTGCTGCGCCGAAGCGGTCAGCATCGGAATCAGAAGGATGCACGGCATTTTCATGATTGGATCTCTCATGGTCAGAACCTCAAACGCAGCGTCGTTGTCAGGTCGCGCATGGCATTGGCCGGTGGGGTCGGGAGGCCAAATTGTCCACTGTTGACGATCGTATTCCAGCTGGCGAACGTCACGTGATTGATAGCGTTGGTCGCATCCACCCGCAGGTCGAGGCTGTATCTGTCGCGGAGCCGGAACGTGCGCGCCAATGAAGCATTCAGCGTGAATTGATCGGGGCCGGTGATGGAGTTCCTGCCCGCGTTACCCCATTCTCCGGACGGCGCCACGATGTAAGCCTGCGGATTCAGAAGGAAGCCCGGCGGCGCGGTATAGAGCGGCGCACCCGTGTAATCCGGACGGATCGGCCCGGTGATGCCGGTTCCATTCACCGCCGAGAGTTCAGTAGGCGTCAGCGGCAAGCCACTGCCCGCGTTGATGGTGGTTGCGGCTGTCCACTCTTTGAAGAGCGTGCCGCGCCATCCGCTCAGCAGTGTCCCGCCGCCGATTCCTTGTCCAGTGGTGTATTGCATCTGAAAGGCCAGCAGGTGGCGTTGGTCGAAGTTCGAGAGCCCGCGCTCGGCGCCCAGATCGAGCCAATTCTGCGCAATCACATTGGCTCCCTGATTGCGCCCGCCCAATGCCGAATCGTCGATGGATTTCGAGAACGTATATGTTGCGCTCGCGAGGAAGCCGTTGTGCAGCCTGCGCCGTAACTGGAACTGGCCCTGCTCGCGGGTGGAGTTGCCGTTGGAATCCACGTAGGTGAATCCGGACGGGCAAGCCGGGCAAGGATTCGCCGCGCCGGCCGGATAGGTGTTGGGCAAAAACTCCTGCGGCCCGCGCGTCCCTTTGATGCCCAGATACTGCGCCGTCATCACCAGCGAGCCTGGCAGATCGCGTTGTACCGATACCTGCCAGTTCTGCGCATAGCCAACGCGGAAGTTCGGATCGATGCCGAAAGTGTCGGTCAGAGTGCCGGCCGGGACGGTAAAGCCGTTTGCCAGCGTCAACGGATGTGCCGGATTGTTTTGTACGCTCAGACTCGTCGATAACGGTGACTGCTGCGCCATCTGCTGCGCGATGGTTTGATAGACCGAAGTGTTGTAGTAGACGCCATACCCGGCGCGAACCACCAGCGACGAGGCGGGGATCGGACGCCAGGCGATTCCAATGCGCGGCTGAAAACCATGCTTGTCGGGCTGAAGCAGCGAGTCGGGATATTTCAGACCCGTAAGCGATCCCAGCGGATTCGTGGCCACCACCGGCGCGACCGAGGTGTACTCGGGCGCAATGTCCAGGTTCACCAGACGCCCATATAATTCCGTGATGGGCGCGCTGTATTCCCAGCGCACTCCGGCATTCACGGTGAGCGAAGGGCCGATTCTCCAATCGTCCGTCAGAAATGCGTCGTACTGCGACTCACGGAAATATTTATCCGCGTTGCCGAAGGCGATCTGGCTGGTATCGGGCACGCCGAGCAGGAAGTCGGCGAAATCGGAACCGAGGATGGGAAGTCCCGTTCCGCTTGCGGGCGGAGCGGTATAAGCTCCCGTGAAAGCGAATGAACCGCGCGGGTTCTGCTGTCCGAGATAGTTGAATTCCAGCCTCTTGAAATCGGCGCCCCAGGTAAAGTTGTGACGTCCGTAATTCCACAGGCTGTCGTACGAATAAGCCATGGTCTGATTGTGGTTGGAAGCTGCAATCGCGTCCGAAAGCGGTGCAATGCCGCTGGCGAAGGTCAAAGCCGGCGGGCCCCAGTTCAGGGGTGTCTGGTCATTCCCCAGAATTCCGGCTTGTCCCGAAACGTTGTCGCGATTGGCGAAATTCGGGGTGGTCAGTATGGAGAACCGGCTGAACTGAACCTGGAAATGAGCGAACATCCGTGTGCTGAGGCGATGTTGCCAGTTGGCCTGCGTGTTGATCCCCAGGGAATTCGTCTTGTCGAGGAAGCCGAACTCATTCGGGCTGTCGGTCGCGTTTCGCTGAAAAGCAAAAAAGCCGTAGAGGGAATTCTTGTTGCCCAAATTCTTGTTCAGGCGCGTTTGCAACTGGTCCTGATGGGTCTCGCCGACGATCGGGATCTGAAAGTTGTAAAGCGAGGAACCGGCAAGATTCGGCAGCGGATAGAAACTCAAAAGCGCCCTGGCCTGGGGGCTGATCAAACTGGGCGGGATCTGGTTGCCCGGAAACGGCGCGCCGGCAGCCGGATTGTAGATGGGCGCGGCCAGCGAGAAGTCTCCATCGCGTTGCGCTGCCGTCGGCATCAGGTAGGAGTTGGTCTGCGCGGTGTGGTTTCGCATCCATTGATAGAAGATGAAAAAGATCGGGCCGTTCTGAATCAGGTGCGGTATGCGGATGGGGCCGCCGAAGTTGGCCACGCCCTGTATGTGGTCATACTCCGGCTTTGGCGTATCCTGTCCGGTGTAGGAAAACGTCCGCGCGTCCAGCGCGGAGTTATCCTCGATCAAACCAATGCCCCCGTTATACAGGCTGCCGGGGCCGCGGCGGTTATTGCCGAAGGCGGCGGCCTGGGCGAACGGCGAACTGGCTCCGTTGTTCACCGTGCCGTTGATGAGCAGACCGTCGGAGGCGCGCTGGTTCAAATCGCCGGCACTCTGATTTCCGAACGAGCTGTTTGTGGGCACGGCTTCGGCGGCGCTCGATTGGCTTGCGGCCGGGGCGGGAGCGGCATTTGGATTCGCATTCACCGCGGCGCGCTGAAAACTGTTCTGCGAATTCGCGGGCGCTGCGGCCGCGCCTTTTTTATTCTTCGATGATTTCTGTGGCGTCGCGGCGCCGGCTGCCTGAGGCGTTTCCTGCGATTGAGTGAGCATTACACGCGCCGGCGGAGGTGGAGGCGCCGCGAGGGCTTTGATTTCATCCAGCGGCAGCATCTTGAGATCCCAGTCGGAAGTGCCGGCGCCGGCAGAGATGGTTACGTCCTGTTTGACGGGGGCGAAGCCGAGCATCTCGACCTGGAAGTTCCAGACTCCGTCGGGGAGATCGGCAAATGTGTAGTTACCCTGCTGGTCGGCTATGGCAACGAAGCTGCGGTCGCCTTGTGTTGCGGTGACCGTGGCGCCGGGGACGGGTAAACCGCCGAATTTGACCTGGCCTTTATGCTCGGCTGCGGTGAGGGCGCAGACGGAAAGAAGGGCGAGCGTCAGAAGTTTGGTTCGCATGCGGTCCTAGTT
>Ga0181530_10004493_pt1 | contig 14762 bp, 8 predicted proteins | sample PEATcosm2014_Bin_42_FD_119769 | JGI IMG/M metagenome (GOLD analysis project Ga0181530, IMG submission 119769) | Peatland microbial communities from MTU Mesocosm Facility, Houghton, MI, USA - PEATcosm2014_Bin10_60_metaG | ecosystem: Environmental > Terrestrial > Soil > Wetlands > Peat | place... | reverse complement strand
TGGTGTTGGCCCATGATCCCCAGCACACCATGCTGGTGAGCATGAACAGGAGCGCGATTCCGTAAGCTTCCGGCTGATACATGCGGCCCTCCTTTACTGAAACCTTTTATTTACCGCACCGCAGGTCGCATCGTTAGGGGCAACAGAAGGCCTCTTGTGTCCTCAACCAGAATGAATTCGCCGGGCTAGAACGACAACTTGAACGAAACTTGACAGATGCGCGCCTCCCGCGCCCCGGTGGCCTGACCGAAGGGGATACCGTTTGAGTCATTCGGGAATATAGTTTGCGCCCCGTTCCATTGGGTGTGGTTGAGGGCATTGAACGCATCCATCCGCAAGTTTGCCGTAACTGTCTCACGGACCTTGAAGTCCTTAGCCAAAGACAAATCCAAATTATTAAGTCCGGGACCGCGAACCGTGCCCAACCCGGAGTTACCCCTCACACCCTCTGGGGGAGCCGTGAATGCAGCGGTGTTGAACAGGCTGGAGAAACTCTTGCTTCCGTGGCTCACATTTGGATTTCCTGACACAAACAGCTCGTCCGGGCCCGCAAAATCAAGTGCGGATGTGCCCCCGACGCTTGTTCCCCCATCCGTCACCGTTAAAGCATTGCCAGACTCTAACGTCGCAATCCCTGACAATCGCCAACCGGTGAACGGGGTTTTTAGCCAGGGTGACCAACCCGCTCCATACACCGGACTCCATATGCCGCTGAATACAAACCGGTGCCGGTGCGACAGCGACGACTCGCCACGATTGTAGATGTTGGGATACTGAAAGCCACTGGCGAAGGCAAGGTAATTGGCGCCACCGCCGGCGGCGCCGTTGTAAGCTAGATTATTGATCCAGGGATAATCCGACACGGTTTTCGCGAAGGTGTAACTACTGGTTGCCTGCCAACTATTGCTGAAGCGATGTTTAAAGCTGACAATGCCCGCGTTGTAGAACGAATTCAGGTTTGGCCGTTGGACATAGATATCGCTGAATCTCCCCGAGTTATTGGGGCGCGCCGCATTGAAAGCATCACTTGAGCTCCAATTCGTTTGATAGGGCGGAAGATTGATGTTCACAAGATTCATTCCCTTCCTACCCTGAGCGCCGACGTAACTTAAGGTAAACGAGGTGGAGGGATTCAGTTCCTGCTGGAAATCCAAAACATATCGTTGATAGTACGGCACGGACGTGGATTTCTTGTCGGAGTAAATCACACTCTGGAGCGCGCCATCACCAAAGTATCCCTGGCCTGTCCCAGTACTGACCGGATACTGCCCTTGCGGTATGGATGGCTCAGGCTGAAACACGTTGGATTGAGCGAGACACGGAGTATCCGTTACGCAGAAAAGGTTACTTCCGTTGCTTGCCGGGCTACCGTTGTTTGCAAATCCCACAGCAGTGGAGATCTGCGAGCCGCCCATATTGTAGAAAATCCCATAACCCGCATGAATTAATTGTTTTGGTCGCAATGCGTAGGCGATGCTGATTCGCGGCGCAAAATCTCGCTTGGGCGCGGACAGATAGTGTTGCGGAAGACCAGGCGCGATCCCAGGCACCGCCATGACACCGCCGTTGGCGTCGGGCTCATAAACGGCGCAGCAATATTTATTGGGGTCATACACGGGGATGTTTAGGTCGTAGCGGAGGCCCAAGTTCACCGTCAGTTTCTGGTTGATCTTAATCTTATCGTTGGCATACATTCCCCACTGGGGAAATACGACATTGAGCTCAGGCGCCGTCGCATCGCCACCGACAACATTGTTAAGTTGATGGATATAAGACGGTAAACCCATAATCATATCTGCTGCTGAATCTCCACCGGCGTAGTTCTGGTCGAATCCACCTGAACTAAAGCTGCCGTAGTATACGTTGCGGCCGAAGTCCCAGTCGTACTCGCCCTTCCTGTAATAGTTCATCCCGAAAGTCATGGCGTGGCGTCCGCGGAGCCAGTTCACGTTATCGGAAATCTGGAAGGTTCTGTTTGAGGCCAGGAAGTCCTGTCCAATCCCTGGGGTCGAATAGTTATTGGTATAAACCGCCAGCAGTCCATGCGTTATCCCGAGACCGGTGTTCTGGAAAATGCTGTTCAACGGGTTCGCCGAAGAGTTTGCGTACGCTACCGTACTGGGGCTGACGATGGTCAGCGAGCCGTGGCCGATTCCAAAAATAAACTCATTGGTCAGGGACGGTGAAAATATATGGACTTCGTTGGCCGTCACCAGGTAGCTCTTATCGTCATTGTTGAAGGGGAATTCCGGAAAAATTCCGCCGGTGTTGTGGTCTGTTCCGTGCTGACGCGACCAGGTTACAAATATGCTGTCTTTCTTTGTAAAGTTCGCATCAAACCTGCTGTCGAAATGATAGTTGTTGGATCCGTCATTTTCGTAGGCAATCAGGTTGGTCATATTGCTGGGGTTGTTGGTCAGAGTCGGCAGAGGATATATCTTGAGCAAGGGCGCGGACGTTGGATCGATGACTGGAGTTCCATCGGGCTTGGTTGCCTGATCAAGGCGATTGTTAAGAACAGGCAGTCTCGTGCTGTTGCCGCCCGCGTCGTACGTCGTGGTAAATGGATTGTAGATTTGGACAGCGCTAAGGCTCGAGTTGGGAGGGGCGGGGATGCATAGACCATTGGCATCAAAGCCGGTTTGACACAACTCCGAGAAATCGCCCGTGCGTTCCTTTGCCGATGGTACGACCCCAGAGTCTTGCTTGGATCCATAACGGTCAAGCTTCTCTTCGTAATTGGCGAAAAAGAATAGCTTGCCCTTCAGGGCATCTACACCGGGGGTGGGGATGGGACCGCCGAAACCGCCGCCAAATTGATTCCGCCGCAGGGTTGGTTTTACCACTGGCGCCCCGATTGAGGGATCATAGGCTTTGTCATACGGGTTGGTTGCATTTAAGTAGTCATTCTCAAGATGTTCGTACGCCGCACCGTGAAACTTGGTGGTGCCACTCTTGGTCTGAATGCTGAAGGTGGACATGTCGCGGCCATTGGCCGCGGAAAATTCAAATACATCGAGTTTGGCGTTCTGCAGAGCATTGGAAGATGCGGCATAGCTGACGCCGCTTTCATAATTGTCATTGATGTTGACGCCATTGAGGTAAAAACCGCTGTCTCGCGACCCCTGTACGACACCGCCGGACGTGAAGGCGACACCACCGTTAGCGAACTGGCCCCCAACGGCGAACGACCCACCCGGATTGATGTTGAGTTCGGGCGATGTGGCACCGCCGGGCACGAGGGCCGCCAGCGAAGTAAAGTTCAGCCCATTCAGGGGCAGTTCCTCGAACTGCTGCGTCGTGATCTCCACGCCAACGTTGGCAGTCTCGGTATTGAGAAGCGGCGCGGCACTGGTAACCGTCACAGACTCGCTAGCAGACCCGAGCTTAAGAGAGAAGTCGTATCGGATCGTCGTTCCGATGTTGACGTCGAGCACGTCCGACTTAGTCGTTTGGAATCCTGGGCCGCTGGCAGTCAGCCGATACTGGCCCGCCACCAGGCCCGCAAATTCATAATTCCCCTGTGCGTCGGTAGGCACGGTGCGGGTGTCGTTACGATCCACGCTGATCACCGTTATCTGCGCATTGGGAATGGCCGCACCACTGCTATCGAGGACGGTACCGCCGATGGCGCCGCGCTGGGCGAACTGCCCGAATGCGGCAGAGGCTGTGATGAAAACAAGAACTAGCAGGGGGAGGAGATTGGATTTGCGGTACGAATTCATAGGGTGCCTCCTGGCAACGTGCCCGGCATGAAAGCGTCCAAGAGAAAGTTTGAAAGCTTTCAAAATGAAAACAAACAAATACTACGCTCTTTGGACTCTTGTCAAGCAATTTCGTCGGCCGGAATCTTTGCGCTCACCCGCGCACCCGCCGAGATGTTCCGGGTCGCCGCTTCCGGGCCGCTCGGATCGCCGCTATGGGTCGAGTAGATTCGGGCGGAGGCGCCACGGATTGCCGGATCTTTAATTCGGTCTCGAGCACCAAGTGCTTTGCTGGACTCGTACTGCCCGCCACACGCTCTAGCAAGAGGCGCGTGGCGGTTGTGCCTAACTGATAACCCGGTTGGTAAACCGAGGAGAGTTGCGGGTTCGTCAGCTCCGCGATATCGAGATCATCGAAACCGATCAGGGACACGTCTTGCGGGCAGCGCAAACCCGATTCTCGCAGAGCCAGCAGCACGCCGAGAGCGATCAGGTCGTTCCCCGTGAAGATCGCGGTGGGTTGGGGCAGCAGGCGCAACAGGACACTGGCTTTGGCGTGCCCGCCCAGTTTATTGAAAGTGGTCTCCTGGATGTACTCCGGCGTGACCGTCAATCCCGCCTGATGCACGGCGCGCTTGAAGCCTGCCAGGCGCTGCTGCGCGTTAGTCAGGTGCAGGGGGCCGGTAATCATCGCCAGCCGCCGATGTCCCAGTTGAATCAGGTGGCGCGTGGCCCGGAAAGCCCCCTCTTCATTGGCCACTGTGACGGTGTCGCCCTTCCAATGAAGCGGCATGCGATCCACACACACGACCGAAGTTCCAGCCTTGCGATAGGACTCCGCCTGCACCGTCAGATCGCTGAAATTCGACGGAATCACGATCAGGCCCGCGGGCCGGTAGGTGCGCAATTCATTGAGATGAACGGTCTCCTTGCTGTGATCGTTGTCGGTGTTGCAGAGCACCAGTCGGTATCCATTGCTAAAAGCAACATCTTCCGCACCGCGCACGACTGCCGGGAAAAAGGGGTTGGTGATATCGGGAATTACCATCCCGATCATACTGGTTTTTTCCCGGCGCAAGCCGCGAGCCAGTTCGCTGGGCTGATACCCGAGTTCGGCCACCGCGTCCAGCACCCGCTGCCGCAAAGGATCACGCACATTCGCCGTGTTATTCAGGACATGCGAAACCGTGCCGAGGGAGACTCTGGCCTTGGCCGCGATTTGCTTCATGTTCGGCATGGCTAGTGGCTAGGGTTGTGGTGTCCTTTCGTTGCTAGCGCCAGATGACGCGACTGCGGAAGAGGCGAGACGAATGAGACTCGATCCGCCCTAAAAATTACTCCACATCCTTTACACAGCGAAACCCTAGTGTGCCGGCACGATCCTTGCTCGGTGCCATCAGCAGCAGCTTACCGTGCTGGTCTAGGCGGTACGCCTGCGGAAAATACCACACCGCCCCTTGCGGCTGGTAATAACTCCCGCCGCGCAAGGTGTCTGCGCGGGTGTGCTCGTCCCGGAATTCATCGGTCCATTGCCAAACGTTACCGACCAGATCCTCGACGCGGAACGGACTCGCTCCTCTGGGATGAGCGTCCACTGGGTCGGGCCCCCTTAATGCACGATCCTTCTCGGGTACCGGCACAACTGTAGCATCCCAGGCATTACCCCAGGGGTACGACCTTCCATCGCCGCCTTGAGCGGCATACTGCCATTCCCACTCATGCGGAAGCCGCTTTCCTGCCCAAGCTGCGTAAGCGCGGGCATCTTCCAGTGAGACCCAGGTCACTGGCTTATTGTCCCACCCCTCCGGATAGATACCGTTTTGCCAGTCGCGAAGAAAGTTCAAATCATCCTTGGGGTGATAGTGCGCGGCGTCCAGGAACTTCTTGAACTGCGCGTTGGTCACCGGATAGCGGTCGATCCAGAAAGAGTCCATGTGCAACGAGTGAAGATGGTGCCGGCGCGGCGAGTCTTCCCATGGATATTGCACATCCACTCCGACATCGTTAAATCCCTCAAGCTCGATACCGTCGACTTTAAAAGTGAACTCGCCTTCCGGAACTCGAACCATTCCATCGGGCGCTGTTGACGCAGGCTTCGTCTTCTCAGTGAGCACCATTTGTTGGGGCGCAAACTTCCAATCTGCTGAATAGTCGCTCAGGGGGCGGCTCGATAGCTGCTTCATCTGCGCCAATAGCTTTTGTAGCCTGCCGTCGGGTTCGTCCGCAGTTGCCAGAATCGCGCCGAAACCGCGCGCCTCGATTGCAAAAGTCAGAATCACCTGACCACCCGCAGCCGCCTCGGGAGTGATTTCAACTCCATGCCACAAGTCAAAGTAGCGCATCCCCGCCAGCGCGGGCTGACGCAACTGACGGCCGTCGATGTCATATTGATTGCGATTCACCATGGTCCAGAGCGTGCTCTTGCCCTGCGGCCAGCGACTAGCATAAACGCCCGCCTGCACAGTTTCGGCGTAGGGCTGCCACTCCGGACTTATCAGGAAATCTGCCATCGCGCGCTCAATTGTGGCTACTCGTCGTAGCGCCTCCGCATCGCGCGGAGTTATCTGGTTCCAGATGCCCCATATGTTCTCCCAACTTTCGTACCCTACTCCGTTGAAGAAGGCGGACTGCAAATTGTCGGCCTTGCTGTGGTTCCAGCGATCGCAAACATTCATCATGTGTCTGGGCTCAAGCCACTTGAACACACTTACCATGGGCGCATTTGGATATTGCCAATAACCCCAAGACATGTTGTTCCACGCCAGAGCTTCAAAAGGAGATGGGAAAGCGTGCTCAGGCTCGAGCGCCAACGAATGTCCGACGGTGTCCGAAGCCGTTCGGAATGCGCGAGGGATGCCCCGAAGCGTATCACCATTGATGCCGTCCGCTCCCACTTCTGCCATTAGTTTCGCAGTCGCTTCCCAGTCGGCCATGCCGGGGTCGTGCGCGCCCTGGTCCCAGGCCATAAAAGGAAAGAAAACTTTGACTCCACGGCGGTGAAAATCCGCGACCATCTGCTTGACCCCGTCGATACCCCCAGGCATGGCGCGAACCATGTCGTACTGGTTGCGGTTGTCAATGCCAATGTTGGGATACACCGGCCAGATGAGCACGGAGTCAATACCGCCATAGCGCTTACTGAGGTCGTCAAGGTATTTATCGACGGTGTAGTGCCCCGCCTCAGGGTCGTAAAAGTAGCGGTCCTCGACCATCATCTGCGGCTGGATGAAGCTGGACTGCGTCCACTTCAGTTCCGGCCGCTCGTATTCCTGCCCCGAATAACCTGCCCGAACGCGCGCCTCCATCCGCCAGTGCGTAATGTCCTCCAGCCAGGCTTTGTAATCTTCGGGGGAACATATCTTCTGTTGTCCCGCCGAGGGCTTCACGGGATTGAGGCATTCGGGCCCAGGAATCTGATCCCCTTCGGGAGGGTAATGAGTAGTCTGCGCCGTCGCACCGGCTGCAAACAATATCCAAGTCAGGAGGTGCGATAAGACGAAACATTTACGATTTCTTTTTAGCATCGCGGGAACCTCGACCGTCTCCAAACAAAATTCAAAAAATTCAACCCGGCTATTGCGCCAGGTACGCGGCCCGGTCACTGAGCATCGCTCGCGCAGCGAAATCCCAAGGTACCCGCACGATCCTTGCTTGGCGCCACGAGCAGGAGTTTGCCATGTTCCTCAGCCCTGTACGCCTGGGGGAAGTACCACATCGAGCCCTGCGGCTGATAGTAGCTTCCGCCGCGAAGAATCGCAGCACGCGAATGCTCATCTCGGAATTCATCAGTCCATTGCCAAATATTTCCAACCATGTCCATTACCCCGAAGGGACTCGCTCCCTTCGGATGAGCAGATACATCATCCGGTCCGCGCAGATCGCGTCCTTTGTCCGGCTCTGGGACGGCAGTTGCATCCCACTCATTTCCCCACGGATAAACGCGCCCATCCGTTCCTTGGAGGGCATACTGCCATTCCCATTCGTGGGGCAGCCGTTTCGCTGCCCAGGCGCAATAAGCCCGAGCATCCTCCAGTGCAACCCACGTGACGGGCTTATTGTCCCAGCCAGTCGGAAAGGTTCCATTTTTCCAATCCTTCAGAAAATTGCCGTTATCCTCCGGATGGTAGTGCGCTGCCAACAGAAACTTCTGGAACTCGCCATTGGTCACGGGATACATGTCCAGCCAAAACGATTTGAGATTCAGTTTCTCTTCGTGGTACCGGACAGGCGCGGCTTCCCAGGGATACTGCACGTCCACGCCGAGCCCATCGCCTCCCTCAAGCTCGATCCCGTGCACCCGGAAAACATAATCCGCAGCCGAAATCCTCACCATTCCCGAGGGAGCTTGTGATGTAGCCTTGCTCGCCGCTATGGGCACGATCTGCTGCGGCAGAAAAACCCAGTCATGAGGATAACTGGCGAGCGGTTGTCTTGTGAGCTCCTTCATCTTCGCCATCAGTGCCTGGACCGTTGCATCGAGCGCGTTCTGTGTTGACAGCACTGCCCCGTATCCATGGGCTTCAAGATCGAAGTTCAGGACGACACTGCCGCCTTCGTGGTCCGGTTGCAGTTCGACTCCGTGATACAGATCGTAATAACGCACGCCAGCTTGATATGGCAGTTCAATCTGACGCCCATTGATGTCGGCTTCGTTCCGATTCACCACGGTCCACAGCGTTTCTGCGCCCAAAGGCCACTTACTGGCGAACACTCCAAACCGAAGAGTTGGCGTAAGAGGCTCCCAGTCGTTGCTCACCAGAAAACGCGAGAGAGCGCGTTCCATGGTGGCCACTCGTCTTAAGGCCTCCGCATCCCGAGGCGTGATGCCATTCCAAATACTCCAGATGTTCTCCCAGCTTTCGTAGCCGACTCCGTTGAACCATGCATATTGCAAATCGTCGGTCTTATCGTGGTTCCACCGGTCGGAGATGTTCACCATGTGGCGGGTTTCAAGCCACTTCATGTGGCTGATATAAGGCGTGAACGGAATCTTGAGGTTGCTCCATGTCATGTTGTTCCACATCAAACCCTCATCCGAACTGGGGGCACTTTCCGGTTCCAGAACCAGAGGATGTCCGATGTCATCCGATGCCCTGCGGAAGGTGCGGGGAACGCCAGCCAGCGTATCTCCATTAATGCCGTCGGCTCCCACTTCAGCCATCAACTCGGCGGTCGCCACCCAATTCAGCTTTCCTTCATCGCGGGTGCCCTGATCCCACATGATCACAGGAAAAAGGACGCGCACGCCACGCCGGTGAAAATCCGCGACCAATTGTTTCACGCCGGCCACTCCTCCCGGCATCGCTCGCAGCATGTCATATTGGTTTCGATTATCGATGCCGATGTTCGGATAAATCTGCCAGATCAGCACGGCATCGATTCCACCGTAGCGCTTTTCCAAATCGTCGAGGTAACGATCCACGGTGTATTTGTGGAGCAAAGGATCGTAGAAATAGCGGTCCTCAACCATCATCTGTGGCTGGATATAACTGCTCTGAGTCCACTTGAGCTCTGGCCGTTCATATTGTGATCCGTCATAACCGACGCGCAGCAATCTTTCAAATCGCCAGTGCTGGATGTCCTTCCGCCAAGCTTCAATCTGATCTTGGGGGCAGGGGCGCAACGGCAGAAATGAGAGGTCACCTGCACGGCATTCGGGAGTGGGAATGTAGGGCCCCTGGGGAGGATACTTCGTATCCTGAGCGTAAGCAGTGGCAACTGTCACTGCTATAAGACCACAAATAAGGACGGTCAATCGGTATGGCGATTTCATAAAGCTCCAAGTCATCCTGATGCCAAAATTGCGGTCAGATTAAAACGTTTCAAACTTAAAGTCCAGCGTGGTATTTTGAACATGATTATTTGCGGCTGGTCAAGAATCGAGGCTTTAGATTCATGACGAGCCGCGTCCGAGCATATTCGTAAGATTGGACACTGAACCCATGATCCGCCGAAACCTATTATTCCTTCTCTTCGCCATGCTGCTGATGTCCGTTGCGCGGCAAACTGCGGCGCAGACAGAAACGAGGCCATTCGTTCATAACGGATATAGCCGTCCCTACCTCATTCATCGACCGGCTCATCTTGCAGCCCATCCTGCGGTAGTGTTTATGCTCGGTGGCATTCGAAGTACGGCAAGATTTACGTCGGAAAACTACAACTGGGTGAGCGAAGCGGATCGCAACGGATTTCTGGTTGTTTTCCCTGAGCCTGTAGCAACGCAGCCCGATCAACCGGCCGACAGGCACACAAACATCACCTTCTGGGAAATGAAAGGCTCCCGTACCCATCATCTCGCGAACGGCGCGCTTCCCGTCGATGATGAGGGGTATTTGATGGCGGTCCTTCATGAAGTCCTTCAACACGAACACGCCGACCGGAAACGCGTTTTTCTCGCCGGTTTTTCGAGCGGATCAGGAATGGTCCAATTGCTCGCATCGCGTCATTCAAAAGATATCAGTGGAATCGTTGCGGTAGCGACGCCCCTCATGGATCCACCGAAGAAGCTAGCCCGCTCCGTGTCCATCCTCTACATTCACGGCGATAGCGACGAGCAGTTTTCCGGTTTTGAAGCTAATAGTCCAAATTTTGCGACTACGCCCCATGGGAATTGGGTAACGTGGGGATACCTCAACGGCTGTAAGCTTCAGACGGCTAAGAAAATGGATTGGGGCGTGCAGTTTTTCTGGCAGAACTGCAAAGACGGTGTGTCTGTAGTCGCCGACTTCGTTGCGAACTTCGGCCACGAGTGGGCGGGTAGCCCCGATTCCCCCGCGAACCGGAACGGCCAGCATGCCGACACACTTGATTTTACAGACATGGCTTGGCAGTTCTTCGCCAGAATTGACTCGAAATAGCGCCCACAAGTTTGTTGGAATACTGTTTCGAGAATCCAAATCGTATTCCGCGTCCTGCGTATCGGCATCTTGTTACACATCGTCTGGCGCGAACTTCAGGGTCAAGAACGGTAAGAGCGTGTTTCTTCGGCCTTGTAGAACCACGCCGATGCCCTGCCGCCGAGTTTCTCGACTAGGCGGTAATGCGAGATGCCCGGTCGATCATTCGGGAGATGCCTGGTTCTTGGGTCGCTCTATCCGGAGGCGACATCCGCTCGTCAACGACTGGCGACCCTGACCCATGCGTGTAGAGCCCAGAGCACCTGTGTCGTAGAGGGCTAGCTGCTGAGTGGCCCCTCCCGGCATTGCGATTCGGGAGAAGAGGCAATTACTCCAAGTCGGCAAACAGGAGAGCGCCGGGCTAAACCGGCATGTTGTAGGGGATGAAAGAGCCCTACAGGAAAGGAAACAGCGAATCCATCCTGGCCTCGAGTCTTGCAGGCGGTATCGCGAGATCACGCTTGAAGCGTAGACAGAGGTATCGGTGGGCCGGGCTATCGAGCTTCGAAAAGCCGAAGGAACAGGATGCCGACTCCGTTCTTGTGGAGGAAGGCAACACGGCAACCACGCTAAATCGCGAGTGGTTGTTTCGGTCCTGCGTAGTCTGAGAACCTGCGCACGCTGAGAAACAACATGCACGAGAACCGGGAGATCTCCAGTACGCCTCGGTCGCAAGATCGAGGCCGGTCCGCGAAGGCCATAAACCGAACGGCGGATATGCATGTGCTGGAGAAGTCGGACTGTGCCGTACTACCTGTGAACCAGCCGAACAAGGGAGGGCAACCTCCCACGGAGACTGGGGAGGGAAGGGCACAGACTGAGGAGAACATCATTCAATCACGCATGCGCCCGACACAGAGCGGGAAACGTATGTCCCAGGGATTGGATGGTGTGCGGCAAGCAGCAAGAGCAAGGAGCAGGAACGGTTCACCGCTTTGCTCCACCATCTGAACGTCGGACTACTCCGCGAGAGCTTTTACGCACTCAAGCGTCAGGCTTCTCCCGGAGTAGATGGCATGACGTGGCAGGAGTATGAAACCGGATTGGAAGATCGGCTCGTCGATCTGCACAGCCGGGTGCACCATGGAGCGTATCGAGCACAACCCTCACGACGAGTCTACATTCCGAAGGCTGACGGGCAACAACGTCCGTTGGGCATCGCGGCCCTGGAGGACAAAATCGTCCAACAGGCCGTGGTGGCGATTCTCAACCGGATCTACGAGGTCGACTTCAAAGGCTTTTCGTATGGGTTTCGTTCCGGTCGCAGCCCGCATCAAGCGCTGGACGCGCTGACGGCGGGCATCCAATGGAAGCGAGTGAACTGGGTGCTCGATGCGGACATTCGCGGTTTCTTCGACAACATGAGCCACGAGTGGACCATGAAGTTCATCGAGCATCGCGTGGCCGATCGCCGGATACTTCGCCTGATCCAGAAATGGTTGAGGGCGGGAGTTTCGGAAGATGGTCAGTGGTCGGAGACAACGGTCGGCACACCGCAAGGAGCAGTTGCTTCACCGCTGCTCGCCAACGTGTACCTGCACTACGTCTTCGATCTATGGGTCGAGGTCTGGCGCAAGAAAGTGGCGAAGGGTGATGTGATCGTCGTCCGCTACGCCGATGATCTTGTGCTCGGCTTTCAACATCGAACGGACGCTGAGCGATTCCTTCGGGAGTTTCGGGATCGATTGGCCAAGTTCGGTTTGGAGTTACACGCGGACAAGACACGACTGATCGAATTCGGGCGGTTCGCCGCTCGCAACCGGAAGCAGCGTGGCCAGGGAAAACCTGAGACCTTTACATTTCTGGGTTTCACTCACTTCTGTGGGCAGCGCATCAGCGACAAAGCTTTCATCGTCTGGCGGATTGCGGCGAAGAAGCGAATGGTCGCGAAGCTCAAAGCCATCAAGGCCGAGCTTCAACGCCGAAAGCATCATCGTACGACCGCGGTCGGTGCATGGCTTCGCAAGGTTGTGCTGGGCTACTACCAATACCATGCCGTTCCGGGGAACTCGACTCAGTTGCGCATCTTTCAACGTCGCGTTTGCTGGTTGTGGCGGAACGTCCTGGTCCGTCGCAGTCAGCGCGCACAGGTGCGATGGGATCGTCTTTCCCCCGTCTTCAATCGGTGGATTCCCCAACCCCGCATTCTGCATCCCTATCCTGACGCCCGCTTCGCCGCCACTCATCCCCAGTAAGAGCCGTATGCGTCAACGCGCTTGTACGGATCTGTGCGGGGGGCGATCAGTGATGGTCGTCCCTACCGCGACAGCTATGCGGTTGTTGTTGCAAAGTCATTTTCACTCTAAACCCCGTCGCTTGGGTTCATGAATGCCGGGCGGCCCACACAGCGGGAGTGAGATCTGGGAGGCACCGGATCGGGAGATCGCCAAACCCGGGGAGAACCGCGGTGAGATAATTGCGCCCCGGAAGTTTCAACCTGCGGCAGCTTTCCACGACCGAGAGAATCGCCGCAACCTTAGGACCCGCCTGTGGACTGCCGATGTGGATCCAGTTTTTTCGACCCAGTGCCACAGGACGCATGGAATTCTCCGCCAGGTTAGTACTCAGCTCTAATTCTGGATGCTCCAAGAAGCGGGTGAGCTTCTTCCAAAGTGTGAGCGCGTACTGGCAAGCCTTGCTGAGTGCGCTGGAGGGTAATGCTACGGACTGCGCTGCCTCGATCTTGCTGCGAATATCATCGAGAAGAGGTCTGGCTGTTTCCTGACGCAGGACATGGCGCGCCGCAGTAGTCAGCGCTTTGCGGCGAGCGGTGGCGTCGACAGAAAACAACTCGTCCATCCGCGCGACAATCGGAGAGGCAACCGGATCTTGGGGATTTAGTTGCACCGCCTCGAAAAACTGTCTTCTAGCATGAGCCCAACAAGCTGCATGTACCATTCTTGGCCCGCCGATCTGATCGTAGGCCGTATAGCCGTCAGTTTGCAGAATGCCTTCGAACTGTCCCAGAAACCGCTTCGGCCCATCGCGTCCACGGCCTAGACGGAAGTCGAATACCACCGTTCCACCGGGGCGACTGTATTGCCAGAGATACGCTTGGTGATTCTGTCCTCGGCCCTCGCGTGTCTGCACATCGACCGGGGTTTCGTCGGCTTGAATGTAACTTCCACTAATCAACTCTCGCCTCATGGCGGCGACCATCGGGATGAGCAACTCGCCGACTTTGAGGACCCAGCCGTCCAGCGTCGCTCGGCTGACGTCCAAGCCGAGGTCCCTTTCCAGAATCATGCTCTGACGATGCAGGGGCAGGTGATTGCAATACTTGCCGACGACCGTCTCGATGACGATCCGGTCACTCGCCAGACACTTCTCGATGATCCGTGGCGGCAGGGGCGCTGAGACGACGCCGAGATCCTCACACGACCGGCAAGCCCGCTTCTCTCGTTTCGTGACCAGTACGAAGTACTTCGCCGGTTCCACGTCCAGTTGGGAACTCTCCTCGTAGCCGATCACCACGGTTTCCTTTCCGCAGCGTTTGCAAACGCGCTGATCCGGCGTGCAAGGCAGAACCCGCTCTATGCGAGGAAGATTCGCTGGTAATTCCTGGCGTCCCGGATGCTTACCGGATTTCTTGCTCGAGCGATGCACCGGCGCGTGCTCACTCTCCGCCTGCTCGATCATTTCACTGGCGTCAGGCTCGAACTCGAACAATTCCATTTGCCGATGCGAAAGCTTTTCTCCGCCCGCACCATACTTCTCGATCCGCATCAGCCGCAGACGCTCTTCCAGCACGCGAATCCTCAGTTCCGCATACTGCAACTGGCTCTTCAGTCGTGCGATGAGTTCCAGATCGGCTGGTGCGGAAGGAATGAGAGAGGCACTCACAATGAGTAACTGATTTACCAGAGTCGCTCGAAACGTTCAAGCAACTCAGGCGGCAGCATGTCCCTCTGACGGGGCCTTCCGGTACCACCGCTTGTGCTTGGTTTTGGTCAGATCGATCCCACCCAACAACAGCGAAAGCTCTTCGTGACTCAGGATGACCTTGCCCTGCGCATCACCGGATTGCGGCCAGGTGAAACGCCCTTTCTCTAACCTCTTGGCACAGACCCAGAGTCCGCTTCCATCCCAGACGAGGACCTTCAGCCGATTGCGCTGGCCGTTGCAGAACAAGAACAGGTGCCCGCTCAGAGGCTCACACGAC
>Ga0181530_10004492_pt1 | contig 14762 bp, 10 predicted proteins | sample PEATcosm2014_Bin_42_FD_119769 | JGI IMG/M metagenome (GOLD analysis project Ga0181530, IMG submission 119769) | Peatland microbial communities from MTU Mesocosm Facility, Houghton, MI, USA - PEATcosm2014_Bin10_60_metaG | ecosystem: Environmental > Terrestrial > Soil > Wetlands > Peat | place... | reverse complement strand
TTGGGCATCCCGAACCGTGGGCCGACTTCATTGATCAGGCCGCCTAGGTACAAGCCCGCGCTGACCGCGCTGATGGGGCCGGTCAGCACGTAATCGAACATCAACGCCGACACCGAAAACTTGGCGAGCGTGCCGCCCATCGCCTCGTGCACCACTTTGTACACGCCGCCGCGCACGAACATCGAGCAGCTCTCGATATAGATGGCGCGCACCGCGTATGAAAAAAGCATGATCGACAGAATGAACCATGGCGCCGCTTTGCCGATGGCCGTTTCGGCGATGCCGCCCACGTAGTAGGCCGAGCTCGCCAGATCGCTCAAGACGATCGCCGCGGCCCGCCAGAACGAAATGAAGGACAGCATCACGGTGGTGGCGACCACGACTTTCACCGCCGCCGGACGTTGCTGGTTGGTCACTGAATGGTTTCTCCCCGCTCGGCCGTGGGGCTGTGGCGCATTACGAATGCGCCTGCGAGGTGCTGACGGGTTGGAACTGGAATGCGATCTGTCCTACGCGGGACTTCGCCCCAAACTGGTATCCCCGCCCCCAAGTGGAGTTCGGCCACAACATATTAGCATATGTGAGGGGGTCGAAATGCCGCAATCCCACGCGGAATCGCTGGCGCGCCAGGTGATCGCGCGGCTGCGCACCGGCGGGCATCAAGCTTATCTCGTCGGAGGTTGCGTGCGCGACTTGTTGCGCGGGGCCGCTCCCAAGGATTTCGACATCTCCACCGACGCGCGGCCGGACCGCATCATGGACCTGTTCCCGCGCTCCGGCCTAGTCGGCGCGCACTTCGGTGTGGTTCTGGTGCGCGATGCTTTCGCGCAGGTGGAAGTCGCCACCTTCCGCAGCGACCACGAATACGAAGACGGCCGCCGGCCCAACGCCGTCCACTTCGAAAGCGACCCGAAGGCCGACGTGCTGCGCCGCGACTTCACCATCAACGGCCTCATGATGGATCCCATCGAGCGCCGTGCTGACGCCTCGAACGTGGGGCAGGCGCTTCCGCCTGCCAACCCGCCTGCTAACTTCACCGTGCTGGATTACGTCGGGGGCCGTGCCGATCTCGATGCCCGCCTGATCCGCGCCATCGGCGATCCCGACGCACGCCTCCGCGAGGACCATCTGCGCTTGCTGCGCGCAGTGCGCTTCGCCGCCCGTCTGGGATTCACGATTGAGCCGGCCACGTTCGCCGCCATCCGCCGCCATGCCGCCCTGATTATGCGGGTATCGGCCGAACGCGTGCGCGACGAACTGGTCCGCATCCTCACTGAAGGCGGCGCCGCCTACGGCCTGGACCTGCTGGACCAAAGCGGCCTGCTGGCCGTGCTGCTGCCCGAAGTGGCCGCCATGCACGGCGTCGAGCAACCCCCCGAGTTTCACCCCGAAGGCGACGTCTGGACGCACACACGCCTGCTGCTCGCTAGTCTCGATCGCGCCACGCCGACGCTGGCCCTGGGCGCGCTGCTCCACGACGTGGGTAAGCCGCCCGTGTTCCGCGTGGCGGACCGCATCCGCTTTGACGGCCACGTCGAGAAAGGCGTCGAGATGTCCCGCGCGATTCTCACACGGCTGCGTTTCTCCCGCGATGACACCGAGCAGGTGGAATCACTCGTCGCGCATCACATGCACTTCAAGGACGTGGGCCGCATGAAAGAGAGCACGCTCAAGCGCCTGATGCGCCTGCCCCACTTCGACGAGCACCTCGAACTGCACCGCCTGGACTGCCTGGCCAGCAGTGGTCGCCTGGAAACCTACGACCTGGTGAAGCGCAAGTTTGAGGAGATGACCGCCGAAGAGATCAAGCCCGCCCCGCTGATCACCGGCGCCGACCTGATCGCCGCCGGCTACCGCCCCGGCCCGCGTTTCGCCGAGATCCTCTCCGCCGTCGAAGACGCCCAGTTGGAACACCGCCTGGGCACGCCAGCCGAAGCGCTGGAATGGGTGCTCGGTCGGTGGGCGGTGGAGGAGGGGCTAGGGCACTGACTCCGCGTGGCCGGGCGCGGATGGATTCCTGGCGCTCCCCTCCGGTGGCGTTGAACTCCTGAAAACCGCATAAGTCTGCGCAACTATTTCGGCGAAGCTGACCGAGCAACCTAGCATAAACCTCCCCTGAAACTTTGTCATAGACCCAAAGGGAGGCTATGCCGACGATGATGTAATCGAAGTCGGTGACCTGGGTTCGCGGCGAATCGAAGGTCACGATATCAACGAGCTTGCCTGCGCGGAAAAAAGGCGGCCGCAGTGTGCAGATCGCCAGGACCCCGATGTTCTGCTTTATCGCTTTCGCCCGATCAGTTGGGGCGATGAATGCCGTGTGCAACCAAGGTACTTGCTTCTCCGACCGGTCGTCGGCGGCACGACGACGCCGCGCGCGGCAAGGGCCCACCCCGCTGGAGCCGCCTTGCAGCAACCGACATGCGGCGGTCGGACAGGCTAAGGCAAATCGACCATCTGGTGCCAGTCGAAACCCGGCGAGGTGTCGGTTTTCGTGCCGGCGATGACGCCTTGGTTGTTCATCCAATGGTAGTCGGAATAGTTGTCGATCTTGTACTGCTTGCCGCTCGATGGGTCGACCACATCCACGGTTCCCAGAATCGCGTTTTCCCGCCTGCGGGCGACTTCGTCGTAGGCCTGTGACTGGTACTGGTGGCTCTTCATCATCATGTCCGAGGTCTTTTGCTGGTCGGCGGCAATCTGTGCCTGCGACCGCGCCCAAATCTCCTGGGCACGGGCGTTGTCCTTTTGCACAGCGTTGGCGGCAATCCCACTTTCCTGCTGTTGCCACTGGGAGTTGACCTGCATGGAGTCCGAAACGTGGCGGCTGATCGAATCGGCCTCGCGCTGCCGCTCGGCCACCGCCAGGTAGCCGGACAAGGAATCGATGTACCAGAGGCTGCTTGGTCCGGAGGACACCAGCACGGTTGCGGCTGCATAGTAACCGCGAGCTTCCCGTCCGTTCCAGGTGCAGGAGAAAGAGACGCCGGCGGTGGTCACCCGGACCTGCGGCGCGCCCTTTTCCCGCGCCTGCGCCGCGGCGGCCGCGGCCAGGTCCGGGCGCTCGTCGCTCGAGAGCACCCGCGGTCCGCTGCATTCCCGTCCCACCGTGCGTGCTACGTACTCTCCCAGGAATTGGCGCGCCGGCTCGTAGTTACGAACCTCCAGTCTGGTCCCGTCGCCAATGCTTGCCGACGAGCCCGGGCGTATGCCAAAGCGCGCATACGCCCCTTGCGGGACGAGGAAGGCGCCCACATTCGGGTCCCCGGCGGCGATGCGGATCTGTCCATCGGGTGAGAGCAGAACCAGGCCCTTGCGGATATCGGTCGCGCTCTGGCGGAAAGATCCGCCGGAAACGCTCCATCCCCGCGGCACGGACGCGGCGAACGCCCCCTCGCGCGGATCGGTCCAGCGCACCCACGCCACCGGGCTTACCGCGGCGGTCTTGGGCGGCGCCTCGCGGCTGCCGGCTGTCAGGCCAGCCAGCGTGTGGAAACTCTTCAGAATGCCGGCGAAATCGTCCTCCGAAGCGCGGTAGAGAGAGGACGGCGCGGTGGTGCAGTACAAGTAGATCGTGGCGCCTTCCGGCTCCGAATGCCAGTGCATGACGGCAACTCCGCTGCGCTGGCCTCTCGCAAACACGCGGACCGCGGCCGAGGCCGCTTGGGGCTCTCCCCAGGCCGCTTCGGGGTCGGCGCGGCGGGCCAGTTGTTGGACCAGCACGCCGGTGGCGCGCTCGTCCAATTGCTGCCGTTCGATGAACATCGGCCAGATGATTGCCTGCTGGCCCTGCGGGCCCTGTACAGCGATCCGTCCCTGCGGGTGGCCGGCGCCGAGATTCCACCCTGCCGGCAGACTCACCGCAAAGCCCATCGGGTCGTTGTGCGTGACCCAGACCGTCGGAGCTTTGCCGGGCGCCGGCGGGGCGATGGGCACGGCAGAGGCTTTGACCGATGCCGGCGGGGCGGCAGCCGGTGCCGGGTAAACTCTCCGGGGCGCTGGCGCCGCAGTGGCCTTGGCGGGCGCCGGGACGGCGGCCGGTGGTAGGCGGCTGGCAGCGCGAGGCGCCGCGGGCGCCGGCGCAGCCTGGGCCGCCAGTGAGGGGCGCGACATCATCACACGGATGACGCGATCGCTCACCGAGGCCGATTTCAGCATGAGCAGTTGATCCGTGGTGAGATCGAAAAACTGCTGCTTGCTGCCGATCTGCGCCAGAATTACCTCTTCGCCGACCCCGGCCCTGGCGAGACGCACAACGTCTTCGACCGTCATGCGGGCCGGGGGCGCGGGCCGTTGGGCCGGCGGGGTACCGGCGCCGGTTTGCGCGAACATCCAGCTCATCGAAACCAGAGCGCCAAGAGCCATCCTGCGCCAGCCAGACATACGTCCTCCTATTCCGCGACGCGGAACGAATAGATCTTCCCGCTGCCGTTGGTCGAGCCGGGCGGCAGCAAGCCGTATTCTCCGGGCCCGGCCGTGGTTGGGAGACTCACTTGGTACACACGGCTGGCGACTTTCTTGACGTCGAATGTGACCATGTCGCGGCCCTCACCGCTTTGCGCATGCAGCAGGCCGCCGGTCACCGTTCGGAATTCGCGGTCCTCCTTGCCGCGGCGCAGCCGGAGCAACCGGTATTCGGCCAGCGCGACGCCTTCCGGCGCCACGATGAGGAATTCCGGCGGCCCGTCAAAACTGGTATGACTGGCCGGGCCGGACACGTGCCCATTCACATCTCCGTGTCGCAGGCCGGCGGTGGCAACCATCTTGAGCGCGCCTGCCGTCTTCCAATACACGATTTCGGGCGAGACTTCGACCCACTGACCCTGCTTCCTGGCATACACACCCACTTCGGTGGGCATCGCAGCGTCGGGAGCGGACGGAACTGGCGGCGCCTCCGCCCTCGCGAAGGCCGTGGCCGGCACCGAGGCCGGAGCCTCCGCCTTCGCCGGGTCGAGCATCGCCTCCAGGACCCGGTCGCTCACGTGGGCCGCTTTCAACTCTATGATCTGGTCCGACGACAGGTCGAACGCCTGGCCCTTTCTCTTGATCTGCTCCACGATGATGTCTTCGCTCAGGCCCGCCTTGGCGAGCTTGACGACGTCCTCGACCGTCACGCCAGAGGCCCGCGCGCGCCCCGGCCCCTGGGCGGCCAACGCCGGACTCCACACCGACAAACCAGTCCATAGGGCAATTAAGCCCGCCCTCCCTCGCAAGTGCTTCATGGATACTCGCCTCCTCTAGAGCCTGAATGTCCTTGCCGGCCATTGCACGCGGGCCGCCGCCATGCCAAATGTGCTTATCGGCAGGAATCGTAGGATTCGATAACAGGAGACGCCACTCGGCCAGTAAGTGCCTGCTGTTTCCCGCTAGGTCGTTTCATCGAGAGTGATATCGCGTCTTGTCGGAGCCATGAAGACCTTGCCTCGGGGGAGAGGACATCAAGCAAATGCTGGAGCGGGCTGGAGCGGCCGCCGTGCGCGATCAGCCTCCGAAGGCTGCCAGCCTGGCGGTTACGTTGGCGCGCAAGTCTTCTACCGGCGGCGCTGCACCGCGTCCCGGCCGCAGTGGCAGCTGCGAGGTGGCTTCCGGATAGGAGGGCTGTTGCCGGCATTTGACGGCCGGAAAACCGATGATGTCCGCGATGCTGCAGGCTGCCTTGACCAACCGCAGAATCTCGGAATCGCGCGCGGTCGGTGCGTCGTGGTGATGCGCGCAGATGTCGGAAAAGTCCTTTGGGAAAGCCCAGTTGCCGACCAGCCAGGCGCCGGCCCGTCCGTGATCGACGTTGAGCTCCTCCCGCTCAGCCCAGAGAACTTCCTGAATGTCCAGGTGCTCGCCGCTCAGGATCGGTGTCATCTCTTTCGGGTAGGTTTTGAGTAAGGCCAGCCGGCCGATATCGTGCATGATCCCAGCCGTGTAGGCCCGGTCGCCGGAAAAGCTGAAGTTGGCGGACAGTTCTTCGCAGATCATCGCGCAGGCCACGCTGTGCTGCCAGCACTGGTGGACCAGCGGGTTCCGCGTGCCGACAAAGCTACGCATGGCCACCGTCAGGGCCAGCGCCTTGATGCGGTCCAACCCCAGCACCGAGATCGCGTGGCGCAAAACGTACATCCGGGACGGGAATCCGAACAGGGAAGAGTTCGCGAGGAAAAGAATATCGGCCGCGAACGCCGGGTCGGCCTCGATCACCCTCGAGAGGTGGCTCAGGTCGACATCGGGGTCCGCGGTCAAGGATAGCACCTTGGTTGCAATCGCATTGAACGGCGGGAGGTTGCACAGTTTGACAGGTAGGGCGACTTGATCGGTCTGGAAGTCGACCTCCGCGACGTCTTCCGGGTGCGGGATCGCCGACTGCAAGTGGTTTCTGATCGTGGATCGCATATATTACGGTTATCGGCAGAACGAAAATGGTTGCTGCTGCTCACTTTGGTTAATGCTTCCCCGGAAGCGAAACTAGAATCTCGGCGCTCTGCGGCAAGGGGGCTTTGCCGTGCCTGCGCGACTTAAAGCGTGAATCACACGGCCAGGCTTCGCGGCGAACAGGCTTGCCGAAACAAATGGAACGGTGAACGGGCGGGAAGCGATATCGGCAGCCCTTCGCTGCCGGTCTAAGCGCATCCGTGGATTGCACGTTCTCGGGTGGCCAGCCCGCGCTGGAAAATGTGAGTAAATAGATATTCGTGCAGCATGTTACCGGCTCACCGCCGTTTCCGAGGCATTTTGACGGGAAGCGCTTCTTCAATTCCAACGCCCCTTCAGCGCGCGGCTTCCTCGACGTCTTGCGATGGAAGCTGACCAGCCGGCCTGAGCCGTCTGCCCGTTTCGTTTCGGACGTCGTGCAATCGAAACCGCCGTTCTGCGTAGAAGCAAACCAACTGCAAGTTACGCTGGTCAACCACTCCACCGTGTTGCTCCAGCAAAGCGGCTCCAACATTCTGACCGATCCGATCTGGTCGGAGCGGGCAAGTCCGCTCGCCATGGTTGGTCCGCGCCGCCGCAGGCAACCAGGCGTGCGGTGGGAGGACCTTCCCCGAATTGATGCGGTCCTCCTGAGCCATAATCATTACGATCATTTGGATCTTGCCACCTTACGCCGCCTGGCAGACCGCGGACAGTCGCAATTCATCGTTCCGGCCGGAGTAGCCCACCTGCTCCGATCCCGGAACATCGGCCCCGTGCAAGAACTGGATTGGGGCGAATCGCTGCCACTCGCCCATACCGTCATTCATGCGGTACCGGCAGCGCATTTTTCCGCGCGAGGGATCTTCGACCGCAATTTGACTCTGTGGTGCGGATATGTGATCGAGACGGCGGACGGCATCACTTATTTTGCCGGAGACACGGGTTTCGGCGGCCATTTCGCGAGCATTCGAGAGCGATTTGGAGCGCCGCGCCTGGCGCTGCTGCCAATCGGAGCATACGAGCCGCGCTGGTTCATGGCGCCGGTGCACATGGCCCCCGATGAAGCGATCAAAGCTCATGAGATCCTCGGCGCCAGGACCAGCGTCGCGATCCACCACGGCACGTTCCAACTGGGGGATGAGAGCATCGACACGCCGAAGCGGAGCCTTATCGAGTGTGCCCGCGACCAGTCGTTTCTCGTGCTGGACAACGGCCAATCCGTGACTCTGCCCTAAGTGACATCGCCGACGATGGACAAGCACACACTTGCGCTGATCAGCATTATCGGCAGTTCGCTCGACGTGCTCGGGGCTTTGTATCTGGCTTACGATCTGCTGGGGGGCGAACACGGACCGCTCCGGACTCTGACGCGCGCAGTCACCTACGGGGCCCTCTTTGGCACCGGTTACGGCCTTGCTCTCGGGCCCGTCTTCGGCCTCGCCAGCGGTCTGGCACATGGCATCACGCTCGCCTGGGAGTTTTCCCGCGCATCCCGGCATGAACCGAAGCCGGGGTTCTGGTTGGACACGGCCATGAGCGCAATTCGCGGGTGCGGTTTTGCTTTGGGCGCGTCCTATTCATTCGGCGCCGCCTTCGGCGTCACTTTCGGCGTGTTGAGCACCGCCGGGCAGGCGTTCGCTTATCGGATCGGCATCCGGCCGACAATCGACTACAAACCCGCCACTCGTCCCCGTCTAACGCGGAGCCAACTGTTAGCGGCGGCTAACCGCGCCGTCGGCTACGCGGTGACCGGTTACGTCAGTAGCCTGGCGGCGCGGCAACCGGAACACGCGATAGGCGTAGGGCTGAAAACGGGACTCACCCTTGGCGTGGTCACGGCGATCGTTGGCTCCTGCACGCCCTTCGTCGAATGGGCGGCCGATCATGTTCCCGAAAGACGCATGGGGGTCCTTGGCGTTGCCTTGATTCTGATCGGCTTCACTCTTCAATCCGTTCAGTATTGGCTCACGCTGCTCGATGTGACCGTTCGGTAGTCGATTGCGCCAAAAGGGCTGCTTGGTTCCCGATTCGTCATGCGTATAGTCGGGATGCGACAGACAGGTACCAACCGAAGGGGCTGGTATTGTTGCGAAAGGGTCCGCGGCGGCCGAAGCCCCCGTCACCGGCCGGCCGGCGGCCGCTGGGCCAGCCCGAGCCATCTCCGGCCAGCAGGCCGAGCCGCTTCTGAAAGCCGAATGGCGTTGGGGCGACCCCGGTGGCCCCGGCCTATGAGGGAAGGGACAGCGCTCACGCGGGTCCCGGCCAAACCGGTTGCACCAACCAGCCTGGCGGAATCTGTCCCGTCAACTAGAAACCAGTGACGTTGCTCGGGCAGGCATTGCCGCCTGGCAGGACTGCCCGCGCCACGCGCTCTAGCGCGCTCTCGCTGGCTGCGTGCACAGCCACAGGAACGCTTCGAGGATCCGCGCGCGCTGCGCATCGTTGACTGATAGCACGCGATGCCGGCCGCCGTCCTCGGGCGCGAAGGCGGTCTTGCCTTGCGCATCCACCGTGACCCGGCCCGGCGCGGAGACGGTGAAATAGCCGTCGGCGGGCCGCACGGCGTAGAGAGCGGCAGTCAGGTCCCAGGTTTCGCGGTCGTAGGGCATGGCGAGATAGTTACGATAGGCGTCGGCCACCGGGTTCGCGCCTGGCGGGCCAAAGTCGCGCTCGATGCTGCGCGCCGGGTATTTGATAGTGCTGCCCACCTCGTACCCGCTCCAATAGACCGGGCCGGGCCATTCGGCCACCAGCTTCTGCGCGGAGGGAATATCGGTCTTGACGTTGTACTCGGGTCCTTTGCCGGCGAAGTCCCCGGCCATCATGACCAGGCGGCTCACTTTTCGAGCGGCCAGCGCGCGGCCTCCGGGCGAATCGAGCAGGCGCGCCAGGTTGGTGCTGAAGCCCACCTGGACGATCACAACGCTCGAATCGAGTTCCGATTCGAGCACGCGCCGAAGCACGGTGACTGCGTCCTCCGGATGGTCGCGATAAGGGTAATGCCCGGCATCGAGGGCCTTCTTGAGGTATCCGTCATCCTTGGTCTGGCCGTCGTGAACCACGCCGATGGGGACGTTGGGACGGCCATAGAAGGTGTCGATGGCCGAGGCCAGCCGGGCTGCCCACGGATTGTCCTTGGTGATGGTGACGGCGGCCAGACGGATCTCGCCGCGCGAGGCGAAGGAATGCAGAATGGCCAGCGCCAGGCAGTCATCGACATCGTTGCCGATGTCGGTGTCGAAGATAACCGGGATAGCGGGTTGAGGCGGCGCCGCGAAGGCGAGCGCGCCCGAGAGCAACGGCACGACGAGGAGAGGTAGCTTCATGGTTGGGAATTCTAACTGGATTGACGTCTCAGCGGCAAGGGCCGGGAACGAGCCGCTGCGCCGGCGTTAAGCTGTCGCCTGGAGGAACCGGCCGTGTATCGAATCGTCTTGGCTTTCTCCCGGGCACTCCCCCTGCCTGGAGTTAAGATGAAACCTTCACACACTTCCCTGTTGAGCGCGGCAGAGGTCCGACGACGGGCAGGAGTGGAGGGAATTGGTCCGCGTCGCGGAAACGGCGAACGATTCGGACAGAGTTGAACAACGACGATTCGCGGGACGAGAAACCGCGCATGATTGTGGAAGGCTTTAATATCGGAGAAGTCGTCGAGCGCTGAGCGGGATACTCGTCCGCCCGGCGGAACATATAGGAGGTTTTGATGTCCATGCAATCGATGGTAGCGGCGCTGCTTTGGCTGATTCCGGGCACTGTCATGCTGTTCGGGCAAACTCAGTATCCATTTCAGGATCCGAAGCTTCCCGCGGAGCAGAGGATCGACAACATCCTATCGCTGATGACGCTTGACGAAAAATTGGCGTGCCTGAGCGTGCGGACTTCGGTTCCCCGGCTCGGCATCCCCAACGCCGGCATTTCGGAAGGCCTGCACGGTCTCGTACGGAAAGCCAGGGGCGGGCAGCCGGCGGTTCCGACAACCCAGTTCGCGCTTGCCGTGGGGATGGCGGAAACATGGGATACGGATCTCATCCGCCGCGCTGGCGCTCTGGAGGGCTGTGAAGCCCGCTATCTTACGCAGAGCCCTCAGTACCACACGCCCGCACTGGTCGTGTGGGCGCCGAATGCGGATTTGGCCCGCGACCCGCGTTGGGGAAGGACCGAAGAATCCTACGGCGAGGACCCCTATTTCAACGGAACGATGGCCGCCGCTTTTATCCAAGGCTTGCAGGGTAGCGATCCGAAATACTGGCAGGCTGCCTCGCTGCTGAAGCACTTCATGGCGAATAGCAATGAAGACGGCCGGGCCGGGTCCTCCTCCGACTTCGATGTGCGCCTGATGCGCGAGTATTACTCGGTTCCTTTCCGCATGGGCTTTCTCGAAGGCGGAGCGAGGTCCTTCATGGAGTCTTACAATGCCTGGAACCATGTGCCGATGACCACGAATCCGGTTGTCAAGACACTTATTAAGGAGTGGGGAATCGATGGCATTATCTCCACCGACGCCGGAGGCATGCGGTACATGGTTTCGCAGCATAAGTATTACGCGACTCTGAAGGAGGCCGCGGCCGGCGCCTTGAAGGTCGGGACCAATCAGTATCTCGATCCTTACCTGGCCCCACTGAAGGAGGCGCTGCAGGAAAAGTTAGTAACCGAAGCCGACGTTGACGCGTCGCTACGCGGCAAGTTTCGCATGGTTATTCGGCTGGGGTTGCTGGATCCGCCGGAAATGGTTCCATACAGCAAGATAGGGGAAGGGGATGAACCCTGGAACTCGGCAGATAGCAAGGCACTGGCGAAAGCCGTGGCGCGCGAGTCGATCGTCCTGCTCAAGAACGCAAGCAATTTCCTGCCGCTGAACAGGGGCTCCGTGAAGTCCATCGCCGTGATCGGCCCTCGCGCCAACGAGGTCCAGTACGATTTCTACAGCGGTCCAGCCCCTTATCTAATTACTCCGCTTCAGGGAATCAAGGACAAGGTGGGACCGGTGGTGGCGGTCAATTATGCGGCGGATAATACGGATGGCGCGGCGGTGAAGGCCGCAAGTTCATCGGACGTTGCGATAGTGGTGGTGGGAAATCATCCCTGGTGCGGCCTTGCCCGGGACGCAACTGGTGTTTGGGGAACGGATTCATCAACCGTGCCATGTGCGCTCCAAAGCGAGGGCCGCGAAGGCCGCGACCGCGTTTCGATCACCTTGGAACAGGAAGACCTGGTGAAGCAGGTCTACGCGGCGAATCCCAAGACGGTCGTGGTGCTTGTAACTAGCTTCCCTTACGCCATCGTCTGGAGCCAGGAACATGTGCCGGCCATCCTGCGGGCGACTCATGCTACACAGGAGTTGGGGAGTGCGCTCGCCGAAATCCTGTTTGGCGATTACAACCCGAGTGGCAAGCTGACTTCGACCTGGGTTAAGTCGCTCGATCAGTTGCCGCCGATGATGGACTACAACATCCGTCACGGCAGGACTTACATGTACCTTAAAACGGAACCGCTTTACCCGTTCGGTTACGGACTGAGTTACACGACTTTCCAGTACTCGAATCTACGCACGAGTTCCGCCAAGCTGGCGAAAAACGGTGCGCTGACAGTTAATGTGGATGTGAAGAACACCGGCAGCCGCGCGGGCGATGAGGTGATCCAACTGTACGTGACGCACCTGAAATCCCGAGTGGAACGGCCGATTAAGGAGTTGAAGGGATTTGAGCGTGTCTCGTTGAAGCCCAACGAATCCCGGACCGTTCAGATTCCGCTCAAGGCGGAGACTTTGGCGTATTGGGATGAGGGCCAGAATCGGTTCGTGGTGGAAGAAGAGCCGGTAAAGATCATGCTGGGGACTTCCTCGGCCGATGTGAGAGTAGAAATGACGGTTAACGTTACGCGATGACGACAACTCAGGAGGCTCTGATCGCAGTCCGGTTGCATTCTTTCCTCTGGGAGCCGTCTTCGGCCCGAAAACAGTCTAATCTACTGCCCAAGCGACGGCCGGAACTGTCGCTCAGTAGTTCGCTCGTCGACGCTGGCGATTCGGCGGAATAACGCTGCCGAAGCGCAGTACCCCGGCAGTGGTCGTCGCTGTCGTCAGCCCTGGGTCCTTTTTGAGGCGGGATTCGCGTCGAGGGCCATCTCCGCGAGCGCGGCAGGACTTGCCGCGCCACGTCGTGCATGGCTACTCCTCGCCCCCGCTTCGCGCTGCTTTCGCTTGCCGTATCTCTTCCAGCCGCTCCGCAATCCGCTTTTCGACGCCTCTATTGGTGGGGTGATAGTAACGATGGCCAGCTAGCGACGGGGGCAGGCATTCCATATCGGTGATGGCGTCTTCGAATTTGTGGGCGTGCTCGTAGCCTTCGCCGTAGCCCCAGGCCTTCATATGCTTGGTGACGGCGTTGCGCAGGTTCATCGGCACCGGCTCGGCAATCGTGTTCTCGACATCCGCCGCCACCGCGCCCAGCGCTTTATAAGATGCATCGCTCTTGGGCGCGGCGCAAAGGTAGATGGCGACTTGTGCCAGCGCCAGGTCGCCTTCCGGAATCCCGAGAAAGTGCACCGCCTGCATGGCCGAAATGGCCTGTTCGAGCGCGCGCGGATCGGCCAGGCCGATGTCTTCGATCGACATGCGGATCAGGCGGCGGGCGAGATACAGCCGGTCCTCGCCGGATTCGAGCATACGCGCCAGCCAATACAGGGCCGCATCCACATCGCTCGACCGCACCGATTTGTGCAGCGCGGAAATCAGGTTGAAATGCTCCTCGCCGCCTTTGTCGTAGAGCAGCACTTTGCGCTCGATGGCGTTTTCGAGCGCGGCTTCGGTGAGTACACCCTGCGAGGCGGCGGCCGCGGCTTCCAGCGTGTTGTACGCCTGCCGCGCGTCGCCATTCGAGTAGATGGCGATCTGCTCGAGCAGTTCGTCCGCCGCCTCGAGATGCATCACCGGCAGCGCGCGCCGCAGCAGCGTGGTCAGCTCGGGCACGCTGAGCAGCCGCAGCGCATAAACGCGCGAGCGCGAGAGCAGCGCCGAGATCACTTCGAAGGACGGATTCTCCGTGGTGGCGCCAATGAGAATGATGTCGCCGCGCTCCACGTAAGGCAGGAACGCATCCTGCTGGGCTTTGTTGAAGCGGTGGATTTCATCGATAAACAGGATGGTGCGCTTGCCCAGGCGCCGCAGCTTTTCGGCATCGGCCATCACCGCCTTGATTTCCTTGATGCCGCTCAACACCGCGCTGAACGGGATGAACTCGCAGCGCGTGATGCGCGCGATCAGCTTGGCCAGCGTGGTTTTGCCGACGCCGGGAGGGCCCCACAGAATCACCGAGCTAAGCTCGTCGCGCTCGATCTGGCGGCGCAGCGGTTTCTCCGGCCCGAGAATGTGCTCCTGGCCGATGAAGTCTTCCAGGCGGTCGGGCCGCATGCGCTCGGCGAGCGGGCGCTTCGCATCGCCGGCGGATGGCCGATCGGGCGCGGGCGGAGTGGAATCGAAGAGGCTCACGCGCGGAGGGTCCTTTGCCGGCGGGCTTCGTAGAGCAGAATGCCGGTTGCCACCGCGGCGTTGAGCGACTCGACGCCCACGGTGGGAATCGAGACGTCGTGCGCGGCCGCGCGCAGCACGCTGCCCACTCCGCGCGCTTCGTTGCCGATCACCAGGCCACAGGGCCGCGCGAAATCCACGTCAGCCAGCGCCCGCGCCGCACACGCTGCGCGCGCCGGAACGCCGGCATAGAGCTCGACCCGGTTCTGCTGTAGCGCCGCGCGCGCCAGCGCGGCATCCATTCCGAAAAGAAAGGGAACGCGAAACACCGAGCCCGCCGACGCACGGATGGTTTTCGGGTTGTGCGGGCTCACCGTGCCCTTGACGAACAGCGCTCCGGTGGCGCCGAAGGCTTCGGCGGCGCGCAGAATGGCGCCGGCGTTGCCGGGATCCTGCAGGCCATCCAGCACCACCACCAGCGGGCAGCCGCGAAACAGGTGCTCGATTTTCCATTCCGGCGGCCGCACCAGCGCCATCACTCCCTGCGCGGTTTCAGTTCCGGAAATGCTCTGGAACAGGCTGTCGGGGAGCACGGCCACACGGACGCCGGAGAGGCCCCGGACGTGCGCCGTGGCGGCTGAGCGCACAGACTCCGCCGCCAGCACGATCTTCACTTCGCACTCACTCTTGAGCGCCTCTTCCAGCAGATGGAAGGTCTCGGCCACCGACCAGCCATCGGCCGTCAGGCCGCCGCGCGCGATGGCCCGCCGCACGTCCTTCAGCAGCGGATTGGCCGCGCTCGATATGGTTTCCGGCCGGGGCATATGCGACTACAATAGTTTCGAACGATCAAATTATCGCAGATGAAGCGCGTGGCATGGGCCGCGGGGCTGGC
>Ga0181530_10004484_pt1 | contig 14790 bp, 7 predicted proteins | sample PEATcosm2014_Bin_42_FD_119769 | JGI IMG/M metagenome (GOLD analysis project Ga0181530, IMG submission 119769) | Peatland microbial communities from MTU Mesocosm Facility, Houghton, MI, USA - PEATcosm2014_Bin10_60_metaG | ecosystem: Environmental > Terrestrial > Soil > Wetlands > Peat | place... | reverse complement strand
GCCCAGCTGGGGAAGATTTTCGTTCTGTAAATGTAGTAGTTTGCATTCCTCCCTAAGTCGGCATTTGACGGTAGCCTATAGATCTTCGCACCCCCCAGCAAACCTATGGACATTATCTGATTGGGAATCTCAAACCTTGCTGGAGATAATCCGTTTGGCTCGAACAATCCTATGTCAGGACGAGGAATCAATCGAGGCCCCTTAGGTCCCTCTAAGATGGCCCCAGGACCAAACGTCGTGATAAACTGTGATCTTCTAATGGATTGGGATTGGGACATAGAGATCACGTTTGGAATCCAGTTGTTTCCTCAACATCTCGTAGAGATTGCGGAGCATTATGGTAGACAACTCGTATGCCTTTATGATCGTGCTCCGGGTCTCCGAGCACCACTGGTGTTTTTGCATTGAAATATTCGACATACTTCAGATCTCCATGCTCCATCGCTGCTAATTTCCAGTCGTCAATTCTTGAGTTTGCGAACTCCAGCACGTCATCAGCAGAGGGTAATCTGTTGATTGGTTGCTTCCTTGATCTGTTTTCGAAAAGAGCTGGAAGCGGAGAAACTTCTTTCGCCTCTCTGTTAGCTGCCATTATGGGAGCGGATGAGTCCTCGTACCACGACCTGATGGAATTCCTCATGTTTCTTAATATGCCTACCACAACTGGCCCCGTAGCTCTCCCAAGTGCGCCTGGAGAAAATGGGGCGACCGTGATGTCCTCGACGAAGCGATGGAGGGCTCCATGATAGCCTGAGAAGAATTCGTAATGGCTAAGATCACGTGGTCTGGTCGCTCTATACATCACGACAACCAGAGCTCCACGCCTTCTACCGACGCGTCCTGTTGCCTGAATGTAAGCTGACGACGTCTTTGGTTGACCATTAACCACCATCAGCGACAGTCGGGGTATATCGACGCCCGTTCCGAACATCGACGTTGTGAACAGTGCGTCGCGTCCAGTTGGGTACCTTCTCTCAAGCAATGTCAAAATAGATGGTAGTTCAGTAGATCTGCTCCGGCTGGACAACTCGACAACGTTCTCGTCATGCAGCGGTCGTGCGTTTGATCCCCCAATTCGATCAACGCGCTCGGGTATGTCCTGCCTGTACAGATTCCGTGCTCCTGCCAGCTCTCGTACTGCATTGAAGTATCCAGCGATTGTCCAGAACGGGTCGATCTCATCCTCATTCGAAATGTTCGTTTCCTCGTAAACTGACTGCATGAGACGAGACCAAACGCGTATGAGTGGGGTCAAGGGGCCTTTGCCAAACGCACATACACCAGCATACAACTGGCCTGCCTGTTCGCTTTCAATCGGATGGGGTCGAGGCTGGAATCTCAAGAAGAATCTGTCGTCGCAAGTGTTCCCAGGAGCTGGAAAGTACAACAACCGTCTGGCGAACACGGCCTGTACTTGTTCTTCAGCCCTTTTTATTGTGGCCGTTGAAGCCACGTATTTGCAGGTACGTCCTTCCAATGTCGTCAGCGTATCTATTGCGACTTCATAGATTCCAGTCAGACTTCCCAGTGGTCCTTCAATGAGATGCAGTTCGTCCTGAATGATCAAGTCTGGAGGACTGAAGGTTGGCACGGCAACGTGAAGTGGGACTGTTCCGCCCGCACCGCTTGGATGATCATCAGTTCCTGCTCCGAAAGCTGCGAGTCCTCCTCGATAGTATCCGAAACGAGAATGAAAGAATTCTATGTTGCCAAATAGAGCGGCACATCTTGGCTCAAATGGAAGCCTAGCAAACTTATCAACTGTCGAGATCAGGAATGACGGCGGATGGCCATAGATCTGTTCGTCTACTACAAGTGCGGGGATGGGGATGCTTGTGCCCAGCCAGCGATGAGCGAAGCCTTCATGCAATGCTCGCGTCCAGCGGGAAACCATTCTGAAAGACGTGCCATCTTCCAGTCTGATTCGCCGTCCCTTTACATCAAGGTCCTTGCACTGAAGGTCGTGCAACGGTTTGCCGTGAGCCTTTAGTGACTTCCCAGTCTGTTCGTCAACATCGATCCACCCGGAATCTAGTGGGACCCCCTCAGCCCAAAGAGCGGCGTGATTCAAATCGCAATCAGGGTTAGGGCAGTAGATTTCGAAATCCAGATCCTTCTTGGTCGCACGCGATGTAAGGTAGGTTCTTATGAAATAGCCAGGGCGAGAGGGACGAGCCGATAATGGTTTCAGCGTGATTCCCTCACGATTGAACCGTGATGCAAGTTCTGTCCAAAGTTGATCTATCTCCTCAGAGGTTATCTGATCTTTCCCCGTAACCACAACGGCAATTACCCCTGCATTTCCGATATTTCCAAAACTAAGTGAGTTCACGGTAATGCTAGGCATTTTCACATCCTGTTCAAAACGTTTGTAGGCGCCTTCGACGTCCGAAGGTCCGAACTCTGTCTCAACTACGAAATGTATTTTCTTTGGTTGTCCAGCCTCTAATCCGCCCTCTGGTAACGCGAGCAAGGCATCGCAAACTGGACAATTTAGAATCTGAGCCGGTTCCCCTTCACCTTTGCTGCCTTTGAGAATTGAGTTGGCACCAGGAATGAAGTCCCCGGTTTCACGCACGTATGTGTCTCCGAGCCTATTGGGCCTGACGCTTCCGCCGACCCAGAGGCCGATTGAGAACCGACTTGATCCCCAAATGAAATCCTCTGTATTTTTGCAACCCGCAGGGCGCCATCCCACCGGCGATCCTGAAGCCAGACCGTTTACGCGTAGGAATTCACATGCGGTTATCAGCTTGAGGGTCCTTCTAAACTGTTGAATCGTCAGGAGGCGCAAAGTATATCGAGAGATGACCGCGACCCCGCCACCGGTCCTATCACCCGATTTCCTTCTGTGGGCCTCGCGTCTTCGATAAGCCAAAACGATTGCGGAAATGAGTAAGTACGCTTCGGTTTTCCCTGCTCCTGTTGGTACCCAAAGCAGATCACAGATGTTTCGGTCGGAAGAATTCGATCTCAAGGTCGACTCGAGTACCAATAAGACGTATGCCAGCTGAAACGGGTGCCAAGTCATCCCTTCTTTTCGAGTCCATTGAGACTGCAGGTCAAGTGCTTTGTTCCCGAAACAGAAGGCGAGGCGTGCGTCCTCGTCAGTGAGAAGAAGATCCAATCCCCAACGCATTCGGCGAAGAATATCATTGCACCTAGACACTATCGGGGTTACAGGATATTGGTCTTCATAGGTCTTGAACACGCTCTCGAGCGAACTAATCCATTTTTCATACCCATCTACCAATGAGGATAGTTTCAACTTCAGCTCTGCTTGATCAAATGTTTCAGAAAGAATCTTGGCGCTCAACTCAGGGCATTCCCCCCAGCGAACCTCCCAAGTTAGGTCAGGCGCCATGACAGGAAATATGGGAACGAACTCTGTCCTCAGATCAGGCGTCTCGAATGCGTTGCGTGTCTTTTCTCCGTAGATCTCGCCAACCACGTCACCATCCACCCATCTAAATGGAGGACCTTGAGGTCTCTGTTCTTCCAGTTCCTTCGTTGGAGCTTCTCGTTCCGGGTCAGTCGCCTTCCAGACGGCTGAACAGAGATGACCTCTGCCCATGACCGCCTTTTCTCTGTAAAGAAAATCCAGTTCTCTTTCGACGGTATCTGCAGAGACAGTTGCCTCCGGTTTGATAGCAACATTGCCTACTGTTTTGATTCGGAGTTGGGGCTGGTAAATGTGGTCCTCAGTGCGTGGTCGTTCGTCAAACCTAATCTCATTTATGAGATATACGCTAAGGTGCCAAAGCTTCTCGCTCATCCTTCTGCAAGTCAAATGAAGTGAGATTTCCGCGTCCGCAGCACTCTTGCACTCCTTTCCAGTTGAACTGATGAAGACTCGTTTTAGGCCGGGTTGATCAAAAGAGATCGGTGCCACAAATGCGCGAGGCTGTCGCCGCCAACGCTCCGGCTCGGAGATGTAGTATCTAGCCCAAGTTGCACAAACTTCCAACGAGGGCGGGCCCTCGCATTCGCTTGTGAAAGAGACTCCCATTGAATGCGGAAGCGTCCTTGGATCTAACACTGGCTGTGCGAAATCGTAGGAGGCGCCTCCAACATCAGCGTTGTCCTCGTCGTACTCTTGAAGCTCGCCTACAAGTTCTGATTCGGTGTCGGGATCGCTAGAGGGTGGCTCCCCTTTAGGAGAAAGCACACCGGTGATGTATTCGCTGCGAGGATCTCTAACTAATTCTTCTCTCACACCAAACCTAGGACCAAGAACCTCTTTGGCAAGTTCAGAAACAAGCCGGACTCTCATTTCATTCATCGGCTAGGTGATTGTTGGCAGTTAATACGTTTGTCATTCGCGCAAGAGTTGCGATACCTGAAAGACTTAGCTCTCTCTGAGAGAAGAACCCATTAACCAAGCAAATTCAGCAAGAGAAGAGAGGACAGAGGAATGGCGGAACGGGTCACAGGATTTGAGGACTCCTTATCTCGCTCCAGCAGACCAGGTTATCCTTCCGAAAGTGTTTCCAAGCGAAGTGGACAACTGGGTCAAGCAAATTCGAGCGATGTACATTAAGAGTATCGTTTGTCTGCTGACTCTTGACCAACTTGGCTATTATGCTCAACTTCCCGAAGGGCTGCTAGAGTATTATCGGAAACAAGGCTTCAGGGTGGAGCACATTCCGATTACTGACCCTCACGATGATCAGGCTCGCGGACAGCAAGAACTCAGCGATAACCTTGAGCGAATCTATCAGACTTTCTTGTCATTGCCGAAACCCGTGCTGATTCATTGCAGCGCTGGGAAAGATCGCACTGGACCGGCTGTCGGCTACATTGTGAAACGTTGGCGAGAGGGCGGATTTGTCTAACTGAAGATAAATGTGAGCTACTTGGCTAACGACTCACTACAGCGAACAGAGATAAGGGCTGGCTGCGTTATCGGAATTATTGCAGCTATTCTTGCATTGCGATTAGACGCTAGGCTTGGTTCCTTAGCACGGGACCCTGTCCTTAGCATAATCGTCGTTTATTGGGGGATTTACCTTGGGCTGATTGCAATATCGATTGAGAACGAACCTCTTGGCAAAAGAACCAGCTCCACCGTCAAAGAGTTGGCAATTGCGGTATTCAGCATGGGCTTAGTTCTTACCGGGTTCGAAGCTATTCTTGAGGTTGCTAATTATATTGACGAGTTTTTCCTAAGAAATGCTATTGCTGAAATATTCCGCAACTTTACAATATTCGGCATTCCAGTTACGGGTCCAAGAATCTTTGGGTTTGCCTTTTGGTTTTCCGCTTACGGGATTCTAGTTAACACTTTAGTTAGAAAAGATCAGCGGCGAAAGTGGAGGACAAATGTACCAGAAGCCTTGATTTTGATAATACTGGCTACACCACTCTTCTTCATAGACTAATTCTGGCCTGTGTATTTTCGAAATCGAAATCAACATCCCCTACAGACATCAACGCTTCCGCAAAAAGGATGAAAAAACCGATTCCTTCCGCTTAAGTTTCTGAATTTAAGCCGTTCGAGAATGCGTGCCCAATAAAAGGTACTATAGGCAGGACATGGTAACACTGATTCAGGCCGACTCTGTTAGGTTGGCGCATCCAAGGGACTCCCAACACGTTAACCTAGCGTGTGGATGTACGTGACGAACAGAAAAATCAGAGGGCGGAGCTTTCCGTCAGCAGCACTGGGTGGTAAGCCTTCCCTCTGTGGTCGGCCCTCTTACATTATTGTAAGCTACGGTCGCTTCCACGAAATCCAACGGATATATCCAATTGCTAATAAAGTTGCTAAAAAACGGTCGGAATAGCCTGTTTGAGGCTCGGCGATGCCATCAAAAGGCGATTTCTTAGACCACTTTTTGTTATGGAATAAGACTCTGACGTTCCTAATTGAAAATCCGAAGCTCTAATACCTGCTTAACGGTAGGTTTCGGTCGAGCCTACAAGAACTAACGCTAGTAGGTTAACAGGGGAGGAATTAAGGCTAATGGTTAAAGTACAAAGATGCTCGTTATACCTTCAGGATAAGCACAGAATTCGCGAGGAGATGAAGCTCGCGCAATATGCTGAGGAGAAAGGGTTCGAAGCCATCTGGCATGCTGAGTCGCGCCTCGCGCGAGATGCCCTCACCCCTCTTGCGGCCATGGCGGCAGTGACCAACAAAATCAAACTTGGGACTGGGGTGATAAACAATTGGACGCGGAACGTGGCTCTGACCGCAGTTTCCTTTCTAACTCTGGATGAGTTGTCTGACGGTCGTAGCCTGCTTGGGGTGGGCGCTTGGTGGGATCCGCTAGCTTCGAAGGTTGGGATCGAACGTAAGAAGCCGCTGAAAGCAATGCGAGAGTATGTTACTGTTCTGCAGCGTCTCTTTCGGATGGAGAATGTCACGTTCGAGGGAGAGTTTGTGAAAGTACGGGACATACGACTAGATGTTGTTTACGGCGATCCTTCCACTCCACGTAACATTCCAATCTACATAGGCGCCACTGGTTGGGATATGATCGAACTGACCGGCGAGATCGCAGACGGTCTACTCCTGAACTACCTAGTCTCCCCGAACTACAACCGCCAAGCCTTAGACCACCTCAAAAAAGGGGTGTCGAAGGCAGGTCGACGGTTCGAAGCCATCGACAGGCCTCAATTGATCGTGTGTTCCTTAGATGACGACGTTGACAAAGCGATCGATAGCGCGCGGCCACTGGTCGCCCAGTACCTGGGCCAGCAACCCCACATCGCAAAAGCCAGCGGGGTGAAAGAATCCTTGATCGAGGAGGTAAAGTCTGCGTTGGGGGGTTGGCCTGCCAAACCGGGGGGCCTGGAAAAAGCCAAGCAGTTAGTAGACGATGATCTCGTTCGACTTATCACAGCCAGCGGGACCGCAGACGATTGCCTCAAGAAAGTTGAAGAGTACAACTCCACCGGATGCACCTGCCCAATCCTCTACCCCTTAGCCGATAACGTGCACGCTATGATTGATGCCTTCGAGGCTAACCGACCGTCTTCGGGCCCACTGATCGCTTGAAACCTCAACTTGTGCAAAGATCAGCGAACGAAGGTCGGAGTACGGATTCACATTTCACCCAAGTTTAGTTCATTCAATGATAGGGTTCACGAACCTGAACTGAATCGTATCTAAGACTCCCTTGTCAGTAATTCTCAGCTCCGGAATAACTGAGAGTGTAGTGAAGGCGAGCGTGATCGTTGGGGAGGGAAGTTTGGATCCCAGCTTTGACCATGCGTCCTTGAGGTCCTTCATCTGTCTTGAGACCGTTTCAACGGACTTTTCCGACATGAGCCCAGCTATGGGCAGGGGAAGATGTGATAGTGGTTTTTGGTCCCTAACCGCGACCATACCGCCGCCGCTTTGCGCTAGGAGATTTGCGGCCGCAATCATGCTAGCGCCATCCATGCCCGCGACCACCAAGTTGTGGCAATCATGCCCCACCGTTGATGCAACAGCTCCCTCTTGTAGCCCAAGTCCCTTGATGAATCCAAGCCCCACGTTCCCTGAACCTTTGTGTCGTTCAAAGACCGCTATCTTTGCCACATCGTCTCGTGGGTTCGCCATTGCTTTCCCATCTTCCACGGGAACTTCTGACTCTAGGTTGCGTGTGATAATACTCGTCGGCATAACTCCAATCACCCTAACCCTAACCGAGTCGTTTTTGGTCTTAGTCTTGACAGTCAGATCCTCCAGGGTTGGTGGGCGCTTGAGATGCATGGATTGCATCACAGCTGCTGGGTATGTCGGAGTCGGCAGGTTCGTGGTTAACTTTCCCTTTTGACTTACGACTTTTCCGTCAGCAATGACCGTGTTTACGGAGACCGTTTCGAGTTTGTCGAGAATGACAATGTCTGCGAAACGGGCCGGGGCTATGCTTCCAAATTCTCTAGCACACTCGTAATGTTCCGCGACGTTGAGGGTAGCCATTTGAATTGCCTCGATCGGGTCAACTCCTTCCTGAATGGCTCTGCGAATGACGTGATCAATGTGACCCTCATTCATCAGGTCGCTCGGTTCTCGGTCATCTGTAACTAAGCAGACGTGACGGGAATCAAGTTTCTTTCTTGTAACGGACGTGATTGTATCCTCAATGTTCCTCGCACCCGATCCCTCTCTTAGCATCGCGTACATACCATTTCTGAGTTTCTGGATAGCTTGAATTTCTTCAGTTGATTCGTGGCACGAGGTTATTCCAGCAGCAGCATACGCCCCCAACTCCTTGCCTAACAAATCGGCCGCGTGACCTTCCACTACCCGCCCAGTCTTCAGTGTAGCTGCAATCTCCGCATGTACATCAAGGTCGCTCGCCAATACGCCAGGGTAGTTCATCATCTCTCCGAGAGCAACAACTCCCTTCCAACTCATTGCCTCCTCAATCTCCTTCGGCCCAAATGGAGCAGCGTTCGTTTCGAAACCTGGGGCCGCAGGAACGCAGGAGGGAAATGCGACAAGCATCTTAAGCGGAAGCCCTCGGGCCTCGTTTATGAAGAATCGAACACCGTCCATTCCAAGGACGTTTGCGATTTCGTGAGGGTCAATGAAAACCGTAGTTGTTCCATGAGGTAGCACAGCTCTTGCAAATTCAGTCCCCGCGACCATAGCACTCTCTACGTGAACGTGACCGTCAATGAATCCTGGAGCAACCCATTTTCTGTGCGCATCAATTACTTGGGTTTCTGGACCAATAGTGTCTTCCACATCTCCAACAAGCGCTATCCTGTCGTTTTTGATCGCTATTCCTTGATTCTCGATGATCTCGCCTGAGTTTGTGCTTACAAGGGAGCCATTCCGTATCACCAAGTCAGCTTTGCTTCGTCCCATCGCAGTGTCCACAAGAACCCGAGTGACCTCATGCAAACGCGTTCTGCCGTCGACTTCAAACATCGCTCCCTTCTCCTACCAAAACACGACTCCTCCACACTTAAGGGCCTTCGCGATTTGGTCGAGGATATTTGGAAGCCCTGCAACGGAGCGTCTGAAGAGAACCGGTCGCTCCTCCCAGGCCGGAATTGGGAGAGATAAATTATAGTACCGCCGCGTTTACTACGCGGTCTTCGAAGATGCGTAAACATGCCTGACAAGAAGTTCACGAAGATTTTCTATGCAACGGACCTCCACGGTTCTGGCAAGTGTTATGACAAGATATTGAGCGCCGCAAAGTTCTACAAAGTTGACGTCTTGGTTCTAGGAGGCGACATGACTGGTAAGATGCTTGTCCCAATCGTTGACTACGGAGACGGGACGTTCAAAGCGGATTACATGGGCGGAAAAATCTTACACAGCCCGGATGAGGTGAAGTCTTTGGAGCGGGAAATAACCGACAGCGGTTACTACCCCTATCCCTGTAGCAAGGCAGAGATGGATGAACTCAACGCGTCTAAAGAGAAAGTAGACGAAGTCTTCATGACCCAGATGAAGGACGCATTAACCAAGTGGGTCGACCGGGCTGAAGCTTTCCTCTCTCAGCTAGGCGTGACGTGTTATTTGACGGGTGGAAATGATGATTATCAAGAAATTGTTGATGCCGTCCGGGACACTCCTCACGTGAAGAACGCCGATCACAAAGTGATCAAGATTGATGAGCTTCACGAAATGGTGAACCTTGGATGGAGCAATCCCACTCCATGGAAATGCCCTCGGGACCATACTGAGGAAGAACTCGGGGCCATGACTGAGAAGCTTGTTTCATCTGTTTCGGATAAGGAGAACTGTGTGTTCAATATTCATGTACCTCCGGTAAACTGCGGATTAGATACGGCCCCGAAACTGGACGCCTCCGTTTATCCGCCAAAGCCTGTCTTTGACAAGGGTCAGGCAGTCATGTTTGGGGCTGGTAGCACTGCAATTCGTAGCGCGATCGAAAAATATCAGCCGCTCGTAGACCTTTGCGGTCATATCCATGAATCCAGGGGAACTACTCGGATTGGAAGAACGTTGGTGATTAACCCTGGAAGCGAATACCCTGAAGGTGTGCTCAGGGGAGCGATAGTGAATATCGGAGACAAGAAAGTTCTAAGTTCTCAGCTCACATCCGGATAATGCAGAATTGGTAGTTGGTTAACGTCGCGCGTGCACCACGACGGTTGAACCTGACCGTTTAACGTTTTGTCCTTGGATGGCAGTGACAGTACTTAGTGTCCCCAGGAACTCTGGACCTTGAATCTGGCTTGGTTGTTTAGTAAAGTAATTGCGGATCTATAGTGGTGGCAGTTCCTTGTATGCTAGTGTGATGTCAATGCCTCGCTTGGCGTGGTATGATTTCGATACGACGTAGATTATGAGTCCAAGGATGAAGCTGCCCGCGACCCACCCGTATGCAATTGGGTTTCCTCCCCATATCCATGCGAAGGCGAAGAATTGGTAGGTGATGTATGCGAATACGATTGTCATCAGGGCGCCGGCGGTTGCTAGAATTGCTTTCGCTTGTCCCTTCTCATTCTTCAAAGCGAAGCGTACGGCGGCGATTCCTATGAAGAAGAAGTAAATCATCGACGCGACCACAGCTCCGTAGAGTGAAGTTAGAGTTCCGTAGAAGAATGAAGCTAGTCCGATCAAAACTATTGTGCCTACGAGATTGATTAGGAATGCGACAGTAGGCGAACCATACTTCGGGCTAACGTATGATATCTTCTCGGGTAGGAATCGGTCGAAGGATTGAGCGAAGAGGTATCTTGATAGAACGATGATTGCGTAGGCTATGATGGCTACGTTCCACAGAATCCAGCCTAAGCCGATGAACCACGCAACGGGAGTACTGGAGACACCCATTGCGAGTGTCCAGAAGTTAAATGAGTAATTGTATACCAGGTTCGCGTTTCCTAATGCCCCATTGATGAAGTTGAAACCGCCAGCATAGTACATGGCTGCAAATGCCGAGGTGACAACGATGAGAGTTACAAATGACGATATGAAGACGTTGTATCGCAGCGCGCCTTTGCCCTTAATCTCGGAAGCTACAGCGGGGCCTGCGTTCAACCAGGGGTAGATGAAGATGGCGTAGAATGGGAGCATGAATATGGTTGCGTTAAAATCGAACGTTGGGCCAGTGTACGAAGCAGCAACTGCATTATATGTTGTGTTTGTACCTGGACCAAGCGAGGTGAACCACGTTTGCACTCCCGTCGTTCCAGCAGCCAAGAGCGAAAAAATGCCTACAAAAGTTGCCAATATCGCGACTATTACCGCAATCGCAACGACTTTGAAACCCAGTTTTGGTTTGAAAACGTTGATTGCGATAAGGACAACAAAGACTAGTGCTGCGATGAGAAATTGTGGGGCAGGAAGATTGCCTGGCACAGCCAGACCAAGCAAAATTGGGTTCGAGTACCCTAAGTTAAGTCCAACCGAACCAATCGCAGCAACTGCTGCCAGCGCGATCAGGGCCATATATGCCATCGTCTCAAGCGTGTAGCCCATGAACGAAAGGGGTCCTCCGAAGAGCCCACCGTAGACGCGTGATACCCAAACGTAGTCTCCACCAGTGCGACTGACTCTTGTCGTCATCATCGTATAGACAACGATCTCGGGGATTGATAGCAACCAAGCCAGAATGGAGCCATATACCAAGTTCACCCCGGACATTGATGTGAGCAAAATCGTTGTGAAGCCTATCACCCCGAGGGCTGCGCCGCCTGACATGTTGCTCAGGTTCAGGCTTACTACGTCCAATAAGGAAACGTCTCTACGTAGTCCCGAAGCTTTTCTCACAAACGCGGCGGGTTGACTTGTCATAAGAACAACCATCCTAAGGCTCGGCTAGCCGGAATTTAACATCTTCGCACTGTTGAGGTTGTGGGGCGCTCGCGTTTCACATTACCACAATTCTCACACATGCAGGCAATGCTAGGACGCTTCCCACTTTCCCACACCTTTGATTTGCATGGTTGAAAACTAATAAATAGCATCCGAAACTGGTCGAGCGCTAGCGATGAGCAGGAAGGAAGATTTCAATGGGTTCCTCTCGTTTGAATTTTGAAGAACTTTCTCAAGCTATGGATGTTGCTCTGGATAAGCGTCCGGCCAGTTTAGTGGTATTGAATGGTCAGATCGTGAATGTTTGCACGGGTGAGATGTACGCGGGGGGTGTCGCGGTAGCCGGAAACAGGATTGCAAAGGTTGGCGATGTTAAGCATTGCGTGGCAGAGAGGACGGTTGTCGTTGATGCCGAGGGTGCGTATCTCGTACCCGGCCTCATAGATACCCACATCCACATTGAGAGCACAATGCTCTCGATGACTCGTTTTGCCGAAGCAGTCTTGCCGAGAGGAACCACGTCGGTCATGTGTGATCTGCATGAGGTAGGGTTAGTCGCTGGGTTGAGGGGCATAAGAGAGATTGTGGAAGAAGCACGCAGACTGCCCTTCAAAGAGTGGCTAAGTGTTTGCTTCGAGATCCCCATGACCCCGTCAAAGGTTGAAACAGTGGGCGGCCATTTCAGCAAGGAAGCTCTCAAGAAGATGCTAACTTGGCCAGAAGCAGTAGGATGGGACGAACTGAGCGTGCCCATGCTGCTCTCGAAGAACGCGGACGTCGTGGACAAAATTGCGTGTGCACGAAAGTTAGGAAAGGTTACGGATGGACCTTGTGGAATTGTTGAAGATCCGCAGCGGAATATCCCGGCCTGTGTCTGTGCGGGGGTAGATTATTCGCACGAAGGCGAATGGACAACGAAAGGGGAGCTCGAAATGTTACGGGCCGGTATGAGAGTCAACTTCATTGAAGGCGGAAACGTTTGGATGCAAAATCTCAAGAATCAAGCTAAAGTGATAACTGAGCATCATGCACAATCACGGCACATCAGCTTCGCAACAGATGATTTGAGCGCCGAAGACATTGCCGAACGAGGACATATAGATCATCACGTAAGGAGAGCGATAGAGGAAGGGGTTGACCCGGTCACCGCGATCCAAATTGGTACTCTAAACGCAGCTGAGCTATTTCGAATTGACCACGCCATCGGTAGTATTACGCCTAGCAGGTACGCAGACATACTTTTGGTGCGTAGGTTAGAGGAATTCAAGGTTGACACAACAATATCGATGGGCAAGGTAGTAGCCAAGAACGGAACTATGACAATCAAACTCCACAAGGCTCGCTACACACCAACGTTAACGGAAACTGTAAGACTGAAACGAAAGCTTAGGCCGACTGACTTCTTAATCCGAACGAAAAAGAACGCGAAGAACGTAAGAGTCCAAACTCTTGTCAGTAATGAAGAGCTTCGAGGATTCAGAAACGGCGAAGCTGTATTGGATGTGGAAAACGGAGTCATTCTCCCAAGCGTCCAGCAGGACGTAGTACTGATCGCTGTAGCGGAACGCCACACGGCAAGCGGCCGCGTTCACGCGGGCTTCGCTTCCGGCCTCGGTCTTAAGACGGGGGCAATCGGGACGACTGTGGCCCATGACCACCATAACATTGTGCTCATTGGCACAACTCCAGAGGACATGGCGTTTGCTGGGAACGAAATAGCTCGAATGCAGGGCGGACAGATCGCCGTTGCAAATGGCAAAGTTCTGAATAGTCTACCGTTACCTATCGTGGGGCTGATGGCGGACATAGACGTTCAGACAATGACAGAAAAAATCCAGTCTATGAAAGAGACCCTCAGAGGTATGGGGTGCAAGCTTACGCATCCATTCATGCACCTAGGATTTTTCACCGGTGCCCTCACGGGATGGGGCTGGGAAACAGGGCGATACAATATCACAGACAAAGGATGGGTGGACCTCGAAAGACAGAAGATAATCAGTCCCATAATTGCGGTAGATGACGGAACATCCACCGTAAAGGCATGACGCGGGACCGAGTAATCGAATACTTCATGAACAATGGCTTGCACATCGGGCTTTTGAAAACGATATCAACCGCGTGGTCTCGATAACGGGCCACACGATTTACTTGGTCCCGAAAGTAAGACCGATTTCTCTCAACCATTTCCGATAGGCGATAGACATCCGATCCGATCGCAGGTGCAGCTCAGCCTGCATGTCTAGAGGAAGAAGTTCAGGCCGCTGGGATTCTACCACCGGTATATCTTGGCTTACGATCTTATTTTGGAAACTCCGCAGTTGTTCAACCTGATCGTGAGCGTAATTAGTCGCAATCAACATCCATGCGATGCTCTCGACTTCGTCCACAGGCGTGACGGTCATAAGTAGGGTGTACTGGTTTTCTACAGATTCCTTCGCCAGATATGCCGTCAGAGGACGTAGCAAACGATAGGTGTAGGTAACTACCGCTGACCGTCCCGTGCCGTCGGGATCTGGCTGCCACACTGAAATGGATTTGGCGGTAACACCGTTCGGCTCGATCACTGGTTCATAGTCTGCGATTTCCGGATGCCGCGGGTCGCCAAGAAGTCCTTCATGTACAAATGGAAAATGCGCAACGTCTAAGAAATTCTCGATCGCGCGAGGGCCGCTAGCTTTGTACCGGTATGGACCGCAGAAGATCTTTGTATAGCTGGGGTCGTCCAACTGAACAATTTCTGGGATATCCATCCTCGGTTCTCCTAAGCAGACCCAGACAAACCCGTACCGCTCCTTCGCCTGGTATGTTTTGACTCTGGCCGTCGAAGGAGGCTTTTGGTCCGGATGAGCTGGTATGCGTACGCATTTACCTTCATTATCGTAGGTCCAGCCATGGTATGAACAAGTGAGGGCCTCGTCCTTAATTCGGCCTAGGGATAGGCGGGTTCCTCGATGAACGCACAGATCCTGCCAGGCCTTGACTTCATCTCCGCAGCGCCATAGCACAAGGTCCTCGCTCAGAAGACGCGCAGCACATGTTCTATCCTTCTGTAT
>Ga0181530_10004480_pt1 | contig 14794 bp, 9 predicted proteins | sample PEATcosm2014_Bin_42_FD_119769 | JGI IMG/M metagenome (GOLD analysis project Ga0181530, IMG submission 119769) | Peatland microbial communities from MTU Mesocosm Facility, Houghton, MI, USA - PEATcosm2014_Bin10_60_metaG | ecosystem: Environmental > Terrestrial > Soil > Wetlands > Peat | place... | reverse complement strand
TACCGCAATTCGACAGTGAGAGGTTCAACAAAGTCCGCTTGACAGCTGTGCGAGTCACATCGTGGTGGGGCTCAGTGCGGGGCTGAGACGAGCCACTTGTAGCGTTTTCCACCGGCGCACCTTCCGTCAAGAGCCAGCCCTCTGTGTGCGCGGTGCGTTCGGTACGCAATCTGACGTAATTCCTGCTTCGCCATGCCACCTTTGACGGCGATGAGGATGTCCATGCCGACAATGCATGTGTCGATGCCATCGTCGGTGACTACATGCAGACGCGACAACTCATGGGCAAGATCACGTTCGCTTTGCGCTTTCATCGACATGCTGCCGCCAGCGCCACGCTGTTCAGTGCTTCGACGCCTCGCGCTGCCAACGCTTTAGTCCAAGCGCGCTGAGAATCAAGAGGAAGATCGGCTCCAAAGCGCCGCCGCCACCGCCTCCACCACCTGCTGCGCCCGCACCGCTGCTGCCGCTGCTGCTCGCGGTGAAATTGACCGTCGCCTTCGCCGTGGCCGCGGGCGGGGCGCCCGAGCACTCGAGGCTATAGGCGAATGAGCCAGCGCTCGATTCGGTGACAGACATTGAGCCGGACAGCGGCAAGGTGCCGCTCCATCCGTCGCCGCTCGCGCCTCCCGAGGCGGTGCACTCGCTAGCATTCTCCGAACTCCAGCTGAGCTTGAGGTCGCTGCCCACGGTCTCGTTGCTTGCACTCGCGGTGAGCGTGACCACTGGCGTGGCTGCAGGCGGTTGAGCGGCGCCGACGGGCATGTATGTCACTTGTGTCTGAGCGTGCGATTGCACTTGCTGGTATGTACAAGTGATCGAGTAGGCGATCGTACCCGCCGCGGCTGATGTGACGCCCTTCGATCCTTCTTCACCGAGCGGACCTCCGCTCCACCCATCACCGGGGATACCACCTGAGGCCGTGCAGCTCGAGTTCGGGACGACAGTCCAATTCCAAGTCAGCGTCACACGCCCATTCACCGGACTCGACGAGGCGCTCGTGGTGAGCGTCACTGGCTGAAGCGTGCCGGTGAATGTGACTTGCGTTGAGGCCTGGGCGCCTGCGCATCTGACAATATAGGTAAACGTGCCGGGCACTTCCGATGTCGTATTAAAGCCGCCTTGCGCGGGCAGGAGGTTTCCCCATCCGCCGCCGCCCGGACCCCCAGAGGAGCTGCACGAGCCAAAGTTCGCGCTCCATCTCAACTGCAAAGTTTGGTTGATCGGCAGCGATGCGGCGTTGGCGGTCATCGAGACCGTCGGCGTGATGACCTGGGTCGATGCTTGCCCCTGCACGATTTGATTACCCGATCCGCACGTGATCCCGAAAGACACCGTTCCGAGCTGCGACTCGGTCACGATTTGATGCCCCATCGGACCAGCTAGGGAACCGGCCCACCCGTCTCCCGTCGTTCCACCCGTCGCCGTGCAAGGGAAGACATTGGAACTCCAGGCAATCGTGGTTCCAAAAGCCAGAGGCCATGGATTAGGCACATTATTCAGGGTAACCGCGGGCTGCGTGGTGTAATAGTTCACTTTGGCGGTGGCTCGCGTCTGGCTCTGGCCGACACCGCAAGTGATCGTGTACACGAACGTGCCTGCGACCTCTTCACTGTCCTGCTCGGATCCGCTTGGGAATCCAATGCTTGATCCACCGAGCTGCCCATGTAAGTTGCCAGGCCCCGCGTAGCCGATCGAGCAAGGGCGCACGTTCGCCGCCCAGTTGAGGGTGACGACGCTGTTGGGTGACGCGCCGGGATCGGTAAACACCTCTACCCGTGTGGGATTGGCCGTGAACGTCGTGACCATGGGGGACGCGTTGACGAAGGTCAGCGCCGTACTATTCGAGGCGGATAGGCCGGCGCCTGTGCAAGTGAGGGTGTAGGTGTAGGTTCCCGCGGTGGTTTCCGTGACCGCTTGGCCGCCGGCGCCGGGCTCGGTGTTGAACACGCTCCCCGCCCAGCCGTCTCCGGGCGCACCGCCACTCGCCACGCAATAGCCGCCGTTCGACCACTGCAGGTTGACAACTTGGCCGACGCGCAGCTGATTGGCATCGGCGACGATGGCGGACACGAAAGGCGCAACCACCGTGAGGGTAATTTGTCCGGTGGCCACGCGGGTTCCTGAACCGCAGGTAATTGTGTATGTGATCGAGCCCAGCGTAGTCTCGATAATATTTTGTGATCCAGAGTTCGACTTCGATCCCGCCCAACCGTCTCCGTTCACGCCGCCGGATGCCGTGCATGGCTGTGTGTCCGCGTACCACTGAAGTTGGAACGTGGTGCCCGCCGAAATTTGCGTCGATCCGGATTTCGTTACGCTTGCAATGGCGGCTACGTATTGCCAGTAGACGACGACGGTCGCGCCGCCGACCCGGCCATTGCCCGTGCAGGCGATCGAGTACGCGACGTTACCTCCTGATTGCTCGGTCAATTGAATGCTACCGCTTGCCGCTTGCGGTCCCGCCCAGCCGTCTGCGTTGAGCCCGCCGCTCGCGGTGCACGAGGTGGCTCCCGGGGCGCTCCAGCTGAGGGTGAGGGCTTGTCCCGTGTTAATCGAGCTCTGCTGAAGACTCGAGGTGAGTGTGACGGGGATGTACGAGGCGCCTCCCATGACGAGATTGCCGGTATGGGCGTTATCGAGAACCGATTGCAGTGTCGCTGATCCGGTCGTGCTAGTAGTGTCGGAGGTGGAGTTCCAGACGGCAGAGAGCGAGGTGTAGAGAGCTGTCACGGTCGAGGGACTGGGCGCAGGCGGGGACGCCGCCGGACAGATACCCGCCGAGTTCGCGCCGTTGACCAACTGAGCGAGCGTCGCACTTCCAACGACGCGATTGTCGGGATCGAAGAGGGCGCCGCCGGAGGCACCTGCGCCGACGTTCCCGGATTGATTCACGACGCCCCAGAACGTAGATGAGTAGCCGATCTTGAGCGTCGCGCCTGGAATGGTCTCGACGATGGATTGTCCGAACCACCCGACAAATTGTTTATCGTATCCCAGTGCGTGGTGCACCGAATAACCGCCGGAGAAGACGCCCCCCGTCGCGTCCCAGCTAGCGTAGTAAGCATCGATGGCGGCCGGCACGTCATCGAGTTGAATCAACCATGCATCCTGCTGCTCGACTATCGTGGTGGCACCGCTCTGAGTAATGGCCGCGCCGTTATAGATGGACGCCAGCGTCTGACCGCACGGCGTCACCGCGTCCCAGTACACCGTGATGGAAGCGGCGGCGTTTGGGAGCCCACCGCCCAGCACGCCGTTCTCGCAGTGGCGGGCGGTGAGCACGTAGGCGGTGCCGTCCGACTTCGTATCGTTGAGCAACGTGCCAGTGCACTGAATCAAATTGTTCACCACAATCGCCACGATGGCTTTGGACGGCCCCTGGTTGGCCGTCGTCGCCTCGCACGAGTAGTTAAGCGTACAGCTGCTACCCTGCGTGCTCCCCAATACGAGTTGTCGATAGTGTGGGTTGTCAGGGAGTACGTGGCCGAGGCTGCGGTAGCCGGCTTGAAAGCTCGCGATCGCCAGCTGAATCTGGGAGCGCTCGCTATCATTGACCGAAAGGGAGATGGAAATGGTATCGCCCGCCAGAGGACGCGCCCACAGTCCGCCTCGATTCACATCGTGTGCACGATAAACCACGCCCCCATAGGTGCCGGTCACTTCAAGCGCCGCACTAGGAGGGAGCGAGAAGCGCGAGGCGTGAAATGACATCGACACGGCGGTGTCGATTCGAGCGGTATAGGTCCAAGTGCTCACCGTGCCGTTGTCGTTCCACTGACCTTGGTTCGCAGGAGAGATCGCATGCGGTACGTCCACCGCAAAGCGATCGGCGTAAGGTGCTGATGCATCGATGAGCGCGTTGAGATCGATATCGATGCGGTCGACCGCCGGGGATGCGCGCACTCCATGATTCCAAGCAAGAACGATAAGGAGCGAGAGGATGAGCCGCAGCACCGCTCGACGGAATCGATTCACGTATCCTCCCTGACCAATCGCCTCAATCCATAGCCGGCTTGTCGTGACGGGTCTTTCTTTGTGGATCATGATAAGGGTGATGATTCATTCGAAGCTAGTCCTCAAGTGGCGGTCGCCGTATTGCGATTGCACGTCGTCGATACTGATCGGCACGGCCACGTCGGTCATCACGAGGTCGCGGGCGCTGATGTTGGTTATCAGCAGCTGCGAGCTGGCGATTTGGGGCAGGCCCACTTGCTGCGGGTCTGTGGGATCAATCGGTAGTCCGGACTTGATCGCGATGTTGCACCCTCGGCCGAGATCAGCGCTTCGTGAGGCTGGTATACCCAATTACCCGTGTGTGGAGCGCGCCTAATTGTGGGCTGTCAAATTCAACGCTCGTCCCCTGGGTCGCTAACTGCGGACCGCCCGCGGTAGGGGGTTGCGCTCACGGGCCGGAATGCGTGCCTCTGGCACCGGTGCGTGGATCAGCGCGATGCTGAGCCATACCGCAACGCTGAAATAGAGCGACATCCAAACGACCTCGCTTTTCCAATCATCCCAACGATAGGAGATGATCCCGTGGACTGAGACATCGCGCACACCCTCGACGATGCTCATGTAGTGGCGTCCGCTGGCTTCATCGGCGATCCACCGCGACCAGTACATTGGCACATCGACGAAGAACATGAACGCAATGTAGGCCACGCCGGCAACGCACCAGGCGACGAGCACGGGACGGCGGGTCGCAGTGCATCGTGGCCATATCACCACCATGCTCGCCACCAGCAGCGCTGCAGATAGGCCCCAGATCGACTCTTCGGCGACGTGACCGAGGTTCGAGGTGGTCAGCACCGAGTACCAGGAGCATGTTTCGGCGATTGCGATGAGCGGTACCAGCGCCAGCCACGCGATCTTGGCGACGACGCTTCTAGTTGTCCGCGAAGTCTCGCGCAGCACCAGCGCCCACTGACCGACAAAGCACAGTTCCGCCAAGGTCGCGACCGAGCGGCCCACGATGACGCTGGACAGCCACGAGTCGAACATGCAGATGCGCGGAACGTCGAAGACTGGGAATACAGAACGGAAAGCGCAGCCGAAAACGTAGACAGCGGACAACTGAAGCTGCAGGCGGCGCACGGAGTAAGCCCTGGCGGACAGGACCGCTTGCTGGCGGTTGAGCGCCATAGCTGAAACGGACCAAGCCGCAATATTGAGTGCGGCCACCGCACAAAGCACGGACCACCACGAAATAACGCCCGACGACATCATAGTGTCATAATGTCATGGTAAGCGGCGTTAGCCAATCCAGCCGGCTGGTTTCGGAGTGAAACTGAGGGCACTGATATGCACCATTCCCGCCTCTGCGCCGTGCTGATCGACTGCCGGACCTCCGATTTGGACGGGGCCGCCCGCTTCTGGGGCGAGGCGCTGGGTCGCTCCGTGGATCCCAACCATCCGAGCAGCCGCGGCAATTACCGCATGCTGGAGACCCCGCCCGACGAGCCCATCGTGGAGATCCAGCGCGTGGATCACGAGAGCCGGGTCCACATAGACATCGAGACCGACGATATCGCTGCCGAAGTGGCGCGCTTGACAAAGCTGGGCGCCAAGGTGGTGGACCGGCTCGAGCGTTGGGTGGTGATGGAAGCGCCGACCGGCCAACGCTTCTGCGTCGTAAGAGTACAGCGTCCCGGTTTCCCGAAGAATTCGAACCGCTGGGACTAACCCACCTCTTGTACATTCGGGCGTCCGCGTCGAGTACAAAAAAAATCTCGTCGCGAGCCGCGGCATTGCGTGGCCGCAAGCGTGGCCGCAAGCGGGCGCACACCCGCTGTCATTATGTTCAATCATGCCGACGATAAACCAGAGATGCATTTGCATGTGCTGATGCGGATCGCACGCCGATGCGTTGCATTGCACATCAAAATCTTTTGGCCGCATCGCGAAAGGTGTATGCTCAGCCGCGTTCCTAAAGGCAAAAAGAAGATTCCGGTTTAACGTTGAAAGCCGATAAGCCGTGAGTATATTGGGTCGTCCCGACAACCGAACTCTGCAAAAAAAAGTGTGGATCAGTCCCGCTACCAGGAGACTCTCATGACGAGACTTCGCTTTTCTCAGTGCGCAACCCTTACGTTTGTTATCGCTGCAATTGGCCTCGCCGGCGAAACGTCAGTGGCGGGCGCCGCGAGCGCCGAATCCGCTACTGCCGTCACGGCTGGTAACGCCCTCTCCGCGATTCCCGGCAGCATCCGGCCCACGACTGATACCGACTTGGGTGAGTTGAGCCGTTCAAATATGCAGGTCGAGGTGGTCCTGGCACCTCGTAATGAGGCGCAGCTGTCCAACCTTTTAACGAATCTCTACGACTCCAACAGCGCAAGCTACCAACAGTGGCTGAGCAAGGGAGATTTCTACTCGCGTTTTGCCCCGAGCGACGCGCAGATTGCCGCAATCGCCAATCATCTGCAGGCACATGGATTGGTAGTGCAACAATCTTCGTCCCCGTTCCTGGTGCGCGCGAGCGGACCGAGCAGCCTGATAGCGGCGGCATTCGGCACTACCCTCCACAATTACCGCAATCCGAAGGGGATCACTTACTTTTCGAACGCCTCGGCAGTTCAGCTGCCGACAAGCGTGGCCTCCGGAGTTCTCGGCGTCGTAGGTCTTTCGAATACCGTGCGCATGCGATCTCATGCCGTGCTTCCCCTCCATCACGGATCTCCTCCGACTCCAAGTTGTGAGGCTCCATACCCGACTCAGGCACAGCTATTCGCGGCAGTCAATGACGGAACGCCGTTTCCGTTCGGTTATGGTGGCGGTCCGGGATGCAATGGCCTGACGCCGTCGCAGGACAACTCGATCTATGGTGCGCCAAACTTCGGACCCTTCGACAATGGGGCGAAGGGGGCCGGCGTTAACCTTGCCGTGTTCGAGCTCTCCGCGTACCAGCACTCCGACATCGACACGTGGGCACAGAATTTCTACGGCGCCGGTTACACGCCGCCACTGGTCGACATCACGGTGGATGGCGGCCCGCTCGCCCCCGTCTGCCCAACAGGCGATGAGTGCCCCCCCAGTTTCAATGGGTACGCGGGAGACATCGAGGTCGACGCCGACATCGAGATGCAGCTCGCGATCTCGCCGGAGGCACGACATATCCTCGTCTACAACGCTCCGAACGATTTTACCGGGCAGACCGAGCTGGATGAGTACACACAAATCGCAAATGATGACGCTGCCGATGTCATCAGCTCTAGCTGGTCCGTATGTGAGAATGACGTTACGCCTGCATACGTCCAAGCCGAGAACGTGGTCTTCGAGCAGATGGCTCTTCAGGGACAGAGCATGTTCGGTGCCGCGGGTGACACCGGCGCTTTCGAATGCATCAGGAGCGATGGCACAACCATCATCAACGTCCTTGACCCCCCCTCCCAACCCTGGGTGACGAGCGTGGGTGGTACTTCGCTCGAGTCATTCAATCCCGGCGCGAACCCGAATCCACGCTACCCGACAGGCGTGGAGACGGTGTGGAATGTCGACAGCCTGTGTAACACGAGCACGGAGGAAGGCGGCGTCCCAGGGTTGGAATGGTGCGCGTTAACAGGCGCGGGTGGCGGCGGGAACAGCCAGTACTGGGGCCGTCCTTTCTATCAGTTTGGCCCGGGCATCACGAACCCTTACACGACGTACGGCAATGGGACGACGCAATGCTCGCTGGCGGCAACGGGGAGGCCATGCCGGGAGGTTCCGGACGTCTCCGTGAATGCCGATGAGTACACGCCCTACGCTGAATACTGCACCGGGAACACCAGCACCCCCTACAGCGTATGTGCCACCATCAGCGGAAACCCGTCGGGCTGGTTCGGCATCGGCGGCACCAGCCTCTCATCGCCATTCTGGTCGGCGATCATCGCTGACCGCGTCGGCCTCTGGCACCACCGGATCGGCAACGCGAATCCGCTTCTTTACCTGCTGTATAACTTCGATTATCACGCGTATTTCAACGACATCACCGGAATTGGGCAAGCAACCAATAACAACGGTTTGTTCCCAACCACCCCGGGATATGATCTAGCGACCGGTATCGGAACGCCAAAGATGGAGGCCTTGATCACCGGTTTCCCGTGGGAGTAGCAGGTCACTGGTCTGTCTGTGCTCGGCCAGTCAGACTGCAAGCCCAGGACGAACTCGTCGCACGTCGCTGAGGCGATTCGCGAAGCATAGGCCGCCTGCCCTCGGGGCGGCTTGCTCGCGCACGGCGAAATCATGATCTTCCCGCTCGCCCCTCGAAGTGATGTTGCGTTCGCCGTCAAACGAGCAGACGTTTGAGCCGCTGCGTGCGTGTCCCGTCGGAATTGTGCGAGAGGCGCCGCAGCAGCTGCAGTGCTTCTGCGGCCGGCAATGGGCGACCCAAGAGGAACCCCTGCGCCAGGGTGCAATTCTCCTCCTGCAGGACCAGCAACTGTGCGAATTCCTCGACGCCCTCTGCCACGACCTCGAGCCGGAGTGTCTTCGCCATGGCAATGATTGCTGTTGCAATCGCGCGATCCTCGCCGCAGCTCTGGACGCGCTGCACGAACGCCCGGTCGATTTTCAGGCGATCGATCGGAAAGTCCCTGAGCCGGCTGAAACTGGAGTAGCCGGTACCGAAATCATCAATCGCAATTTCGACACCGATCGCCTTTAGCTCCTTCAGCACATGCTCCGCCGAGCCCTCGTCCTGCATGACCACGCCTTCCGTGATCTCCAATTCCAACAATTCGGGCGGTAAACCGGTATCGTGCAATACTCTCGAGACCAGTTCCGTAAAACCTCGCTGCGAGAGCTGCAATCCCGACACATTAACTGCGATGCGCGCGACCGGCAGGCGTTCATCGTGCCACGCTTTGGCCTGGGCGCACGCGGTGCGCAGCACCCACTCGCCTATTGGCAGAATCAAGCCAGTCTCCTCCGCGACCGGAATGAACTCCGAGGGCGGCACCTCGCCAAGCTCAGCGTTATTCCACCGCAACAGAGCCTCCATTCCGGCGATGAGGCCGGTGGCCAAATCGAACTGCGGCTGATAATGCAGCGACAGTTCGTTGCCGGCGATGGCGCCGCGCAGCTTGGCCTCCAGAGTCAGGCGCTTTAGAGCACTCACATTCATGGCCGAGTCGAAAAAGACGAACGTGCCGGGACCCTGACGTTTCGCAAAGTACATCGCGAGATCCGCGTTTCGGACGAGGGTCTCGTAGTCATCGCCGTCGGCTGGAAAGACCGCGACTCCAATGCTCGGTGTCACGAGGACCTGGTGCTGTGCGAGGAGCATCGGCTGCATCATGGTCCGCACCATGCGGTCCGCAACGATGCCGGCCCGCTCTGGGCTGGTCATCTCCGGCAGCAGGACCATGAACTCATCGCCGCCCAACCGGGAGAGGTCCTCGTCGTCCACTCTCGCCGGCGCTCCTCGTCCTAACTCGTCGCCGCCGCGCAGCGCCTCGCGCATACGCAAGGCCATGATGCGCAGCAATTCGTCGCCGACGCTGTGGCCTAGCGTGTCGTTGATGCGCTTGAAGTTGTCGAGGTCGATGCAGAGCAACGCCAGCTGCCCCTGACGCCGCCGTGCGACTTCGAGCGCAGTGACCACTCGAGTGCGGAAATGCTCGCGATTCGGCAAGCCCGTCAGCGCGTCGAAGTAGGCCAGTCGCCGAATTCGGTCCTCCGCCGCCCGGCGTTCGGTAATGTCCCGGGCGAGTACGACAAAATGTGGCTTGTTCCGGTCGTCCGTCGCCTTCCTGGAAACCGACAGTTCGAACCAGAGTGCACCTTGCGGAAGCTTCAGTTCGAGTTGCTTGCCCGCCGACAAACCAGTGTCGTATGCCTCGCGTACTGCCGACATGCACACAAGTGCTGCCTGCGGCGGCAGAACCTCTTCCACCGTCTTGCCGATATAGTTTTCGGACGGCGGAGCGAGCAGCTCCGAACGTGGCGGATGGTACTGAATGTAGCGACCGTCGATGTCGATCTCGAACAGTAGATCCGGTAGGGCGGTCAAGACTGCGGTCATCCGCGCCTCCGCCGCTCTGAGGTCCAATACGGTCTGATAGCCGCGCAGCAGATATCTGGCGCGATGGCCTATGAGCGCCCAATTGATCGGTTTTGAAATGAAGTCCGTGGCGCCCGCGAGGTAGGCTGTGTCGACCGACCCGACATCATCCATACCCGTTACCATGACGATAGGCAGCAGCGCGCCGGCCTCGTGCCGAAGTGCGGCGCAGACTTCGTGTCCGTTCAGGCCCGGCATATCCACATCGAGCATGACCATGTCATAGGAGCCCGCGCGGAATTGGTGCAGGGCGTCTCGGCCGTCGATGGCCGTGCCGACGGCAAACCCCGCCTTCTGCAATGCCGCCTGCATCAGGGCAAGAGCGACGTCGTCGTCATCAACTACCAGAATCCTTTTGGGTACGGGCATCAGGCGGCCTCCTGTAAGATCTCACGTATGTGTGACACGGCGCGGTCATGTTCCTGTCTGACCTGTGCAAGCAGCGCACGGGCCTCGTCAAAACGATTCTCGCGCCCAAGAAATTCCAGCTTTCGATAGATCCCGGACAGGGTTTCAGCCCCGACGTTGGCCGCGCTCGATTTCAAGGTGTGGGCCGACTGACACAACCGTCTACCGTCCCCGTCAACGATCGCGCGTTCGATTCGTTGCAGTGATTCATCGGCCGATTGCAGAAAGAGACGCAGGATCTTCTGCACGAGATCCATGCCTCCCGACGGGTCGAGCGCCCGGACGGCAATCAAGGCTTGCAGATTGATGGCATCGGAACCCGGGGGTGGCGTCTCGCCGAGCGCAGCGCGTGACTCGAATACCGACTGCGCAGGCGCCGCGGCACTTGCAGGCGGCAGCCATTGCGCGAGCAGGGCCTGCAATTGCACAAGGGTGTACGGTTTCGGAAGAAAGGCATCCATGCCGGCGGACAGGCATCTGTGCTCGTCGCCCTGCATGGCGTTGGCGGTCAATGCAATGATCGGCAGGCGTTCGCCGCGACCCATTGGTAGCTGGCGGATGGCGGCCGTGGCTTCAAACCCATCCATGACCGGCATCTGACAGTCCATTAACACCAGATCGAACTCACCACCCCGCACCCGTTCGACCGCTTCTTGGCCGTTACTGGCTATGCTCGTGTTCAGCCCGAGCGTGTGCAGCATGGCGCAGGCGACCTCCTGATTGATTTGATTGTCCTCGACGAGCAGCACCGTGCCCCGTAACGCCGGCGAGGCTTCCGGCTTGCCGTGCACGTTCGAATCCGGACGTGGCGGTATCCACGTCAGCAGGTTGCCGATGACTTGAAACAAATCCGCGCGGCGAATGGGCTTGTTCAGGTAACGCCGGATACCCGCCGCGTCGCGCTCGAGCGGGTTGGCGTCGGCGGTCGTCGAGGTCAGCATCATGAGCGGCGTGGCCGCCAGCTGCGGCTGCTGCTGAATCGCACCGGCCAATTGCAGACCATCCATCACCGGAAGATGCATGTCGAGTATCGCGAGGTCGAAAGCCGCTTGCGCGCCGACTGCTTGCCGCATGAGACTGAGGGCTTCATCGCCGCTACGCGCACACACGACACGCATCCGCCAGCCCTCAAGCTGCTGTTGCAGAATGTCCCGATTGGTCTGGTTGTCGTCGACGATCAGAACTCGCTTGCCTTCGAGCGCCGTCGTGTCGAACGGCTCGCGGTGCGGTGAGAGAGCCTTCGGCAGTCGGAGCGTGACAAAGAATCGCGAGCCGTGGTCCGGAGTGCTTTCCACACGGATGGTGCCCCCCATCAGCGTTAGGAGTCGGCGGCAGATCGCGAGGCCAAGGCCGGTGCCGCCGTATCGCCGCGTGGTCGAGCCGTCGGCTTGTGCGAAATGGTCGAATATTTTGGCTTGCGCTTCCGGCGCGATGCCTATGCCGGTGTCGGAAACGCAGAGACTGATTGTGACCTCGGTTCCGGTCTCCTGTTCCACCACAACGTGGACGACCACCCCACCGTATTCAGTAAACTTGATCGCATTGCCGACGAGATTGGCGAGCACCTGGCGCAGGCGAAACGGGTCGCCCCGCAGGCTCGGCAGCGGCGCATCGGGAGGCGTGAACTGAGCGGCTAATTCGAGGTCTTTTTTTGCCGCCGGTTGCGCAAACATTGCCAAGGTATCTTCCACGAGGTCCACGAGGCTGAAGTCGACCGACTCGAGTTCCATGTGCCCGGACTCGATTTTCGAGAAGTCGAGAATGTCGTTGATGACACCGACTAGGTGCTGTCCGGACGTCTGAACTGCGGCGGCCCACTCCCGTTGCCGTGGTTTGAGCACACTGTTCAGAAGCAACTCGTTCATCCCCAACACACCGTTCAACGGCGTGCGAATCTCGTGGCTCATCGTTGCGAGGAATTCGCTCTTGGCGCGGCTCGCCGCCTCCGCAGCGTCCTTGGCGTGCTGCAGATCGGTGGTGCGCTCGGCCACCTGCTCTTCGAGATGATCCCGGTGCGCAGCGAGGCGCGCGTCGCGTTCCTCGATGTTCTCGAGCATGCCATTGAAGCCACGCGCGAGCGCGTCCAATTCGGCGATGTCGCTGGACACGGCCCGAATGCGGAAGTCCGCTTCACCGGAAACCCGCTCCATGCGCGCGGTCAATCCGATCAGCGGCTCCAATACGGAGCTGTTGAGCCGCCGCACCAGCAGTCCGCTCACGATCAGAGCGATCGCGGCTGCGACGAGAGTGACGAGGACCTGGGCAGCGAGTTGCCAGTACAGCCCTCTGAGCTCAACATGCAGATGCAGGCTACCCGGGATCTGTCCGTGCAACAGCACGGGTTGAATCAAGTCGATGTGACTGGCGCTGATCGACACGTGCGCGGACGGCGAGCCTCGCGTCGGCGGCGGGGCGATCGTGCTGTTGCTTCGGTAGCTCGCGAACAGGTCCCCGTCCCGCGTGTAGAGGGCGCCGACCTGGACGTCCGGCGCATTGCGCAGAGATTGTAATAGCTCCTGCGCCGCGGCTATGTCCTGGAACATCAGCGGCGCGGCCGCGCTCTCGGCCAGCATCTTGGCCTGCACCCGCGTCGCGTCCACCAGACCGTATAGTCCGAGCGTGAAGCTGCTGGCGATGATGATGACTGCGACGATGGCCACCGCCGTGCCGAGAGTGGTGCGACTGATGAGTCGCAGCCGCGCGCCGAGAGTTACCGAGATCCCGGATTCCCGTGTCGGGCTCATTGGCGAACCTTCGTGGCCAAGCGCAGGAGCTTCGAGCTCAGGTTGAGTTTTGCGCTGCGCGCTGCTTCGAGATTGGCCTCGAAGGTGATCCGGCCGTTCACGACGCTCATATTGAGTGCCGCCCCTTGGTCGACCGCGCCTGGACTGTCAGCGACCGTCAGCACAGCGGCATCGCGCAGGCTGGCGATCACGCGGGGCAGCCCGCCGGCAGGCGAAGCGGCGACAAAGACGACCTGACAGACCCTCAGCGACTCCAGGGTCGTCGACCGATGCACGGCGATGTGGCGGTCGCCGACCGCTTTGCCCTCCAGACCGTCGATCTCCGGACCGAACGGATCGTGGCCGTAGATGCACAAATTCAGCGTGGGCCCGACATCGGAAGGCCAGTCCGTAAAGAGCGCAAAGTTGTAAAGGAACGCCGCCTTCAGACGGTATTCGGGCAATTCATCGCTTAGCGCACGGGGCGAGAATGACGCGAGCGCAGTAGCAACGAACAACGCTAGAAGTGAGGCGCTACGGCGCATGGTCGCCCCCGATGACCTGTCCCGCTCGTGCCGGCAGTCCACGTGGTACGAGTTGTCCGGCGCTCGCTGAGGTGATTTTCAGCTCGAGCAGCCGCTCGATCGGCAACGCGAGGAGTTGCACCAGCGTGTAGGGATGCGCGGCGCCGGGAAATGCAAGTGCCAGTGCAAACCCGACGGCCAACAGGTCTTTGCGCCGCGACCTCGCGTCGACGCCGCGGCAGTTCTCCGTGCGATGTGTGCGGGTCGTCATCGCTCAAAACGCATAGGTGAACTTGGCCCGGACACTTCGACCATCCTGGTTCAGCGCGTTCTGCCAATTGTTCGCAGATGCGGGTTGCGCGTAGCGCTTGTCACATAAATTGTCGAGGGCGAGCGAGAGCTCGAGCCCCTTGGCGATCGACTGCGTGCTCAGATAGAGGTTCGACACGGCGTAGCCACCCAAGGTTGTGCCGTTCAGCGTCAAGCGCGGGCTGTCATATCGCAGTTCGTAACCGATGCGCAGGCCGGCCGCGGACAAGGGGCTCGAGAAATTGAGTTTGCCCAATTCCTTGGGCGAGTTGACCACCTCTGTGCCGCCGCGGTATTCCGCGCTCTGGATCGACACGCTGCCGCGCAGTCGGGCGCCGAAGTCCCACGTCCTGTCTGTCGACAGTTCGATCCCATGCGTGTCGACGGGCTGCACGTTTTGGTATTCGGTGTACCCGTCGACCACCGTGCTGTCCAATACGATGAGGTTGCGAAGAGTCCATTGGTAAACGGCCGCACGCAGTGTGAGGTCTGGGGCAATCCGGTGATCGACGTCGAGTTCGAGTGTGTTGACGGTCTCACCGCTCAGCGAGGGAACGGGGGCGCCGGGCTGGAAATCGTTGGAGTCTTCGAAGGCGTTGGGCGCGCGATGCGCCACACCGTACAGCGCCTTCGCCGTAGTCGCCGGATCCGCCTGCCAGATGAGCGCCAGGCGCGGACTCAGCGCCGTCCCCGTGACGTCGTTGCGATCGATCCGCAGACCCAGCGTGGATGTGAGCGAGTTCGACAGGCGCCATTCATCCTGCCCGTATAGACCTGCCCGATAG
>Ga0181530_10004479_pt1 | contig 14796 bp, 16 predicted proteins | sample PEATcosm2014_Bin_42_FD_119769 | JGI IMG/M metagenome (GOLD analysis project Ga0181530, IMG submission 119769) | Peatland microbial communities from MTU Mesocosm Facility, Houghton, MI, USA - PEATcosm2014_Bin10_60_metaG | ecosystem: Environmental > Terrestrial > Soil > Wetlands > Peat | place... | reverse complement strand
ATTGGCCCATAAAGAAGGACGATCTGGCCTATCAAGGCTAAGAGCGCAATAGCTCCAGTTTCAAGCCAATGCTTCCTCATAGCCGATCCGCCTCTGACGGCCCCGACCACGACGAGAGTAAAGATGATTGTGAATAGCGAAGAACCAACGACCGAAATAATCCATCCCGGCCCGTTGGACGACTGCATGGCAGTAAATGCGTTGAATGATCGCACAAAAAGGTGAAGCAACTGACTTCGCCATTCCATCGGTCGCAAAACAAAATAGGCGATGGCGGCATAAACCACAGTTGTGAAAATGATTGTGAAGACATGCCGCATCGGGCTCGGAATCTTATCCATGGCGCAAACCTTCCCTGACACACGGGGTTGTATCCCCATGCCAAAGCAGTGAGGCTAATATACATGTGTGTCAAGTATATTTGCACCACTTTTTTGGGTAATAATATACTTGACTCAGTAAGCCTATTCTGCTATGTTTTGGGTATGGAACACGAACCCAAGACCCTCCAAGAAGCTATCGTTTACTTCTCCGATCCTGACCGCTGCTTCAAGTTCCTCATGGCGCGGCGCTTCGCTGAGGGAGCCTATTGCCCCGTGTGTGGAGCAAAGGACGTTCGTTTCATCGCCACTCGCCGCTTATGGGAGTGTAAGACAAAGCATCCCAAGCGACAATTCTCCATCAAGATCGGGACGATCTTTGAGGAATCCCCGATCCCGCTGGACAAGTGGCTGACCGCTGTGTGGATGATTGCGAACTGCAAGAACGGAGTTTCCTCGTATGAGATTCATCGCGCGCTGGGCGTAACTCAAAAGTCCGCGTGGTTCATGCTGCATCGCGTGCGGCTGGCCTTGCGCATGGGAACTTTCGACAAGCTAGGCGGCGATCCTGAGAGCGGTGTCGAAGTGGATGAAACCTATGTCGGCGGCCGCGTGAAGAACATGCACTCATGGAAGCGCAACAAGCTAGTGCGCGAGAGCGGTGATCCCAATGCGACCAAGACTATTGTCATGGGAATGTTGGACCGTTCGCAGCGGAAAGTACGCACCGTCGTTGTCCCGAACACTTCGCGCCAGACTTTGCAGACTCAGGTACTCAAGCACGTGCGCTATGGCAGCAACGTTTACACCGATGAATCGCGCTCATACAGCGCACTCGCGGACAAGTACGTCCATGAGTTTGTGAATCACATGGAAACTTACGTCCGGGGCCAAGTTCACACTAACGGGCTAGAGAACTTCTGGAGCCTGTTCAAGCGGCATTTGGCGGGCACCTACGTTGCCGTGGAGCCTTGCCACATGGATGCATACTTGGACGAGCAGGTATTTCGCTATAACAATCGCGCCACTCCAGAACGTCCAATGAAAGATGCAGACCGCTTCGATTTGGTATTGCGGAATCTCGTTGGGAAGCGTATTACCTACAAGGAACTGACCGGGAAGGAGGGAGAAACGGAGGCGTTCTAATCTGTATCGCGGTAGGCGTGGCCGCGCACGGCGCGTTTCCTCGGCATTCGTTTCTCGCGCTTTTCATCTTCCATCGCGGCCTTGATTTTCGAGTGTGGGACTTTCAGTAGCTGATCGAGCAGACGGGTGAAGTTGTTGTATTCGCTTTTTACGTCGCGTGTTCCGCTACTATCTGTCATGCCTCAGATATAGCACCAAACTTCATCAATGAGAAGTCCCTTCGGGCGCGTTTCTCGCCCCTTCCATGGAACATACTTGCCATCTGGGTCCCGATAATGAAAAACTGTAGCAACATGCTTGTTTTCTGCATCATAATAGTCGTAACCGATGGTCAGGGTACCTTCGACTTGCCCATGGCGAGCCGGAGTTAGGCTATTATGGATTTCAGTTCTGGTGTATGATGCCAGACGTTCGGCCCAACCGTTGCCATCGAATTGCTGGTTGAGCCATGCTTGCGTAACACGTTTGCGCGGCGCAGGAGAAATCGTCATGTTGAGTCTCAGCAACGAAGTTTTCAACGCATTGGTGAAGTATCTAAATGGTGATTGGAGCATAGATCAGTTCCGTGACCAGATGGTCGGGCTGCGCCTCGAAAAGTACAAGCTGCTCGCTGACGCGGACAGACTTTTCCTGAACGAGTTTGAGGGGCGATATGCCGAGTTCTCTGATTTCGATAAAGATGAATCATTGTTAAAGGCGTCTCTCGTCAATTACGTTCGAGCTGACGAACCCGCCACGGTTCCCTCGCTCGCCAACTCCTGGTATTTGCAATCTGGCCATTCCGGCGGCTCACTCTCCATGACCTCCAGCGTCGGCGTTTCGAGCCCGACTGGTAGTCTCGCCAGTGCAGTCGGTGCATGCCGATAGCGAAGCAGCCTATCGTTGCATCATTCCCGGAATCGCCCCGACTTGTTTGGGCGGCACGAGCAGCACATTAAATGAATGCGTAAGTGGCTCGCGTTGCCCCTCAAAAGTTAGGCTGAACACGTAGGTGCCAGCAGTTTGGATTGGAAAGTTTCGGAGTTGAATCGGCATTACTCCGAGTCCCGGCTTGGGAAATCCAGCGGCCCCCATTCCTTCTGCGATGTTCTGCCCCGAGTCAAGAAGTTGGATCGCAAATCGGACCTGCAGATTTCCCGGTCTATCTGATTCCAGAACGATGAAAAATGTCAGCGATGGAATGATAAACGGGAGTTGTGGAACGGTCATATCAGGCATGTACAAGCCCAGCAAAATAAGCTTCCCGTTGTTCTCAATTCTGACTTCATCGCACATCAGAACGTACTTCGCATTGATCGCCATAGGACCTCTTTCCCGATGCCTGTTTGAAAGACAGGCATCCCCCTCATCTTTTTTTCTTGACTTTTGGGATCACTACAGGAATACTCTGGGTGTCGATTTAGAAGTAATCCCGTAAGCCAAGCTCTAAAGCTTCATCCCAGAAACACCTCTAGGCTCCCGCGCCAACGGGAGCTAAAGTTTTTTAGGACATCCTCCACTCTGCACGTTTGTTCTGTGTTTGGCAAGTGTAAAATTCCAACGCAGGGTATGACCAGTGGCGTAACCAATGGTGTAACCACAATAGCTAGTGGAGACTTTCCTCCCCGTGCCGCCTAATAGACCTATCCCAATTTTGCCCTGTCACGGTGGTCCGATTGTTGCAAGCGATTGCATACTGAGTCAACTATATTATTACCCTTTTTTGGCATTGAACCAGTTTTTGGGCTGTGCTAACTTCGCTTCATATCCCGGTTTGGAGGTCTGCTGGATGCTGACTCCGAAAGACCATCTCCTGACCAATCATGAGGAGTTCCGCAGATTGGCTCAGGAGCACATGCAATACTCTCAACGTCTCGACGTACTCACCCAAAAACGATACCTCAGCGAAGACGAGAAGCTGGAGGAAGTCCGGCTGAAGAAGCTCAAACTGCGTCTGAAGGACCAGATGGAGTCCATTGAGCGGCAGTTCCGTCAGCAGTACGGCGTAAACGTAGCGTAAGAATCTGGCCAGCTCCACGCGGTCTCGGCCGCGCGGGCGGGATTGTTTCTTTTACGGCGCGCGATGAAGCGCCTTTTGTTGTTTGTACTTGCGACGCTTTCCGTCAGCAGATGCCGCTAGCGGGCTTCGTTTCCGATGAAAGCGTCAGGCCTGCGATGCGGATTGCTTCCGAGTTGCCCGCGATACCCGGAACCCGGCGAGGATCGGCTGCGGAACAGCAGGAAGCCCGTCAACCGGCCCCATCAGAAGTTACCCCTAACCCGTGCACTGATGTTCCGCCGACGATCGAGACCGATTCAGCCGCCGTAGGGCATCAGCGGCACTTTCCCGAGCTGACGGGAATAGACGGTCAGAGCGCCACGATGATGCGCGGTGTGCTCGACCATGGCCCAGACGACGTCGCTGATGGGTTGGCCGCCCATGACTGGACCGGGCGAAAGTGGTAAGGCGAGTTCCTCTGGGCTGCGCGAGCGGAGAAAGTGGATCGCGTTCGCGTAGGCGGTTTCGAGCATCTGGCGGGCAGCGGCAAGCGAGGTCACACTCGCGAAAGCCTTGGCGTGTTTTTCGAAATCAAGGTCGAAACCTTCCCGCCGGGACGCGCCTTCAATGAACCAATCGAGAGTCTGAGCCGTGTGCGCGACCTGCTGTGCGACGGTCATCATGCCTTCTCGCGGGCGGAACCCGGAATCGGCCTCAGCGAGGACTCTGGTTGAGCGCTCGAAGAATTCCTTGCTGGCGAGCAGTTGCTTGGCGAAGTCGTAGTGTTGCGGTTTTGTGCTCATGGGCCACAGAATAGCAAAAGGCGAACAAAAGGTGAATATTCACTAACGTAGACTAACGCCCTAGTCGCCGGCAGGGGCTCAGTTGTTGGATGGTCGGCAATGCCGAAGTTATCGCTTTCTGGCCAGGAAACTGGGTACGGGAACTTGAAACCGACAGGCCACCCAAATCGTCCCGAGCCTGAGCGGCCGTGCTCTATAATTGAAAGCTCGCCATGGTTCGCGATGGCTACTTCTACGCCGCACCCTTGATTGCCGCCGGTCTCCTGCTCGGCTGGCTGGCCGGTCCCCTGTGGGCGATCATTCCCCTGTTGCTGGCATTTTTCTTTTTGTGGTTCTTTCGCGATCCTGAACGGGCCATTCCGCAAGAGGCAGGGGCCGTGGTCTCGCCTGGGGATGGCAAGGTCACGGATGTTTCGACCGTGACCCTGGGAAAAGACCAGCAGACGCGGATCAGCATTTTTCTCAGCGTGTTTGATGTGCATGTCAACCGCTCGCCAATCGCAGGTGTGGTGCGGGAAATCCGCTACCAGCGCGGGCAGTTTCTGAACGCGATGAACAAGGTCTCGGCCGAGCAGAATGAGCAGAACATTGTCACTTTGGAAGGCGACGGCCAGAAGGTCGTGTTCAAGCAGATTGCCGGCTTGTTGGCGCGGCGCATCGTGTTTCATCCCAAGGTCGGAGACCGTCTGGAGCGCGGCCAGCGCGTGGGACTGATCAAGTTCGGATCCCGCGTGGATGTGTTAATGGACGCCTCGGCCCGGGTAAACGTGAAAATCGGCGACCGGGTGCAAGGCGGTGCGAGCGTGCTTGCCTACGCGCAGGCTGAGCCAGAGCCAGCGACTGTAGGCAGCGCCGCAGCCGTCGAGAGGGCACGCTAAATGGACCAACCAGTTCCCAAGCCACGGCGCCGGCTGAGCAAGGGGATGTACATTCTGCCGTCGCTGTTTACCATTGCCAGCATGGCGGCGGGCTTTTACGCCATCCTGGAGGTCGTGCACGCCACCGCCAGCGACTACGGGCACTTGGACAACGCGGCCAAGGCCATTGGTTTCGCATTCCTGTTTGACGGCCTGGATGGCCGGATTGCACGCATGACCGGCACCAGCAGCGACTTTGGCCGCGAACTGGATTCTCTGTCGGATGTAATCGCTTTCGGCGTGGCTCCGGCCATGTTGGCCTGGACCTGGGGATTTCATCTGATGCAGCCGGTTCTGCTGACGGACTGGCATATCAAGCTAACCCAACTGGGTGCCATTGCCTGTTTCATTTTCCTGATGACTGGGGCGAGCCGTCTGGCTCGGTTCAACATCACCGCGAACCCGCAACCGTCAAATCCGGGCCGGCCGGGCAAGAAGTATTTTGTCGGCATGCCGATCCCGGCGGGAGCGGGCGTGATAGCGGCTATCGTCCACTTCAAAGGGGGTGAGCCAATCGCCTCTTGGTACATAGCGTTGAGTTGGGCCATGATGGTGATCACTGTGGGCTATCTCATGGTGAGCACCTGGCGTTTCTATAGCTTCAAGGACATCGACTTTCGTACGCGGCGGCCCTTCCGGCTGGTGGTCTTCCTGGGGGTGCTGATCGCGGCGATCTTTGTCTATTCCGGCCCGGTGCTCTTCGTTATTGCGCTGCTCTATATGATCTCCGGCATCTTCTGGCGGCTGCAGTGGATGTTCCGCCGCCGGGCCGGCCCGCCTCCGCCGCCGTATCACGAGGCTTCGCAGACGTCATGAGCGAGCCGGTGAAATCCGCGTCTTCTTCCCATGGCGTTGCGGCTCGGGGGAAAGTTTACCGGGCGGCGATCGTGGGTGCGGCCTCGCTCAAGGGCAAGGAGATCGCCGAGATGCTGAACGAGCGGGGTTTTCCCGCCGTGGATGTTCGCCTTCTCGATGACGATGAGTCTTTAGGCCAGCTTGAGGCGATGGGAGACGAGATCAGCTTTATCCAGAGTGTGCGTGCCGAGCAGTTTGAGAAGGTGGACTTCACCTTCTTTGCCTCGGATGCGGCGTGCACGCGCAAAAACTGGAAGCGCGCCCGCGATGCCGGTAGCGCCATCATTGATCTTTCCGGAGCTCTGGAGGACGAACCCGGGGCCACCGTGCGGTCGCTATGGGTCGAGCGGGAGCGCGCACAAATCGCGCCCCCCGAACTGCAGCCGGGACCGTGCGTAACCGCGCACCCGGTCGCCGTGATCCTGTCGTTGCTGCTGTTGCGGGCCGGGAAGGCGGGCGCGATCCGCCGCGCCGTGGCCACGGTTTTCGAGCCGGCTTCCGAGCACGGACAGCGCGGCATGGACGAGTTGCACCAGCAAACCGTGAATCTTCTGTCGTTTCAGCCCCTGCCGAAAGACGTCTTCGACACTCAGATCGCCTTCAATATGGTGGCTCGCTACGGCAGCAAGTCGCAGCCGGCGTTAGATTCGGTCGAGGCCCGTATTCTAGGCCACTATCGCAAGATCGCCGGGGAAGACGCTCCGCAGCCTTCGCTCCTGCTGTTGCAGGCTCCCATTTTCCACGGTTATGCGCTGGCCGTTCTCGTGGAGATGGAGAGCGTCGTGGACGGGCCGGCCTTATCGCAGGCGCTGTCGGGGGATCACGTGACCGTGTCGGGCGAGGAGGAGGATTCGCCCAGCAACGTGAGTGCGGCGGGGCAGGCGGACGTCCTGCTGGCAGTGAAGAGCGACCCGGCGCAGCCGAACGGGGTGTGGCTGTGGGCCGCCGCGGATAATCTCCGCATCTCAGCTTTGACCGCGGTGGATTGCGCGGAAAGCATGACCGCCACCCGTCCAACGGGGAAGATTCAATGAGAGTTGCGAGCCCTGAGTCCCGAGTCCCGAGAACCCGTATTGGGTTTAGCTCGCGACTCGCGACTCGCGACTTGGGACTCCTGTGGTACTCCATGCTCCTTGCGGCGCCGCTCCTGCTGACCGCCGGATGCGGCTATCACACTGCCGGGCACACGGTGCAGCTTCCGGAGAACGTGAGGACCATCGCCGTGCCCGCCTTCAAAAATGAAACGTCAACCTATCGCATCGAGCAGATGCTGACCGCCTCGGTAGTGCGCGAGTTTACGACGCGAACTCATTACCGCATCCTCAACACTCCCAGCGAGGAGGCTGACGCGACCTTGAGCGGCACCGTGCTCTCCACCACTGCGTCTCCGCTAGCGTATGACACTTCCTCGGGGCGCGCCGCCAGTGTGCTGGTCGTGGTCAGCATGAAAGTCACGCTCGCGGATCGCAACGGCAAGGTGTTGTACCAGAATCCGGCATACCTGTTTCGCGAACAGTACGAAGTCTCGCAGGACCTGCAGAGTTTCTTCGAGGAGGATTCGCCGGCCTTCCGCCGCCTCTCGCAGGATTTCGCCCGCACCCTGGTATCGAACATTCTGGAGGGCTTCTAGCGTTGAAGATCGTCCTTCTCCCGATTCTGCTGGCTGTGACGCTCACGGTGAGTTGCTACCACGGATCACGGCCGCGCCACATCGGGGATCCGGCTCCCGAGTTCAGCCTGCAGGATTCCGACCGGAAAGTGATGCTGAGCCAGTTTCGGGGACAGGTCTTAGTGTTGAACTTCTGGGCTACCTGGTGTCCACCTTGCGTGGAGGAGTTGCCCTCGCTGATGAGCATGCAGGAGCGGACCAGGGCCCGGGGAGTGGTCGTGCTCGGCATCAGCATTGACGTGGATGAGGATGCCTACCATCGGTTTCTCAAACTCCATAACGTCAATCTTTTGACCGTTCGCGACCCCGAACAAAAAGTCGCCGGCATGTATGGCACCTCCGGTTGGCCCGAGACCTACATCATTGACCGCCAGGGAATCGTCCGCCGTAAAATCGTTGGTCCCATCGACTGGAATTCGCCCGACGTGATGGAATTTCTGGGCAAGCTGTAGCGTTCATACAACCATCTAGGGACAGCCGCCCAGGCCTGCCCTGAGCGCAGTCGAAGCGCCTGCCCTGAGCTTGTCGAAGGGGGTTGTTCCGTCGAGCGGAGCTCGACGGCATGGACGAATATGATTCGGGCTACTATGCGAATCGGCTGCGCAATGCTAGATTCGGAGACGACGAGTCCCAATCTGTGGGAGACGTTCTGATGCGAGCTTTTGCTCAGGCCGAGCGCTTTGTCAGCGAACTGGAATCGCGCAAGCTGCGTCCGGCGTATGTGTTCGTTGGCGATGAAGCCTTCTTCCGCAAGCGCTTTCGCGACGCGATCCTGGAACACCTGGTCCCGGCCGACTTGCGCGATTTCAGCCTTTTTGAATTCGATCTGGCGGAAACCGATCTGGCCGAGATTCTCGACCGCGCCCGCACTCCGTCGCTGATGGCGCCGTTTCAGGTCTTCTTCGTGCGGGGCGTGAAAAGTCTTTTTGGCCGCGGCTCGAATGAAGAGAAACTGGCCGCAATCGAGCAATACTGCAAGAACCCCAATCCCGACGCCCTGGTCGTATTCGTGGCCGACCACATCAGCATCCCGGCCGACGTCCGCCGCATGGAGATGCAGGACCGGGATCGCTACCAGCGCATCCGCGAAACCATGGGCCAGTACTGCGGCATTGTCGAACTGGCGCGGGTGGAGGAAGGCGAGGCCGTGCGCTGGATCGCCGACTACTGCACCGGCCGCGGAGTGAAGATCGAGCCCGACGGCGCCCGCGAACTGGTGGACGCGCTGGGCGGCGACATGATGATGATCTCCAACGAACTGGAGAAGCTGATTCTCTATGTCGGCGAAAAGAAGCGCATCACGCTCGGCGATGTCGAGACCATGGTGCTGGCGGCCAAGCAGCGCTCTCTGTATGAGCTGACGGACGCCATTTCCAGCAAGGACCGCGTGCGTGCGCTCGAAATTCTGGATGCGATTCTGGCTTCCGGCGAAGGCGAAGAGGCTGCCATCGGACACATCTACATGCTGGCGAAAACCTTTCGCCAGATGCTGGTCATTGTGGAGCGCAATGTCCGCGACCAGCGCATGCTGTGGGCAGCTCTGTGGCAGGGCTTCCGCGTGCCTCCGTTCGCCGCCGACGACATTATCCGGCAAGCCCGCCGCTATAAATCCCGCCGCGAACTGACGCGGGCGATCCGTCTGGTCGCGAAGGCTGACCTAGCCTTGCGTTCCAATCCCGTAAGCAAGCGTATGGTGCTGGAACGGTTGGTCATGGACCTGACGACCGAGCCTAAGCTGGAAGCGCCGGGCTGGATGCAGGATCAGCTGCCGGTGTGAAGAGAGCAGCTCTTAGTCATCAGCCGTCAGCTTTCAGCCAGAACCTCTGCGCTCAATTTCGTCTCGCTTCCCACGTTGCGATCCAAGTTTTCCTCGGCACTCTGGGGGCTGGCTAGAAAGGAATGGAGAATAGAGGAAAGGGCAAACCATTATGGTTTGCCCTGACTTTTCTGACGGCTGATGGCTGAACGCCTACTTCATCGCGCTGACCCGTGCGCTCAGGCGGGACTTGTAGCGCGAGGCGGTGTTCTCGTGCAGCGTGCCCTTCTGAATGGCCTTGTCGAGGGCTGAGACGGTCTGGCGGTACATCTGCTCGGCGGCGGTCTTGTCGCCCTTTTCGATGGTCTCGCGCAAATCGCGCAGCTGGGTGCGCAGGCGGGAGGTATTGGCGCGGTTGCGGACGGTGCGGCGTTCGGTCTGGCGGGCGCGCTTCAGCGCCGAAAAGTGATTTGCCATGTCTGCTTCGTTACCTTCGTGTGTCTAGAGAGATATTCGGGTGGGTCCGAATTTCTTATTATAAGGGAGTAATTCTCGGCCGGTCAAACAGGTGCCCGGAGCGCACCTCGGTTTAGTGTCAGCTCTGAGGCGTCATCCCGAAGGCCTGCGCTTTCACCAGCGGGCCGAGGGATCTCGCGCGGATCAAGAGTGCGGCCGCTCCGCGCGAGATCCTTCGCTCCGCCAGAAAAGCGGCTGCGCTCAGGATGACGTAGGCCGAATCCTATTGCTGAACTGGGGCCACATGGCAGACGGACTCGATCGCCTGAAAGTGCTCATTAACTCCTCGACTCCCATCGTGGTGATGGAGACGTCGGAAGAAGTGCATGCCATCAACTTGGTGCGGGCCGCTTGCGCGGAACTGAACATGGCGACCTTCGAGTGGAGCATCGCCGACGGGCTGCTGCGCTCCGGCACGAACGCTGCGGCTGAAGGCCAGAAGATGTCGCTGCAGGCTCGCATAGACCAGACTACGGTCTGGAATCAGGGCAGCCGAAGCCAGACGCAGACGCGAACCGTGCTCAGTCCCGGCGGCGGAGAAGCCGACCGGCTGGCCAGGGCAATGATGTCAAGCCTGGGAGCCGATGCGGCTGCCGCTGCCAGCGCCGGCTCCATCTACAACACCCGCGAACCGGTGCAGGCGCTGGCCAACATGGAATCCATGACGGTCGAGGCGGTCTTCATCCTCAAGGATTTTCACCGCCACATGGAGGATCCGGTCGTGGTGCGGCGGCTGCGCGACGTAGGGCAGAAGTTCTCCAACAACCGGCGGACCGTGGTCATCACCTCGCCGGAAATTACCGTCCCGGCGGAACTGGCGACGCTGGTGGAGTATTTTGATCTCCCCCTGCCCGACCCTGAGCGGCTGCACGAAATTGTTCACGAGACCTTCACCCGGCTCTCCAAGACCTACACGCTGAAGCTGCAACTCGATGCGGCGGGCGTAGATGCGATGGCGGCCAACCTGCGCGGTCTGAGTGAAGAAGAGGCGGAGCGCGCCGTTTCGCAGGCGCTGGTGACGCGATACGCGCTGTGTCCCGAGACCATCACCGATGTGCTCGAAGCGAAGAAACAGCTCCGGCGGCATTCGGGCATGCTGGAGTTCATCGAAGCCTCGGACAACATGGCCAGCGTGGGCGGGTTGGAGAACCTGAAGCACTGGCTGCAGCAGCGCCGCGGCGCGTGGGAAGACTCGGCGCGCGAATTCGGGCTGGAACCGCCGCGAGGGATGATCATCCTCGGCGTGCAGGGATGCGGCAAGTCGCTGTGCGCGCGCTCGGTCGCGGGGGAGTGGAAGCTGCCGCTGGTCAAGTTCGACACTTCGGCGGTCTACGACAAGTACATCGGAGAAACAGAAAAACGCATTCGCAAAGTGTTTCAGATCGCCGAAGGACTCGCGCCCTGCGTGCTCTGGATTGACGAGCTGGAAAAAGTCTTTGCCGGCAGTGGGCCCGATTCCGCGTCGGCCGACGCCGGAGTCTCTTCCCGGCTGCTGGCTTCGTTTCTGTCATGGATGCAGGACCGCAAGGCGCCCGTGTTCGTCGCCGCCACCTGCAACAACGTAACCGTGCTGCCGCCGGAGCTGATCCGCAAGGGCCGCTTCGATGAGCTGTTCTTCGTTGATCTGCCCAACCAGGCGGAGCGCAAGCAGATATTCTCGATTCAACTGGCGAAACGGAAGCGTAATGCAGCCGAATTTGATCTGGAAAAGGCCGCCACTGCCGCGAAGGGATACTCGGGAGCGGAAATTGACGCGGCCGTTCAAGGTGCGCTCTACGCCGCCTACTCCGAAAAGAAACCACTGACCACGCAGTCGCTGGTTGACGCACTGGGTCAGACGGTGCCGCTTTCGACCACACGGGCGGAGGAGATCGCGGCCTTGCGCGAGTGGGCGAGGACGAGGGCAGTGCCAGCAACGGCGAGGAGCGATTGTCCCGGTTCCTGATTTTCCTCGCCATTGACTCCCCCTCCGTCCCGGGGTAGGCTTTTACCAATGGTAGTTGCTCGCCCTATGGGCGCGAACATTCCGGTTACTCCTGTCTCTGAGCAAAATTCTGCTTTGTCTGTGATGAACAGCAGGCGTAGTTGTGCTCGAATTCCAGAGGCCGCCGAGCTCCGCTCGGCTCGTCCGGGTCAAAGACCCGGACCCACACAAGCATGAACACACACGCATGAAGAAGAGCATCGGGATCAGTCCCAACATCGAGACCCTGTTCGGCACACGCGACGAGAATGTGCGGTTGCTGGAAGACGGGCTCAACATCGCCATCAATCTGCGGTCGAACGCCATCGAACTGGAAGGCGCGGCCCGCGACGTGGCCCGCGCGGAGCAGGTTTTTGCCGACTACGAGAGCCTGCAACGCTCCGGTTATAGCTTTAATAACGGCGATCTCAACAGCATGCTGCGCGTGCTGACGTCCGATCCCAACAGTACGCTGCGCGGGTTGGCCGATGCCGGGCGGCAGCGGTCCTTCGGACGCCGCACCGTCCAGCCCAAAAGCAGCAACCAGCGCCGCTATCTGGAAGCCATCGAGAAGTACGACATGGTGTTTGGCGTTGGCCCGGCCGGCACGGGCAAGACTTACCTTGCCGTGGCCATGGCCATCTCCGCGCTGCTGGCCAAGCGCGTGAACCGCATCATTCTGGCGCGTCCGGCGGTGGAAGCTGGCGAGCGCCTCGGTTTTCTGCCTGGCACCCTGCAGGACAAGATTGATCCTTACCTGCGTCCGCTCTATGACGCGCTCTATGACATGCTCGATCCTGAAAAAGTGGATCGCTACCTGGAGAAGAACGTCATCGAGATTGCGCCCATCGCGTTCATGCGCGGGCGCACGCTGAACGATTCATTCGTCATCCTCGACGAGGCGCAGAACACTACCTCGGAGCAGATGAAAATGTTCGTGACGCGCCTGGGCTTCAACTCGAAAGCGGTGATTACCGGCGACATCACCCAGATTGATTTGCCCAATGCGCGCCGCAGCGGTCTGCTGGAAGCGATCGACGTTTTGCAGCGTGTGGACGGCCTGGCCTTTGTGCACTTCGATGAAGGCGACGTGGTCAGGCATCATCTGGTGCAGCGCATCGTGCGCGCCTACGACGAGCACAAGACGCGCGTCGCCGAGCAGATGCTTTTGTTGAGCGAGGCGAAGAGTGGCGAGGCGCCGAGCACAAACGAAAAGCCGGCGGCTGCAAACGGGGAGAAAGTGGCGTCCGTCGAAGCCCAGGGATAAAGAATCAAACGCCAGCGGGAGGGCTGCAAGCAGGCCCTCCTATTTGTCTGGGAGGGATCAGTCAAAATAGGTTTCTCGGAGCCGAGCGCGTTGGTCATTCTGCAGAAGAGAGTTACCGCACTGAGCCAGGCGTCGCTCGAGCGCTTTGTTCTGCAAGCGCGGCGCGCAGCGGGACTGCGCGGTCGCGCCGACGTGCTGGTGACCACGAGCGCTGCGGTACGCTCGTTAAATCGCCAATTTCGCGGCAAGAACCAGGCTACCGATGTGCTCTCGTTTCCGGCCCCACGTCCGGTTTCGAAAGGCCGGAAGAGCGCCGCACTGGCCGGCGAAGTCGCGATTTCCGCTGATATCGCTGCCGAGAACGCGGCTCGTTTCGGGCATTCCCCCGCCGCGGAGGTGAAGGTCCTGACGCTGCACGGAATTCTTCATCTGGCGGGCTTTGACCACGAGCGCGATAATGGTCAAATGGCGCGCAAGGAAATGCGGCTGCGCCGCCTGCTGAACTTGCCCGCGGCCTTGATCGAGCGAGCGCAACCCGGCCGGCGAGGGCCCGTGAAAAAGAGACGTCGGAAAACACATCGTCCAGGAGCGCGGAGGAAGGCATGAGTCTCTCCGTCATTGCCGTGCTATTCCTGCTGATGGGTCTGCTGACTCTGGTCTCATACGTGGATCGTGTCTATCAGGAAGCGGGGAAGTTTCTTTCCCGCGAGTTTCAGGACAACATTGATGTCTTCGAGCAAGAAATTGAGCCGGCCCTGGGCATAAGCCGTACCCGTTCCTCCCTCTCCATGGCGGTACTCACGCAGTTGACCATGGCGGCGATTGCTTTGCTTATAGGCTTCGTCGTCTTCAACGAACAACTCTGGAGCATTTATGAGATCCTGCAGGCAATCATCAGCCTGATTCTCATAGTCATCCTGTGCAACCGGTTTCTGCCCTTCGTGTTCTTCTCTCGCACGAAGGGTGAGTGGCTGGTTCGATGGACGCTGGTTTTGAAGGTTCTCATCTATCTGGTGCTGCCGGTAACCATCGTGCTGGGCTTCTTACAGTCGGTGGCCTCATTGACCCGACAAAGCACGCCAGAGCAGCAAGAGACCTCGGCTGAGGCCGTGGACGCTCTGATCGAGGCCGGGCAGGAAGAGGGAATCATTCAGGAGGGCGACCGCGATCTGATCCAGTCGGTGGTGGAATTCAGCGGCAAAACAGTGCGCGAAGCCATGAAGCCGCGCCCGGCCATGTTCGCCGTCCCCACCGAGACTACCGTAGAGCGTTTCGTCGAAATGCTGCGCACCAAGCACTATTCGCGCGTGCCGGTGTATGAAGGCAGCATCCACAACATCAAAGGAATTGTTTACGCCCAGGATGTGCTGCAGGTACCAGACAGCGAAGCGCACACGCGCACGCTCGATTCTCTGATGCGCCGCGATGTTTACTTCGTCCCCGAGAGCAAATTAGGCAGCGATCTGCTGCGCGAGATGCAGAAGCAGAATATCCGCATGGCTATCGTGGTGGATGAATACGGCGGCGTGGCGGGGCTGGTCACGATTGAAGACCTGGTGGAAGAGATCGTCGGTGAAATCCGCGACGAGCACGACAAGCCGGAGAT
>Ga0181530_10004478_pt1 | contig 14798 bp, 11 predicted proteins | sample PEATcosm2014_Bin_42_FD_119769 | JGI IMG/M metagenome (GOLD analysis project Ga0181530, IMG submission 119769) | Peatland microbial communities from MTU Mesocosm Facility, Houghton, MI, USA - PEATcosm2014_Bin10_60_metaG | ecosystem: Environmental > Terrestrial > Soil > Wetlands > Peat | place... | reverse complement strand
GATCGGGCGCCGGGTCGCCGTCTACGGCGGTGGCAACACCGCGATGGACGCGGCGCGGGTGGCCCGCCGCCTGGGCGCGAACGACGCGCTGATCGTCTACCGCCGGACCAGGGCTCAGATGCCGGCTCACGAGGAGGAGGCGGCCGACGCCGAGCGCGAGGGCGTGCGGATCAACTGGCTGCGCACCATCACCGCCTTCGACGGCCCGGAACTGACCATCGAGGCCATGGAGCTGGACGAGAAGGGCTTCCCGCAGCCGACCGGGCGGTTCGAGACGCTGGCCGCCGACACCGTCATCCTCGCGCTCGGCCAGGAATCCGACACCGACTTTCTCCGCCGGGTGCCCGGGGTGGAGATCGCGCGGGATGGCGTCGTGCAGGTCTCCCCGGCCATGATGACCGGCTGCCCCGGCGTGTTCGCGGGCGGGGACATGGTGCCGGCCGAGCGGACCGTGACGGTCGGCGTGGGCCACGGCAAGAAGGCCGCCAGGAACATCGACGCCTGGCTGCGCGAGACCGCGCCGGTCAGCGCGCCCAAACACGATCTGGTCTCGTTCGACATGCTGAACCTCTGGTATTTCGGTGACGCCGCCCGCCGGGAGCAGCCGGAAGCCCCGCCGGAGCAGCGGACCGCGGACTTCACCGAGGTGTTCGGGGGTCTGTCGGAGCAGGAGGCGACGTATGAGGCGCGCCGCTGCCTGTCCTGCGGCAACTGCTGTGAATGCGACGGCTGCCTGGGCGCGTGCCCGGAGGACGCGGTGATCAAGCTCGGCGTCGGTTACCGGTACGAGTACGACTACGACAAGTGCACCGGCTGCGGCGCGTGCTACGAGCAGTGCCCCGTGCATTCGATCGAGATGGTCCCGGAGGACAACAGATGACACGCGTCACGATCGACGGCAACGAGGCCGCGGCCTCGGTGGCCTACCGGCTCAACGAGGTCTGCTGCATTTTCCCGATCACGCCGTCGTCGCCGATGGCCGAGCTCGCGGACGAATGGTCCAGCAAGGGACGCCCCAACCTGCTGGGCAGCGTGCCAGCCGTGATGGAAATGCAGAGCGAGGGCGGTGCCGCAGGTGCCCTGCACGGCGCGCTGCAGAGCGGCGCGCTGTCCACCACGTTCACCGCCTCGCAGGGCCTGCTGCTGATGATCCCGAACATGTACAAGATCGCGGGCGAGCTGACCCCGTGCGTGATGCACGTGGCGGCCCGGTCGCTGGCCGCGCAGGGGCTGTCGATCTTCGGTGACCACTCCGACGTGATGGCGGTGCGGCAGACCGGCTTCGCGCTGCTGGCCTCCGCGTCGGTCCAGGAGGCGCACGACCTCGCGCTGGTGGCGCAGGCCGCGACGCTGGCGACGCGGGTGCCGTTCGTGCATTTCTTCGACGGGTTCCGCACCTCGCACGAGCTGAACACGATCGAGCTGCTGTCCGACGACGACCTGCGCGCGCTCGTGCCCGAGGAACTGATCCGCGCACACCGTGGCCGGGCGCTGACACCGGAGCACCCGTTCATCCGGGGCACCGCGCAGAACCCCGACGTGTACTTCCAGGCGCGGGAGACGGCCAACCCGTTCTACGCCGCCGTGCCGGCCGCGGTCGAAGACGCGATGGCCGCCCTCGCCGACCGCACCGGGCGCCGCTACCACACGGTGCAGTACACCGGTCACCCGGAAGCCGACCGGGTCGTCGTCGTGATGGGCTCCGCCGCCGAGACCGTCGAGGAGACCGTGGCCTACCTATGCGGCCGCGGCGAGCGGGTCGGCGTGCTGCAGGTCCGGCTGTTCCGGCCGTTCCCGGTCCGGGCGCTGCTCGACGCGCTGCCCGCGAGCGCGAGCCGGATCGCCGTGCTCGACCGCACCAAGGAGCCGGGCTCCAACGGCGAGCCGCTGTTCCTGGACGTGGTCGCCGCGCTGGCGGAGGCGCATACCGACGGCGAACGCGAGGCGATGCCCCTGGTGACCGGCGGCCGGTACGGCCTGTCGTCGAAGGAAGTCACCCCGGCGATGATCGCCGGAGTGTTCGCCGAGCTGGCGCGCGAGCGGCCGCGGCGCCGGTTCACGGTCGGCATCACCGACGACGTGTCCGGCCTGAGCCTGCCGTATGACCCGTCGCTGGACATCGAGCCGGCCGACTCGGTGCGCGCGGTGTTCTTCGGCCTCGGCTCGGACGGAACGGTCGGCGCGAACAAGAACACGATCAAGATCCTCGGTGCCGAGGAGAAGCTGAACGCGCAGGGCTACTTCGTCTACGACTCGAAGAAGTCCGGCTCGCAGACGGTCTCGCACCTGCGCTTCGGGCCGCGGCCGATCCGCGCGCCTTACCTGGTGGAGCAGGCCAGCTTCGTCGGCTGCCATCACTTCGGGCTGCTGGACCGGGTTGACGTGCTCGGCCGGGCGGCGCCGGGCGCGACGCTGCTGCTGGACTGCGCGCTGGCGCCCGATGAGGTCTGGGACGCGCTGCCCCGCCCGGTCCAGGAGAAGATCGTCGCCAAGCACGTCAAGGTCTACGCCATCAACGCGGCCCGGATCGCCCGCGACGTCGGGCTGGCCGGGCGGACCAATACCATCCTGCAGACCTGCTTCTTCGCCATCTCCGGCGTGCTGCCCCGGGACGAGGCGATCGCCAGGATCAAGACAGCGATCGTCAAGACCTACGGTCGGCGCGGCCAGGAGGTGGTCGAGAAGAACCAGGCCGGGGTCGACCGCGCCCTGGAAGGCCTGCACCAGATCGAGGTGCCCGGGCGGGCGACATCCAGCCGGGAACTGCCCGCGATGGTGCCCGCGGGCGCGCCGGAGTTCGTCCGCACCGTCACCGCGGAGATGATGGCCGGCCGCGGCGACGAGCTGCCGGTCAGCGCGCTGCCGGTGGACGGCACCTACCCGAGCGGCACCGCCGCCTACGAGAAGCGCAACATCTCCGAGCTGGTCGCCGAATGGGATCAGGACCTGTGCATCCAGTGCGGCAACTGCAGCTTCGTCTGCCCGCACGGCGTGATCAGATCCACCTACTACGACGAGTCGCTGCTCGCCGGGGCACCAGCGGAGTTCCGTTCGGCTCCGCTGGACGCGCGCGGGCTGCCGGACACCCGCTTCACCCTGCAGGTGTACGCGGAAGACTGCACCGGATGCGAGCTGTGCGTCCAGGCCTGCCCGGTCGCGGCGCCCGATAACCCGGACCGCAAGGCGATCAACCTCGCGCCCCGCGTGCCGCTGATCGACGCCGCACGCGAGAACGTCACCTTCTTCGAGACCCTGCCGGTCGCCGACCGGTCCCGGGTGGACTTCGGCACGGTGCGCGGCACGCAGTTCCTGGAGCCGCTGTTCGAGTTCTCCGGCGCCTGCGCGGGCTGCGGCGAGACGCCGTACGTCAAGCTGCTGTCGCAGCTGTTCGGCGACCGGCTGATGGTCGCCAACGCGACCGGCTGCTCCTCGATCTACGGCGGGAACCTGCCCACCACGCCGTGGACGACCAATGCTGAGGGCCGCGGCCCGGCCTGGTCGAACTCCCTGTTCGAGGACAACGCCGAGTTCGGCCTCGGATTCCGGCTGACCGCCGACATGCATGCCGGGCTGGCCCGCAGCCGCCTCACCCAGCTGCGGGACGTCGTCGGCGCCGAGCTGGCCGATGACATCCTCGCCGCGCCGCAGCTCCGGGAGTCCGAGCTGGGCGCGCAGCACGACCGGATCACCGAGCTGAAACGGCGGCTCGACGAACTGGGCGGCGCGGAAGGCCCGGTCGCCGACCTGCGCAGCGTGGTGGATCATCTGCTGCGGCGGAGCATCTGGATCGTCGGCGGCGACGGCTGGGCCTATGACATCGGTTCCGGCGGCCTCGACCACGTTCTGGCCAGTGGCCGCGACGTGAACGTCCTGGTCCTCGACACCGAGGTCTATTCCAACACCGGCGGGCAGTCATCCAAGTCCACCCCGCTCGGTGCCGTCGCCAAGTTCGCGGCGGCCGGCAAGACGATCCCGAAGAAAGACCTCGCGCTGCAGGCGATCGCCTACGGCTACGTGTACGTGGCCCGGGTCGCGATGGGCGCCGACCCGCAGCAGACCCTGCGTGCCTTCCGCGAGGCGGAGGCCTACGACGGGCCGTCGCTCGTGCTCGCCTACAGCCAGTGCATCGCGCAAGGCATCGAGATGCGCGACGGGCTCGCCCAGCAGTACCGGGCCGTGGCCAGCGGGCACTGGCCGCTGGTCCGCTACGATCCCATGCTGCGCATGACCGGCGATAACCCGTTCATGCTCGACTCGCCCCGGCCACGCATCGCGCTGACCGATTACACCCAGCGGGAGCTGCGGTACCGCTCGCTCAGCCGTACCGACCCGGCCGAGGCCGAACGGCTGGGGGCCCTGGCCCAGGAGGCTGTCAACCAGCGCTGGGACACCTACGAGGAGATGGCCACCCGCGGCGCCCAGCGGTTCCCGGCCGACGCGCGGAAGGAACGCTGATGGACCTGTCGACCAGCTATCTCGGCCTGGCCCTGCCCAACCCGCTCGTGGCCTCCGCGTCGCCGCTGTCGAACTCGGTCGACGGCGTGCAGCGTCTCGCCGACGCTGGCGTCGGCGCGGTGGTGCTCTATTCCCTGTTCGAGGAGCAGGTGCGCCGGGAGGCCGCGGAGGACGCGCGGCTCGCCGAGGCGGGCACCGAGATCTTTTCCGAGGCACTGTCCTACTTCCCGGCCGAGGCCGAGGAGGAGGCGGCGCAGGAGGGCGCCGCGGACGAACCCACCCCGCGCGGCTACCTGAGCCTGCTCGAGCGCGCCGCGGCGGCGGTGGAGATACCGGTCATCGGCAGCATCAACGGGGTGACGCCCGGCGGCTGGACCAGCTACGCGCGGGCCATGCAGGACGCCGGGGCCGCGGCGATCGAGCTGAACATCTACTACATCCCAGGCGATCCGCGGATCCCGGGCCGGGACGTCGAGCAGCGCCATGTTGACATCCTGTCCCGGGTCAAAGACGCGGTGACCGTGCCGGTGGCGGTCAAGCTGAGCCCGCACTTCAGCTCGACCGGCGAGATGGCGCTGCGGCTGGACGAGGCGGGCGCGGACGGCCTGGTGCTGTTCAACCGGTTCCTGCAGCCCGACATCGATCCGGAAAGCATGGCGGTCGTGCCTGCGGTGGACCTGTCCAGCCCGAGGGAGGGGCGGCTGCCGCGTACCTGGATCTCGATCCTGCGCCCGCACGTCCGCGGCTCGCTCGCGGGGACCACCGGCGTTGACGAGCCGTCTGACGTGATCAAGTACCTGCTGGCGGGCGCCGACGTGGTGATGACCGCATCGGCGCTGCTCCGGCACGGCCCCGGGCACGCGGCGGTGCTGCTCGACGGCCTGTCCGAGTGGATGGACCGTAAGGGATATAAGTCAGTCAGCGAACTGCGCGGACTGCTCGCCGTGGACGGCGCCGACCAGGCCGGCAGCGAGCGCGCCGGCTACGTCCGGGCCATGCGCTACGCCAACCTCAGCCGGGCCCCATGGTGACCGGGCCACGGTCATTGGTGATGGCCGCCCGAAAACGGCCGGCGGCCCCGGACGCCGGCCGCGATCAGGTAATGCAGGTAATAGCAGGGCCCGGGCGCTTGTGCCGGGTTCGCGAGTGCCGTTAACTGGAGACACGGCCGATCAGTCCGGACTGTGCGCTTTTCGCCGCTTCTAGTGAGGCAGAAGAGCGTGCACGATCGAATCGATGTCCGGGTGCCTACTGCCAATGCCCGGACGGGCCGCTACCGCGGCCGGCGGCGATCTGGCCGCCTTGACCGGCGGCCCGCCATGCCGCCAGAGCCCGCGGGGGCCACACCGGTCGCGTCTCTCGATGCACGCGGCAGCGACCGGGCGCTCGCTCAGTGTGGTCCCGCGCACCGAGGCGATGGGTGATCCTGGACCCGGTCCGGGCCGGTGATGGGCAGGATGGCTGACGCTTTTCCCGACAGGAGACAGATGACCGCACGGAACCATGACCCTCCCGCTGTTCCGGCCGCTCCGCAGGCACCGCGGTCACCTGATGCGGGCCTCCCGGTCAGCCGCACTGACGATCTGCTGGCCACGCAGGGCCGCCTGCGTGGGCTGCTGCGCGCGAATGTCCTGGTGACCGGTGACTTGAGGCTGCCGGTGGTGCTGCGCCGCACCGTGACGGCGGCCCGGGATCTTCTCGGTGCCCGGTATGCGGCGCTCGGTGTGCTGGGCGGTGACGGAGGGCTGGAGCAGTTCGTGCCCGCTGGCCTGGATGATGATCTGGCCGCTCATCCCGTGCCGGCGGGGTTCCCGCCGGGACATCCGCCGATGACCGGCTTCGTCGGTGTCCCGATCCGCATCGGTGAGCAGATTTTCGGCCACCTCTATCTCACCGACCGCTCTGGGGGAGGCGAGCTCACAGCCGAAGATGACCGTCTGGCCTTCGCGCTCGCCGCAGCCGCCGGCGCGGCGATCGCGAACGCACGGCGGTTCGCCGAATCAGAGCAGCGCCGCCGATGGCTGACCGCCTCGGGTGAGCTGACCGAGGTTCTGCTGTCCGGTGCGGCGTCCCAGCCGGCCACGTTCATCGCGCAGCACGCGGCGGTCGCCGCGGAGGCGGACTTCGCCATCATGTGGGACTCCCTCGAGGCCGGTCAGGCCGTCGTGACCGGCGTAAGCGGCGCGCTGGCGGCGAATCTGATGAACCGGACAGCGCCGCTGGCGGACTCGCCGGCCGGGCAGGCGATCCTCACCGGCCAGCCCGCGCTTCTGGGCGGTGACCGCCGCGAAGCCGCCGGCGTGGTGCTGGGCGCCGATATTGGCCCGCTGATCGTCGTGCCGCTGGATGCAGGCGGAAAGATACGCGGCGCACTGGGGCTAGGCCGGCTGGCCACGGCGCCCGAGTTGACCGGCTCAGACCTGGACATGGCCGCCGCCTTCGCCAGTCACGCCGCCGTGGCCCTGGAGCTGGCCGAGGCCCGCGCCGACCAGATCACACTGGCCCAGGTGGAGGACCACGACCGCATCGCCACCGAGTTGCACGATCACGTCATCCAGGAACTGTTCGCCCTCGGCATGAAACTCCAGGGCCACGTCAGCCGCGGCGGTCTGGTCACCGCGGAGCAGATCAACGGATACGTCGGCTCCCTGGACGAGATCATCAGGAAGATCCGTACCAGCATCTTCGGGCTTCGCCAGTCCCGGTCCATACCCGGCGGCCTGCACGCCCGGCTGCTGGAAATCGTCGAAGAGCACGCGCCTCAGCTGGGCTTCACGGCCGGCATCCGCTTCGCCGGGCCACTGGAACGGACGGCGGATGCGGCCCTGACGCAGGACATCCTCGCCGTCACCCGTGAGGCGCTGTCCAACTGCGCTCGGCACGCCCACGCCAGTGCCGTCAGCATCTCCCTGGCCCAAGAGGGCGGGCTGATCACCCTCGACATCACCGACAACGGCCGCGGTCTCGGCATACCCGCCCGCTCCAGCGGCCTGACCAACATGCGCGACCGCGCCGAACGCAACGGCGGCACCCTCCAGCTCACCACCCCCAGCACCGGCGGTACGCACCTGACCTGGACTGGCCTGGATCGCCGAAAATCCGGGCGGCCACGGCAAGCGGCCACGGAACCCGTTTGAGCTGGAGTGCGGGGCCCACCTCACGCCCGGTCAGGTTGTTACCTCATGGTCACCGGCCGGAAGCCCCCGGCCTGGCTGGCCGCCTCGTCCACGCTGGCGTGCACGGAGAAGGCATCGGCCAGGCGGGTGATGGCAAGAACCCGCCGCACCTGCTGCTGCGGTGCGGCCAGCACCAGGTTCCCCCCGGCGCGCCGGGCCTCCCTGCGCCCATGCGCCAGCGCTGCCACCCCGCTGGAGTCGATGAATGTCAGGGCGGCCAGATCCATGATGATCTGCGGCGTGCGGGCCGCGACGGCCGTGAGCGCGGCCGCGACACTCGCGGCGTCTTCCTGGTCGAGTTCCCCGTGCAGCGCGACGATGATGTGACCGTCGTGTTCGCGGGTGCTCAGATCGGCGTTGAACATAGGGCCGCCTCCTGCTTGAGCAGCAAGGCGGGGTCCCGGCCGAGCGGCTGATTCGCCATCATCTGCTATTAACACTACGTGTGCCATGAACACTACATGTAATCGGGCAGGCCGCCCACGCCTCCATCGGGCCGATCACGCGCGGCTTAACGGAGTGTGAGCGGCTTAACGGAGTACAATCGGTATACCGAGGACTTTCTGCACGCCGGCGGCCGCGTCGGCGCCGCCCTAGGCGCATGACAACACCGCTCCGGTCCCGGGGCGGGGATGGGGCTGCGACATGGCACCGGTCGGTATTCAAGACATCAAGACCACCCCGCCCGCGCCCTCTCCCGCGTTGGCTGAGTGTGCCGTAGCCGGCGAGGTCCGGCTGAGCCTGGACCCCGCGCTGGCGGGGCGGAGAGGCATCAACGGAGCGTGGTGGCCGTACTCGCGTGACGCCGCCGCTGAGCTTCCGGCCATGCTCGGCGAACTGAGTGCCCGAGCCGGGAGGGTCAGCCGGGTCGCGGTACCGGTGGACGCGTTCAGCAACATTCCGGATCGGGTCATCGCCGGCGGCCACACCATACGCGTCGCCTGGTTCAGGTCGATGAACACCGACACCATCAACATGACCATGGCCTTCCGCGACAACCTCACCCTGCTCGTGGTCCCGCCACAGGCCAGCCCGGCACACGCGGCGGAGGCGCTGAGACTGGCCTCGGCCGCCCACCCCAGCGGCCGGCCGCAGGAAATCCTCGCCGCCGCCGGCATCACATCTCCCTAGCCTTAGGAAGTCACTATGCCCGAATCAGCCGCACCAGCTACAGACCCGGCCCCCGTCACCCGGCCCGAGCGCGCTGTCCCGCCCATGCCGTCCGAGGTGACACCCGTGCATGCCCATCGCCGCGGTGCTGACAGCTGGTTGCGCCGGGCCACGATGCCGCTGCGCAAGATGATGCACCGCGCCCCGCACCACCCGTAGCCGCACGCCCCACCTCCAGGACCGGCGAACCGCTCCTGGCCCGCGAGGCCCACGGCAGCCCGTCCTGGCCCTGATCACCGTCACATCCGTCACATCCGTCACTGGTGTCTCCTGCTTTGTCAGGAGTTGCACCGTTTAAGCGACAGTCGCTCGCGGTCGCCATCTTCCGGGGCGGTCACGGCTGGATCCGCGCCGGGGACCGGGAAGGGGCCGGGACCGGGCGGGTGAGCCGGCCGATGGTGTGCAGATGGCGGAGCGCTTGAGTGTAGGAGCCGAGCAGGGTGGCTTCGGTATAGGGCAGGCCGTGGCTGGTGCAGTAGGCCGCGATCAGCGGCTGGGCGCGGGGCAGGCTGGGGCGGGGCATGGAGGGGAACAGGTGGTGCTCGATCTGGTAGTTAAGGCCGCCGATGGCGAAGTGCGTCAGCCAGCCGCCGCGGACGTTGCGCGAGGTCAGCACCTGCCGGTGCAGGAAGCCGGGCTGGCCGCTGGCGTCCAGGATGGGCATGCCCTTGTGGTTGGGGGCGAAGGAGCAGCCCAGGTAGAACCCGAACAGGCCCTGCTGGACCGCGATGAACGCGATCGCCCGGGCTGGTGACAGGACCAGGAACACCACGGTCAGGTAGCCGGCGGCATGCGCGGTCAGCAGCACCGCCTCGGCGGCCCGGTGCCGGCTGGCCCGGCTGGCCCCGGCCCCGCGGCGGGATCGCTGGGCCAGCGCGCGGATGCTTGCGGTGTGCAGGCCGATGGCCTCCAGGAACAGCAGCGGGATGAGCAGCCAGGCCTGGTACCGGAAGATCAGCCGCCGCAGGCCCCGGCTCGCCCGCGCCCGCCCGCCGGTGAAGGCGAGCACGCTGATGGCGAGGTCGGGGTCTTCGCCGTCGGTGTTCGGGTGGGCGTGGTGCCGGTTGTGCTTGGCCACCCACCAGCCGTAGCTGAGGCCGACGCCCAGGTTGCCGCAGGCGATCCCCAGCAGGTAGTTCGATCGTGCCGAGGCGAAGACCTGCCGGTGGCCGGCGTCGTGGCCGAGGAAGCCGAGCTGGGCGAAGACCACGGCCAGGAACACCGCGGTGGCCAGCTGCCACCAGGTGTCACCGGCCAGCACGAACACCGTCCACCCGGCCACCAGGGCCAGCGCAGTTCCGGTGATCTTCCAGGTGTAGTACCCAAGCCGGCGGTCCAGCAGGCCCGCTTGCCTGACCTGACGGGACAACTCGGCGTACTCACTGCCACGCGGGGGAAGGGGCGGGGTATGCGGGCGCGGCTCAGCGCCGGACGCGGGAGGGGCTGGCACGGTCGGAGGCTCCTTAGGGTCGTCGCCGGTCAGTTCGGTCCCTGTTGTTTATGGCGTTGGTTTATGGCTGCTGCACAGGATGAGTACCCGCGAGGAGATTGAGCATCTCGCCGACGGTGGGCGGCCGGCTGGCGGGTTCGGGCAGCGGGAGGTCGGCCCGGATCTGATAGCGGTTACGCCGGCCGTCCTTCGTCTTGATGACATAGCCGTCGTCGATCAGGTCGGTCACGATGGCGTAGGCGCTGCGCTCGGTGATGCCCAGGCCGGCCGAGATGTCGCGCAGGCGGGCGCCGGGGTCGCGTGAGATGCACAGCAGCACCCGGGCATGGTTGGTCAAGAATGTCCAGTTCCCCACACGGGAAACATACCACCAATACAGGAAAAATATTGCTGGTTTCTTCGTGCGTGCATGGATCGTACCCGGGGAGAGCCGGCGCTTCGGGCATGAAAGTGCCCGGAGCATGGTTAGATAGGGGTGGTCGTAGTTTTCTGTGTACGTGGTTTCCGCCGCGGTCGCGGATTTACTGGCGGGCGCGCGAGATGGTGAGTACCGGAGATGGTGCGTAACCGGTGCCCGAGGGCCGGTTCCCGTATACGCGGGAACATTCTCTCATCTCCAAAGGAGTCACCATGGCACAGGGAACTGTGAAGTGGTTTAACTCGGACAAAGGGTTCGGGTTCATCACCGTCGACGACGGCAGCAAGGACGTGTTCGTCCACTTTTCCGCGATCGAATCCAGCGGCTTCCGCAGCCTGGACGAGAACCAGCGGGTGGAGTTCGACGTCACCCAGGGCCCCAAGGGCCCGCAGGCCGAGCGGGTTCGCCTGCTCTGAGCTTGATCAGTGATCACCGCCACCCGGTCTGAGCGCCGGGTGGCACCGTGGAGTCCCCGGCCCCTCATCGGGCCGGGGACGCCGCGGTTAGTTACCCACGCACTGCTTCGCAGTGAGGCGCAGCCATCAGAGCGCGCCGGTCGTACGCTGCTCGTGAGCGAGCTGGTTTCCACGGATGTGGCGGCCCTCAATACGGCCACCAGATCCAGAGGAAACCCCTATATGACTGCTCTGCCCACCGAAGCCGCTCTGCCCACCCAGCGTGGTGCTGCCCCGCGGCGCAACCGCCGGAGCGCGCCCAGGGCCGCTGCGCCCAGGGCCGCTGCGCGCACGGTCACCTTCGCCTCCGCAGGCGTCCCGGCGCCGCTCGTGGCGGCCCTCGCCGACGCCGGCATCACCACGCCCTTTCCCATTCAGGCCGCCACCCTGCCGGACGCCCTCGCGGGCCTCGACATACTTGGCCGCGGGCAGACCGGATCCGGCAAGACGCTGGGCTTCTCCATCCCGCTCGCCGCGCGGCTCGCCGACGGCTACACCAGCGCGTGCCGCCCCCGCGGCCTCGTGCTCGTCCCCACCCGTGAGCTGGCCAGCCAGGTCCAGGCCGTCCTGGCCCCGCTGGCCGAGGCGGTCGGCCTCAGCGTCGCGACGATCTTCGGCGGGGTGCCGCAGAACCCGCAAGTCAGCGCACTGCGCAACCGCGCGGACATCATCGTCGCCTGTCCCGGCCGCCTGGCCGACCTGATCGAGCAGGGCCACTGCCACCTCGGTGACGTCGAAATCAGCGTGCTGGACGAAGCGGACCACATGGCCGACCTCGGGTTCCTGCCCATCGTGCGGCGGCTGCTGGATATGACCCCGGCCGAGGGCCAGCGGATGCTGTTCTCCGCGACACTCGATCATGCCGTCGACGTCCTGGTGCGGCGGTTCATGAACCAGCCGGCCCAGCACGCGGTCGACCCCGCCGAAGCACCGGCCGCGATGATCCATCATCTGCTCACCGTCGCACCGGCCGACCGGGCAGGCGTGGTGGCCGCACTCACCAGCGGGAGCAACCGGTCACTGGTCTTCACCCGCACCAAGCAGCGCGCCCACCAGCTGGCCCGTCAGCTGACGGCCGCCGGGATACCCGCCGCCGAGCTGCACGGAGATCTTGGGCAGCACGCCCGCGGCCGTAACCTCGCATCGTTCGCCGACGGTGCGGTGCGTGTCATGGTCGCCACCGACATCGCGGCCCGCGGCATCCACGTGGACAGCATCGACCTGGTCATCCACGCCGACTCACCGGCCGAGCACAAGGCCTACCTGCACCGGTCGGGCCGCACCGCCCGGGCCGGCGCGGGCGGCATGGTGATCACCCTGCAGACCCCGGCCCAGGCCGGTGAGGTGCGCGCCCTGATGCGAAGGGCACGCGTCGTCCCGCTCGCCGCCGCCGTGACCCCCGGCTCCCCGCTGCTGCGCTCCATCGCTGGCGCGCCGGCCAAGCCGATCGCGCCGTCCGCGCAGCCGGCCGTACCTGTGCAGACCGTGACGACCGCGCAGGGCACCGGCCACGGTGCGGTGGCGCTCTCCGCAAGGTTCCGCGGCCGCCGCCGCTGACCCATGTCCAGACAGGAAATGAGGACCGGACGCGCCGATGGGCGCATACTGGTAATGATGAAGCCTGCCCGCGCCACTTCCCGGCGCCACCTGTCCACCAGTCCCTTCGCGCCCAAACCGGCCGATCCGCCTGCCGAGCGGTTCGCTGCCGAGGACCAGGTGACTCACGACAAGTACGGTCTCGGCCGGGTTGTGGTCGTTGAGGACGACACCGCCGTGGTCGTCGACTTCGGTTCGCGCCAGGTCCGGATCCTGACCCCGTGCGCCAAGCTGACCAAGCTCTGACATTGTCCGTGCTGGACCCGGCCGCGCCGCGATAGCCGCTGTCCAAAACGCCGGGCACTTCCACTCTGCCCGCCCCGGGCAACATCCGTGAGACCGCCGCGCCGGCGTGCCGGATCATCACCAGCGACATACCGTGACGGTATGACCGCTCAGCCAACGCACGATCCAGACCCGGGTGAACCGTACGAGGTGATCCACCTCGTACGGGGAGGCCGCCGCGATCGTCCCGTTGCGCCAGGTATCCGCGCATGTGCGCGGAGTGGGCCGCGGGCGGCATCCAGCCAGTGGTCTGGCGCCCGGCTATATCGAGACCGACCTGAACGCCGGCCTGCGCAGCGCTGAGCAGTTCGATACCTGGGTGTGGGCCCGGACCCCGGTCGACCGGTGGGAGAACCCCGGCCGACCTGGTCGGCCCCGCAGTGTGGCTGGTCTCCCGTGCGTCCGGACTTTGTCAACGGCCAGGTCAGCTACGTCGACGGCGCCGTCACCGCTGTGCTGTCGCCGTGCGGAAGCTCTTCAACAGTGGGTAAACGTCGCCCAGACCACCTTTCCCGTGCGGTCTGGCTTTCCCGTGCGGTCTGGCGCGGTGTATCCCCAGTCATCGCTGAGGGCACGGATGATGTGCAGTCCGCGGCCGGTCTCGGCGAGAGAGGTGGATGCCCGGGGCACCGGAACCGCCGGGCTGGGGTCGGCGACCGCGCACAGCACCCATGGCCCCGGGGTGGAGAGGCTGGAGTAGAGGCCGGTATAGAGGCCCATCCGGATCGGCGGCCCCCCCCGGACATCACCGCTTCCCGGCCGCGCATGCCGGAGCGCATTGGTCAGCATCTCGGACACGACGATCGTGATGTCGTCGCAGCGCCCGGTCAGTCCCCACCGGCGCAAGGTCGCGACGGTAAATTCGCGTGCCACGCGGACCGGCCGGCCGTCCATGCCACGCGCGCACATGGTGATCTCGGGCAGGCAGGCCCAGCCCCTCGGGGCGGTATCCGGTGACAGCCGCCAGTTGTCGCTGGCCAGGCCGGCGATAGCGGCCGCCCCTGTCGCTTGCTCCCTGATCATCAGGCCGGCCCCGGTACTCACCGTTGGCCGGTGGCCGGGCGGCGCGTTCCGCGGCCGTTTGGCCTGGGGACGGAGCCAGTGTTGCGGTAGCCCGGCCCGGCGGCCGCCCGGGCGGCCCTGACGATAGCTGTGGCCCGGTCCCACGGCACGACCGGGCGGGTGGCCCGGAAGCTGGTGGAGGTCTGCTGGCAACGGGGGCACGCAATCCGGCCCAGCGCGTCGATACGCCAGCCCGCGCGGATCGCCCGGGCACGGTTATCAGCCTCGCCGAGCGCTTCGCGATCAGCGTGCCACGAGATGCAGGAGCCCATTTCGCACCACGTGATCGGCATCCGCAGTTCGTCGCCGATCAGCGCCCGCACGGGGAAAGTTTCGGCGCGGGCACTGACCTTCGCGCGGGCACCGGCGCCGCGGCGGAATGCGTACGTGTTCGGCGGCGCGGCAGCGGACGCCATCGCCCGCGGGCCGGCCTCGCCAGCCGACTGGACGTGGCCCCGGCTGTCCGTCCCGGTGGAGGGCCGGTTGTTTGCCCCGGTGTAGGGCCGGCGGTCCGTCCCGGTGTAGGCCTGGTTGTTCGTCCCGGTGAAGGGCCGGCGGTCCGTCCCGGTGGAGCCACGCCTGCCCGTCCCCGTGTAGGGCCGGTTGTCCGTCCCGGTGGAGGGCCGGCTGTCCGTCCCCGTGTAGGGCCGGCTGTCCGTCCCCGTGTAGGGCCGGCTGTCCGTCCCCGTGTAGGGCCGGTTGTCCATCCCGGTGGAGGGCCGACGGTCTGT
>Ga0181530_10004477_pt1 | contig 14800 bp, 12 predicted proteins | sample PEATcosm2014_Bin_42_FD_119769 | JGI IMG/M metagenome (GOLD analysis project Ga0181530, IMG submission 119769) | Peatland microbial communities from MTU Mesocosm Facility, Houghton, MI, USA - PEATcosm2014_Bin10_60_metaG | ecosystem: Environmental > Terrestrial > Soil > Wetlands > Peat | place... | reverse complement strand
TCCGGAGGGATGGCGGCTGACCACCTGCAAGCACGGGAGCAAGCCACAGACGGTGGAATACCCGGCAATGTCGATGGTCCAGGCCAATCTGGAAGCCTTCGCCGATGCGGCTGCGGGAGGCGCGCCGTACCCGGTGCCCCACGAGGATATGATTGCCAATATTGCCGCTTTTGAAGCCATCTGTAACGCGGCCCATAGCGGACAAATCGTAACCGTTGAAGGCGACTAGGCCGCACTGGTATGAGCGCTCTGCGCAGTGAGGTTCGCGACGGGATGCAAATCGACTGGGATGTTCTCATCCCAATGGACGACGGTGTTGTGCTAAGAGCTGACGTATTCCGTCCCGCCACAAATGGCAAGTACCCGGTCATCATTACCTATGGTCCGTACGCAAAGGGGTTGTCGTTTCAAGAAGGTTACCCGGGGGCTTGGAATATCATGGTAGGCGCTCATCCCGACGTTCCCCACGGTTCCACCAACCAATACCAGAACTGGGAAGTAGCCGATCCGGAAAAGTGGGTGCCGGAGGGCTATGCCATTGTTCGTGTAGATTCCCGAGGAACGGGCCGTTCCCCGGGCTTTGTGGACCATTTTTCACCGCGCGAGACCGACGATTTTTATCAGTGCATTGAGTGGGCTGCGGTGCGGCCGTGGTCCGACGGTAAAGTGGGTATCAACGGCATTTCCTATTACGGCATGAACCAGTGGCTGGTGGCCACGAAGCAGCCGCCCCATCTTGCGGCCATGTGCATTTGGGAGGGTGCTGCCGATTGGTACCGGGACGCCACCCACCACGGCGGCATAGTGTCCACGTTCTGGGCGGCATGGTACGACGTGCAAGTGAAGAGCGTGCAGTATGGCCTGGGAGAGCGCGGCCCGCGCAGCGTGGTCACCGGGGAACTGGTGTGCGGCGACGAGAACTTGTCCGACAAAACACTGGCGGCCAATCGCTGCGACTTTGGCGATGAGATTTTCGCCCATCCGCTGGACGATGAGTACCATCGCCAACGGTCGCCGCAATGGGACAAAGTGAAAGTGCCGTTCCTATCGGCGGCCAACTGGGGCGGGCAGGGACTGCATCCGCGGGGCAACGTCGAAGGCTTTGTCCGCGCGGCTTCGCGCGATAAATGGCTCGAGGCGCACGGTCTGGAACACTGGACCCATTTCTACACCGATTACGGCGTCAACATCCAGAAGCAGTTCTTTGCCCATTTCCTGAAGAGCGAGAATAACGGCTGGGATAAACGCCCGAAAGTCCAGTTGCAGGTGCGGCGCCTCGACAAATTTGTGGAGCGGTTCGAAAACGAGTGGCCGCTCGCGCGCACCCAGTGGACCAGGTTTTATCTCCAACCCGCCGGCCACATGTTGGCTACGGAACCGGCTCAACAGGCGGCGAAACTGGAATTCGACGCGCGCGGTGATGGGTTGACGTTCCTTTCCGCGCCGTTGGAGCAAGAAACCGAGATTACCGGACCGCTTGCCGCCAGGCTATTCGTTTCATCAAGCACGGCCGATGCCGACCTGTTTCTGATCTTCCAGGTGTACACTCCGGATCTGCGTGAGGTCACCTTTCTAGGTGCGATCGATCCGCATACCCCGGTCGCCCAAGGTTGGCTGCGCGCTTCGCACCGCAAGCTGGATCCGGCTTTGAGCAAACCATATCGCCCCTATCACACGCATGATGAAATTCAGCCGCTCACGCCTGGCGTCCCAGTGGAAGTGGACGTCGAATTGTGGCCTACCTCGGTGGTCGTGCCGGCCGGCTGCCGCATCGCGCTGACGGTTCGGGGAAAGGATTACGAATACGCGAAGAAGACAGGCATCAAGCTGCCCCACTTCAAGAATGAATTGTTGGGTTGCGGCCCGTTCCTGCACAACGATCCGCGCGACCGTCCGGCAAGAATTTTCGGCGGCCGCACCACCCTGCACATTGATCCGGAGCATGCACCCTATGTTCTGGTGCCGGTGATCCGCTGAACGGATAGGATTGGTTGGCTGCCTTTTGGAGCAATGGTGATGAGCGGCAATAATAAAGGTCCGGTGGGTGTGATTGGTTTGGGAATTATGGGGTCGGCGATGGCCGCCAACCTGGTGCAATCCGGTTTCGACGTGATCGGCGCCGATCTGGTGGCGGCGTGCCGTGACGAGTTGACGAAAGCCGGCGGCACGGCGGTGGCGAACGCCCGCGAAGTCGGGAAACACTGTCGCCATATCATCCTGGCACTGGCTTCCGAGGCCGCACTCAGTTCCGTTTGCGCCGAACTCGCCGCAAGCTGCGTCCCGGGAACCATCGTGTTGGAAACGGGCACGCTGCCGCTTGCCGCCAAGCAGAAACAACGCACGCTGCTGGCGGAAAAAGGCATCACGCTGCTCGACTGTACAATCTCCGGCACCGGCGCACAGGCGAGAAAGCGCGATCTGGCGGTCTATGCCAGCGGAGATGCTGAAGCCCTCAAGGAAGTCGTCCCGGTCATCAACGGTTTTGCCCGCGCGTGTTATGACCTCGGCGAGTTCGGCAACGGCACCAAAATGAAGTTGGTGGCGAACTTGCTTGTCGCCATCCACAACGTGGCGGCGGCGGAAGCCATTTTGCTCGGAGCCCGCTCCGGACTCGATCCCGCCACGGTAGTCAGGGTTGTTGCCGATGGCGCCGGCGGGTCACGCATGCTCGAAGTTCGCGGTCCCGCCATGGTGAACCGCACCTGGGACGAGGCTACGATGAAAAACTCGGTCTGGCAGAAGGACATGAAGCTGATCGGCGAAGCCTTGCAAGCCGCCGGCTGCCCGGCGCCGCTGTTTTCTGCCACCATCCCCATCTACGCGGCAGCAGCAGCGAGACATGCGGAAGACGATACCGCGGCTGTTTATGAGATCCTGGAACGAATGGCGCTGAATCCGGCAGCGAACCAATAGCCGGTTACCGAGCGTTGTCGATAATGATTTTCATACGCTCGTCGGCATCGGAATCCAGCATGCCGATCGCCCTGCCCAGATCCGATAGTGGCATAACATGGGTTATTAAGGCGTCCAGATTCACGGTGCCGCGCGCGACCAAATCAATCATTGCCGGGAAGTCTTCGCTCTTCGCCACTCGTGAGTTCACCAGCGTGAGTTCCTTGAAGTAAAGCTGGTAGAACGGTAGAGCGCCTTCGGCCGTGGTGATAATTCCGAACAGAAGCAGCGTTCCTCCCGGACGGGCCATGCCAATGGAACTGGCAAGGGCTGGCAGCTTACCGGTGGTTTCAATGATCAAATCCGCACCGCGGCCGTTGGTGATTTCCCGCAGCCCGCGTTCCGCCTCGGCCCCACTCGGCAGGGTGATGTCCGCCCCCAGCTTTTGCGCCAGCTTCCGTTTCCATTCACTGCGCGTGATTCCAATCACGGGATAAGCGCCGCGAGCCTTGGCCAGTTGCAGATGGATTTGCCCGCTCACTCCAAGGCCCATTACCACCACGCATTGGCTGGGAAAAATGTTGACGCGACGCTGCGCATGCAGGCAGGTGGTAGCCACCTGGATTAACGGGACCTGCCGGCTGTCGACCGCGTCCGGCAGAGAAAATACCTGCTGCGCAGGAGCGACTACATATTCGGCAAAGCCGCCATTGACGTCGCGGCCAATCAAACCGCCGTTCGGGCAGACATTCGGGTAGCCGGCCTGACAGATTGGGCAACTGCCGCATGCCAGGGCTGGATCGACCAGGACCCGATCACCTGGCCGGACGCTGTCACTTCCGCCTTCGGCCACTTCGCCGGCTATTTCGTGGCCCATGACCATGGGATAGCGGACTGGAATGCCGCCCGTGTAGATCTTAAGGTCGGTACCGCAGATGCCGCTGTGGGTTACCCGAACCAGCACCTGATCTTTGGCGGGCTTGGGCGTTGGCAGAGTTTCAAATTGCAGGTCCCGAGGAGCTTTCAACACCATCGCTTTCATAGCTCGCCACCTCGGGTTCACGGAAAGCCGGGCTGATGCGAATCCCCATCACGCGCCCGCCTGGCTCGTGATGGGGATTTCATGGAAACAATTGTGACTACCCCTTTGCCGAACCGACCGGCTGGGGAAGAACCGAGGCGACGACTTTGCGGACTTCCTCGTTGGTCAGAAGGCTCTTGGTCGACAGCGAGTGCTGCTTGATAGCCATCAGCACCTTCATGGCCTCTTCTTCGCTGGCTTCAATACCGAGCTCCTTTAGTTTCGCCTTGATCGAATCAATGCCGCTCCCCTTGCCGATCACGATCTTGGGAGCCTGCTGGCCGACCACGTCCCAACGGAAGGGGAAGAGTTCGGTGGCTTTCTCCTCGCCGCAGTTCATCCACCAACTGGCGATGATGCCGGACTCAATCTGGAACAACTGCTCGCCCACCACCGGCCGGTTGCTGGCAACCCGATGGCCGGAAAGCTCCTCCACCAGGTGTGCCAGCTTGTAGAACTTGTCGTATTTCAAGCCGGTATCGATGCCATAGAGCGTCAGCAACGCCATGGCGGTTTCTTCCATGGGGACGTTGCCGGCGCGTTCGCCGATCCCCAGCACGGTGGAATGGATGACCTCAACCCCTTCCGCCACCGCCATGACTGTGTTGGCGATGCCCATGCCGAAGTCCATGTGGAAGTGGGCTTCCAGCCGCTTGTTGATACGCTTCTTGGCCTCGCGCACCAGGTATTGCACCGAGTGCGGAGCCAGAACGCCGAACGTATCGACCAGCGCCAGCGCATCCATGTGGCCTTCCTTGGCAACGCGCGTGATCAAGTCCAGAACCCAGTTGATTTCCGCACGGCTGAAGTCGATGGGGAAGAACACCACCTCCAGGCCCTGCGAGTGCGCGAAGGCGGTCGCCTCGATCGACAAGTCGATGGCTTTCTCCAGCGGCCATTTATACGCGGCCTCAATGATGTGCGTGCTGGAGGGCACCTCCATGACGATGCCCTTCACGCCGGTGTCAACGGCGCGCTGGACGTCATCGACCATGCAGCGGGAGAAGGCAAAAATCTGCGGACCCAGATTGCGCTTTACGATTTCCTTGATGGCGGCGGCATCGCTCGGGGAGACCACGGGCATGCCGGCTTCGATGCGGTGCACGCCCGCTTCGGCCAGGCCTTCGGCAATCCGGATCTTCTCGTCCTTGGTGAAGATGACGCCGGTCTGCTGCTCGCCGTCGCGCAGCGTAACGTCGTGAAACTTGACCTGCTTGGGGAAATGGAGTTGCTTGACGACAGGCTCGGCAAAGTTCCACGGGCTCACAAACCACTTGTCGGTTTTCCAGGGTTCTCGAGACATAAAATTTCCTTTCTCCAAAAGTTATGGATGTCCAACGGCGGACTTCAGCACTTCCGGATTTACAGGATTACGCGGCGCCTCTCCGCTGAGTACGCGGACCACTTCTTCCGCCGCCTTGGTCTGCAGCTCCGCCAGGGATTCTTCCGAATAGAAACCGGTGTGCGGGGTAAGGATCACATTATCGCGGCCGAGCAGCGGTGAACCGCTGGGCGGCTCCTTTTCCACCACGTCCAGAGCGGCCCCAGCCAGTTGGCCCTTGTCCAGCGCGGCCGCCAAAGCTACTTCATCCACCACGGATCCACGCGCCGTGTTGACCAGGTAAGCGGTCGGCTTCATCTGGCTGAAGACGGCAGCGTTGAACAAGTGGTTGGTTTCCGGCATGAGGGGAGCGTGGATGGAAATGTAGTCTGCCGTCTTTACCAGCTCGGCAAATTCCACTCGCTTTACTCCGGCTCGGCTCATCACTTCTTCCGGCACATAAGGATCGGAGGCGATCACGCGCATGCCAAAAGCCTGCGCCTTGGGCGCCAGCAACTGAGGAATTCTGCCAAAGCCCACCAGCCCCAGCACGGTTCCGCGCAACCGATGGATGGGAACGACGGAGGGCATCTGCCATTCTCCCGCCTGCACGCGCGCGTTCGCAAACGGAATCTTGCGCACGATCGCGAGCAGCAGGGCCATGGCGTGATCCGAGACCTCGTCGATGCAGTAGTCGGGGACCTTGGTGACCACGATTCCCTTGCGGGTGGCCGTCGCAATCTCGACATTGTCGACGCCGATCCCGAAGCGGGAGATGATCCGGCATTTGGTCATCTGCTCGATGATCTCGGTGGTCAATTTGGCGTAGGTGATGAGGACAGCATCGGCATCCCTGGCAACTTCCACGATGGCTTCCGCGGTCGGCGCTTTGGCGAGACGCAACTCAGCCCCCACCCTGGACACGACCTTGCGAGCCGCGTCCAGGTTCGGGAAGACGGAGTCAGTAACAGCAACCAGCCGGCGTTCCATTAGCGCCTCATCGCTTCTTCCATGTGTTCCATCATGGTGAACACGACTGGACCATCCTTGGTGACCAGCACATTTTCTTCCAGCCGCGTGGTCTGCTGCAGCCCCGGGTGTCCGGCAAAGGTCTCGATGGCGAAGTACATGTTTTCCTTGATTTCGGCGGGATACTTCAAGGAGTATGCGCGCGAGATCCACATGCCTTCATACAGGGTGATGCCGATGCTGTGCGCGAACTGCTGCAAGGTCACGGTGCCGTACTTGTCGTCGTCGTACTCGGGGAAGGCGGCGGCCACGTCGGCGGTGGTGTTGCCGGGACGCAGTTTCTCCAGTCCGGCGTACATCGAGTCGTACACTTCCCGGTACAGGTCGATTTCCTTCTGATTCATCTTCTGAGCGCACTTGAAGCAGCGCACAAAATCGATGAAATAGCCGGAAGGGCCGACGGCGTTGATGTCGACGATCATCAGGTCGCCCTGGCGGACCATCTTGTCGGTCGCCCAGCGGCGGTACGGGCTGGTGTTGCCGCCCGAGGCCACGATGATGTCGTAGATGATCTCGCAGCCGCGCTCCAGCATGAACTCGTGCACCTTGGCTTCGATCTCGCGCTCGCGGACGCCCGGCTTCAGCCACTCGTACTTGATCTTCCACATGGCGGCATCGCCGATGGCGGCAGCCTGCTTCAGCAACTCAATCTCGTCGGGAGTCTTGACCACGCGCGCCATGGAAACCGCGGGCCAGCCGTCCACCAGGTTGATTCCGGTTTTTTGGAACGCGGTCAGCGACGCCATATCGACGTTGTCGACGCCGATGCGTTCCTTCATCAGGCCGCGCTCCTTCAGCACATCGGCGACGCTTTCCGCCATGCGTCCGGCCATGTGCGGAACCGCGCCCTCGGCCCATTGCCAGGTGATCGCCGGCCTGATCCGGTCTTTATCCATCCAGGGCAGATCGATCTCGGCGCAATGCAGGTCGCTGCCGGCGGTTTCAAACAGCACCGGCTCGCCGTTGTTGGGCACCACCACGTAGCGGATATTGATGTTGTACTTCCAATTGCCCTGGTAGGAGCCGGTGGCGTACCGGACGTTGGCTCCAGCGAACAGAACCAGTGCGCCCAGGTCCTTGGCGGCCATGGCCTCGCGCAGGCGCTGCAGGCGGTCTCCTCGTAGGCGCTCAAAGTCGACGCGTTGCTGCCAGTCGCACGCGGTCGGGCTATAGAGCCGGCGAGGGTCCCAATGGTGGGGCTTCTGGATGAAGCTGAGGTCCATGGCTTTCTTACCGTTGGCCGGTTGCGGCTTGTGGTTGGTCGGTTGCGGCTTGTGAACGGCGCTGACATCCGTGTGTTTCTTGGTACTTGTCGCCATCATTCCCCCTCTGATTGGAATCGCGGATCACTCTCGCGTTCCATTGCTTTTGGATTATGGCCCGTGCCTCTATAAACAGCGTTACTGGCGACAAACACGCCAGTACCTGGCGGGCAACCTCGAATCATCAGCCATTTCCAGCTATATTGTCCAATAATATTGCAGCATGATCTGTATAAGGGCCGCGTATAACGAAACTGTTGGTGATCGTGGATTCCCGAAAGGGACGATCATGGGGTTACGCCGATCTGGGAAACCTGTTTCAGTGCTTCCCGCAGTCGAGACAGAAAATCCTGGCAAGCCAGTGACACCAGCGAATTCCTGGTGCGTACCTGGAAGAAGTCAATCCAGAGGATGGGGTCCGCAATTCTTTCGGCGACCAGCTTGCCCCGTTTCACCTCGTTGGCCACGGCAATACTGGGCACAATGGTCGCCCACTCGGAGTTGCGGACCATTTCGAGTGTCCCCAGCATTCCGTCGATCTCCAGGATCTTACCGCTGCTGCCGCCGCCTGCCTGGAGTACGCCATCGATAAACTGGCGCAGCGCATGTTTCGGAGTGGGCAGAATGAGCTTCAACTTCCGCAGATTCTTTGCCAGGACCTGCCGCCGTGCGCGGCCCTTTTTTCCGGATGTGCCATTCGCCCTTCTGGCCACCACCAGCGAATCCCGGAAAAAATGCGCAGCGTCGAGTCCCAAATGAACGGAAGGCTGGTTCACGATGGCAACGTCAAGTTCGCCCGAGGCTACCCACTCGGCCAGCGAGCCGCTGTAGGCCTCCGCAATCCGAACATCGACATAAGGATGGTCGGCCAGATAGCCGGGCAACATGGTGGCCAGTGCCCCCTTGAATATGGAAGGAGACACGCCCACTTTAATGGTGCCGGCGAGGTTGCCGGAAAGGTTAAGCATCGTCTGCTTGGCTTCTTGCACTGCTTTCAGCACGTTGGTGCAGCAGGCGTAAAAATGCTTGCCGGCCACGGTTGGCGTCACGCCCACGGCTGTCCGTTCAAACAGCCGGTGCGAAAGCATGGATTCCAGCCGCTGAACGTAGACGCTTAGACCCGGCTGCGTGCAATGCTCCCGCCTGGCCGCTTTGCTGAAGCTGCCTTCCTCGTAGGCGGCGACGAAACATCGAATTTGCTTGAGGTCCATCGAATCCATGCCCGCCTCCGTGATGAAGCCGCAATCTTCGCAATGCCGCCCTCTGCAACATCGGGCGCAGCACGGGCACGATTCATTATACGAGCATGTCGCAGTATCGCAGACCGTTGGAGTGCCCCGATCACCACAACGTCGGAGCAGGCGATTTGGGCGTACAATGCTTTCCGTTTTCGAAGCCAATTCGTTTGCACCCAGGTGTGTTGAAGGCCAGGGCAACATGAAACTATTCAAGAGCGGCGAGTACATCGAACAGGCAAATCCAACTCCCGGCAGTCCTTATCGGCCGGAGATCCTCACTGCCGCCGACGGGGCAAAGGACCTCGGCGGGATGTTTGGCCTTCTGCCGCCGGGCAGTCAAGTTCCTTATCACTTTCATCAACATCGTGAATCGATCATCATTGTCCTCCGCGGAGAAGCCACGGAAGTGATCGACGGGAAGGAAGTTGCCATCGAGGCGGGGGATGTACTCTACCTTCCCCCAGGAGAGAAGCACATGACGATCAATCGGTCCAGCCAAGAGTTTCGGTATCTTGAGGTCTTTACTTGCCCTCCACTGAACGCTGACTTTGTGGAAGTGAAATAACTGCCGTGAAAACGCGACACCGCAGCCGTTTATGTACATAGGGAGCTACTGGAATGGCCGAAAAGTTTTCTGACCAGCAACGCCACGCGGAAGGGGAACGGGTTCGTGCTGAGGTTCTCGGGCCTAGATACGCCGGAAGCGGAAAAAAGGACGATCCTTTCTACCGCCATTTTTACGATCTCACCATCGACCATTGTTGGGGCAACGTCTGGCTGCGACCGGGATTGGACCGCAAAACACGCAGCATGCTGAACATTGCCATGCTTGCGGCGATGGGGCACTGGCCTGAACTGGAGATTCACACCCTGGGTGCTCTCAATAACGGCGTCACAGAACAAGAAATCGCCGAGATCCTTCTTCAGGCCGGGGTCTATGCCGGCGTTCCCGTGGCCTCGGAAGGGTTCCGCACCGCTTTCCGGGTCATCGAGAAACACCGCGAGTCTTCCAAACCGTAGGCCGGCCGCGGCCCTTCGGCAGGGTAGGGAGGTAGAGGTGGAGCCACGAAATGCAAAAGTGTTGCGGGAGCCAAACCACACACAAGCGGTTCAACACATTACTGAGGCGCACAAAATCCTGAGCAAGCTCCGGCAGGAAGCCGACAAGCACCCTGCCATGGACGAGGCGGTCCAGGAGGCTATTCAGCGGCTCGAGATGGCCCTGGCCATCCTTTCCGTCAAGACTGGCGGAATGTTCTAGTCTTGACGACTGCAGTGTGAGGCACGCAGGACCGGAGCGATGCTTGGCGGGAGATATCTTGCGCCTTCCTCGGTTGGAAGGGCCCCGCCAGCGAAAATTCTCAGTGAAGGAAATCGAAATCCACCGTGAACCGCCGGGTGTAGTTGCCGAAGAAGGTTCCGTACAGCGGATCGGCGGCATTGGAGTGGACTTCCAGCGCGTTGAAGTGATTCGTCAGGTTTATTACGTTAAGAGACACTCGAACCGCGTGCTTCTCGGCAACCGCCAGCTCTTTCGACAGGCGCAGATTGGCGGAGAAGTAGCGGGGAAACCGAGGCTGAGGGCCGGTTTCCGCGGTCAGGTATTGCTGCAGCAGGTTGGTAGGCTCGTAGGGAAAGCCGTTGCGGTATTCGAGGTGCGGCACGATCTGGAATTTCCGGGGAAGAGCGTACGTGCCCCACAGCAGGAAGCGATTCGGGATCTCGGTGGGCAGGCTGGCGACCAGATCCTGCCGAACTACCGGGAAGGGGAAATTGCCAAGATATCCGGCGGCGTCATTGACGTCGCCGCGGGCGGATTGCCGCACATAGGAGAAAAAGAACTGGCGCCGCCCCGGGCTGCCGATGCGCGCCGTCAGCTCGCCTTGCCGAATCCGCGCCGTCCCGGCTGAGCCCAGCACCAGCGCGTTCTGGCCCTGGACGACTTGCGGTTGGATGGTAATCACGTCCTGCGCCAGGCTCTGCAGATACTTGACGCGAACCATCACCAGGCGGCTGAAGGAGCGCTCGACCTCGATGTGCTCGGCTAGATTGTAGGGCGCAAAGTTTCCCGTCTTGGCGCCACGGTCCACGAAGGGGAACCCGGTCAGGGCCACTTGTTGCGTGAGGTTGAGGTAGGACACCACACTAGCGACGCCGCCCTGCGGGTTGTAGGTGGTCACGGTCTGCTGCGGGTAGCTGCCGAAGGCATAAATGTCGAGCGGTACGGAGTCGTAAAACATACCGATGCCGCCCCGGACCACCGTCTGCTGCGACTGTCCGGGTGTCCACACGAAACCCAGGCGCGGCGCCGAGCGAACCGTGCTGGTGATGGTCTGGGATTCGACGCGAAGACCGGCGTCCAGAGCGAAACCCGGGCGCAGCACCCAATGATCCTGGGCGTAGATGGCGGGTTCCGTGTCCCGAACCCCGAAAGCTCCTCCCCCGGTGAAGTCGATGCGCTGCAGCAGGTGCCCGGAGGCATCCTGGATCAGCACCGGGCGGGCGCTGAACTGGCCTTGGTTTTCGCTGTGGGCGATAACCGACCCGATCTGCAGCGTGTGGTCGCCGTGAAAATGGCGGGTGCGCGGCGTCCAATTCTCGATCCATTCAAAACGGTCGGAGCGGCGGGCCTCCTGGCTAAAGTAGTTTCCCAGGTTGCCCACCGGGGTCAGCACCATGTCGGCCGCACCGCGCGGATCGATGCCGCTGCTTACCTGAGTCATCGCCAGCGTGCTCTGCAGCACGCCCCCGGCGATTGCCAGCCGGTCGGTGATCGTACCGGTAGATTCGTGGAAGCTGGCATCCGGGGTCACGGGCTGGGGATTGAAATAATCCAGACCGGCGTACTGCAGGGAATGCGGGGCGAAGTGAAAGCTGGCGGTCAGCGTCTGGTTGGGCGAGACAATGGCATCGAGCTGGGTGAATGAATTGATGGCGGAAGAGGTGGTCTGGTTCTGGGGAAAAGGCAGGGTATAAACCTCCTGCTTGTAGAGCAGGTACTCCGCCCCTTCGAGGAAGTAGAGCCGGTCAGGGATCAGCGGGCCACTGAGGTTCAATCGTGGCGAGGCATCCTTCAGACCCTCCAGATGGGCGCTGCGGATGCGGAAGTCGGGCAGGGGATCGTTCAGGCTGAAGTCCCACTTCTCTCCGCCGCGCCGGGTTTCCGCCGTGACCACCCCGGCGGTAAACCGGCCGTACTGCGCCAGGTAGGGCATCTCCGCCACGGAGATGGTTTCCACGCTGTCGATAGGCACGCTGAGCCCGAATTCACCGGTGGCTGGGTCGGTGACATTGACGGAATTTACCAGCAAGGCGCTATGCTTTTCACCCAAGCCGGCGATGCTTACGCTGCCGTCGGGGGCGCGCACGATTCCGGGTATCAGCGGCAGCGCATCCGCCAGGGTCGGAGGTCGGAAGGGAGTATTCGCGGCCTGCGCCGGGGTCAAAGTAGTACGGGAGCCTGCGGTATCCGTCACCGGGTTGGAAATGGTCCCTTCCACCTCGATGCTCTGCTGGCTTAAGGCTGCTTTGGTCAGAACGACGTGAATCTCCTCTACCCCGGCGCCGACCTCGAGTGCCGTTTGCGTGGAGATGTAGCCTTTCTTGCTGACGTTCAGAACGCAGCTTCCCGGGCTTGGGATCGTGAGGCTGGCTCTTCCTCCAGCCTCGGTCGAGGCGCTGGCCAACACCTGTTCCTGGCGACGGATCTCAACCACCGCCTGCGCCACCGGCTGATCCGCTTCATCGACAACGGAGAGCCGGACCGCAACGGGATCGCCTACGGCAACCGCCGCCAACGCACACAATAGAAAGAAGAAAGCCAGGGTCAAGCGTAGCGATCCGGCGGCCGCGGGAGCCATCACGTGAGTGAATTTTGTAAATCGTCGGCGAAGTCTTATCACCTGGGAACGAACAGAACTCCTCCCTGCCGTCTGTCGGTTCATTTCCCAAAACGGCAACTAGTGATTATCAACCCTAGTTCGGGTATGGCACCAGTTATTACTGCAGAAACACGCAGGGAGAGCAGCTTGCTTCCGTGCTACGGGGGTGCCTTGCGAGGATCGCCCCCGCATGGCGCAGAGCGGGTCTCCTGGGCCTTTTCTTGTCCGGTCCGAAGAATCAGGCCCAGATGAGCGATTTTTGCTATGCTCCTGTGTCGTCCCAGGCAGGCGTGCCCGGACCTTCGCCGCGAGGAACTGCTGATGAATTGGAAGCTCGCTGACTATGCGTTCCTCGGCGTCGCTGCCATCCCCTTCATCTATTATGTGATCGCCCTGTATAGTGCCTGGCGATACTTCCGCAGCTCGGCGAGCCCGAACCCGGCGGACCTCGATTGCACCCGTCCAATCAGCATCCTCAAGCCCATCCGTGGACTGGATCCGGATGCCTATGAAAACTTCGCCAGCTTCTGCCGCCAGGACTATCCCGATTACGAAATCCTTTTCTGCGTCGACAGCGACAGCGATCCTGCGCTTCCGGTGATCGAGAAGCTGTCCCGCGATTTCCCTGAGCGGAGCATTCGGGTGCTTTTCGGGTCTGGCCGCAACGCGCCCAACGACAAAGTCGCAAAGCTGGCGCGCCTGGTCAGCGAGGCCCGCCACGAGCTGCTGGTCATCAGCGACAGTGATGTGCGTGTGCAACCCGACTACCTCCGTACGGTGGTGGCTCCGCTCGCCGACCCCAAGGTGGGCGCGGTGACTTGCTTCTATGTGCCGGTGGATGACCGCACATTCGTTCACAGCCTGCAGTCGATTGGCATGGTTTCGGATTTTTATGCCGGCATCCTGGTCGCCCGGCAGTTGGATGGAGTGAAGTTTGCGCTCGGGCCGACCATCGCCACCTCCCGCGCCCACCTGGCCGGTTTCGGTGGCTACGCGGCGATCGAGAACCGTCCGGCGGACGACCTTCTGGTTGGGCGTTTAATCGCGGAGCAGGGCTACGAGGTGAAACTGTTGCCCTATTCGGTGGTGACGGTCCCCGACTATCACTCCATGCGTGATCTCTTCCACAAACGCTTGCGCTGGATCGTGGTGATGCGGCACATGCGCCCCTGGGGCCACTTGGGCCTGATCTTTACCCACGGCCTGGCCTGGTCGCTGGCCGCCGTGGCGACGCACCCTTCGCCGGCACTCGCCCTCAGCTATCTTGGCGGCTACTTTGCCTTGCGCATCGCCATGGTGTGGCTAATCGGCGTCCGCGGCCTGAAACAGCCTGGCCTGTGGCAGAAGATGCCGCTGCTCCCCATCTGGGACGGGTTGGCATTCTTCATCTGGCTGATCAGCTTCGGACGCAAGAGCATCCGCTGGCGCGATCAGGAATATTTCATCCGCGACGGCCGGCTGGTCCCCGCGACCCCCGGCGCCGCTGAGGGATGAGCTGGCCCTGCGTGGAGCTGCAGGGCGCGACTAGGCTGATTGTTTTCGCGCCAGTTCCGCAGCCTCAAACTGCACCGCCTCGGCGGAGCCATCGGCGGGCCTCTCCGGCTGCGTGCGGCGATTGTTGCTGGGACACCGCCAGTTGACTCGCGGCATGATCAGCGAGGTATCGATGCGGTCCCGGTACTGGATGGCGATGTTCATCAGCGAATCCAGCAGTGACTCCGACAAGTAGTGGGGTTGCAACCCGAGATCGATCAGCTTGGAGTGCTTGGCGTTGTAATAATGCTCTTCGGCCTCCACGCGGGGATCAGGCAGACGATCGACCTCCACGGCAAGCCCCACCTTGGCTCCCGCCGACCGCACCATTTCCGCCAACTCCAGGACTGAGAACTGTTCCGTGAACTGGTTGAAGACGCGGCATTCACCGCGGGCGGGAGGATTCAGGCAAGCGATCTCCACACAGCGCACGGTGTCGCGGATGTCGAGGAAGCCGCGCGTCTGTCCCCCCTTACCGTACACGGTGAGCGGGTGGCCGATGGCGGCCTGCGCGCAGAAGCGGTTGAGAACCGTCCCGAAAACTTCATCGTAGTCGAAACGGT
>Ga0181530_10004476_pt1 | contig 14803 bp, 11 predicted proteins | sample PEATcosm2014_Bin_42_FD_119769 | JGI IMG/M metagenome (GOLD analysis project Ga0181530, IMG submission 119769) | Peatland microbial communities from MTU Mesocosm Facility, Houghton, MI, USA - PEATcosm2014_Bin10_60_metaG | ecosystem: Environmental > Terrestrial > Soil > Wetlands > Peat | place... | reverse complement strand
ACAACTTCGCCGGCCAGACCACGCTCCGCGAATTCATCGATCTGGCCGCTGCCTGCCGCCTCTTCCTGACCAACGATTCGGGCGCCATGCACGTCTCCAGCGCGCTGGGCGTTCCCACGGTTGCCATATTCGGCTCGACCGATGACACCACTACTGGCCCCACCGGCCCACTGGCGCGCGTGGTGCGGGCGCATGCCGAGTGCAGTCCCTGCCTGCTCCGCGAGTGTCCCATCGACCACCGCTGCATGACCGCCGTGACCACGGAAATGGCAGTGGCCGCGGCGCTCGAACTTTGGGAGGAATCCGCCCCGGCATGGACACACGAAGCAAAATTCTGACACCCGCGGCCGCGCTCGCGCTCTCACCGGCCCGTCCGCTGGTGGTGGTGAAGGGCTACTTCGACGTTCTTCGCGCCGCGCACGCGCGGGAATTGGATGAAATCCGCCGACGCAACAGCGCCGCCAGCTTGCTGGCTATCGTCCTGCCGCTCGACCACGCCGTTCTGCCGCTCAGGGCGCGCGCCGAATTGGTGGCTGCTTTACGCATGGTAGACTACGTTTTACCCGGGGATTGCGAAGACTGGAATCGGCTTGCGTCCTCGCTGGGTCCCGCGGAAACCGTCAGCCTGGAAGACGCCGATATGCGCCGAGCCCGGCAGTTGATCGAGCATGTCCACCGTCGTCAAAACTGCTAAGCAAGGGCTTCGCCCTTGAGATCCCTGCGGGATTTGGAAGCCAGGAGCCGGAAGTCAGAAGTGGTATGGCGATGCAGTCTTCACATGGTAAGAACGAGGAATCGTCGAAGCAGTCCCGTTTCGAAATGGCCGGCAGAGAATCCCGCCTCCACATCCTGGCGGTCCGGCTGGGCGCCATGGGAGACATCATCCACACTCTGCCCGCGGTGACCTGGCTCAAGCTGGCTCACCCCGATTGCCATGTCACCTGGCTGGTGGAACCCAAGTGGGCGCCGCTGCTGGAGGCCAATCCTTTCGTCGACCGCGTCCTGTTTCTGCACCGCGAGTCACTGGCCGGCCTGTTTCAAAGCTGGCGCGCTCTTTCCGAGATCCGCTGCGATTATGCCGTCGATTTTCAGGGCCTTCTCAAGTCCGCTCTGGCTGCCTCCGCCGCCCACCCCGGCCGCCTCTACGGCTTCGACCCCGCGCAAATCCGCGAACGCAGCGCGGCCATTTTGTATTCGCACCGCATCCTCGCCCGGTCGGCTCACATGGTGGACCGCAACCTGGAACTGGCTGCCGCTCTTCCGGCGGGCGCGGCCCAGCCGGCGGGTGTGGTTTCCTTTCCGCTTCCACCCGGCTCTCCCGAAGGCGATCTTCCGAGCGGCGATTTCGTGCTGGCATCACCGCTGGCCGGTTGGGCGTCCAAGCAGTGGCCCCTGGATCATTACCGCGCTCTGGCGGCGCGCCTGCTCGCGGAATGCGGCATCCGGCTGGTTCTCAACGGGCCGCCGGGGGCTCCCTTCCAGCACGTGGAACCGGCCCTGGCGCACTATTCCTCGCTCGCCGGACTCATCCACGCCACGCGCCGCGCCGCCGCCGTGGTGGGCGTCGATAGCGGCCCCCTGCACCTGGCCGCCGCGCTATCGAAACCCGGGGTTGCCATCTTCGGCCCCACCGACCCGGCCCGCAACGGCCCCTATGGCAACTCGCTCGAAGTGCTGCGCAGCCCATCCGCCGGCACCACCTATAAAAGAGGCGCCGCCATCGACGCCAGCATGCAACTCATCCGCCCGGACCAGGTCTTCGACATTCTCAAGGCCACATTGAACAAAGTTGCCGGTTTCGCCCGCGCATGATCCATTTCCCCAAACCTTACGCCGACGCCGTCGCCCGGTTGCGCGTGCCCAGCGGCTTCGCGATGGTCGCGGTCTTCGCCTGGTTCTCCCACCCCGACGCTCTCTCGCTGGCCATCGGCCTTCCGATCTCCCTGCTGGGACTCGCGCTGCGCGCCTGGGCGGCTGGTTCGCTCGCCAAGAATCAGCAACTCTCCACCGGCGGCCCGTACGCCTATACGCGGAATCCTCTATATATCGGCACGCTGGTGGTGGCCGCCGGACTGGCGGTGGCCGCGCGCAGCCCCGGTTTGGCGGCCCTGTTCCTCGCCATCTTCGCACTGGTTTACCTGCCCGTCATCCAGAACGAACAGCAGCACCTTCGCAATCTTTTCGCCGACTACGCCGATTACGCGGCCCAGGTCCCCATCCTGTGGCCCCGATTCACTCCGTTCCCCCAAAGAAAACCGAGTCCTTTCCGTTTCTCCCTTTATCTAAGGAACCAGGAATATAATGCCGGGGCTGGATTCGCCGCCGGGATGCTGTTTCTCTTTTGGAAATGGATGAAGTAGGGCCGGGACCGTTTGGAGGAGAGCGGTCCCGGTTCGTTTTGTCGCGCCTGCAAGAGAAAAGCGGGACGAGGGCGTCCCGCGCGGACCGGGGGTCCGCCCCACAATTATGCCGAATCCCCAGCTTTGCAAACACCGGTAATTGGCTCCCTGCCCGCCTTCATCTGTTACCGCGGGTGATATCGTAGTTAAAGGGGGGACCGCACGGATGTCCTATACCTCGCGTTTCACGCTTTCACTCTGCGTTGCAGGTTGTATCCTCGCAGTGGCCTCCCAGGAAGCGCCCAAGCCGCAACTTACCGCCCGCGAGCTTTTTTATTCGGCCGCCTCCCAGCCCGCGCCAGCCGCCCAAACGCCACCGAAGCCTCCGCCGAAAAAGGCCACCGCGGCGCCGGCCCAGAAGGCCACCGGTAACCAGCCGCGACAGCCCGTGATGACTCCGCCGCACATCGTGGTGGGGCGTCTCCCGCTCGATGGCTCTCCCATTCAGCCCGTTTCCACCGCGCCGTCCACCGCGCCCGCTCCCGCCACCGGCACGGCTCTGGGACTCAAGTACACCATCCTGAGGCGGTCGGGCAACGACATGGTGGAAGTCCCGCCCGACACCGTCTTCCACGCGGGCGACCGCATCCAGTTCAGCGTCCAGACCAACGGTCCGGGCTACCTCTACATCGTCGGCCAAGGCTCCAGCGGGACCTGGAAACCCATGTTCCCGTCCAGCGAGGTGGAGGATGGCAATAACCACGTAGATGGCTGGCATGCGTATACCATGCCGCCGAAATCCCGCATGGTCTTCGACGAGCAGACCGGCGTGGAAAAGATTTTCATCGTTTTTTCGCGCGAGCCCGAGACCGACCTTGAAAACATGATCTATTCCCTGCAAGGCGACAAGCCCCACCCGGCCACCCAGGATGGATCCAAGCCCAAACAGTTAGTCCAGAAAGCCGGCCTCAACATCGATGACTCGACCGTGGGACGCTTGCGCAGCACTTACTCCCGCGACCTGATCATCGAACGCGTCGACGACAAGACCCCCGCCGACAAGAGCGACAAGCAGGAGAACGCAGTGTATGTCGTCAATCCGAGCGGCAGTTCCAGCTCACGCGTGGTAGCCGATCTCAAACTGGTGCACCAATGATCCGGCGGGGCGCACAGGCCCTGCTGCCCGTGCTGGTATTATTCACGCCGGCTTTACCGCAAACCCGCAGTATGTCGGAGGGCGCGCACCGCATCGAGCTGATGCTGGAACGGCTCGACGGCGCCACCTGGCGCACCATCGACCCCGGCCTGGTCCTCAACCAGGGAGACCGCGTGCGCTTCCGCTTCCGCACCAACTTCGACGGCTATCTCTACGTCATGAACCACAGCACTTCCGGCAAGTACGAACAGCTTTTCCCCCGCGCCGAAACCGGCCAGGATAACCGCATCGTGGCTTCGACGGACTATCGCGTGCCCGCCAATTCCACCGCGTTCCGGGTCGCCGGGCCGGCGGGCCATGAAGTGGTCTATTGGCTGGTGACGCCGGCGCGCCTCACCGATACCCCGCCCCACCTGGCCCCGCCGCCGCACGGCAAATCCGCGCCCATCACGCTGATTCCCCGGTGCGACGATACCATTCTGCGCGCGCGCGGAGACTGCATCGATACTTCCGCCGGCCCCAAACTGATTCCACGCGGCGCCGATCTTCCCCAGAATATTGCCGCCGCCGCCGGCGCCGGCAGCCGCGATCTGCTCTTCATGCGCCAGAAAGACACGGCCGTGATTTCCTCACCGGCGCCGCTCAACGGCCCGGTCCTCTACGAATTTCACCTCGCGCACCGGTGAATGCCATGTTGCCGACACGCTATCTTCTGCTGGCTCTTGCTCCTCTCGCCCTGGCCCTGGCCCAGGCGCCGCAACAGCAGCGCGACCTCAAGCTCGAAAAAATCGAAGATCCCACGTTGCCGGCCAAGCTCTCCGGCCACAGCTACGCCGTGGTGGTGGGCATTTCCCATTACCCCAACCTGCCCGACAACCTCCAGCTTCAGTTCGCCGAGCGCGACGCCCAGTCCATCTACACCATCCTCATCAGCCCCGAAGGCGGCAATTTCAAAGCGGAAAATGTCAAGGTTCTCACCGGCGCCCGGGCCACGCTGGCCGCCATGAAGAGCCAGATCGACACATGGCTGCCTGGCGTCGCGCAGGACGACGACCGCGTCCTCATCTACTTCGCCGGCCACGGCTTCCTGTACCGGGGCAAGGGCTACCTGGCGCCTTCGGATTTCAAGCTGGAACAGGCCGACACCACCGGCTATCCCATGGACGAGCTCGGCGCCGTCATCGGGTCCAAGATTCACGCAAAATGGAAGATCCTGCTGACCGACGCCTGCCATAGCGGCGCCATCTCCCCCGAAGATACCCAAAGCCTCAACCGGACGCTCTCTACCCTGAATGAGTCGCTCTTCTCCCTCACCGCCAGCCGCGACCGCGAGAAGTCTTTCGAGAGCCCCGACTTACAGGGCGGCCACGGCGTTTTCACTTACTATGTCGTGAAGGGGCTGGAAGGCGAGGCCGATTACTCGCATGACGGCAAAGTTACCGCCGACGAGCTGGCCGAGTATGTTCACACTCAGGTCCGCGAAGCCACCAAGGGACAGCAGAACCCCACTTCCGACCGCGGCAGTTTCGACGCCAACATGTGGCTCGCCCTGGTGCCATCGACCGCCGCTCCGGCCACCCCGCCCGCGCCGCAGTTCGGCTCTCTGATCTTCACCACCAATACCGATGGCGTCGAAGTGTTCGTGGATAACAAGTCCATCGGGGTAGTGCCCAAGGGGAAGCCCTTTCCGGTGCCCGGCCTGGCGCCCGGCCAGCACACCGTGAAAGGCGTCAAGATGGGCTACGAGCCCGATGGCCCCCGCCAGGAAACCGTCTATCCCGGCACGGACTCCGCCGTCACCATCAAGATCCTCATCCCCCGCCACCGCGACAAAGCCGCTACGGATGCTCTCGATACAGGCGTCGAATACTACCAGAAAGGCGACGCAGCGAATTACAAGAAGGCCGCCGAGCAGCTCGAGAAAGCCTTCCAGCTCGATCCTACTTACAGCCAGGCCGCTTGTTACCTGGGCCTGACTTATAGCGCCCTTTTCGACCAGGAAAAGGCCCGGCAGTATTACAGGAAGGCCATCGAGATCGACCCCGACTATCTGGAAGCGCACGCCAATTATGCCGGTATGCTGCTCGATACGGGCGATGTGGATGAAGCCATCCGCCAGGTCAACATGGTGCTGCAGCGCCAGCCCGATCATGCCGTGGCGCTCACCATGCTGGCCCAGGGGTACCGCTTCAAGGAGCTGTACGCGCAATCCATCGAGGCAGCGCGCAAAGCCGTACGCCTCGCGCCCAAGGATGCCGAGCCCCATCTGTGGCTGGGTGACAGCCTGCGCCTCACCGGCAAACTGGCCGAGGCCCAGTCGGAATACCAGCAGTACCTCGCCCTGAGTAACTTCGACAGCCACCTGGCCGGCCAATTGAATTACTATGTTTTGGGATCGCTCATCGGCCTTGGCAAGAAGCACCACGCCGGCACGCGGGACATCTGGAAGGAGCTCCGCAGCCTGGCCCTTTTCGGCCTCTGCGATTGTGAATACCTCCAAAAGCAGTACGACTCAGCCATCGGTTACTGCCAGAAGTCTCTCACTTATAACTCCCAGGATCCATTCGCCCACTACGAACTAGGTCTGTCCTTCATGCACAAAGCCGTCGAGACGGGCAATATCGCGACCCTCGGCCCGGCCATGGTGCACTTTCAGGAAGTCCTGGCCATCAACCCCGACATGGACGAAGCTAAGCTGGCGCAACAGAACATCAGCGCCATTCAGAAGGCCCTGCAGGCGCATTGAGCCGGAATTTGGAAGTCAGGAGTCAGCGGCCGGGGAAGTCAGAATGGCAGGCGGCACCGCCTGCCCCACCAAAAACCGCGGCAGCCCTTGCGCCTATCTCTGATTTTCTTTCAGGATTTTTTTCCGCAAGCGGATGGATTGCGGGGTCACTTCCACCAGTTCGTCGTCGCGGATGAATTCGATGGCCTGCTCCAGGTTCAAGATGCGCGGCGGCACCAGGCGGATGGCCTCGTCGGCGGTGGACGCGCGCATGTTGGTGAGCTTCTTCTCCTTGACGATGTTCACATCCAGGTCGGCATCGCGGGCATTCTCGCCCACAATCATGCCTTCGTAGACTTCCGTGCCGGGCGCCACGAAGATTTCGCCGCGCTCCTGCAGGTTGAAAATGGCGTGGCCGGTGGTCTTGCCGGCGCGGTCGGCCACCAGCGAACCGGTGGGCCGCCTGATAATGTCCCCCTGCCAGTCGATGTAGCCGTGGAACAGCGAATTCATGATGGCCGTGCCGCGCGTATCGGTGAGGATTTCGCTGCGCAGCCCGATGAGCCCGCGCGACGGCACGTGGAATTCCAGCCGCACGCGCCCGGAGCCGTGGTTCACCATCTTGCTCATCTTGCCCTTGCGCGAACCCAGCTTCTCAATCACCACGCCCAGAAAACTCTCGGGGCAGTCGATGACCAGCAGTTCCAGCGGCTCCTTCAACTGGTGGTCGATGGTTTTGGTGAGAATCTCCGGCTTGCCCACCGCCAGCTCGTGGCCTTCGCGCCGCATCATCTCGATCAAAATGGCGAGCTGCAATTCGCCGCGGCCCATCACCATGAAAGTGTCGTGCCCCAGCTCCTCCACCTTGATGGAAACGTTGGTCAGCAGTTCCTTGTCGAGCCGGTCGCGCAGGTTCCGCGACGTCACCCATTGGCCTTCGCGCCCCGCGAAGGGCGACGTGTTGATGGTGAACGCCATGGAAATGGTGGGCTCGTCGATGTGGATGTGCGGCAGCGGCGCCGGCTCTTCGGCGTCGGTCACGGTCTCGCCGATGGTGATTCCTTCCACGCCGGCGATGGCCAGCATGTCGCCCGGCCGGCCGATCTTCTCGTCCACCCGCTTCAGGCCCTCGAACGAATACAGCTTGGTGATTCTGGTGGTGTGGAACGTGCCGTCGCGCTTGGCGATGGCCACGGTATCGCCGTAGTTCAGGGTGCCGCTGAAGACGCGGCCGATGCCCAGGCGGCCCAGGTAGTCGCTGTAATCCAGGTTGGCGATGAGCATCTGCAGCTTGCCGTCGGCGTCGCCCACCGGCGCCGGAATGTGCTCCAGAATGGCGTCGAACAGCGGGCGCAGATCGGTGGAAGGATCCTGCATGGTCTTTTTCGCCACGCCGGTCTTGGAGATGGTATAGAGCACCGGAAAATCGAGCTGGTCTTCGGTGGCGTCGAGATCGATGAACAGGTCGTAGATTTCGTCCAGGACTTCCGCCACGCGCGCGTCCGGGCGATCGATTTTGTTGATCACCACGATGGGCGGCAGGTGCGCTTCCAGAGCCTTCGACAGCACGTAGCGGGTCTGCGGCAGGGGCCCTTCGCTCGAGTCCACCAGCAGCATCACGCCATCCACGATCTTGAGCGCGCGTTCCACTTCGCCGCCGAAATCGCTGTGGCCGGGCGTGTCCACGATGTTGATCTTGACGCCGCGGTAGCGCACGCCGGTGATCTTGGCGAGGATGGTGATGCCGCGCTCGCGCTCCAGGTCGCCCGAATCCATGACGCGGTCCACGTGCTCCTCGTGGGAGCCGAAGATGCCGCTCTGATTCAGCATGGCGTCAACCAGGGTGGTCTTGCCATGGTCCACGTGGGCGATGATGGCGATATTGCGAATGGCGGTGTTGTTACTCTTCATGAATCACGTCGATCGGGTTCAGGCGCGAGGCGACTCGCGCCGGGTACAATCCGGCTAATACGGTGACGCACCAGACCAGAGCCAGTGCGCCGGCAAGCAGCTCTCGAGGGGGATGAAACTGGATGGTCCAGCCGAAGCTCTGCTTATTGACTACGAATACCAATAATAGCGAAAGTGCGCCCCCTAACGCCAATCCGAGGATGGCGGCCAGCCCGCCCAGGAACGCGGCTTCGGTGAGAATCATGCCGCGGATCTGCGCCGTGGAGGCGCCCAGGTAGCGCAGCAGGCCGAGTTCGCGGCGCCGGTCGAGCACCAGCGCCAGCAGCGAATTGGCCGCACCCAGCATGGCCACCAGGATGGCCACGGCTTCGAGCGCCCAGGTGATGGCGAAGGTCCGGTCGAAGACCTGGAAGGATGCGCGGCGCAACTCGGAGTTGGGCTCGACGGAGACGCCGTAGGCCGCCGTGCGCAGACGCAGGGCCCGCAGCATCGCCGCCCGGCCGGCTCCCGGCGCCAGATACACGGCGGCATTGGTGGCCGGCTGGTTGGGAAGATATCGCAGCAGAGTGGAGTTATCCAGAATCACGTAGCCCTGGCTGCTGGAATAATCGTAATAGATGCCGGCCACCGTCAGCACAACCGTGTGCGCGCCAATCGGAATGGCGAGGCGGTCGCCGGCGTGGATACTATTCCGCAGCGCGAATGGCTCGCTGACAATCGCGCGGTCGCGGCCGGCGAGCGAGCGCAGAATGGCGTCGCGATCCTCTCCGGCGATGAAGCGCAGCCGGCCGTAGCGGCGGACAATCTCCAGATTGCCGGCGCCGAGCGTGGCGCGCTCGCCGCGAAAGTGGAGTTCCGTGCCATGATAATCGTCCACGGCGGCCACTCCCGGAACAGACTCGAGCGCCGCCACAACACCCGCGGCCAGCGGCGGGTACTGGCCCGCGGACGAAGGCGCCGCCGTCCGCACGTAGAAATCGGCGCGAAGCTGGACGTCCAGCCATAGCGCCACGGTCTCCCGAAAGCTGCCGACCATGATGCCCACGCTGGCCATCATGGCGATGGCGGTGGCCAGCGCCGCCACCACCACCGACGACCGCGAAAGCGAGGCCGTCAAACTGCGGCCGGCCAGCAGGCTCGAGACGCGGCGGCGCGTCACGGCGCGCGTGAGGTAGTTGGCCGCGAGCACCAGCGCGGGGGCCGCGAAGGCCGCCGCGCCAATCGAAAACAGCGCGGCTACGTAGCCGCCCACGGGATAGCCGTCGACCGGCCGCGCCTGCGAGGCGGCCAACGCGGCAGCCGCAAACAGCCCCGCCCAGACCAGGCCGCGCCGCCAGCGCAGGCGCGCGCGGTGTTCGTGCGCGCCACGGCCCATGGCCTCCACGGGCGCCACCAACATGGCTTCGCGCGCCGGCGCAAACGCCGAAGCCAGCGCCACCACCGCGCCCGTCAGCAGACCCATGCAGGTTTCGCTCCAGGTGAGCTCGACGGGCGCCGGGCGGCTGGTGGTGTAGAGGGCGTTCACCGTTTCGGAAATGGTCCGCACGGTGACGCCCGCCAGGAGGCGGCCGAGCGCCACTCCCAGCGCGGCGCCCATCACGCCAAGCATCAGCGCTTCCGCCAGGAACAACCCCAGCACGGCGGCGCGCCCGGCGCCGAGCGCGCGCAACACGCCGATTTCGCCGCGCCGCCGCACCACGCTGATGGAGATGGTGTTGTAAATCAGGAAGGCGCCCACCACCAGGGAAATATAGCCCAGCACCCGCAGGTTCCAGCGGAAGGCGCGCAGCATGCGCTGGTTTTCTTCGCTGCGCACGCCCGGCCGCTCCACCAGGTAGGCCGGCGGCAGAAGCGCGCGGATGGCCTGTTCCACGCGGGCCAGGTCCTCGCCGCGCCCGATGGTGACATCGATGCGGTCGAGCTTGCCGAAACGGCCGAGCGCCTGTTGCGCGACGGCGATATCGGCCACCAGAATATCGCCGGAGCCCGAGGACACCATCCGCGCCGGCTTCAGTTCCCAGCGCCGTCCGGCAACCGTCGCGGTTACGGCTTGGGAGCCAGCCGGCTGGGGAGCCGCAAGCGCCGACGCCACCAGGTCCACGCCGTAAAGCGGAACCGGGCCGGCGCCATCCACGACTGCCTGGCCTTCGATCACGGGCGAGAAAGTCGCATTCAGGGGCAGCGTATCGAGCGCGCCGATGCAATGTTCGTCGATGCCGCCATTGGCCAGGATCTCGAGATCGGTCTTGCCCGCCAGCGTTTCCATGGAGGCGCGGAAAGAGCCGGTGGCCGCGTCGCCGGCCAGGTCGATGGCCACGATGACGGCGATGCCCAGCGCCACCGACAGAACGGTGAGGGCCGTCCGCAAGGGGTCGCGGCGCAAAGGGCGGAGGATCAGCGAGCGCAGAAGTTTCATGCGCGATCGATGGATTGGACGCGGCCGTCGCGCAGTTGGACGCGCGTCCCGGCGATGGATGCGGCTTCGGCGCTGTGCGTGGCCAGCAGGACGGTGGAGCCGAAATTCCGCGCGGCGTCGCGCAGCAGCGCGAGCACCTGATCGCCGCTGGCCGTATCGAGGTTGCCGGTCGGCTCGTCGGCAATCAGGATGTCGGGGGAATGCGCCAGGGCCCGCGCGACGGCCACGCGCTGCATCTGGCCGCCCGAAAGCTGGTGCGGCAGGCTGGCCGCCTTGTCCTGGAGACCCACCCAGCGCAGCCGGTCGAGCGCGGTTTCGGCCGACCCGGCCGCACCCGCCAGCAGCAGCGGCAGTTCCACGTTTTCCAGCACGGTGAGCGTGGGCAGCAACTGAAAGAATTGAAACACGAAGCCCACGCGCGTGCGGCGCAGGGCGGTGAGTTCGCGGTCGTTGAGCGAGCCGGTGGAGCGCCCGTCGATGAGCACCTCGCCGGTGGTCGGGAAATCCATGGCCCCCGCCAGATTGAGCAGGGTTGTCTTGCCGCACCCGCTGCGCCCCACCAAGGCCGTGATGCTGCCGGGCCCGGCGGTAAGAGAGATGTCGTGCAGGACTTCCACCGGCTGGTTGGCGTCGGCGTAGGTCTTCGAGACACTGCGCAGTTCCAGGCGGGGCGGAGGCATATGCTACTTGCCGGCAGGCGGTTCGCCGTAGACTTCGAATTCGTAGATGCGCGCGGCGGGGTCGCCATCCTGGGTGGGGGTGATGACCTCCAACTGAACGTACCGCGCGGTGACGGGCGCGAACTTGTGGGTGCTGACGTCGGCGGTGTTGTCGGTCACCGTGACCACGGTGGTGAAGGTCTTGCCGTCGGTGGAGACATGGATTTTGAAGGCGCGGGTGTTCCAGTCGCTGGTTTCGCCGCCCGAGCCGGCATGGCGCAGGATGACGCTCGAGATGCTGGCGTTCGAGCCCAGGTCCACCTGCAACCACTTGGAATCTTCGGTGGAGCACCATTTGTCGCCGGTGCCGCCGGAAACACTTCCGTTGAAGGCCTGCGCGGGGTTTTCATCCTCATTGCAGGGTGTGCTGCCGGTGGCGGGCCGGTGCAAGGCCAGGTTCTTGCCGGTCTGGGCCAGGGCCGCGCCGGCGCAGAGAAACAGCGCCAGGAGGGCGGTTTTGGGAAACTGCATCATGATTTGCCATCTTAGCAGGCACTTAGTACCTTGACCGCATGATGTTGTTCTCTTGCGGGCAACCGCTCCCTCACGGTCGCGGCTCGCATCGGGGCCATTGGCATGAGCGCTGGGTCGCACAAAGCCCTCAAATCAGGCGGTCAGAGTACTAGTCGCTCGGGCGCCGGCTTGGTGGGGCGGTCCCCCTGGACCGCGGCGGACGCCCTCGTCCGCCTGCCGGCAGGCCAGCCAGGGGCCGGCCGCAGACGAGGGCGTCTGCCCCACCGGGCTCCGCAAAACATTTTTCTGTAAAAAACAATTTGCATTGAGAATGTTTTCTGCTATTCTAGAGTCGCTCTGGCACTCGATAAACCGCGTCGCGTATGGACACATTAGCAGAAGGTATTCTGACCCGCGATGAGATGGAGAGCAGGCGCCTGCTAGCCGCGCAGGACCTGCAAAGGGGGCTCTCGCAGTCCCAAGTTGCCCGCAAATTCGGGGTGAGCCGCACCACGGCGTCCCGATGGCACCGCTCGTTGAGCGGGAAAGGACTGGAGTCGCTGCGCAAGCGGCGGGCTCCCGGCCGTCCCTGCCGCCTCAACGCGGAACAACTCGCCGGCGTGGCGGAAGTCTACCGCACGGGTCCGCGGGCAGCCGGTTTTGAAACCGACCGCTGGACCACGGCGCGCTTCGCCGAGGCGATCCTAGCCCGGTTCGCCGTGCGGTACGATCCAGACCACGTGGGCCGCATCATGCACCGCCTGGGATTGCGCGAACGCACGCGCACGCGGCGGCGGGCGGCCGAGGCGATGTACGCGGAAGCGTACCAGCCGCCGGTCAGCGGCGTGGCGTAAGGGCGACTGTTTACATAAGCCGGCTTCGAAAGCGGACGCGGCTCCGGCCAGGCATGAGGCAAGTGTTGGCAAGTGTCGACGCAGGCTTCGCGGACCGGGCTTTGGCGACACTTTCCGGAAGCCCACTTCGGCCAGGACTCTGAAGCTTGGCACCACCAGCCTTCCTGCGGTGTCTTATCGTATCAACTGGCCGCACGGACAAAAGGGCGTGAATAGATCTGCCAATTATGCTCGATATTGATTTCAGGGCCGTCTGGACCATGGGGAAGGGCGAGTTCTCGCTTTGGTTCGTGCCGGCTGGCCTCCTCACGAACCTTCTCTACATCCGCAAGAGCCTGAAGCTCTCGTGGGCGAAATCGTGCAGCGCGGACCTTCATAATGACGGCGATATCGTGGCTGGTAACGGTGGCTCTGCCCCTATGGTTGGTCCTGTGGGCAGGAGTCCATACGTTGCTGCTTGACAAGTTCGCAAACGGTAATGCGACGCTGGGGAAGTTGCATCCTTGTACTTCTGCTCTCTGCCTTCATTGCGACTGGTAGCCAACTCTCCTTGCTTCGTGCCTTCGGCTATCGAGCATCCAAAGCTCGATTCGCAATGCTCATCTTGTTGAACATCCTTTGCATCATCCTGGCGTCTTATCAAACTTGGGTTTATCTCATTGTGCATCCCCCGTTGGCGTAACGCGCGTCGACGCCGATAAACAGGTTTCCCGGTAAGTGGCTAGCGAGTGGGCTAGCTATTGCCCGCTTCTGGGCGATCAGCCTTTTGAGCAACTCCCGCCCTTCGATCTCTGCGAGTGGGCGACAGGGCACCGGTCAACGGCTCAACTCCGCAGCATGGAATAAACCACCGGCGCGCGACACTATACTGAAACTGTGGAACAGCGAGGCTGGCGACGAACCGCATGGTACGCCGGACTGCTGGCGGCGGCCTTCCTGGTGGCCGTGCTGGGCAGTTGGAAGTTCGGCCGGCAGGTGGATAATTCGGCCTACGATCACATGTTCCGCCTGTACCAGCCCAAGCCCTGGCAACCGCAATCGGCCATCCTCGCCATCGACGAAGCCACCCTCGCCTCGATCGGCGGCATGCGCCGCATCCGGCGGCCGCTGGCCGATGGTTTGCTCCTGGTGGCGGCGGCCCACCCGAAGGCCGTCGCGGTCGACGTCATCCTCACCGACCAGGGAGACGATGCGGAGGCAGACCGGGCTCTCGCCAAAGTCTTTTGCCAGACTCCCAACCTGGTGCTCTCGGCGCTCCTGATGGACAAACCTGTCCAATGGGAAGATCCCAATCCCGAGTTCAAACGCTGCGCCGCGAAGATCGGCCATGTCCACGCGGAGCCCGACGATTACGACTCCATCACCCGCTCGATTTCGCTCGAAAAGATCGCCGGACACGATCGCCGCTGGGCCCTGGCGCTGGAGGCTTTCGCGCTCAGCCGCGGCGCGCCCATTATCGAAAGGCAGGGAGGCCTGCAATCGCAGAGCGATCTCCAGGTGGGTGACACGGTGATTCCCACCCGCCGGACGCGTGACGGCAGACTGATGCGCGTCCGCTACATGCCGCCCGGCATGAGCATTCCCAAGGTGCCGCTCGAGCGCCTGCTGGAGAGCCCCGCGCTGGCGTCGCAATTCACCGGCAAGGCGGTCTTCGTGGGTGTCACCGCCGACACCGAAGTGCGCGACCGCCTCTTCACCCCATACGCCTACGGCCAGAGCACGACGGGAATCGAAATCAACGCCGCGGCGTTCGAAACCATGGCGCAGTCGCTCTTCCTTACGGATGCAGGCGAGCAGTGGGCGCTGTTGCTCTCGCTCGGCCTGGTGGTGGCCGCCGGCCTGTCGTTCCGCTATCTGCCCGGCTGGTGGGCTTATGCCGGCGGCGCGGCGGTGGTGGCGGCTTCCATGATTGCGCCTTATCTTTTTTTCCTCCACCAAAGCGTGTTATCGTTCGCGACGCCGGTATCGGCCGCCGTCATTTCCACCCTCGCCGCCGCCGGCTACTATCACCTGGTGGTGCGGCGCGACTGGCACATCGAACAATCCGCGCGCCAGCGTTACCAGCAGGCCATGCACTTCGTGACCCACGAAATGCGCACGCCGCTTTCGGCCATCCAGGGATCGAGCGAGTTGATTTCGAAATACGCGCTGACCGAAGAAAAACGCAAACAGGTGGCCGACCTGATCAACTCCGAATCCAAGCGCCTGGCCCGCATGGTGGAAGTCTTTT
>Ga0181530_10004475_pt1 | contig 14806 bp, 8 predicted proteins | sample PEATcosm2014_Bin_42_FD_119769 | JGI IMG/M metagenome (GOLD analysis project Ga0181530, IMG submission 119769) | Peatland microbial communities from MTU Mesocosm Facility, Houghton, MI, USA - PEATcosm2014_Bin10_60_metaG | ecosystem: Environmental > Terrestrial > Soil > Wetlands > Peat | place... | reverse complement strand
GCGGTGGCTCCGGCCACAAGCGCCGCAAGCGACTGCACATCCACATTCCCAAGGCTGCCCTGATGGGTTATTATCCTGCCATCCCGGTTGATGAGCAGAGCTAAAAGGAGTTTTGCTTTGCTTGATAGCGGTAACAGAATGCCATCAAGCCGCTCAATATCCTCTGGAAAAATAATCATGTCTTTCATTAGTTATCTCTTTCCGATTCCGAAAAGCCGGGCAAAAAAGCCCCTTCGTTTCTGCTCGGGTCGCTTGGTGACGGAAGCCGGAGCGGATTTTGTCGATTTTGCACCATCTGCGCGAACTGTTTTACCTGCCGTGACGGGAAGCTGAGCTTTGCCTCCAGGCTTTGCGACCGGTTGTGGCTTCGGGGCAGCTTTGGCGGTTACTGGCTTCTTCGGTAGTGGCACCGGTTGCGCTTCCTGGACGATCGGCTCCGACGCGGTCTGCGGTTCGGCAGGGGCAACAGGAGCCGCGTTAGACGGCGCGCCCATTTGCTTTATGTCAGACGCCGGTCTCGGAGCGGCAGCGCCTGCGGCCGGAGCGCGATTGATGTGGGAATATTTTTTATTGAGGCCGTCAATAACGATCTTGCCGATCAGTTTCAAAGAATCGAAGACACCGATGCCTTTATTTGCAATTGCCTCGCTCCACGGAAGGTTATAGCGATTTATCTGCTGCTGCAGATCTTCGATCGGAAGTGCATTCGGAAGATCGCGTTTGTTATATTGAATGATGATGGGAAGTTCCTCGCGATTGTAGTGGTATTCGGCGAGATTGTCCTCAAGATTCTGAAAACTCTCCAGATTCTCGGCGATTTTATCGACCGCCGAGTCGGCGACGAAAACCAGCCCATCGACCCCGCGCAGCACAAGCTTACGTGTAGCGTTGTAGTATACCTGTCCCGGAACCGTATACAGTTGAAATTTGGTGGCAAAACCCTTGATTGTCCCCAAGTCCACCGGTAGAAAATCAAAAAACAGGGTCCGGTCGGTTTCCGTAGCAAGCGAGACCATATCGCTTCGATGCTCGATCGGCAGCTTCCGGTGTATAACTTGCAAGTTGGTAGTTTTTCCACTCAATCCGGGACCGTAATAAACGATTTTTACACTTATTTCCCGCGCTGCGTAATTGATCGATGCCATAGATTATCCTTTGATTTTGGATTACCGCCGCGTTTTGTCGATCCCACCCGTTCTCTCGTATAACTGTTTTGAATATAGTTTGTAAGATTTATCTCAGGCAAGAGGCGGCTCTCCATGGCGGAAAGCGATTCCGGTGACAAGCTTGCAGATAGTTTGCATTTCGTATAAAGGACGTTGGTATGCCGAGATCAAGGAAGGCCACTATGCCAAAGGACGTGGAAACTGGCGGAATACCCACACCCCGACCACGTATGCGGCATGGTAACCGGCATAGTCGTGGAGAGATCCGCCACCGAGGTCTTGATAAAGCCTATTTTGATTTTGCGAGCTTGCTGACAAACTTTGTCAAGCTGGTTTTGTTGTTGGCTGCTTTATTGGCGTGAATGAGGCCGATTTTCACGCTTTTGTCGATGACCGAATACGCGGTCTTGAGTGTTTCGGCGGCCTTTGCGTTGTCCTTGGAATCAAGGACGTTTCGCACGGCGGTTTTTAAACGGGAACGCGCTTCGCGATTCGCGGCGTTATGTCTAACGTTTTTGCGTGCCTCTTTTTCCGCCGATTTGTGTCTTTTCATTAATAAACTCCTTGCCGGGTAAGGGTAACTGCACCTTGAAAAATAGAAGTTAACCGATTTTTGAAGATTTTAAAAATAATTCCGCATGGAAGGGAAAGGCAAGAAACGCAGAAGAGACGTGCAAGCCTGCTTCGAGGATGCAAAGCGGATATGATAAACGCAGTAGCCGGAAACGGAAGGTATTTTTCACCTATGGACACGGATGCAAGAGGGCTGACCGGATAACGGCCGCCCGTGCAGGAAACAGAGGGCAGGGAATGATCCATGGCGTCTCTTAATACTTTTCAAGTTCCTCCATCGGTCTCCTTTAAGGGCGACTTCTGGAAACCCTGCCCGGGAACCCGGGGCGGGTACCTCTGCTGCGGGTACCAAATTCTTTCCCCGGCGCAGGGGTGCGGCATGGAGTGCCGCTATTGCATTCTGCAAGTATATTTCGACGATCCCAGACCGGTGAATTTTTCAAATTACGAGGACCTCGAACGAGAGGTGGCTCTGAAAATGACTGGCAGGCAAGGGGTAGTGCGGTTCGGGACCGGCGAGTTGACGGATAGCCTTTATGCTGAGCCGGAGGTTGGTCTTTCCCGCCGAATTGCCGCAACGATCGAGCCGTATGCCAACGCCGTCGTGGAGTTCAAGACTAAAAGCACAAACGTAGACAGGCTTGCGGACATCGCACGTCCGGAGCGGATCGTCATTGGCTTTTCCGTCAATACGCACAGGATGATCACGATGCACGAAAAGAAGACTGCGCCACTCGATCAAAGGCTCGCTGCCGCCGCGCGATGCGAAGCAATGGGATTTCATGTGGCGTTTCATTTCGACCCGATGTTCGTCTACGAAGGGTGGGAGACGGAATATCGAGAGGTGGTCCGGGCGATATATTCTCACCTGAGGGAGCCTCGATCCATCGCCTGGATCAGCCTCGGCGGATTTCGTACCAATCCTGCGCTCAAAAAATATCTGCGCAGGTTCGGAACCCACCTGCCGCTTTTCGCCGGTGAGATGATCGTCGGCCTCGACGGCAAGCTGCGTTATTTTCGCCCCCAGCGGATCAGGCTCTTCAGGGCCATGCAGGAGGAGTTCTCCCGGCAGCATCCCGATGCCCCCCTTTATCTCTGCATGGAAAGTCGTGAGGTCTGGGAGGCATCTGGAATGGCAATGCGCATTCCGGATGGACTGCCGGCTTACCTCGACCGGCAAGCCGAAAGAATGCTGGCCCGGAGATAGACGGCCAAACTCACATATTTTATGATAATGGAAACCCGATTGAAGCCCCGAAACCATTCCGCCGCCTCTGCCATCGGTTCCCTTGAAAGGGGATCGAAGCCGCGTGTCGTCGCGGTTGTCGATAGCATAGTTCCTATCGTTGACCTCATTCAACTAAAACGCAAAGGGATTGACCTGTTTGAAATCAGAGTCGATCTCATTGAAACCACACTCGCATGTATAGTTAAATATATGGGTGATCTTACCGCACACGTCGGACTGCCGCTCATCGGCACGGTGCGTGAAAACACAAAAACCGCTCCGGATCGTCTGCGGATTTTCCGGACTATCCTGCCCCTTGTCCATGGAATCGATATCGAACTCGGGTGCGCTATTTTGCCCGAGGTAGTTGCTGAAGCGCATCGGCTGGGGAAAACGGTCATCGTTTCCGAGCACAACTTTGAAAAAACACCCTCGGATACGGCGCTGCAATCGATTGTCGATCAGGCGAAAGCCGCAGGAGCCGATCTTGTCAAGATCGCGGCCATGGCCCGAAACAAGGACGATGCCCGGCGGCTTCTGCGATTTGTCAAATATTGCGGTTTTCCCATCGCCGCGTTCGCGATGGGGGAGGAGGGAGCCTTTTCACGCGTGCTTGCCTGCGAAAACGGCTCACTATTTACTTACGGGTATATTTCAAAGCCGGTCGCGCCGGGCCAGCTTTCGGCGGTTGAATTAGCTGGAAAAATCAAGAGAAAATAAAATTTAATGCCGACCAAAATCTCTGACTTTTTATTCCTTTATTCTTCCAGTCTCCGGATCGCGAAAATCCGGCAGCATCACATTGCCCCAATCGTCGAAATCGAATCCCACGGACAGGGAGTATCGGTCCCCGCCATTCTGCTCCGGGTCAGCAATTGTTTTGGTAAACCCGCGATCCCAACGCAGGCTGACCGCCAGCGGAATGCCGCTGAACATGGTGGCCTGTAAACGGAGTTCGGTACCGTAGGAGAACACCCAATGGCTTAAATCCAGGAGCTGCGATACGCTGGTGGCGCCGGCGCCGCCGCTGAAGTTCAAACAGCCATAGAGTTTCTCTAAGTAAAAGATCCAGAGTTTTTTATCGATGAGCGGAGGAGAGAGCGGGAATCGATAGGAAACCGCTCCGTTGACCACGATTGGGCCGGTGACGAGAACCGTATCATTTGGTTCTTTAATAGTGTCGTGATAGGCATATTGCGTGACCGTATTTTGATAATAAAATGTGTAACCCGGGACCCAGGCGACCGGCAGGTAGAACGAAGGGAAGGCGGACGTATCACGATGAACGACATCGATCGCATCGCCGCGCAGATCGAAGTGCAGATCGCCGAAAAAGGGAGCCGCGGTGCCATATTTTATATGGGCAACCACTTCATGATATTGAAAATTGTACTGATTTTCCTCGGCTTCACCGTTGGCATCGGTCGTGAAGGGGTCATCCTGATTGGTTGAAAAAAGCTGCCAATAACTGTATTGCAGCTTGGCGGCATAGCCCCGCGGAGAGATCGAACTGCGGGAGTCCTTGGCCTGTTCCATGGCTGTTATCATGGCGCCGACGCGGTACTCTTTTCCCAGGTTATAATTGAAACCCCCATAATCCGGAATATCCTCAAGGACGTCGTAGCGGTTCAGCCCGGTAAGAAGGTGCACGGCGAGCTGATCTTCACCCGCGTCCATCCCGCCGCCTGATCCTTCAAGGTAATGGGAAACCAGAAAATCGAGATTCTGAAGCCGTATGTTGTAAGGGATGTAATCGGTCACCAGATTGGTCGCGTCGTACGCCGAGTCAACTCCCGCTATACCCAGGAGGGAATAGTCGAAGGAAAGGGTAACCGGCAGAATTTGGGTGGAGCCGTGCAGCCACACGTCGAAGCTCTGCCGAATATCAAGAATTCCATCGTTCAGGTTGATCAGGTTCTCGTAGGGAACGAAGAGGAACAAGCCATCGAGTTCCGTTCCCATTCCCAGCCATGAGTAAGGGTCCATGAGATTGAACGTGGCGCCAATCTTGAATGCCGAGGCGCCGGAGTAGACGTTATTCGCCTTTGTATTGAGCTGCTCAATCAGCGCCGTCGGGGTCATGAGGAACTGCCGCGGCAGTTTCGAGTAGGGGCGGTGGGTCGGCGCGAGAAGATCTACGCCGGCGAGGCGGGGCAGCGGAGAGCGTGCGATCAGCGATGAATCGACAATGGTGTCGCCGAGAGAGGCGATGGAATCAAGAAGATAGATGCCATACCCGGCGGAGTCATAGCTGGCGAAAGCCAGGCGCTTCCCATCCGGAGAGACTGCCGGTGCAAAAGCGCTGCCGAGGACATTCGTTACCCTGCTGACAGCGCCGGTTTCGAATCCATAGCGATAAATGTTAAAAATGCCGGTTTTGTCGGAGGAAAAGTAAAGATATTTGCCGTCGCCGCTGAAATACGGATCGCGGATATCGCAGGGTAAGTTTAAAAACTGTTTCGTTTCGTGGGAGGCGGTATCGTAAAACCCGATTTTGCGGTAGTCCTTATCAAAATAACTGTAGGCGATGGTTTTGCCGTCGGGCGACCATGCCACGCTGTAAATGAAGTAGATGTTCCGGGCGGATGAATCCCGGTTCGGATAAATGATCCTAAACGTCTTTCCGGAGGTATCGGTTATTGCCAGGAAAAAACGGTCGTAGTCGCGCTTTGCAGCAACGAGGCGATCGCCGCTCGGGGAGAAAGCCGCGCTGAAGATTCCCTTCTGAGCCGTGACCTGCCGTTCGGTTTTCTTCGGAAACAGCCGGAAATGCTCCTTATCGGGCGGCAGCGCATCGGTAAAAAGATCGAGGGTGCGATAGCCGCCGCGATCGGGCGGAAGTTCGGATTTTTCCGATTTCGGGCTGCAGAAGGCAATGCGGCTGCTTGGCGCATGAATATCGTAAAAACCGTTGACGTTCATCTCCGGTTTTATTTTTTTTGCCTCCTTGAGCGATGTATCCAACTTGTAGGAAAAGAGAATTTTATGTCCGTAATCAGCGGCGCCGTTTGAGAGGAAATAGACCTTTTTCCCGTCGGGCGAAAAACGGGGCCAGTAATTTTCATACCCGAGTTTATTGATTTTTTTGCCGGGAACGAGCGTCCCGAGCCTTTCCTTTTGCAAGCCATAGCGTTTTTCGAGATTTGATTTCCACTCGGCGTACAGCTGGCGGGCCGGAATGCCGATTACCGCCTTTATCACGTCGTCAAAGTTAAAATAGGCAAGGCTTGAACTCGTGCGCGCCATTGCCACGATCTTGTCATAGCCGTATTTGTCGGCGATATAGGAGACCATGGAAAAACCCTGATTGTACGCTTTTTCAAAGTCGTCGCCCTTACCCGCGAAAGTCTGCATGTGATCCCAGGTGATGAGATGATGCGACAGCGTGAGCGATCGCAGCAGCATCTCCCGGTGGCTGTCCCACCGGTCCGCACCGTACTTGCTGCTTGAATACTGGGCTATTCCCTCGGCGAACCAGGGCGGGAGAATATCCGGCGGCCACATCTGGAAAAAGTTGATCTGGACCGGCTCGTTCGGGTGCGTGAAATAACCGAACTGGATCCCGTACATCCACCATGGGAACTTAAGCGCGAGCGGGATCGAGCATTGATGGGCGAATTCATGCGTGATGACATCGTCGAACCACGCGTGGCTGCCGCGCAGGTCAAAATCGAAATCGTGGGTCCAGAGGATAATGAAATTAAGATTGGCAAAAGTGAGTCCGTTGCTCTCGTCACCGTCCTGGAGGAGGATCTGGGTCTTGTTCGGCAGGTGAACATTATAGATTTTCTCGTATATGACGTATAACTGCTCAAGCTTGTCGCCGACGGGTTTAACCAGATGCTCGATGCCTCTATGATAGTAGATCGTGAAATGCGGCGTTTCTGCGGTAAAACGCTGCATGGCGTATCCGTTCCACGATGTAGCCGTGGCAACGCGGGAAACCAGGATGGCGAGCAGCAGGCAGGGGACGGTTATTCGGGCAAGGCGCGACGGTCGCATCGTTATCGCGTCACCGCCAGTTTCCAGAATTTCTCATATTTTTTTCCGCCTATGGTCGCTCCCATCCGGCAACGATACAGTGCCGGGCCGAGCCGGGAAATCGGTACCTGGAATTCGTTATAATCAGGATAGTTGCCGGTGAGGGCCGACGGTGGAGTCCCCATGGAGGTCGAGGAAAAAACCGAATAGCCGGAGAAGGTCACGATGTCGAGCCGGACATTGGTTGCCGGTCCGGAAAACTGATACCGGAATGTTACCTGATTGTAAAGTGATTTCTGGACCGGATTCGGATAGCTGAAGAGGGTAATCGGCGGCGTTTGCGTCGTGTCGATCGGCAACAAGCCGGTTCGGAAGGCAAAGGAGCGGCCGTTGTCGTAGCCCGTCTGCGGCCAGAACAGTGAGTCCGGCAGAATGGCGCTTCCCAGCCGGTAGCGATAGATCCATCCGTTTATGGCAGGCACGAACAGATCCACCGGGCCGTTGGCGGTCATGCGCGCGGCCAGCGGGGCGACGGCCGGCGAAGAACCGGTCGTTATCGGCCAGTTCGAGGCATATGGCGGCGGCTGGGTGCCCGGAGGCAGGGTGACGGTGATACCGGGGCGTTTGCCGGCAGCGTCGACCGCATCGATAAATCCGCCCGGCGTGACAAAGGGAGTGACGAGAGAATCTCCAACCGTCAGCAGTGTATCGATGAGGCTCTGCGTGAGTTCGCCCATGCTGTCGAGGCCGCCGGTCGACGGGTCCTGGTACCAGATCATGCCCTTTGCAATATTTGCCTTGACGATTTTATCGACGCTGAAAGTCGCATTCTCGCCGGTAGGCGATGAAAAAAGGACCGTGGGCTTGCGCGTGCTGCCGGTGACCACGACGGGCGACGAGGTGATGCTGCCGCGCTGGTACCAGAACCTATTGTCAAGATACGACGGCCATCCGTAGACAAGAACGCCCTTGTAGTTGAAGGCATAGAGACCGTTTGTGCCGCCTACGATGATGTCGGGATAGCCGTTCTGGGTAAGGTCGGCAAGCGACGGTGCGGCATTATTGACTGGCAGGCCAGCGCGGTTCCCCTTTGCAAGCGCGATCTGGGTTGCGGAATCGATATTGGCGTATTTCGACGGCCAGTCTGACGGCGCGGCCGTCCAGCCAGGCGCAAGCTGCAAGGTCTTCTGCATGTACACCCACAGCCCGTGCCGGCTGTCGCACACCACGATCTCGCTCGAACTGTCGCGGTTGAGATCGCCGGTGACGAGGGTGAACGGTCCAATTGCATTTGTATCAAGTTTGACATGGCTTACGCGAGAGGAGGTATCGGTGCACAGAGAAAGGGTCCCGTCGGTCTGAATAACGGCAATGGTATGCGGATTCTCGCGTATAGCGGCGATAGCGCAGACGGGACTGTTGGATGTCAATGAATCCGACCGCACGGTATCGATGCCGCTGCCGAAAACGACGCGACCGCCCGTGCAGCCGATTGCCCAGGCCGAATCGCCGCTCCGGTAGCTGCAGACATACGAAGATGGCGCGGCCGCCAGCCTGACGGTATCCCAAGAGGCGGCGGAGGTCGGCGAGAGAGCGGTAAGAAGCCGGATGCCGAGGCTTCGGGATGGGATAAAAACCTTGTTGGCGACCACACTGGGCATGGTGAATACCCCGGCGGTGCTGTCGATGCAGAAGAGGGTATCGACGTTGCGGAGGGTGTCGCCATGTACATCGAGGCGATTGACGGCAACCATGGTCTGGCCATAGGTGATCCCATCGTTCGCGGTCGTGGTATCGGTACCGAAGGCATAGAGCTTTCCCGACGAATCAAGCAACACGAGTTGCTGGGCATTTGCGTTCGGGTCAAGGTTGGCCGCCACCGGATCGAAAAAACCTCCCGGCGCCGCCAGCTTGGGCCACCCGGGAACGAGATAATTCCAGGAGGCGCCGGCGGTCAGAACGCTGTCGCAATAGTTGACGGTGACAAAGTCCTGAATTGCATCAACCTCGGTATCCCGCGGTGAGGCCGGCTTCGGAAAAGAGAGGGAGAGATAGGTATTGCCGCCGTCATTGCTCTGAGTTGAGGGCTGGGTATACGGGCCGAATCCGGTAACGGAAATGTCGACGGCGGGAGGAGCTTCAATATCGAAATGGGGCCAGACATCCTCGGCGCCGCCGTAATTGTAGGTCACTACCTGATAAAAGACATTCGAGAATGCCACGCCGATGTCCTGCACGCCGGAGGCCTGGACGAGATCGACGCCCCGATATGACGAGTCGGCATTCACGAGATCCTGCGACAGGCGGTTTCGTATGATATTCTCATCGATATGCCAGACAAGGATCCCCGCGGCCGGGAGGCTGATATCGTTGTTGCGGACCTTCAGAATAACATTCGAGGCGGCACTGCCACTTGTCAAAAGAACGTTTGCGGGTAAGTTCACGTTAAAAGGGTAGGCTGCGACGACCGGAATGTTCTGCGATCCGAGAGTTGCGGTATCATACAGATACAATCCTGGATTGACATGTCCCGTGGAATCCGGGAGATTTCGCTGCCGGTTTTCAATGAGATAGTATTCATGGTCGTTAATCGGCACGAGTAAAATGGTCGTATCGGTTCCGCTGAAGGAAGCCGCCTGGGCTGCGCTACGATCGAGCACCGTTGTCACCGCTTTAATTGAACTCGACGAGTTGGCGCCGAGCGGGGCTGCCTTCGCATTGTCCCATCCCATGAACGCGCGGACCCATGCCGACGGGTAGGGAGGGATGAAACCGCTCCCGGCCGAGTAGCCGGCGAAATCCATGATGCAGAATGCGCCCACGCCCGATTCTCCACTGGAGGTCGAGAAAAGGTCGGGAATGCCAAGCTGCCTGGCGATCTGATTGACGAGAATTCCTTGGATACCCCAGCTCAGGCCCTCCTGATTTGAGGTTTCGGAGCACATCATGATTTCGGAAATCAGGAGGCTGTCACCACCGGCTCCCTTTACCCGTACCCCGGACTGCGCGAGCCCCAGACTGTCGGCGTACATCTGGAACCAGGGCGCGCTGACAAAGGCGTCGATCATATCGGCGGGATTATCCCGTCCCGTGCCGTTCGCCCCGCCGTTTGTCAAATATGACGCGCCCGCATGAAAGATGAGGAACGCGACCTTAACATTGTTCGAATCCCGTATCGTACTGTCGGCGGCGTTTAAATGCAATTGCGCGAACGGCGATCCGGCCGAATCGGTCGCGGCCGCCCTCAGCGCGTCGCGAATAAAAAACATGAGCCCCTGAGTTTTGCGGTCATAGTACTGGTCCCAGGACTCCGAGTTTTTTTTCCCGCCCGGCGAATAATAGAGAACGCCCTTGGGCACGTGATATCCCGTCTCGCTGTTGCCGCCCTTCAAGACTTGTCTCGAAGCAACGGTCGGATAGACCGTCGATTGCAGCACCAGTCTGCCGCGGGAGACTTTCGTGTAGTAAGCGGCAATCGCCTGGAGTTGCAGCGCAAAATAGGCGGAATCGTGCTGGAGCCGGTCGTACGGGTACGTTGTATCACTATTAAGATAGTCGGCCAATTCATCCGGGTCGTTGGTGTTTTGCTGGTTTCCCATGCCGAAGAGCCCGTTGCCGGCCATTAACGTCGAAGAGTCCCACTGGCCGTTATTGAACTCGACGCGAAGGGCGATGATATGGAGCGTATCGTTCTGTGCCGGCGGGACGAAGTTGATGGACCATTGATAATCGGCGCCGGTCACTACCAGTTTCTGGGTTGATACGGTTTTCAAGAGATATGGGTGCGGTCCCCGTGGACCTCCGGTAACATTCGCCTGCAAAGCGGCGATTGCCTTGAGATTGGCGGCCCGGACGCTGGCGGCGCGGACAACGGCGTGGCAATTAGTTGAAAAACTCACCGCAATGCAAAAAAAAACGGCGCCGACAAAACCCTGTCGTGGCATGGTTAAGGTCCCTGCACTTGCTTAAAGTTTAAATAGAAATGAGAAGCGCATCTGGCCGTCCCGCGCGCCGCTCGATCCCTGTTCCGAGGAATTGAACGCTTGAACTACCCCTGAGAAAAAGCCTTCGGGCGAGTAGATATACGACCAGTCAAAGTTCATGTTGCCGTAGTTTAACCCCAGCCCGAAGTCCCACTCGAACCGTTCGCCGGCAACATCGCAGAGAAACCCGGTACGGAGGGCAAGGAAATGCGAGTACCAGTATTCGGCACCTAAATGGTAGACTACCTCCTGTAATTGCTCCGCCGGCGTCGTTTCGCCCGATGTCGTGTCATGAAGAAGGTCGGACCAGAGAGCTTCATAAAAGGGAGGGGGGTTGCCGTCGCCGTTATTCGTTACCACCTCACGGTCACAATCGAAAAGAATCTTTACATCATGCACCGGCGTCTGAATGGCCTGGTAAGCGGCGCCTAAGCGCAGGGTGAACGGAATCGGATCCTTGTCATCCGGATCGGTATAATAGACGCCAGGACCCATATTCTGGAGCATGAAGCCCAATGACAGATTCTTTGTCAGAAATTCCCGTTTCAGGATTCCGAGGTCGGCTGCAAAGGTCGTTCCGACCCCTCCGCCCTCATACCCTGGTGCAAGGGCGCTGTAGGCGAATTTCACGTTCAGGCCCATGGACATGGTCTGTGAAAAAGAAACGCCGTACGAACCGCCGAGGACAAATTCGTATGAGTGAAGCGAACCGGTAACCACGCCGAAGTTATCGGTAATTTCATTGGTTCCCATATTGACAAAATTTAACGAGAGGCCGGCGGTTCCCCACTCGTCTAATCCCAAATACTCCAACGGGACGACTAAACTGCCGTACATGTGCCATAAGTCGGAGAGACGGAAAGCAGGGAGCAGCTGCTCGTAAAACAGCGACGCCTGCATCTGCGCCCACTCATATTTATTAAGCGCCTGATCCGTCGCTACCCACATGTCGTTGCCGAATGACGCGAGGCCGCCGACGACATCTCCGCTGAGCACGTTTTTCGAATGATATACTTTCCACTCCGGCACATAATCGACACCCGTCCCCGCCTTTGAGGCGACCGCGCTGCCCTCCTTGTAGGTAATGACTCCCTTATTAGTGCCGATCCAGACCGTTCCATTGGACTGTTCGGAAAAGCACCGCACCGTGCTTCCCGGAAACCTGAACCGCTTCCACGATTTTCCCGAAAAAAAGGCAATGCCATTTTCTCCGCCGACCCATAATTTCCCCTGCGAGTCGTAGAAAAGCGCTTGAACGTGAGAGGAAAGCAACCCACGGGTGGAGTCGATCAGCGTAATTGCCGGTTTGGTCAGGTTGGCGCACCTGAAAAGGCCCTTGGCGGTGCCTGCATAGAGAACGGTATTGGAATCTGTTCCCAGGGCAACCGAAGTGATCATTGTTTCAGTCAGTCCGTCGGCAAGGCCGATTTTCATCCAGTTTCCATCCTTATACACGCCGATTCCGGCATCGGTCCCGACTGCAACATCGCCGTATTTTCCCAAGGTGATGGACGTAATGAAATTGGATGGCAATCCCTCCGCAACGGTTATCTTGTTCCATTTGGATTCACTGCAGGACCAGAGTCCGTGCGGCGTGCCCACCCATAGCCGCTCAGACTCGTCCATGGCCATGGCGGTAACGCTGTCGCTGATTGCAATTGAGAAAGGAATTTGCAATTCCACCACATCCTTCAGTTCAGTATCGTTTTTCTTGAGGAGATCAACGATCTGGTCCGATATGCGATCAGCGGCAATTGAATCGACGAAGGGAGTTAAAATAAAATAAATTTTTGCCGCTGTCCGGTCGCCCGGCGACAGCTCCATGACAGTACGGGCAAGCTGATCCGCAGTAGTCTGGTGCCTGGCGAGGAGTGAATCGACAAGGCCGGTATGCAACTCCGCCGCGATAGCATTGAAACGCTTCATTTCGATCTGGTTTTCAACGCGAATTTTCCAAGCTGCATTACTGATGCTCTTATCATCATCGATATTGAGATATCGCCGGGCAATGGTTTTCAGCTCATCACTCTCTTCGACCAGATAGGTTTCGCTTGACTCCCAGGTTTTGCCCGTATAGCGAAGGATCCCATGAGGTGTGCCCGCCCAGACAAGCTGGCTCGCAAAAACCGAACTTTTGTTGTGAGTGGCGATGGCAACAAATGGGCCTTTGCCTTTTATAAATGCCTTCCAGGAGTTGGCCAGGGGATCAAGCCCCAGCCCGGCCGGATTATAATAGGTCGCTTCCGCATCGTCAGCCAGGCCGGTAAACGCTTCCCCCATGCCGGTCGCTCTCGCCCCGGGTGGCATTACAAGCGTGATCACTGCCGACTGCCCGATTGCGCACCATGTCGCCGAAGCGCTTATTGCAATGATAAATGCCACACTTGCCAATACACTTCGTTTTACTCTACTACATTGAAATAGACTCATTATGGAAGATTCCTTCGGTTATCGGGTCAACGACAGCTTGATGGTGATTGTTCACAATCATCTATCGCAATCAAATCTTTATTCTCCCCTTGACGGCAGTATTCCCTGCGCGCGGCCGGCTCTTCGGGGGTTATCCTGGCGCAAAATGAGATAATCTTTGGGGTGCATCATACATGAAATGGGGGCAAAACCAATGGAGTTTTTCAACATTTCTCCTGCGTAACTGGTTTCCCCCGTTTAAAATACAATCCCCCTATCTTTCAAGGACTTCCCTCGGATGAATCGGGAAAATGAAAAAGCAGCGCCTCTCATGCATTTGTCTCTAATAAGGAGACGCTGCTCTCTTCCATTGTTGTGGCCACCGATCGGCAGGATTCTGCCGATCGGCATCAGAAAGGAATTTCTCTCTATGTCTTCGTTTATGAAAAAAAGATATTTTCGAATTTCCGTTTTCATCGGGACGGATTCATTTCGGAAGAATGGCAAAAATGATCGTTATCGCGAGAAAAACCACAACACCTATGACGGGGTTGTCATACGATTCCTCTGGAAAAGGTTCTGATCAGGAGAGGCATATAAAATAAATTGTAATCAAAAATATCTCTTTTCATCCCACAATAGAGCGATTTATTAATAATCGTTGAAGCACGGATAGTGATAAAAAGCTTTATCTTTTCCCCACTCCATATTTGGTACAAAAGGAGAGTGTATTGACTTCATTGAGAATTCGGATTTATCTTTATATGCTCTCGCGGGAGTAACTCAATGGTAGAGTGTAACCTTCCCAAGGTTAAGGTTGCGGGTTCGATCCCCGTCTCCCGCTTTTTCAATTCCTGTAATAATCTCTCATAAAATCAAATACTTACACCGCACCGTAGACTGAAGGGCTGTTTACATTTTTTCCGATCCGTCTTTTTTTTGTTACTGGAGAACCCTTTGGAAGGTCGGGGAATGGTAAGCGAGGAAAGAGATGGGACAATGTCTTCACCTTTCTGAAATTCCTGATCCAAGACAGGAAGCGCCGCATTTTATGCCATTGAATTATTTCATGTTATCATGGAATTAATCGACGTGGATACTATTTTATAATTATTTGGTGTACTATTTATTCATAAATACTATCAAATACCGCTAAATTTTATTATATTATCTTCATATCCCTGTAGCATTTATGTTAGGAATGATACAATCTTTCTATCAATCGTAACTATTTAACTTAACAAGGAGGGGGAGTTATGTACAAACTGGGAATGGCGATTTTGTCCCTGTCGGTGGTCGCCGCTTCTGCTTTGGCAAATGTCCCAGGCGGCGGAACGACCGGTGCCAATGTCACCGTAACGGAAGCAGGCGGCAATGTGACAATGAGCAACGGAATCGTGACGCTCACGATTCAGGAGGCCAGCGGAACCATCACGAACATAACCTGGGGCGGAAGGAACATACTT
>Ga0181530_10004474_pt1 | contig 14808 bp, 24 predicted proteins | sample PEATcosm2014_Bin_42_FD_119769 | JGI IMG/M metagenome (GOLD analysis project Ga0181530, IMG submission 119769) | Peatland microbial communities from MTU Mesocosm Facility, Houghton, MI, USA - PEATcosm2014_Bin10_60_metaG | ecosystem: Environmental > Terrestrial > Soil > Wetlands > Peat | place... | reverse complement strand
TAGCGCGGATCGCCGCTGGAGATTTCACCCGCTTCCGTGAAGAGATGGATCTCATAGTCGGGTTCGTTGGTCTCTTGCTCGAGGTTCGCCAGATGATACTGCGCGATCATGGGGATGGCTTCCTCGTCGTTGTCGCAAACTTTGTAAGCGAAGTCGGAACTGTACCGGGCGACGACACAGCCCCGGCAAACATCTTCACCGTCGGACTTGTAGGTCACGAGAATGATCATAAGGTCACCGTCTTGAGTTTCTCCTGCATGGCTTCGGTCTGCCGCTCATACCACTTGGCCGTGATCGTGCGTCGGTAAGCTCCATCGCTCCCAAAAACCCAATTCATCGAACGACATGGAGAGTCGCCGCCCGCGACAAAGCACGGTAAGGTGTCCGGGCGCATTTGCCGATTGTGTTCGCAAGAGTCGATTTCCGGTTAGACGCGGACTCCGATGCTGGGCAATCATCCAATCAGCTTGCGCCGCATAAAACCAACACCGATTGCGCTTCCGATCTTCTTTTGTCATAGCTCGGGGAAGAGGCGAGCATGGTGTGACCGGACGTGCGAGTAAGAGCGACGGAGCGCGGAAGAGCCAAGCGAAGAAATGGAGCCAGTTGGATCGGATTTTGTTTTTCAGATTCATATTTCCCTCTTGCGGATCGCTTCGGCGCGGCGCATGACGCTAGAAAGCTCCGCCGAAGTGGTTGGCGCATATTCGTGAGCTTCGAAAAATTCCGCCTTGGCCCGCGTGAATGCGTTGCGATGCTTGATCACGTCGACCTGCGACCAATCGACGGCGGGCTCCCCTTTGCCTTGTTGCAGTGGAAAAAGAAAATTCAGCTTGCCCGTGTTGGTACCCCATGAAATGCTCATTGTTTTACTGACCAAAGATGGACTAGAACCAAAGGATCAGTTCCGGGAAAAATGGAAATTCGCGATATAAGCCAACCTTTAGGGCAGGGAAATCCACGAAATCTCCGTATTGCCAATTCGCGTGATTGTCGTGTTTTCTGGGAATTACGGTCGTGCCGTATGATTTGAATTTTCATATCTATCCTATTGCAACTTAGTTACCAAACCTAAGTGCCGCATTTTCATCGTCTAAGTGACTTAATAAGTGCCAATAACTGCCATAAGTGACACTTTTTGTTGCCACTTATTGTCAGTTACCTAAGTAACATAAGGCACGTCGCGCAAGTTACCCCTCCAACCGCATTCTGTGCAAGCGACTGGCAACGAGCCCGATCCGCCGTCTTCAAGTAGTTGACCTAGATTGTCAAAGCATTTTGGCAGGGGCGCGAGAATGATTTTGCAATCGGCGCATTTGGGGCAACGTGGAATTTTCACAACGATATCCTCCTAGGATCGCTAAAGCTTCCGGGTGAAGAGTAGATTCCAGTGGGCTCGCGCAAACGGAGACGCGCCACTTCGTCGGATCGACAGTATCCGCATGAGATTGAGGCGTTCCCGTCCGGGGTCACTGCCAAGTAGAGCTTGGCAAGCGACGATTTCGGCGGGCTCCAATCGCTCTATAAGCCGGATAACTCTATGCCATCCCCGCCGCGTTCTAGTGTCAAGGTAAAAAGCCGGTGACAGTTTAAGCAGCCGAAGGAAGCGGAAACCCTCAAGCAATCGAGGGCAGGATTTTCTATCAAAATCAAGTTGAATTTCATCGCTTCGCTGCTTTCGACTTTCCAGCACGCCGATTTTTCCGGGCTGTAATCTTGCGATTTGCCACACTTGCTTTCCCGAAGCCAATGGCGAGCCGTTGCAAGCCTTTTTCTCTGTCATCCTTGACTTTACGTTTGACTGTTTCATCGGGCGCGCTCCCTTCGGAGATATGCCCCCAATAGATTGATTTTCGCCGCCATCCTTTTGGGAGCGGTTTTTCGTCGCCGCCGAAGCTGTCGCGAATTATACGGATCGCTTCATCGTCGCTCACGTCTTCCGGGCCCGATACGTGGACTTGAAAACGCAGAAGATCTTTGGCCTTGTCGCCCGCATAGTCGAAGTGTAACACGAATTGCACGCGCTTGCCAGTGTCTTCGCGTACTTCAAACTGAAATAATTGTCCGCGCTGGGAGAATCGCCCGCGAGCGTTGCGCCGTGAGAGTAGCTCCGCATTGCCATACTGATGGCGCAAGGCGGCGAGATGCCGCAGGGCGAGCCGGTAGTTGCGATGCTGTGCGTCAATTATCATCGCGATACTGGTTCAGTCGACGGTTGATCTCTTCGTCGTACTCGTTCCATTCGAACGCCATTTGCGTCGGTTCCTTGGTTCCCGGTTTTTCATTGCGTGCCGGTGTCTGTGACAGCTTCGACACCGGGGTCTTACTTTCAGCGGCCATCGGTACCCCCACTCATGGCTCGGTCCGCGATTTTGTTTTTCGTTGCCATTTACACGGCTTCATTTTCGGGTATTCCGGCACCGGGCACTGATAAACCATCAATCCCGTATGCAAGGTGACCAATGGCATCTCTACCCGGTGCACGGAACACTCCCGAAAAGCCATCGTTTACGCCTTCGCCGCTTTCGGCTTGGAGTAAGTCAGGCGCACTCCTAAATCTTCATCGGCTTGCTTTCCGATGATCACGGTTTTCCCGATCCACTTCTTTTCGTCTTCACCAAACAGATCGACCAATGTGGCGAGCGCGTCGGAAGTGGACGAATAACCTTTGCTGTATTTCTGGCCGCCGTTTTCAAAGTGGACCACGTACGGGTTAAGCCAATTATCAGGTTTGTCCGTCGTTACTTTAACAATCGTGAACGGCAAACCCGCTTCTGGAACATGACGCAGGGAAAGAAACTGGACTCCCCTTGGACTTGCTTGGCCTTGTGGTGCGTTTGCGCGTTGTACTTTAATCATTGGATTTTCCTCTTCTAATTGAATTTGGTTTTGGGCCCAAATTGCGAACGGTTCTCCCTTGCATCTAGGACAGAGACACACGGAAGAGTGCGGTGCATAGCAACAATCTTTTCCTTCGTGAACGGCTCCGCAATCGTCACAAAACTCATTTTGTAATATCTCCAAGCGAGTCATCAGCCAAGCCGCGATCCCCTGATCCAGCATCAGGCGCTTCGCTGATAGCATCTTCGCTGCTATCAATTTCGCCAGTTCCGCCCGGAGAGCCGCGCTGCTCTGGCGATTCCCGGTTACCCTCTCTTTCCCGTGCGCTTTCGACGCGGCTCTCCGTTTGGAAGTCATAAACATATGGCCTTTGACCTTTTTCGATTACAAGGCATTGTGGCACTTGCCGAGTCACGCCGGTTACATCATCGTGGAGCAAGGGGCGAAGCGCCTCAAGTTGCCGCCCGCATCCCCAGCGATCTTCCGCTGCTTCAAGATCGCGAGCTTCGTTAGTCTGGAAAAGAATTACCAGACGGCAAGCAGACGTGTAAAGCTTGTTCACGTCTGCAATGCGTTGCGATGCGCCAACGAAGCCCAATTTATCGTGACGGGCAAAACGCAGCATCATTTCGACTTCGGGCGGCCGGTATTCTACCGGGCAAATTTCGTGGAATTCATCACAGACTAAAAGCTTCGGTTGCTCAATCCACCACATTGCCTTAAGCACCCAAGCAAAATCTTCCTCGCGATCCAAGCCGGGTTGGTAGGCGATTTTGTAAAAGTAAGGATTTGCCCGGAGCCGGGCGTGGAGCGCCTTTGGGTTAGCCCAAATTTGCTCATGCTCAGGATCGCCCATAAATTCTCCCGAACCATCGAAAACGACATGCCGGTTGTCCCGTGCGAGCCATGTCTTGATCAGGAACGTTTTACCCGATGCAACGGGCCCGCACAGGAAAACCAGCTTACACTCAGGCAAGGTCAGCACGTTAAACGCTCGCCTTTTTCTCGTCTTCGATTTGCTGTGCGTCTTTCTCTTCGCCGCCCGTGAACCATTCGGTAACTTGCTTGATCCACGCTCCGGCTTGCGCTTTTGCCGCCCGTTTGAAAACGAGCGTACCCAGCATCCCGAAAAAGTAGATTGCCATCGAAATCCAATGTCGGGTTGGGTTAAAGATGGCATACTTTTTGGAAACGACGTACGAAAAGTCTTCCACGTCGGTAACTTCTTCGGGCTTAAGTCGCCATTCATCATCTTGTGTTCCCAAGGCAACCGCTTCAAAGCCGCCTTTGACCGTGGTGGACAAACCGGCGCTCCGCATCTTCTCAACCGCTTTACGATAACGCGGATCGGCCATTAGGGGATCAATTTCGGGCTCCACTTGCGAGCGGCTCGCTTCAATTTCCGCTTTTGTCCGGCGCTTGCGCTTCGGCGCTTCGCCTTCCGGTGGAGTCATGGTATTGTCGGGAAGCGCATCGGCCATTGCCGCTTCGGTCGGAAACCCCGTCATTTGTTTGATCGGCTCGCGAATCGTGGGCGATACTTCCGCCGTCGCTTCGCTGGCCCGTCGCTGCTTTTCTTCGTTGCTGAGTCGTCCCATAATGATTTCACCTTCCCGGATGTTCTAACAAATTTTTCAACGCCATTACATCAATATTGCCAGTTTTGATCAGACGCTCCCCGATAGGTAAAATATAGGGACACCTATGGTTCTCTACGAAGATGGGAATGTCGTAAAGATTGTTTGTCGCGAACTGACAATGGCAATTGACGCAAACAAGGTTAAGTTGAGTTGGCCCATTATTCCATCGTACTATTCGCAAACTCCACTCCGGTTTCACTTTTTCACCGCTTTCCCGAGCGCCTTGAAAAAACTTTTTTTCTTTGGTGCAGCGGGGGGCGTTTCGACAACCGGGGCGGGAATTTCGCGAGCCTTCCGCTTCGCCAAAATTGCTTCCGCCCGTTTCAAGTCTTCGTCTAAGTCCGCGAAGACAACCCCGCATTTTGGACAGGTTTCTTCGTTGATCCCGATTTCTTGTTCACAACCGTCGCAGATTTTTGTTTTTGGAGCTTCCGCCATTGTTTTTCCCCTTCCGCTAGCACTTTGCCGAAAGCCAGCGTCATCAGTATTTGCGTGAGCATCGCTCCAAGGGACATTTGCAGGTTCCAAAGGAACGAGCCCGGTTTGTGCTTGTTGCCTTGCAGCTTCGCCGCAAAGGTTTGAGCGCGAAAAATGAAAACCTCAAAACTCATATTGACACCTTTTGTTCTAGGCGGGGATCCAAGAAATCGGAGTAGCTTTCGATTAACTCATAATCCTTGAGTGCGGCTTGCCGCCGTCCGGCTCGCGCCGCTGCCGCCATGACTAGACGGCGAATCTGATGGTGGACGCGCAACCCAATGTCGTCGCGCTTGAGCGCCGCCGCGAGGTTCCTGCATTTGCGGGCGATGCTTCTAGAAAGCCGAACCTTCCGAAACTCTCCGTCTTCGGGTAGGTTAACCATCGGTTCATGTTCTTTTGGGTTAGCGTCCCTGCCGTGTTCAATGAAATCGTGAATCGCAGAAATCGTACCCTTTTTATAGGTGTATTGAAAAACGAGAAAGCGCGTGTCCAAGCCGCCTGAAACAAAAATCTTGTTTACCCGGTTGAACTCCACTGGAGGAATACCGCTGATCATACCAAAACGACGCTTGGCCGATGCGCCGGTGAAAGGGTCATTCCAGATGCCTTCCTCTAGGAGATTGCGAAGAGCTTGAGTAGTCGTACCGACAACCGTGGACTTGTGAGAGAAGATCGCTTGCATATCGGATAGAAGGATGATGCGCTTGTCTTTGTCTTTCATAATCTCCGATAAATCGCGAGTAGTCATGTCCGTCTGAAAAATCGTGATTGGACATTGCAACTTTTGCAGCATTGCGGACTTCCCCGAAGAGCTATCGGCCACAATTACCACGGAGACGGGTTGCTCGCCTTCAAGTACTCCCGTCCAAACGCAAATGTTCAGAAAATCCAAAATAGGGTCAACCGCGATCATTATGCGATTCCACCGTTTTCAAATGTACGCTCCCCTTTCAGGGGTTGTCAAGCGCAAAAAAGAGGATAGGGCCCGAAATAGCAACCGAATTGGGCCTATAGGGGTAGGGCGCGATTTTGGCGAAAAACGCGCTCCCCCTCCCCCCTCGCGCACGGGTAGGGTAAAAGCGTAATAAGCCAATGGTAGGGGGTACCCCGTTCCGGAGAGGGGAGGCGCAAAAAAGGCGATTTTCGGGCCCTACCCTAGAGCCCGCATAAACATTGTCGATTCGCGCAAAAAGATACCCCACCCTAGTATAGAAAGCCTCTATTCATGCGGGTAAACGCTAGCCAACACAAAAATGTACGTACGGAAACCAGTAAGCATACTTCCATAATTCTGTCAAGCGAAAAATAATAGTACAAGGGAATGGGGTTTAGTATGTTCTCATTATCCTATTGACAGGGAAATAGCCCGTTGGTAACGTTACTTTTGATAGGAGTTCACCTATGGAATTTCTAGCGATCTTCGCGCTTTCCGCCATTGTCGCAGTGCTCTTCAATTGGGTGTCGCCCAAGGTGTTTGCTGTGAATTCTCTCAAGGGAGTAGGCGCGAACTATTTTGGCAAAACCCTGCTTACAGCTATCGTGATCTTCGGCGCGATTGTTGTGGCGGGTTTCATCTTCGGCGCGGTTGACGGCAAGGTGTCCGTTTGATCGCGCTTACTTAAACGCAAGGTCCAGCATCCGGCACACGTCCGGGGAAAAGAGAAAAGACAATGGCTTCCACGTCTCCCGTCGCAAGCGTCCCAACACAGGTTCCGCCGCAATTTCGTTACAAGCGGCTCTATAGTTTTCCCTACCCGATCTCGCAGGATTCGACCGTTCCCGTTGCGGTTCCCATCGAACTGACGAAGTACGCGCAAACTGATTATTTTGCGCGGCTCTTTGTTCAGATCACTGGCACTGTGACTGTCACCGGAACTTCGGGCGACGCAGGCACGGCAATCGGTTTCGAGAATCCCGAGGCGCTTCTGGTTTCCGCGCTTCTGCAAACCACCCCACAACTCAACGGCGTAACCCCGGTGAACCAGCTTTCCGCTCGCGGCTTGCTTGTCGATGCGATGTTCCAGCGCGGCTATATGAAGCGAAGCCAGACGCCCGTGCTCGACATTGGGAAAACACAAGTAGTCAATACTTATCCCTACCCCGGAGCTTCGCCGTCTCAAACAACCTTGACCGGCGTGACTGCTACTCCGCAACCCGTGAACGTGCTTTATGAGATTTATTTCAAGCGCCCCTTCGCTCGCAAAGGTGCGGAGTACGATCACGCTATCGCGAAGTACAGCTCCGACTTGCTCACGCTGCAATTTGGCGGCTCGAATCAGCTATGGGCGGGCTCCACTAATACGTTCAATTTCGGCGGGCTCACGGTTTCCATCTTCGCTGATTCCGATTTGAATATGAACGTGAGCCGGATCCATAACAACGAGCTTTTCGAGCGGACGTATCCCATCACGGCAAGTCAGACGGATTTCCCGATTGACACCTTGCCGCAGGGATACCTTTACTCGGATTTGTTCTTTTTGTTCGAGCTCAACAACGTGCTTTCCAATGCGGGAATCACGAATATCGACATTGAGGGCGGTGGGCGAGTTTGGTTGCCGCAGGGCGATAACAATGCAACCGTGCTACAGCAGATTGACCAGTACCGATCAATCATCACTGATCCCAATTTCAACAACACCGGCGTTTACCCGGTAAACTTGCGCGACGGCATGTTCACGAAGGGGATGGATTCCTTGAGTTCGCCTTTGTCGTTGAAGCTTTCCGTCGTGTTCACTTCGGGCGCAACCAACTTGGTCCGGTTAATCGGGCGGCGCATGGTACCGGGCGAGCCAACGCATAGCAACCCGCGTCTGCGAACGAAATAGGCGAACCGCGTGCACCACTACGGCATGGGAGCGGGCGGCGAATAAAGCTTCCCGCTCCCGATTTTGAAAGTTGGCATCCTGTGTGCATGATTGAAGATGATATTTGCAGCGAATCCGGGGAAAGTGTTTCCACTCCGGCTCCGGCTCCAACGGTCGCGAAGATTTGTCCAAAGTGTTTGCTTTTTTGGGTTGCGGTGTTGGCGGTAGTGCTCTTTTGCATCGTGGAACGAAAGCGGGCTTGAAGTGGCAACGACTACCCAGCAACTCGAATCGCAAGCCGAAAAAAGCGCGACGGCGGCATTGAGCTTTATTCCCGTTGTCGGGCCCGCGCTCGCTGGAATCGCGGCGGTAGTTGAAGGGATCTTCGCGAGCAGTCACGCGGCGGCAGTACAAAAAGAAGCGGCGGTTTTGAACCAAGCCACGCCAAATTTCGTCAATACAGCGAGCAACGTTATGAAGCTCGCAGGCGAAGGCGCATTGACACCCAGCGAGGCGCTTACAGCCTTACAGCAAGCGGAAACGGCTTACTACAGTGCCGTTTCGAGCATCATTAAGAAGAGCAGCACTTGCAAGCCGCCGAACTATGGCGCGGACGATCACAGTGGAAAAGATTGCACGGTTTTCGAGCCTTCTACATGGAAAGATTGCGATACAGGAAGCTCTTGCAACGCATCATGCGCGATTGGATGCGGCATGGTTGAGCCCACTGTCACCGCACTTACAACGATCATCAAAGCGGGGAAGGGAAGCTTTACGATTCCCGCCAGTCCATCCAACGGGGCAATCAACACAACTCCCGCCGTGTCGATTACATATCTTGCGCCCAACGTGCTTACCACGATTGAAAGCGTGATTGAAGGCAAGGTGCAGATTGGCACGGCTATTTCTTCATTGGCGGCAACCGGAAAAGGCAAGCTTGAATTGGCATTGGCGGCAGGCGGAATCGTTTTAATTTTCGCCGCAATCGCTTCGACAAAAACGTAAGCTCTTCGGAGCTGACTTACAGCTTCGCTAGGCGAAGCGGGAGAAAAAACCATGAAGCATCATCATTGGCTGTATGTCGTGATCGGAGTTTTGGTTCTGTATCTCGGTTACAGTTGGTACCAAACCAGTTCTTTGGGCTCGTCAAGCGCCGCCAGTTCCTAAGCGAACAAAGGCGGAAGAACCATCCTTTAGGCGAAGGAAGGGAGTTCGATTCAATGAAGATTACAATTCCACACGTCAAGCTCGTTAACCCGTTCAAGCGCGGGCGGGTTTCAACAACGGGCTCGGGAGCGACGGCGCTCAATACGCGACAAGTAATCAGTCCGGGGCAGGCGCAAGGCTCAGGCAGCCTACAAGCGACGGAAGCGGTATCCTATGGCTCCGTTCCCCTTGCATACGCTCAAACGGAGGTTCCCCGCGCTAAAAATGTAGGCAAGCCGCTTTCCCAGCGAGTTAACTTCGTCGCTCCGCTCTTGCAGCGGTTCCGTCCGCTTGCCAAACCGAAAGCGAAGATCGCGAGGAATGGGCGATGAGAACAAAAACGCTTTGGATTATCGGCATTCTCGCAGCCATTGCCGCCGTCGCCTATTACCTCTATTCCCAGAATAGCGGTTCGGGCGGCGGCACGGTTGGAGTCGGGAGCTTGGGTCAATATTACGACAGCCTGCTTTCCGACAGTTCCGCTATTCTCGGACAAAGCAGTGGGTAGGGAAGAGAAACCATGAGAGACGCTAAGTTTTGGGCGATTTTCGGGTTGGCAGGCGCGGGATTCATCACCTTGGTTTACCTCATGGTGGAATCCGGTACTAACCCTCTTACGTGGCTCACTACCAAATTTGGAGCCGGTTCTGCCGATCCGGGCGGTGGAGCTCCCGCAACTACTTTTCTCGGATCGGTGGGCAACTATTTTCTTGAGATCGGGCCAAGTTCCGAATCTTGGGAAACAGCAGTAGGCACGCTTGCAGCCGAACCATTGCAAGCCATCGAAAGCATTCTGGGAATCGGGCAAAACGGCGATACGGGCGATACCGGATCGGATGACGGGGAAGGTGGACAATGAAAAATTCTCTCTTGATCGGCGGCGGCATCCTAGTCGCGTTGTTGGCGATCTTCTATATGTTTACAAAATCGCAAGCGACGGCGGCGGCGAATCCGGTGATCTCCCAAAGCAACCAAAACGCTTCCGGCTTCGCTTCCATCGCAACCAGCGTGCTTTCCAATAGCAATGCAATGGATTCGATCAGCAGCGCGTTGGGACAGATCAGCGGCGGCGATGGGTCGGACGACGATGGGTGTTGCTGATGCAAATGTCCAACGCCGTTATATGGGATCACATAATCACCGCGTTGATTGCGTCGATACCGGGAACCTTGGTCGGACTAGCCACATTGATTGCTACGCTTCGTACACATGGAGCCGTCAATGGAATAGTGGGCGAGCGGGTAAGGGCAGCCAAGGCAGAAGGCGCACAAGAAGAGCGCGACAAGTAGCTTGACAAATTGCTCCAAACGAGAGAAGATTGCAGGTAGGAGACATATCGCCATGAAGCGTTTCGGAATTCTCTTTTTCGCGCTCGCGCTCGCCACTGCCGTCGCCCAAATTCCCGCCCCAGTGTTTTCGACTACCACGGTTAACTTCAATCTGAGTCAGCTTTCCCTGCCCGGTGCGCGACAGTCTGTCGCAGGCGCGGAGACTGACGTGCTTTTGACGGTCACGCCGAATAACCAGTTTGGGGAAACTACTCTAGTTAATCCGTCTTTCACTTTCGTCGGTGGGCGCTATAATCGCACTTTCCCCGCCGTCTCAAACTGGCTCAACAACCTCAGCCCAAATCTAGACGGAATGCAGTTTCAGTTTGGAGTGACCGCGAGCCTTGGAGCCGTCCAAGCGAGCAACGTGAGCCATTGGGGCGAGCGAGCGGGCGCTTTCATTAACTACGCAGTCAGTAACAGTTGGACACTGGGTTTTGAAGCGCAATGGTGCAACTTGCCGGGGTATCAGCACAATACTTACTCCATCGCGCTCGGTCCAGCTTTCCATTTCTAGGGAAGGGAAACCATGAGAGCTTGCCCGGAAAATGTGATTATCCAAACGTCGCAAGTGAATGCCGTCGCTGGTGTGCCAATCAAAGTTGCCAAGTGTTCGGGGGGGCAAATGCTAGTCGAAGAGATTGCGGCCATGCCCCTTACGGCTAACACTTTTATTCAATTCTTTGAGGGACAGCCGCCCGTGAATTCGCTAGGCAACGCGATCTCCCTCAACGCTTGGATCTTACAAAACGCGCTTTGGTCGAAACCGGGTAAGGTGGTGAAAGACGATGTTTACATGATTTGCTCGGTCACGAATCTGGTAAGCGTCGAGGTACGCTCGCTCCCGTTCACGATTGGATGAAACCTCTATGCAAAACGTTGTAGGCGATTCCCAAGGCACTGGCAAGGCGCAAAACATCATTTCCCCGCCGGGTGGCTCGGGCGGCGGCGGCGGCGGCGGCTCGTTTAGCACGGTCACGACTACCGGGCTCGCAACGCTCGCGAGCCTTTTGGTGCAAAACAATTTAATCGGGTTTGGCAGCTTTGGCGTACAGCTTGGCTTCTCGCGTACAGTGGTATCAAGTGCTGCATTATTGGCGGGGTCCAATGTGCAACTCGTTCCGGCTCCCGGTGTAGGCTTTATTGCAATTCCGCTTTGTGCGTTGGTTCATCTGGATTACGCGGGAACGACTTACGTAAGTACTGGCAACCCCCAAGCTATCAGCATGGGGGCGAGTAGTGCGGTTCTAACTATGGGATCAGTCCTGCTTGAACCTGCCAACGCGGTAGGCTCCAGTGGTTTTATCGGGAACTGGCAATTCACCGATTCGGTAGTTGCGAACCAACCCATTGTCACCTATGGAGAAGGTGGTGCTTCTGTGATTAATGGCAATAGTCCGATTACAGTGGACTTACTTTATGCAATCATACCTACATCGTAAGGGCTTCGCGCACGATGCTTGTGCGCATGCTCACTTAACAGTGAGCGATTGAATGGGTCAACGTGGGGAGCGAAAAACGCAAGCTCCCCCGCCCCAGATTCAGAGGCAATCGAATGGCGATTCCGAATATTCTGGTTGAGACGGAAAACGGTTGGGCGCTCGCGCCTTGGGTAACAGAAGTTGCCGGGTTGCTGGGCGATACGGTTGCCGCAAACCTCAATGAATTAGTGCCAGAGCCGGAAGGCGGCGGCACAGCGACGGCAGTGACCCTAAGCGATGCGGCTCCCGATCCCTTGCCGTCTCCCCTTGTTCAAACCGTCTTTAATATCACAGCAAGCTCGGGAAACGGGACCACTGCCACAATCACAGCAGTGAATACGCTGGTTGCTGACCAGCAAGTAATCATTGAAGACACGGCAGAATCAGAGTTGAATGGTCAAACTTTCACTGTGCTTTCTACCGGATTGAGCAACACTCAATTTCAAGTGCCTGTAGGCGCTACGTGGAGCAATCCGCACGATAGCGGCACGGCAACGGTTGCGCTCGCGGCATGGGATTCCACGCCAACACTCTACATTGAAGGCGAGTCAGGTGATTGGATTCCAGTGGCAGGAGTTGATTACCAAACCCCCGTGACCGGCGCTGCGTGGACAGTGGGGTATCCTTACGAATTGAATCAATACATAGTTGACCCAAAAGGCTACATCCAAGGGGTAGTCGCATCGACCGGCAACTCCGGCGCGACGGAGCCCGCCTGGAACGAAGCCGTGCAAGGTACCACCGTAGATAACGCCGTTACTTGGATGAATTTCGGTTATGGCGGCGATGTAGCGACGTTGACTTTCTATCGGCGCACTTTTTTCCGAGATACTGGAACCTCAACACAGGGCGGGAAAAACGCTTTTGTGAGCCTTAATCATCTTGCCGGGGTTGGTACTTCCCGAGACAATCAGGATCGCGCCTTGTGGGTTAGCATGGCTAACGCGCCTGATGACGATGCGGCCATGTATGCGATGGAAGGGGTCCAGATTGAGCTTGACTTGCTTGGAGCTCCCAGCTTCGTGGCCGCCATCGACGGGGAAGTGTCCGCGCTTTCCGTCCAAATGTCCGACCAGCACACAAATTCGGTTGGAGCGCCCGCTGCTGGTTGCAACGCGATTCGGGCAACTTACTTCCGCGAAGCGGGCGGAGGAAGTTGGGGAAGCGTTGGCCCGTCTTGCATTCGAGCGCAAGTAGTCAACGTCAGCACGGAAAACGGGAATGCTGAAACCATCAACGGTGTGCTCATTTCAGTGGATGACATAACCGGAGGGGCAGTTAACATTGCCTCTGTCGCTTTGGGCCTTACGCCGCCAACCAACCGCTTCCCTAACAGCAATGTCGGGATTGAGATCGGAAATTATGGAACCAATGTAAACGATTTTGCTGTCAATTCATCGGGCGGGCAATGGTCAATTCTTGGGCCTGTAGGGTTAACGTCATTATTCGCCAACGTTGGCACCTTGGCCCTACTCGGAAGTTTTTCGGCTCAAGGGCTTACTCTTTCCGCGCTCGTTATTACAATCGAAGTTAGCATTACCGTGTTGGGCACAACCGGCGCAACCCACTACTCTTATGTCCTTGTTTGCCGGGATTCAAACGGCAATGGAGTCGCTTCCAGCGCGAGTACCATCACCAACGGCAACGCGATTCTCAGCGGCTCCAATTCCAACTACCTTGAAATTGATGAACTCCCAATTGGGACAGCCCGAATTGATATATACCGCACAGTTGGCGGTGCAACGCAAGGCAAAATTTTCTCATCGGAAGTTGGAGCTGCTAATTATTCCATCAATAATGCCATCGTAGTCAACGACACCGGGCTTGTAGGCGACGCAACAACTCCTCCAGTGGGCAATGCAACCGGTTCCATTGCGACGGCGGGCCCAATTGCGGCGGGAAAGTATACCGTTGCCACTTTGCCGCCCGGGATTGAAGGGCAAACTGCTTATGCGACTAACGGGCGCAAGGTAGGCGAGCTTTCTGGAGCTGGTACCGGGGTACCAGTGTACTTCTCGCAAGGCAGTTGGCGCGTCTATTCGACCGATGCAGCGGTGGCAAGTTAAGGGAAACTCGCAATGAATGTCAATGCAGCAACACCGGGCGGCGCGTATGCGGAGTCGGAAGAGCATGGCAACTATGCTTACTCCGTTTGCCAGCGAGCGGACATTCAATACACTGTCACTGCCGCCGACGTTGCCGCCGTTGCGGGCGGCCAAAATATGTTCCTCTTCACACTCCAATGGCCGATCCCTTGGAAGGTTCCTTTTTATTCGGTGATGGAGTGTCTTGAAATCATTTCCATCGTAGGCGATACGTACGATCCCTTCACCTATCAAATCAGTCTGGGGATCGTGAACAAAACGACGGCAAGCGTTGGCGTGTTGCTTTACATGAGCTCAAGCGCGGCGGCAGGCGATGTAGTACGCTTGCATTGTGCCGGGTTTTCGGATTAACCATGACAGGCAAAAAGATTTTCTTGGTCGCGTTCCTTTTGTTTGAAGTGATCATGCACGCGATCTTGGTTTTTGTGGTCGTGAAGGATCAAAACGTATGAATACAAGCATGGCACCTCGAGCTTGCCGGGTTGCTCGCGACACGGTATACTATTGGCGGAAGGATTCGACCGGGCATGTGTACGTACAAACTGACGTGATCATGCACGCGATTGATGCAGCGATCTATTGGCTTCGCCCAACACGTCGCCGCCGCTGGGTTGGCTCGGGATTTGGTGATCTATGAAGACTCTTCTCTTGATCGTCGCCATCGTTGCAGGCGGATATCTACTTTGGGAGTATCTCATTCCGACTGTCACCGCTTCCGCTTCCGCCGCTGCGAACACTGCAAAGACGACGGCATTGCAGGCAAGCAACACAGCTTCCGAGAACCTCGCGCAAGTCAGTGAAATAAACGAGATCATTTCAAGGCACATTCGACTGGCGGCGGCAGCATGAGCCACACAGACCAAAAAACAAATGGGCGTAGGATTACGCCCGCGAAACGGGCGGCGAAATGACTCCGGTTCTCT
>Ga0181530_10004470_pt1 | contig 14812 bp, 12 predicted proteins | sample PEATcosm2014_Bin_42_FD_119769 | JGI IMG/M metagenome (GOLD analysis project Ga0181530, IMG submission 119769) | Peatland microbial communities from MTU Mesocosm Facility, Houghton, MI, USA - PEATcosm2014_Bin10_60_metaG | ecosystem: Environmental > Terrestrial > Soil > Wetlands > Peat | place... | reverse complement strand
AATAGCTATACATAAAAGTGGCAGCGGCGTCTCGCCGCTGGTTGCCCGCTCAACCGCCAGCCACAGCGGCGGGACGCCGCTGCCACAATATAAAAGGTTATGTCTAGTCATTTCAGGGACACTACACTAGCGCGAATGGCGCCGCGCCGGATCGCCAGTTCTCGCCAAACAGGTCTCGCCAAACATTGACAATGTTCGGAGGACGCGGTAATGTGCTCTCATGGCGGCCAAAACAATGAATATCTCTTTGACGCCGGAACTCAGAACGTCCATTGACCGGCGTCTTCGCTCCGGTCTCTATGGCAATGCCAGCGATGTCGTTCGGGCCGGGCTGCGGGCGCTCTCGCGCGAGGAAATGGCCGTGGCGTACCAAGAGTGGCGCAGGATCGCCGCCGGTTTGCCGCAGGAGCCAATCACCCCAAAAATTGAGGCGCGCATTGAGCGCAGGATTCGAGCCTGCGTCCCATCCAATTCCTCAAATTAGTTCGCGGCGCTACGGGAAATTAGCCTTGGGGCCGCGCGAAATTGCCCTTTTCCAGGAAGCCCAACACCTGGCGCAACACGCCGGCGCGCCACATAATCCAAGTGTGGCTGCCAGGCACCACAAGGAAATCCGCCATGCCGTCCAATTGCGCGCTTTGCACGGATACTTTGCCGTCGTTGGGGCCGGGGAACAGACGGCACAACCAGCGATGAAGCGCGCTGTCGGCGGCGATGACGCCGAGCGGAAAACGGGCCGGCCCCAATCGTTCGGGCAATTCCGCCGCGCCGGTGCCAAGCTGGCAGCCTGCCGGACCGAGAATCCAGCGGCCCGCGGCGCATTTCTTGAGGCGGTCCGCCAGTTCGCTGCCGTGATTGGGCGGCGCCAGCATGACGGCGCGACCGAGGTTGGTCATCGCGTGGCCGGCCAAATAGTCCCGCAGAACGATGCCGCCCAGGGAATGGGTGACAAAATGGATGCGCGGAGCCTGGCTTTGGGCGGCAACCGCCTTGTCCAGGTATTCTTCCGCCAACTGTTCGACGGTGAATCGGCGCGACGGATAGCGGAGGTTGACTACTTGATAGCCGGCCCGCTCCAGCGTCCATTCCAGCCGCTTCATGCTCAGAGAGGTCCGGCCCAGTCCATGAATCAGGATGACACAATCCCGCTGTCCGGCCTGCGCGCCAGGCGATGGTTGGGCCGGACCGGGCGCCGCTTCCACCGCTTCGGCCAAAGCGGCGCAGAGGAGAAGGAAGAGGAACACCGGGTTCATGGTTTTAGGCGAGCAGTTTTTCCAAGCCGCGATGGTCCACCTTGCCGGTGCCCAGCTTGGGGATTTCGCGGATGTATTTGATTTCGCGCGGCACGTATAGGTTGCTCAATCCCCTGGCTTTGACGGCGGCGCGAATTTCGGCCATGCTCAGTCGCTGGTCGTTGGCCACGGCCACAAGCGATTCGCCGCGCTCCGGGTCGGGACGGGCCAGGACGGCGATCTGAAAACGCAAGCCGTATTGCGGGAAGGCGCCGGCCAGGGCTTCCTCGGCGGCGGTGAGGCTGACCATTTCGCCGCTGACTTTGGCGAAGCGTTTCAGGCGGCCGAGGATTTGCAGATAGCCGTCTTCGTCCACGCACGCGACGTCGCCGGTGTCGTACCACCCGTTGCCGGCCAGGAATTTCTCATTGGCTTCGCGGTTCAAATAGCCGCGCATGATGTTGGGGCCGCGCACCCACAGCCGGCCGCCCGGGGCCACGCCTTCCACCGGCTCGAATTTATATTCGATGCCGGGCAGGAACCGGCCGGCGGTGCCGAAGCGCGGGTGGATCGGAGTGTTGACAGTGATGGTGGGGCTGCATTCGGTCGCGCCGTAGCCCTCCAAGACGCGCACGCCATACTGGCGCGCCCAGGCGTTGGCGGTGCTTTCCTGCAATTTCTCCGCCGCGGCGACGAGCAGGCGCAGGGCGCGGAAATCAAACGGATTGGCCTTGCGGGCGTAACCGTTGAAGAAGGTGTTGGTGCCGAAGGAAATGGTGCAATCCAGGTTGTAGATCAGGGTCGGTATCACCCGGTAATGCAGCGGGGATGGATACAGGAAAACATAGCAGCCGTGGATCAACGGGAGGACCGTGCCGATGATGCCGAAGCTGTGAAAGAGCGGCAGGCAGTTGAACAGGCGGTCGGCGTCCGTCACATCATACACCGCGAGCAATTGGCGGACATTGGCCACAATGTTCGTGTGGGTCAACTCCACTCCCTTGGGCGTCCCTTCCGAGCCGCTGGTGAAAAGAACCAGCGCGACTTCGGATTGCGGATTCTCCGATTGCGGATTGCGGATTGCGGATTGCGGACTCAGGCTCACCCGAAGCAAGGCTCCCAGTTGCTGCCAGCGCGAGATTTTGGCGCGCACGTCCTCCAAATAAATGAACTCTATTCCGGCGTCCCGCATCGCTTGAAGGTTCAATCTGGCCCGCTCCAGAAATGTCCTGGCGGTGATGATCTGTTTGAGTCCGGCGAGCTGGGCGCAGGCGAGCATGGTGGAGATGCCGGTGGAAAAGTTGAGAATGGCCGGTATTCTTCCCACCCGCCACAGGCTCAACAAGGTCACCGGCATGGCCATTGAAGTGGGGAGCATCACGCCAACGCGCGCCGGGGCGCCGCCGGGCCATTGCCGCCGCCACTGCCCGGCCAGCGCTTCGGCTCCGGCCAGCAGCCGCCGGTAAGTCAGTTTCCTGTGCGTGACATCTTCCAGCGCCACGACACCGGGAAACTGCCGCGCCGTTTCGATGATGGCGGCCAGCACATTCTTCGGAGCGGCGGCCAGCTCGATGTCGAATTGCTGCCGCACCATGCTGTCGTACACCCAGCGCGTCAGCTTTTGCCGGGCGCGCGCGGTGCTCATGCCCGTCATCGCCGGCGGCGTCATTACCCCGCTGAAATGCCCGGTGACGCGCGCGAACCATTTCTTCCGGTTCGGATTCGGCGAGAAGGGGAGGCGGTGCGCGCCGCGCACATAGCAGGTGATGACTTTGGCGCGGGTCTTGTGAAGCAAAAAGCCGGTGCCTTCAAACAGTTTCATCAGCGCGCCGGTGCGGGAAAGACGGCCTTCGGGAAAGATCACCAGTTTGCCGCCCGCCTGCAAATGTTCCGCCATGCGTTTGACAGCGTAGGGGGAATCGGTGTCCACCGGCAGGGTCAGATGGTTGATCATGATGAATCGGTGGACGAAGCTCACGTTGGCGGCTTCGATGGAAACGACGAAGCGCCACTGCTCGTCCAGGCAGGTGCCCACAAAAAGCCAGTCCAGCCACGACACATGGTTGGGCAGGAGCAGGAGCGGCCCCGGGCTGGCCAGCACTTCGGTCCCAAAGGCGCGATAACCGAACAACAGCCGCAGGATGAAACGAAGGATGGGTCTCATGAGGTTGGGAAATGAACGCGATTTTTCATTTTTCGCCAAAGCGCTTCGACAGCCAGCCAGCCGATGAGCATGGCCGCCACCGCGACGGACAGCCGGGCCAACAGGCGATCCGGCGGCATCCGTCCGTGGCTGGGCAACGTCATTTCGGCGGCCAGCATCGCGCCCTCGCCGGGAAACGGGGCGGAACTCACGACGCGGCCGGTCGGCTCCACGTATTGCGAGACGCCCGAACTGCACACGCGGAAAACCGGGACGGCGTACTCCGCGGCCCGCGCCGGGGCGACGCGCCCGTGCATAAGATGCTGGGCCTCGCCCCAATCCACCGCGTCCATGGTGGGAATAATCAGCGCTTGCGCGCCCTGGCGGATCAACTCATCGGTCACCCGGCTGTAGCAGTCGTCGTAACATATTGCCAGGCCGATCTTTCCCCACGGCGATTCCCAGAGTTTTTGCGACCGGGCCGGGAGGCCGTCTGCAAAGAACTGCACCGGGACGCTTTTCGCCTGCCGAAAGACAATGTCGCCGTTGGTGTCCACGACAAACGCCGTGTTGTAAAAGTTTGCAGGCGGCACGGGATCTTCGCCGCCCACGACAAGATATTTCCCGTGCTGGCGGCACCAGGCCTTGATTGAATCCGGGATTGGCCGGAAGAAGGTGTATTCGCTGAGAACAAACACATCGGCGCCGGGAAATTTCGCCGCCGCGTCATTCAGGGCGGAGATTACTGTGGCGGAGCCGGGGTCCTCCAATTGCACCCCCGCCAACCGCAGCGTTTTTTGCGGCGTAGCGACTGGAGTCTGGAGCAAGGCCGGACAAAAACCCACCCCTGTCAACAACGCCAATCCAATCCAGCGTGCGCGGCCCCGCTGATGGGCCACGGCCGCGAACGCCATGAACAAGAATCCGATGCCGTACACGCCATAGGCGGCGAGGTAATGCAACAGCACCGGCTGCCAGGCATCCAACAGTTTGCTGTACACGCCATTGGGAGAGAGATAATGCGCCGCGCGCGAATCCGAAAAAGCATAGCCGGCATTCAGCCACGAAAAGCGGAGGTAATAAAGTTCGCTGCGGAAGAACTCCAGGCCGGTCCACAGAAACGGGGCCAGACAGGCCCAGGCCGCCGGGCCGAACCGGAACAGGCAGGCGCGGCCCAGCATCACGAACAGGCCCAGCCAAAAAGGAAGGACATACCACAGCGCAATCGCGCCGCCGCCAAAGATTCGCCAAAAGAACAGAAGATGCGGCGTATAAACCGCCGCACCGATCCCCAAGCCGAAATAGTAGGCCAGCCGCCTCGTGCGCAGCCGGGCCAGCGGGAACAGACAATAGAAAAAAACGACCATCAAGACCGCGCAACCGGTGAAGGCGTAGGCCAGACTAAACGAAACAACCGCGCCGGCGGCGTAGAGAAATGCCGTCCCGATCTTAATTTCCTTAACTGGCGGTGATGGATTCATGGCGGTTGTTCATTCAGAAGAGATTAAGATTAAGATCCGGATTAAGATTAGGAATAGCCCTTCCTTCTCTTAATCTTAATCTTAATCATAATCTCAATCTCATGTCTGTTTTCTTATTTCCGGTTTGAGTTTGGCAACATTAGCGTCCAGTTGCGACAAGTCGGCCAGCAGTTGGTGGACACGCGCGACGGGGAGGTTGTCCCAAACCTGTTCCGCCAGGCGGTGGTAGCCGGGGAGAATCTGCCGGAGCAACCGGCGCGCGGCGGGGGTCAACACCACCCGGTAAGCGCGGCGGTCGCCGGGGGTGGCGCGGCGCTGGAGCAGGCCCCTCTGCTCCAGGCGGTCAATCAGGCCCGTGGCGTTGGAGCGGTGCATGATGAGCAGGCGGCTGATCTCCACCTGGCTCAACCCGCCCGGCGCTCCCCTCAAGAGGTTGAGGACATTGAACTGGCTGGGGCTGAGGTCCCAGCGGCCGAAGAAAACGCGGCTGCTGTTCCAGAGGTTCTCCGCCGTCCGCAACAACTGGAGCAGGGCCGGGTAACGCGGGCCGGGGACGCCGGATTTCTTCTTCATGGAGATTGATTACCCCATAATTGTCTATACGTCAACAGTTTCTTCGGTCACTTTTTTGGGGTGGCGGTTTCCGTTTCTTAATCTTAATCCTGAATTCCAAACGAACATATTGTCGTCTGCGGTCAAGCGCCGTAGGCGCGACATCTTTGTAGAACGCCGGAATCAAAACCCTCAAGCCCCGTAGGGGCGGCATATGTGCCGGTCGAAGATTCCGCTCCTGATGGAGCTTGAAAATCTGTTTCGGTTTGGTTCTACAAATATGTCGCGCCGATGGCGCTTGCCACAGTGCCACGCAGCTAAACCCCAAGCCAGGGCTGGCGTCCGTCCTGGCAATCGCACACAAGGATGTGGCCGTTGTTGGGCGCCGGAACAATTGGTTGCCAAACAACTTGTCCCCAGCGAAGTCTGGGAACAATCTTACTCTGAATCCGGTGCTGACAACGGACAACAGAATTGAGAGGCGGCATGAGCAGTGTTTTATCCATCAGGGATCTGCGGAAGGCATACGGCGGCAAGCCCGCTGTGAACCGCATTTCCTTCGAGGTCAGACGCGGCGAAATCGTCGGGCTGCTGGGACCCAACGGGGCGGGGAAGACGACCACGATCAACATGGTTCTCGGCGTCCTTGAGCCGGATACCGGCTCCATCCAGGTGGACGGGATGGATCTTGCGGCGTGCCGCCCAAAAGCCCTCGGGCGCACCAATTTCGCGGCGGTTTATGCTCCGCTGCCGGGCAACCTGACGGTGCGGCAGAATCTCCGCCTCTTCGGCCTGCTCTACGGAGTCAAGGGTTTGTCGGCGCGTATCCAGGCCCTGATTGGCCGGTTCGATCTGGAAAACTTCCAGAACGTGAAGTGCGGGGTGCTCTCCTCGGGCGAACAGACGCGGGTTGCGCTGGCCAAGGCGATGATCAACCAGCCGCATTTGCTTTTGTTGGATGAACCGACCGCGTCGCTGGACCCCGTGGCGGCCCGCGAGATTCGCGCCCGGATTCGCCAATTCGCCGCGTCGGGCGAGGGCGGGGTGCTGTGGACCACGCATAATATGGTGGAGGTCCGGGACGTGTGCGACCGCGTGCTGTTCCTCTCCCATGGCAGGATTATGCTGGAGGGAGACCCGAAGACGCTGCCGGAGGAGCATGGCCGGCCAACGCTGGAGGAACTTTTCATCGCGGTGGCGCGCGAACCGCTAACCCAGGAACCAACATGACCACAACTTATTTCCGTCCCGTCATCGCCGTCATGCTGCGCTATTGTTACCTGCTGCGCGGCACCCCCGCCCGCTGGATACCGGTTTTCGCGTGGGTCGCCATTGACATCGTGCTGTGGGGGTTCATCACCAAGTTCTTGAACAGCGTCGTGGCGTCCGGCCTCAACTTCGTGCCGGCGCTGTTGGGTGCGGTCCTGCTCTTTGATTTTTTCACGCGGGTTATGCACGGAGTCGCCGGCGTGTTCCTGGAAGACGTCTGGTCCCGGAACTTCCTAAACCTCTTCGCCTCCCCCATCACCATCCCGCAGTATCTTCTCGGCCTGGTGATTACGAGCACGGTCACAAGCATGATCGGGTTATTGGTAATGCTGGCCCTGGCGACCGCGCTGTTCGGGCTGTCGTTTTTCGTCTATGGCCTGGCGCTGGGACTGTTCCTCCTGATTCTCTTCCTGTTCGGCATTTCCCTGGGCATCTGCACCTCCGCCGTGGTGCTCCGGCTGGGGCCGTCGGCGGAATGGCTGGTGTGGCCGGTCCCGGCGGTCATATCGCCTTTTGCCGGCGTCTTTTACCCGATTTCGATCCTGCCTCACTGGATGCAATTCATCGGGCGGCTGCTGCCCGTCTCGTATGTGTTCGAAGGGCTGAGAACGATCCTCCGCGGTGGCGCCGTGCCGGGAACCTCGCTGATGTTGGGCGGAGGGCTGGCCGTGCTGTATGTCCTTCTGTCATGCTGGTTTTTCAAGCGCGTCTTTCGCCATGCCGTGCGAACCGGCATCCTTGCCCGCTACAGCGCCGAGAGCGTGAGTTGAACCCGCATCTATCCCCACACCCCGGCAATCTTTGTCCCGCAGTAACGGCATTTGCCGTCGGCGATGTCCATGCGCGTGACGGCGAAGATGTCGCGCTCGACGACGGCTTTCTTGCAGTTGGGGCACCAAGTCGTTTCCGCGCCTTCCAGGCCGGGCACGTTGCCGATATAGACGTAGCGCAGTCCCTCCGCGCGGCCGGCGTCGCGGGCCTTGACCAGCGTTTCGACGGGCGTCGGCGTCAGGTGCGTCAGTTTGTGCTGCGGCTGAAAGCGCGAAAAGTGCAGGGGCCGGTCCGGTCCCAACTCCTTGACAATCCAGCCGCACATCCGCCGGATGGTGTCGAGGTTGTCCGTGTAAGTCGGCACGACCAGGTTGATGATCTCAAACCAGACGCCCAGGCTGTTGAGCGTCTTGAGCGTGGCGAGGATGGCTTCCAGTTTGCCGGAATTGAGCTTCTTGTAAGTCTCTTCGTCGAACCCTTTCAGGTCCACATGCGCCGCGTCGGCGAATTGATACAACTCGCGCGCCGGCCGTTCCTCGATGGAGCCGCAAGTCACGACGATGTTCTTGAGGTTCCGCCCGCGCGCCGCCTTGCAGGTGTCCTGCGCGTATTCGTAAAACGCCGTCGGCTCGGAGTAGGTGTAGGAAATGGACGGGCAACCCAGCGCCTCGGTGACAGCCACGACGTCATCCGGGAACAAGCTCAACCGCGACATTTGTTCCATCGTCACGCTCGCCGGCAACGGCGGTTTGAAACGAAGCTCCTCGCCGCGCGGGTCCTTGGTTTCCTCCGGCTTCTTCTGCGAAATTTCCCAGTTCTGGCAATTCAGGCACCGATAAACGCAGCCGGAAGTGGCGAGCGAAAAGCTCAACGTGCCCGGCATGAAATGGAACAGCGGCTTCTTCTCCACCGGGTCAACGTGGAACGTGCATGGGTTGCCATAGACCAGCGTGTAAAGCGCGCCGTTGCGGTTGACCTTGTTGCGGCAATGGCTGCGGTCGCCCGGCTCCAGGATGCAATTGTTCGGGCAGACCTTGCACTGGACGTTGCGGCCCAGCTTAAGGTAGTGCCGCGCCTCCTTCACCCAGCCGCGTTTTTGCCACAATTCCCAAAGCGCCCCCGTGGGCGCGTCGCCTTTGAAGGTTTCCGCCGGCGCCTCGGCTTCACGCCATTTCAAGAAGAAATCGAAAAACGAAACGCCCGCCAGCCCGGCCACACCCGCCGCGCCAAGCCCGATGGCCGTCCGCCGCGACATCCCCCCCGCCAAACCGGACCGCCGGCCAGCGCCCCGCCCCGCCTTGCGCGATTCTCCCGGAGACGCCAGCCCGGAGGCCGGCGCTTCATGCTGAGGGGATTCGCCACTCACTGATTCACTGACTCGCTCACTCATAACTGGCTCCACGCCGCGCGGCATCGCCATTCACCGATTCACTGACTCGCTCACTCATAACTGCCTTTTCGTTTGATCCAGCCCCATCGCTGGAAAGCAAGATACGCCGCCGGGACAACATGCGCCAGCATCAAAACAATCAACGGCAGATGGAACATGCGGTGGAACGTCAGCGCCGTTTTCTCGTCCAGCAATTTGGAAAAGCCATAGCGCCCGTCCATGATATAACCTGTCAATAGAAAGGCCATCACCAGCGGCAGCAGCAGCCAGCCGCTCCACCGCATCGTCTTGAGGCAAACAAAATTGATCTTGCTCATACTCCGTTCATTAGAGCGCTTTGCCGGCCTAGAAAAAGCGAATGGATCGGAATCCGCGGGCAGTCGCCAGCTTCAACTGATCACTGTCTCCCGAGACAAAGACATCCGGATTGAGCTGCTCTAAAATGGCAACATGCAGAGTGTCTGCGCTACGGGCCTTGAATCGCGCCGCAAACCCCGCGCTAATTTGGTGGGCATCCTTGAGCACTTCATCCCAATCCACCGCCGCCAACTGAAAAGGGCCGGTCTGCAGCAGATGCGAGAAATAGCGCCTCAAAGCCTCGATCAATTCCTGCTTGGGCGGGTGCGGTCGCAGACACAAATCCCTCAACGTGTTGATGGTTTCAAACCGGGCCCAATCCGAGATCAAGAAATCATCAGCCTGATGGCGGGCAAACCAAACACGGGCCGTGGCGTTGAGCGGATCGGGCTTGTAGAGCCAGGAAACCAAGAACGAGGCATCGGGATAGATGGTCATTGGCGCAGGTCCCTCAGGGCGGCTTGAGTATCCTGCGCCGGAGCGCCTTCACAGAGACGGTCCAACTCCGCATGAATTTGCCTTGCCGTCAGGCGCACGCGCTTGCGGCGGGACAAAACCAGCGGTTCCCTGCCGTCCTCCAATTGCAACGATTGCCCCGGCTTCAAGTGGGAAGCCAGGGACGGATTGCGAACCAATTCCCGTTTTGAAAGCGTCTTCATGCTGACAAATATGTCAGCAATGTCCGCCATTGGCAAGCCCTCCCGCCCGGGGAGCATACGCGCCTCGCGTGTGCAGACCGGCGCCCTCGCCGGTCAGTTTTCGTTTCACCCCCCTCCGGCCTCGACTTTTCCATGGGGAACTGAGCCGGTGCATGAGCCGGCGTCACCCCTCACTACTTATTAGCATAGCTTATTTACAAGACGGTATTAAGCCATTTCTTGGCAAGTTGCGAAATTTCGCAACCCCGCCGGGGTTTGACCGTCAAACCCCTGTTTTCGCTTTGACCAGGCTTGACCAGGCTTGACCAGCCTTGACTGGGCTTGACCAAAAGGCCCGAACGGGGACTGAGCACCGGGAAGACCCTTCAGCCAGGTCATAAGTTTCCCTTCTTATTCTCCCGATCCAATCCGCGCCTTCAACCACTCCGGGAAGCCGGATGGCCGCGCCGCAACTTCCCCGTTTTCTCATCCATCGCTCCTCATACATTGCGTACATTGCTCCACCAATCCAATCCCTGTTCCCCTTGTGCCTGCCCGCGAATGAGCATCTGGTTAGCCCGGCCCTGTCGAGCTTGCGTGCCGCAGGTTTCCAAACCTGCTGTATCGCCGGCCTCCAAGCCCGCTCCACGCGCCACCGCCGGCAGGTTTGGAAACCTGCGGCACGGCAGACTTGGAAGTCTGCGCCACGCCAAACTGACCCGCCAATGATTCGCCCGCCCCGAAGCAACTCTGCACTGTATGCAATTAGTGTCAATGTTTTTCTGCGCCAATGCAGCAACTTTCGGCCCCGGCCTGGAGGACGAACCGGATTTTGCCGCGGATGCCCCGGCGCGGCCAGGCGGAACCGAAGCTGGATTAACCACAAAGATCGCAAACATCCCAAAGAAAAAACGCCATAAGGCCTTGTCTCTGCGTTCTTTGCGTTCTTTGCGGTTATCCTATTCTTGGAATTGCATGATGTCTCCATTTTGCAGCGCAATGCGCCCACCCGGAACCCAAAGGACTTTAAACAGAAGGAAACGAAGGAAACGAAGAGACAAAGAGATTCAAGAAAATCTTGTCGGAAATGCGCGATTTTTCACTACAGTGGTGCGGCTGGCGCGGATTTCTTCCGGTGACTTTTCAGTCAGGGCCGCCAGGCCGCGACGCCTCGCCGCCCGGTGCGCTAATCCCGATGCCAAGTGCCAAAACGCGCACAGACATGGTTTGAAACCTCGGGTCACGCTGAGAACAACCAGCATCATCTACCCCCGCGCGGAGTTAATTGCGGCAATGATGCCTTCTTTTTCCTGCTCCTCGACGTGCCACCAATTCGTGCTCCAGACCCGGTGAACTCGCCAGCCAAGTTTTTCCAAGACTCGCTGTCGCGCCCTGTCGCGAGTTCTGGCGACAAGTGAGCTATGATAAGCCGCGCCGTCGCATTCGATGGCGAGAATGTTTTTCCCGCGCTCTTTGATGATGATGTCGAGGCGGAACTTGCCCGCCCCGTATTGGCATTCGATGTCGTAGCCTTCATTCTCCAAAAACTCAACAACCTGTTCCTCAAAAGGTGACTCGCAATATACGATGTTGGAGACGCCGTCGTTCTTCCGCTCGAATCTCTTGCTGCCGATTCCAAACGTGCGGGCCTGTTCGGTGTTTTCCAACTCGGCCAGAAAATCTCTCAGGCACCGGAAACCACGGCTTTGTGCGGTTGTCGCTTCCAGGTCGGCGACTTTCAACGAGGTGACGATGGTGAGCCCGCTCCGGGAGCGAGTGATGGCGACATTAAGGCGGCGTTCACCGCCGCTTTTGTTGAGCGGCCCAAGCACCGATGCGTTGAACTGCCCATTCGCATTTCTGCCATAGGTCAGGCTCAAAATAATGCGATCCATTTCGTCGCCCTGGACGGTCTCCAAATTGCGCAGGAAGAATCTCTGTTCGTCGGCGCAAAAGGCGCGAACTTGGTCTGAAACGAAGATGAGTTGCTCGTCAATCAATTCCATCTGCGGGATATTCATCGTGACAACGCCGAGCGATTTATCGGGATGTTCGCGGACGTGCAATTCAATGAGCTTGACGACTTCGTTCACCTCCGCCGGGTTGTTGCGCTGGCCTGATTCGGAGTAAATGGCTTTTGGAACGTAGTGCAACCGGCGACCGATGCCGGTGATGTGGGCGGGTGGATACATTTCCAGCTTCCCGGCGTAGAACCAGTCGTTGGAAAAGCGGATCAAGTCTGGTGTTTCGCTGCGGTAGTGAGACATCAACATGACCTGTGTCTTGTCTTCCTCAAATACGCCGCCGAATTCCTCAAGCAGACTTTCGCTGACGCCAAAATCATCCGCCTCGGCTTCGGGCGAGGCAAACCCGGCGAAGAAATCTGTCGGCGGAAGCTGATTCTTGTCGCCAACAATGATGACCTGCTTGCCGAACGACATGGAGATCAGACCGTCCAAGACGCGAATCTGTGAGGCTTCGTCGAAGATCACCAAATCGAACGGAACGCCATATTCCTCGAAAATCCTGGAGTCAATCAGGTTGGCGAGTGAGGTTGGACTCATCAGCCAGCAGGGTTTTGCCGCAATCAAGTAATCCAGATGGGCGTTGGCCAACTCGCGGACAGTGCCGCGGACTCGTTGCAGTCCCGCAAGGCGGCGCAATTCCGATTCGCTTTGCGCGGCCTCTTGCGCCGCTTCGTCCATTCTTTTCCGCAAATTGGCCTTCAGGTGGTCAATCACCCATGACGCCAATTTTTCATCCTGATCCCTGAACTCTTTTAGAGTTTGCTTGAATTCAAGGCCGTGCGGTTTTGCAATGGGGTCACACAGTCGGAGCAAGTTGAAACAGAAGAGACGTTGGGCGTGCTGCGATTTGACGGAGCTATCGAGAAGCTTGGCCCATAGAGGCTTGATTTCTGGAAAGGCGGAGATCTTCCCCTGCCAGCGTTTCTTTTCCAACCACAGTGCGTGGCGCGGCAGTTCATGTTGGATTTCAGCCACACGCACAACGAGCGAAGGGTAGTCAGCGAGTCCGGCGAGTCCAGCGAGGGTATGTTCAAAAAGGTCGTTGAGTTGACTGTATGCCGCCTCCATCATAAGCAGATGCTTCTCCAACCGATCGCGGAGCTTCACCCAAAGGCCGCTGTCAATGTCGAGTTTTTGCTGTGCCCGGAGCCCTTCAAACAAATCACGCCAGGCGATGACTTTGTTCAGCCATTTCCAGTCTGGCTGCCGCTGTTCTGGATTCTGCAACTCCATATAGTTGACGAGCGGAACAAGTTTTTGCTGGCAATCGGCAAAATCCCTTTGCGCCGCAAACGCCGCCATCACGGAATTGGCGCGGTCGCCTCCTTGATGTTCGTAGTCTTGCAGGAATTTGGCGATGCGCTGGCGCGATGCCTCATAGAATGTCAGCGCGTCCTCGATGTTGTCCGACTGCTGGTCGTCCGGCAACTTCAGCGTGTCAAACCCCGATAGTGCAGCCTTTACATTTGCCAGCAAGCTGGCGTTGGTGGATTCCCAAAATGTTTGCCAGTGAACGCCGGCGATTTCGAACAGATCATTCCTGTCCCGCATCTGCTCGGCAAAGGCCGCCATTCCTTCGAGCGCCTGCACTTCCTGACGCGAAAGAAAGTTCTCCATGTGGGTGGCATTTTCGTGAGCAACCGCAAGATACGCGGAAGTCAATTGTTTCAAAACGACGTGCGTTTCCGCCGCCGATCTGAGCGATTGCACGGTTCGCAGCGCGGTAACGGCATGGAGCGTGACTTCCTGCCATAGCTTGAATCCGTGTGAGGGAATGGATGGGAACACTTGGCGAAGGGCGTACTTGCATTTGCGGTCGTTGACGAAATGCACGCAATAGCTGACGAGGTTGAAACCGTGCTCGGCCTTCGCCTCGACGTGCTGCCAGTGCGTCGTTGCCACGCTCTCCAGTGCAACGAAGTGCAAGGGGAGTGGGGCATTCTTGGCATGAGTCGCGCACGCCTGAAAATGGGCTTTCCATCCGGCAACGGTGAGGACCGGCGTGGTGTCTGATTTCCACCAGCCGCGCGGAACCGTTGCACCAAGTGCCGCCAGGGAAACAATGGCTTGGAGCTGCGCGCGCCTGACCGTAAGCAATGGCGAATACACCAAGCCGATTTGTTCGCAAAGTAGGCGGTAGGCTTTTTGGCTGGCTTCGATTTCGTTGTGCCTGTCCGTGTGATAGGTCTCCCGCCGCGATAGGGCATCCCAGGTCTTTGCACCTTCGCTGCGAACCAGTTCCTTCGCGGCGCGCTCGGCCACTGCCAGCGCTGCTTTTCCACCCTCATCCGAATACTCTTCGGAGAGGACAACGGGATGGCGAGCTGCGACCAGTTTTTCACGCCGTTGCCATTGCGATTGCAAATGCTCAAGTTCAGGCAGCGTGACTTTTGCGTTTCCGATCAATTGCGGGTGGCAGGCGGGTTTTTCCAAAACGGTGGTGACGAGCGCGAGCATGTTCGTCACGTTGGCATCTGAATTGAGCGGGATCTCGATGCCTACGGTTGCCGCCCATTCTGTCACGGTCTGAAGTGATTCAAGTTGTGAGAGGATTTTTTGAATCGTGCTTTGGAGTTCGTTCGCGGCGTTGGGATTGTCATCAAATGCTTCGACGCGGACATTGTTCCAAACATTGTCATTGTCGGTCAGCACCGCAGCGAGGTCGGGCCACTCGCCCAGGCAGCCGAGTAACTTGGTCAGCCGCTCTTTGGAAAGCGATTGCCAGTTGGTAATCGCGATTTTTGGAACGTGCTTCAATTCCTTTCGCAACTGAATCAACCCGGACAATGCTTCGCGTTTTGTGACCTGCAACGAGGGGTGGGCAATCCCGCGAGCAAAACGCACGCGCTCGTTAAGCGTCTGCCGCGATGCCTTCAATTGGGTGAAGGGATAAATGCGGGCATTTTGCCAGGCGGGAAACTTGTCGGTTGCTTGCCTCAAAAACTCCCGCTT
>Ga0181530_10004467_pt1 | contig 14816 bp, 11 predicted proteins | sample PEATcosm2014_Bin_42_FD_119769 | JGI IMG/M metagenome (GOLD analysis project Ga0181530, IMG submission 119769) | Peatland microbial communities from MTU Mesocosm Facility, Houghton, MI, USA - PEATcosm2014_Bin10_60_metaG | ecosystem: Environmental > Terrestrial > Soil > Wetlands > Peat | place... | reverse complement strand
GTTTGATCAGTGGTCGGCTAATGCAGGATCTCGATGTACCCGTCCGTTCCATGCACGCGGATCCGCTGCCCATCCCGGATCAGCCGGGTGGCATGCTCTACGCCCACGACGGCCGGCAAGCCGTACTCCCGTGCGATCACCGCGCCATGGGTCATCAGGCCTCCCACCTCCGTCACCAGGCCCTCGATCGCGAGGAACGCAGGCGTCCAGCTGGGGTCGGTGTAGGCGGTGACCAGGATGTCGCCCGCTTTGAGATCGGCCTCGGCCATGTCCAGGATGACGCGAGCCCGTCCCTCGACGGTCCCGGCGGAAACGGGTAGGCCGGTCAGCGCGCCGGCCGGGACATCGGCGCGTCGGTACGTCCCGGCGACCACCTCGCCATCCGAGGTGAGCACCCGGGGCGGCGTGAGCGCTTGATACGACCGATGAGCGTCCTTGCGCTGGCGGATGAGCTGGCCATCCACTTGGTTCGTGCGCACGACGTCGTGGAGCTCGGCGAACGCGAGGTAGAAGATGTCTTCCCTCTTGCGGAGCACGTGGGCCCGCACGAGGCGCTCGGCCTCTTCCAGCAGGGCCTGCTTGTAGACGAAGTAGCGGCTGACCATGCCGTACTTCGGATACTCCCGGTACCCGATGAAGGTCCGGACCCGGTCGATCATCCGCTTGGCCTCTTCGGCCTTCCGCTCCCCGTCCGGCAGAGCCTGCAGTTGCTCCAGCACTTCCTGTTCCTTCGTCCACGCCTCCAGCCGTCCTTGCTCGAAGCGCCGCTCGCCGGCGCCCGGCTCGAAGTTCTGGATGTTGCCGAGGAGCATGGGCACGAGCGTGGTGGGGCGTTCGCTCCAACGTGGCCTCGTGATGTCGATCTCGCCGACGCAGCGCATGCCGTACTTGTCGAGGTAGGCCTGGATGGCGTCTCGGGCTTCGCGCCCGCCTTCGAGTGTGGGCAGCTCGTCCAGGAAGTTCTCGTCCTCGACGTGCTGCAAGAATGCCACCACGTCCGGATACGGGCGGATCACGTCCGCGACGTCCAGGAGCGCCAGCCCCATTTCCGACGTGACGTTGTGCGGGACGGACTGCGTGAGCGTGTCGGCCGCGTTCTTCTCGCCCAACCACGCCTGCAGCTGCTCGTTGAGCCACCAGGTGGCCTGCATCGCCGCCATGATCACCTGGAGGCTTTGCGGATCGAACAGGATCCGCTTCAGCTCCTGGACGTCCGCAAGGATGAAGTCGAGCAGCGCCGGCCCGGACTTCGTCCGGATGTCGCGCTTCAACGTGGCGATGGAGGCCTGGCTGCGCTCGACCAGCCCGGCAACAATGGCCGGATCGGTCTCGATCGGGGCGGGCGCGCCGTCAGCCGGCGTCCCGCCCAGGCCCTCGTCCGGGAGGGTCGGGATGAAGTCGCCGCGTTCGAGGATGGTCTGCAGCGCGTCTCCGATCAGCGGATCGGATCTCCCCAGGGCCTTCAGGAGGCCTGCGCGACTCGTTGGCGAACCCAGCGCCGGGGTGACGTCGACGAACAGTCTCCCGCCGACCTCGGACATGGGCCGCGGGGTCGTCAGCTGCCACAGGGAGAGCCCCAGGGGCTTCATGGGGTCGGTCATCATCTGCTGATGACCGACGGAGACGTAGACGTGGTTCCCTTGATCGCTGGTCGCGGGGATGGGGAACAGCGTGGTGATCGGTCGGCTCTGGACAATCTGGAACCCATCGTCGACCAGGCACCATTCGATGTCCTGGGGGTGGCCGAAGTGCGCCTCGATCCGCCGGCCCAGCTGAGCGAGCCGGACAATCTGCGCATCGGTCAGTGCTGGCTGCTCCTGATTCTCTGGCTCGATCGCCAGTTCCTGCGTTCCGCCTCCCGGCCGGGCGTGGATGGCGAGCCGCTTGATGCCGACTGCCTTGGCGACGACTTCACCGTCCCGCACCTTGTAGACGTCCGCGTTCACCAGGCCGGAGACCAGGGCCTCGCCGAGGCCGAAGCTGGCGTCGATGGAGACGACCTTCCGGTTGGAGGTGACGGGGTCGGCCGTGAAGAGGATGCCGGCCGCCTGCGGGAAGAGCATCAGCTGCACGACCACGGCCATGTGGACCTCCCGGCGGTCGAAGCCGTTCCGCAGGCGGTAGGTCACGGCCCGCTCGGTGAACAGGGAGGCCCAGCATCGGCTGACGTGCTGGAGGATCGCAGCCAACCCCACGACGTTCAGGTACGTCTCCTGCTGGCCCGCGAAAGAGGCCGTCGGCAAGTCCTCCGCCGTCGCGCTGGACCGGACGGCGTAGGCAGCTTGCCCGCCAAGCCGGGTGACCGAGCGGGTGATCGCCTCCGCCAGATCGTCAGGGATGGCGATCCCCTCAAGGGCCCGGCGGATCTCCGCACTGAGCGTGCGGATCGCCTGCCGGTCGCCGGGGTCCAGGCGCGATAGCCGATCGAGCTGATCGTCGATCCAGGGCACCGTTGTCATGATCCGCCGGAAGGCGTCCGTCGTCACGCAAAAGCCAGCCGGCACACGAATGCCTTCAATCCGCGAAAGCTCCCCCAGGTGCGCGCCCTTGCCGCCAGCGAGCGCGACCTGCGTCTTGTCGATCTCTTCGAGACCCAGCACGTAGCGCTCGATCATCGCGATACCTCCAGGGTGGCCGTGCAGCGGCGATCAGCCCCACTGTCCACTGTCTACGCTGCCGATGCGGGCTTAGGCTCTTGCGGGGAGAGTTCAGGTCTGCTGCTTGGATGTTCTGAGCCGGGCCTGGCTGGAACAACATGTCAGAGTATGTCCTTGATCATCATTACGAAGGCGAGCGGGCGCGGCTGGCCCTGATGTCGCGGCTGCTCGATCCGATGCACCGCCGGCACATTGAGCGGCTCGGCGTCGGGCCGGGTGCGCGGACCCTCGAGGTTGGCAGCGGTAACGGCTCCATGTCAGGCTGGCTCGCCGGGCGGGTGGCGCCTGGTGGCCGGGCGGTGGCGGTGGACCTCGACCTTTCCCTGGTCGACGCGGACGTGCCCGGGCTCGAGCTGCGCCAGGCCGACATCTGCGCGGGGCCCGTGCAGCCGGGAAATTTTGACCTGGTGACCGCCCGCGCCGTGCTGCACCACGTCGCCGACCCGGCGGCGGCGGTGGCGAACCTGGTGGCCAGCGCGCGGCCGGGCGGGGCGGTGCTGCTGATCGAGCCGGATTTCCTGCCGGTCAGTGTCGCCGAGCCGGCTGAGATCCGGGCGTTCTGGGACGGCTGGCTGACCTGGTCACGCGAGCAGGGCATCGACTACTTCATCGGCCGCCGGCTGCCGGCCATGCTGTCCGGACTGCGGCTGGAGGACGTCGAAGCCACGGCCGAGACGGCCCTGTACAACGGCGGCTCGTTGTGGGCTGAGTACTGGCGGGAGACCATCATCGAGTTGCGTCCCCGCCTGCTGGCTTCCGGGAAGCTGGACGGCCGGGTCATCGACGCGTTCCTCGCCCACTGCGCCGATCCGGGCTGGTGGACGCAGACTATTGCCTTCACCGCGGTTGACGGGCGCAGGCCGGCGACTGAGTGAGGTGGGACGGGACTGTCACTGCCAGCGCGAGACGGCCCAGTGGTCCGCCAGTTCCGCCACCCAGGCGCCGGCTGCGGCCGGGTCGCTGGGCGGCGCTTCCACCACGACGAATTCGGTCACGCCGGCGGCAGCCAGTTCGGGCAGGACGCCAGGATGTGGGTTGCTGAGCGCTACGGACAGGGTCAGCTTGCTCAGATCACGGCCGTGCTCCCGGCAGTATCCGGCCAGTGTTCCCATTCGTTCGGCGACCTCATCGGTCCGGAGATAGAAGGCGTACCAGCCGTCACCGAACGCCGCGACGCGCTGCAGCGCCGGGTCGCTGTTACCGCCGAGGACGATGGGGATGCGCCGCGCGCGCACCGGCTTGGGATAGACGCGGACCGCCTCGAACCGGGTGAACTCGCCGTCGAAGGAGGCGGCGTCTTCGGCCCACAATGTCCGCATCGCCGCCGCATATTCGGCCGTGCGCTGGGCCCGGCGGGCGAACGGGACGCCGAGCGCGGCGAATTCTTCGGCCGACCAGCCGATGCCAATCCCGAGCGTGAACCGTCCCGCGGACAGCACGTCCAGCGTTGCCGCCTGTTTGGCCGCCAGCACCGGGTTGTGCTCCGGCAGCAGCAAGACCCCGGTCGCCAGCCCGATCCGGCTGGTCACGGCGGCGGCGAAGGTCAGGCCCAGCAGCGGATCGAGCCAGTCCGCGTCCGGCGGGACGGCGATCGTGCCGTCGGCCGAATACGGGTAACGGGACGCCGGCTCGTCCACCATCACGACGTGCTCCCCCGCCCACAACGTGGCGAACCCGGCTTCCTCGGCCGCCACCGCCACGGCCCGAATGATGTCCGGGCGGGCGCCCGCCCCTATGCCCAGTGCGTGCAGCCCAATCCGCATATGCCGCTTCTCCCCCGTGCGTTCAGGCCGCGAGCGCCTGCTCGACCCAGGACCGCAGCGCCGCGGCCGGTGCGGCCCCGACCTGGCGCGAAGTCACTTTTCCCGCGCGCATCACCAGCAGCGTCGGGATGGACTGCACGCCGAAGCGCTGCTGCAGCCCGGGTGAGGCGTCCACGTTGACCTTCACCAGCTTCAGGCGGCCGGCCATGTCCATGGCCACCTGCGCCAGCGCCGGGCTCACCATCCGGCACGGGCCGCACCAGGGCGCCCACAGGTCGACCACGACGGGAACGGGCGCGCGCTCGGCCACCTCGGCGAAGGTATCGTCGCCCGCGTCGACGATCCAGGGCAGTGGCTTGTGGCAGTTGCCGCAGCGCGGGACCCCGGAGGCAGCGGCGGGCACCCGGTTCCTGCGCCCGCAGTTCGGGCACCGGACTATCTCATCTGACATGCGCAGGCCCGCCTGAACTCACGCCGGATTCTCATACGTCACGGCGAGCTCGCCGTCCGCCAGGCCGACGCGGATGACGGCGCCGTCGCGGACATCGCCGGCCACCAGGGCACGTCCGATCCGGGTCTCGACCTCGCGGCTGATGAAGCGGCGCAGCGGGCGGGCGCCGTAGACCGGGTCGAAGCCCTGCTGCGCGATGTACCTGCGGGCCTCCTGGCTGATCTCGAGGGTCATCTGCCGGTCGGCGAGCCTGGCCCGCAGATCGTTGAACATCAGGTCGACGATGCGCTCGATCTCCGGCAGGGTCAGCGGCTTGAACAGCACGATCTCATCCAGGCGGTTCAAGAACTCGGGCCGGAATGCGGTGCGCAGCGAGGCCATGACGCGGTCGCGCGCGTCGGGCTCGATCTCCCCGCCCGAGGTCACCCCGTCCAGCAGGTACTCCGACCCGATGTTCGAGGTCATGATGATCACCGTATTGCGGAAGTCTACGGTGCGGCCCTGCGCGTCGGTGAGCCTGCCGTCGTCCAGGACCTGCAGCAGCGTGTTGAACACATCCGGGTGCGCCTTCTCGATCTCGTCGAACAGCACCACCGAGTAGGGCTTGCGCCGGACCGCCTCGGTCAGCTGCCCGCCCTCCTCATAGCCGACGTACCCGGGCGGCGCGCCGAGCAGCCGGCTGACCGTGTGCCGTTCCTGGTACTCGCTCATGTCGATCCGGACCATGTTGTCCTCGGTGTCGAATAGCGCCGCCGCCAGGGACTTGGCCAGCTCGGTCTTGCCGACCCCGGTGGGGCCGAGGAAGATGAACGACCCGATCGGCCGGCGCGGATCCTTGATGCCCGACCGGGCCCGGATGATCGCGTCGGCGACCAGCTGCACGGCCTCGTCCTGGCCGATCACCCGTTCGTGCAGGATCTTGTCCAGCTGCAGCAGCTTGTCCCGCTCGCCTTCTTGCAGCCGGGCCACCGGGATGCCGGTCCAGCGCGCGACGATCCCGGCGATCTCGTCGTCGGTGACGACCTCCCGCAGCAGCCGCCGGCCGCCCTGCCGGACGGCGAGCTGCTCCTCTTCGGCCTCTAGCCGCCGCTCGAGGTCCGGGATCCGGCCTAGCCGCAGCTCCGCGGCCCGGTTGAGGTCGTAGTCACGTTCGGCCTGTTCGGCTTCCTGGCGCAGCCGTTCCAGCTCCTCACGCTGCTCCTGGACCTTGCGCAGCGCCCGCCGCTCGGCCTCCCACTGGGCCCGCAGCGCGTCTGTTTCAGCCCGCAGGTCGGCCAGTTCCTTGCCGAGGTCCTCCAGCCGCGCCTTGCTCGCCGGGTCGGTCTCCTTGGCCAGGGCGGCTTCCTCGATCTCCAGCCGCATCACCCGCCGGGTGAGCTCGTCCAGCTCGGCCGGCATCGAGTCGATCTCGGTGCGGAGCATCGCGCAGGCCTCGTCGACCAGGTCGATCGCCTTGTCCGGCAGGAACCGGTCGGAGATATACCGGTGGCTCAGCGTGACCGCGGCGACCAGCGCGCTGTCGGCGATCTTCACGCCGTGGAACACCTCCAGCCGCTCCCGCAGGCCACGCAGGATCGAGATCGCGTCCTCCACCGACGGTTCGCCCACCAGCACCGGCTGGAACCGGCGCTCCAGCGCCGCGTCCTTCTCGATCCGCTGCCGGTACTCATCCAGCGTCGTCGCGCCGATCAGGTGCAGCTCGCCGCGGGCCAGCATCGGCTTGAGCATGTTGCCCGCGTCCATCGCGCCTTCGGCCGCCCCGGCCCCGACCACGGTGTGCAGCTCGTCCACGAACAGCAAGATGCGTCCCTGCGCCGCCTTGACCTCGGCCAGGACCGCCTTGAGCCGTTCCTCGAACTCGCCGCGGTACTTGGCCCCCGCGACCAGCGCGGCCAGGTCGAGGCTGAAGATGGTCCTGTCCCGCAGCCCCTCGGGCACGTCGCCGCGGTCGATCCGCTGGGCCAGGCCTTCCACGATCGCGGTCTTGCCCACCCCCGGATCGCCGACCAGCACCGGGTTGTTCTTGGTCTTGCGGGATAGGATCTGGATCACCCGCCGGATCTCCGCGTCACGCCCGATGACCGGGTCGAGCCGGCCCGCCGCGGCGTCGGCCACCAGGTCAGTGCCGTACTTGTCCAGTGCCTCGTAGGCGGTCTCGGGCATCGCGGACCTCACCCGCTGGTTTCCCCGGATCTTGGTCAGCGCCTGCAGGAAGCCGTCCCTGGTCAGCCCGTCGGCCTGCAGCAGCCGTCCCGCAGCAGTCGCCGAGCCCTCGTCGAGCAGCGCCATGACCAGGTGCTCCACGGAGACGTACTCGTCCTTGAGCCTGTCCGCCTCTTGGTTGGCCGCATCGAGCAGGCGGGCCAGCCGCTGCGTGACGTGGATCTGCCCGGGGGCGACGCCCGGGCCGGTGACCTTGGGGCGCCTGGCGAGCTCGGCCTCGAGCGCCGTCCGCAACTGGTCCGGATCGGCGCCGGCCTGGGCCAGCAGGCGGGGGACGATGCCGTCCTGCTGGTCGAGCAGGGCCAGCAGCAGGTGCTCGCCGTCCACTTCGCTGTGGCCGAAGCGGAGCGCCCTGGTCTGCGCGTCGTGCAGTGCTTGCTGCGACTTTTGCGTCAGGTGGCTGGGGTCCATGTTCACCTTCCCGGCGGTCGGGCCTCCCGCAGCGCCGCTTCGAGTACCGCGATCCGGTCCAGCAGGTCGGTGACCAGCCCGACGGCCGCGTAGTTGAGCCCGAATCCTGCGCGGAGCCGCTGGACCCGACCCATGACCGCCACCTGGCTGGGGGCGAACCACAGCTCGCCGGCGGCGTCGCGGCCGGCGTCGAGGATGCCCAGAGCGGCGAGCCTGCGGACCAGGTCCGGGTGCGTGCCCGTCGCCCGCGCGAACGCCCCCAGGTTGAGGCTTGCCGACCGGACCAGGACCAGCGCGTAGCCCACTACCGCCTCCTCGGGTCGAAGGTGGAGACCGCGGCCAGCTGCTCGAAGAGCCGACGCTCCTCATCGGTGAGCTTGGCCGGCACCACGATCCTGACCTCGGCGTACAGGTGCCCGGCGCTGCCCCGCGGGTGAGGCAGGCCGTGGTGCCGGAGCCGGAGCCGCTTGCCGGTCGAGGTACCCGGCGGCACCTTGACCTTCATCTCACCGCGCGGGGTCTCCACGGCCACCGACGTGCCCAGCGCGGCTTCCCACGGCGCCAGCGGGAGATCGACGTACAGATCGCGTCCGTCGACGCGGTATCGGGGGTGCGGGGCGATCCGCACCGCGAAATACAGATCACCGTTGGGGGCGTCCTCGCTGCCGCGGCCGCCCTGGCCAGCCAGGCGGATGCGCTGCCCATTGGTCACGCCGGCCGGGATCCTGACCTCAAGTGTGCGCCGGCCGTCGGGACCTTCCAGGGTGACCGACCGGCGGCCGCCCTGGAAGGCCTCCTCCACGGTCAGCTCGAGTCCGGCTTCCTGGTCGGCGCCCGGGATCGGGCCCCAGCCCCGGCCGGCCCGGCCTCCGAAGATCCCGCCGAGGAGGTCCTCCATATCGATGCCGCCCGGGCCTGTGCCGAACCCGCCGGCACCATCGCCCCCCGCGCCTCGGGCCTGGCCGGCCCCCGCGGTTCCGGCGCCGGCCCGGCTGCGCTGGAACGCCTCGGGATCCACGTCCTCGGGCACCTGCCGGAAGTCCGGGCCGAAGGCGTCGTAACGGCGCCGGGTCTGCGGATCGGACAGCACGTCGTACGCCCCGGAGACTTCCTTGAACCGGTCCTCGGCTCCGGGATCTTTGTTGACGTCGGGATGGTGCTGGCGGGCCAGCTTGCGGTAGGCCCGCTGGATCTCGTCCTGGGTCGCGGTTCTCGGCACGCCCAGAATCTCGTAGAAGTCACGGCGATCAGCCCTCGGTCCGCCCGGCATCAGTCCGCCTTGGCCACTACGACCTGCGCGGGCCGCAGCTGGCGGTCTGGTTCGCCGTAGCCAGGCCGGACGACCTGCACGACGGTGCCGGGAGGCACGCGGGGATCGTACGTGGCCGCGACCGCCTCATGCCGGGCCGGATCGAACGCCGCGCCGGTGTCGTCCCGGCGCGGGAAGCCGAGGCCGACCAGCACGCCCAGGGCCTGCTGCCGCACGGCCTGGATTCCCTCGACGATCGTGCGCGGATCGGCCGCGGCGTGCTCGAGCGCGCGCTCGAGGTTGTCGACGACCGGCAGCCACTGCCTGGCGACCTGGGCGCGGGCGTCAGCCTCGGCGCGCTCCACCTGGGCGGCACCCCGCTTGCGCAGATTGTCCAGGTCAGCCAGGGCGCGCAGCTTCTGGTCCTCGGCTTCGGCGAGCCGAGCCTGCAGACCCGCAAGCCGGGCGTCCAGATCGGCGAGCCGGGCCTCCAGGTCGGCCACGGTGGCGACACCGCCTGCGCTGCCTCCACCGTCGGTCCGGCCTCCACCGTCGGTCCGGCCTCCACCGTCGGTCCGGCCTCCACCGTCGGTCCGGCCGCCACCGTGCGGGGCAGTATCGGGCGGGCCGGCCCCGGGCGGGCCGGTCTCGGCACCGAAGTCATGCTGGACCTGCGGCGGCTCGCCGTCGCCTCGCCCGGGCTGCCACCCGCTGGTCATGTTACTCATTAGGGGTGAACTCGGCGTCGATCACGTCATCGTCATCACCGCGCGGGGCGCCGGGCTGGTCCTGTGGGGCGGAGGCGGTGGCGCCGAGGCCGTGGTAGACCTGCTGGAGCTCGGTGGCGAGGTCGCGCAGCCGGTCCAGCGGCACATTGTCCTTGAGGGCCTGCCGCGCGTCAGCCACCAGCGTGTCCGCCCGTGCCTTCTCGTGCACGGGCACCGAATCGCCGAGGTCCGCGAGCAGCCGCTCCACCTGGTACGCGGCGGCATCCAGGGCGTTGCGCGCATCGGTCAGCTCGCGCAGCCGCCGGTCCTCCTCGCGGTGCCGCTCGGAATCTGCGATCATCCGGTCGACTTCGGCCTTGTCCAGGTTGGAGCTCTCGCTGATCGTGATCCGCTGCTCGGCGCCGGTGTCCTTATCCTTCGCCGAGACGTTCAGGATCCCGTTCGCGTCGATGTCGAAGGTGACGTCGATCTGCGGGACCTGCCGGGAGGCGGGCCGGATGTTCTCGAGCCGGAACCGGCCCAGGACCCGGTTGTCGGCGGCGCGTTCCCGCTCGCCCTGCAGCACCACCACGTCGACCGCGGACTGGTTGTCCTCGGCGGTGCTGAACGTTTCGGTGCGCCGGGCGGGAATCGTCGTGTTGCGGTCGATGACCTTGGTCATGACCCCGCCGAGCGTCTCGACGCCGAGCGACAGCGGAGTCACGTCCAGCAGCAGGACGTCCTTGACTTCGCCCTTCATCACGGCGGCCTGAACCGCGGCACCCAGGGCGACAACCTCGTCCGGGTTGACCGTCATGTTGGGGTCCTTGCCGCCGGTCAGCCGGCGGACCATAGTCTGCACCGACGGCATCCGGGTGCCCCCGCCGACCAGGATTACCTCGTCGATGTCGTTGGCGGTCAGCTTCGCGTCCGCCAGCGCCTGCTGGACCGGCTCCCTGGTGCGCTCGACCAGGTCGGCGGTGATCTGGTCGAACGTCGAGCGCATCAGCGTAGTGTTCAGGTGCTTGGGCCCGGAGGCGTCCGCGGTGATGAACGGCAGACTGATGGTGGTCTGCGTCACCGACGACAGCTCGACCTTGGCCTTCTCTGCCGCCTCGAACAGCCGCTGCAGGGCCTGCGGGTCCTTGCGCAGGTCGATCCCGTTTTCCCGCTGGAAGTCATCGGCCAGGTAGTCGACGATGCGGCGGTCAAAGTCATCCCCGCCCAGGTGGGTGTCACCAGCGGTGGCCCGCACCTCGACCACGCCCTCGCCGATGTCGAGGATGCTGACGTCGAAGGTCCCGCCGCCCAGGTCGAAGACCAGCACCGTCTCGTTGCGCTTCTTGTCAAGGCCGTAGGCCAGCGCGGCCGCGGTCGGCTCGTTGATGATGCGCAGCACCTCGAGCCCGGCGATGCGGCCCGCGTCCCTGGTCGCCTGCCGCTGTGCGTCATTGAAGTACGCGGGGACGGTGATGACGGCTTCGGTGACCTTCTCGCCAAGGAACTTCGACGCGTCCTCGGCGAGCTTGCGCAACACGAGGGCCGAGATCTCCTCCGGCGCATACTGCTTGCCGCGGATCTCGAATCGGGCCTCGCCGTTCGGCCCGGGCACCACGTCGAACGATACGGCGTTCAGCTCGCTCTTGACCTCATCGAAATGCCGGCCGATGAAGCGCTTGGCCGAGTAGATGGTGCCCTTCGGGTTCAGGATCGCCTGACGGCGGGCCAGCTGGCCGACCAGGCGCTCCCCTTGGGGGGTAAAGGCCACCACCGACGGGGTCGTCCGCGCCCCCTCCGCATTCGGAATCACCGTCGGCTTGCCCCCCTCGCTCACCGCGATCACCGAATTGGTGGTACCCAGGTCGATTCCGACTGCTTTAGCCATCGTCGCCTCATCTCCGGTTACGGCACCGCACCGGCGCGCAGTGCCGCCATCAATGAGCAACAGTCTGCCTGCACTGCCCGTCATGCGGAACGTCTGGCACGGGGACATGCCCAAGCGGCATCATACGTCGGTCATCACAGGCCGATCATTCCCGCCCGGCGTCAGGCATCCGCGAAGGTCAGGACGGCCTTGATGTCGTCAGGCCCACGGGCGTACCCGTCCTCCCACTGGCCCAGCGGCAGCTGGCGGGTGATGAGATCGGCCAGACAGCCGGGATCGGCTTGGGCGAGAGCCTAGGCGACCGTCACCGGGAGCGTGTCGAAGCCGCGCAGCAGAAGCCTGTCCCGGCGGGCCGGTTCGCCCGCGGCGGCGATCTTCGGGAACCGGTTGAGCAGCCGGGGGAAAGCGACTGCGCCCTCGAGCCTGGCCAGCGCGGCGCCGATGCAGAAGTGCGCGCCGCCGCCGAAGCTGAGCGGCCCGCCGTCGGTACGCATGGGATCGAACCTGGCTGGTTCGGTGAATCGGCGCGGATCCCTGTTCCCCGCCCCGAGCAGCGTGACCACCCCGGTTCCCGGGGATATCGGCACGCCGCCCACCTTCGTGTCGTACCCGAGGCGGCTGGTGAGCTGGACGGGCGAATCGAAGCGCAGGACCTCCTCGACAAATGCCGGTGGCGGTATTGAGCCGTCCCGGACGCCTTCGCCGGCCGACGGGTGCTGCAGGATGATCTGCAGGCCGTTGCCCAGCAGGTTGGTCGTTGTCTCGAAGCCGGCGACGAGCAGCAGGGTCAGGTTGTGCAGCAGCTCGGCATCGGTCAGCCTGCCATCGTCGGCGTCGCTCACCGCGAGCAGGTCGCTGAGCAGGTCGTCGCGGGGAACGGCGCGCCGCTCGGCCGCCAGCTCGGTGAAGTACGCGAGCAACTGGACCGCTGCGGCGTTGATCGCCGGCAGAGTCCCAATGTCGGTAAGTTCAAAGACGCCGGTCAGATCCCTCGCCAAGGGCCGGAACCCTTCCCGGTCCGCCTCCGGGATCCCGATCAGCTCGCAGATCACGGTGACCGGCAGCAGGTAGGCAAAGTCGTGCATGAACTCGATGGCCGAACCATCCGCGCCGCGATCAGCCATGGCGTCGAGCAGCCGATCGGCCATCGCGGCGATCGCAGGCTCGAGGCCGGCGATGCGCCGCGCCGTGAACGTGCGAGCCATCAGGCTCCTGATCCGCGAATGCCGCGGTGCGTTCAGGTTCAGGATCCAGTCCACCACCTGGACAAACACCGGATTCGCCCGCCATCCGGGGAAGTCCTTGTCGAAACTGGATTCGTCCGAGACGCGGAAGCCTGGATCGCGCAGGACGGAGTTAATGGCGTCGTAACCGACCACCAGAACGTCGCGCGGGCCGAGCTCGATCACCTCGCCGACGTCGTGCAACGCGGCGTACAGCGGATACGGATCTGCCCGCCCCGCTGGCGTGCCGAGCGCGGTGAGAATCTCCATTGTGTCCATGGTGCGGCTCCGTCCCTCGTCGGAGGCTGGTGACCCGCTGCCGTGCGGCCGGGCGTAACCGTGGCCGGTGCCGGCACCGCGCGGCAATACTCATGCCACGGTAGCTGAGACGATAAGTACTATCGCGTTTTATGTCAAGCTATATCGCGTTGCCCCCGCTGTGTTCGGTACAGTACGCGGGCCGCGATCACGGGGCCGAAGGTAAGCACTGAACGGGCCGGACGAGCGGCACGCAACCGGATCGGCGCCCCCGGGGATCAGGCACGGATCAGGCCCCGGGGGACGCTTCCGCGTTCCGGCCCGGACGGCGGGCAACAGACGAACCTACGATCGAATAGGGCCCGACCGGGAATTGCCGGCGGTGGTCGCGGACACCTTCCCCGCCGTCCATGCTCCCGTTTACACCGCGCGGTTCAGCCCGCACGGCCGAGCCCGAAGCCCCAGTTCAGCATGCGCGAGGCGTCCTGTGAGCCGGCGGCCGTGCCGGTGGCGGGGCTGTCCAGCACGGCCCCGATCAGGGTCCGGCCGTTCCTGGTCGCCTCGAACAGCAGGCAGTGCCCGGCGTCCTCGGTGTACCCGGTCTTGATCCCGACGGCGCCCTGGTACGAGGCGATCAGATCGTTCGTGTTGTTCCACCAGTACGCGTGATGTCCTGGCCCTTTCCGCAGCTGGTAGAACCGCTGGCCGACGATCGAGCGGAGAACCGGGTACCGCATGGCGGCGAGGCCGAGCGTGAGCAGATCGGACGGGGTGGAGTAGGTCGAGGTCTCGGTGGGATAGGGCAGCCCGTCTGGCGAGGTGAAATGGGTCTGCGTCATGCCCATCCGGGCCGCGGTCGCGTTCATCCGCGCGACGAAGGAACTCAGTCCGGGGCCGTAGGCGTTCGCGAGGGTATATGCCGCATCCGCCCCCGAAGGCAGCAGCAGCGCCTCCAGCAGCTCACCTACCGTGAGCATGTCCCCTGGGTGCAGCCCCGCGCTTTCGCCCCCGTTCTTCCAGGCGTAGCTCAACGCGGCCTCCGGCACCGGGACCTCCTGGCCGAACTGGCCGCTTTCCAGCACCAGCAGCGCGGTCATCACCTTGGTGACGCTCGCCATCGGCCGTTCGGTGCCCGCCGCGCGGGCCCACAGCACCTGACCGGTGACCGCGTCGGCCAGCGCCGCGCCCTTGGCCTTCACCCCGCGAGGCGCACTGGTCACCTCGATCGCCGGGCTGGCGGACGAGCGAAGCGGGGCCTGGGCGGGCGTCCGGGCAGCAGGTGTCGCGGTCCGGGTGAGCGCGGGCCGCGGACTTTGGGCCGCGGCCGTGGGCCCGCACGCCGCGACAGCGCCGATACCGACGGCAACCACGGTCAGCGAAGCGATCCGCGCCCTCAGTCGCATAGAGCCTGTCTTCTTCCGCTCGGGCGAAATGCCGCCGGCCGGTGAGGTCCACCATCAGTGACGCCCGCCAAGCGCCGCTGGTGCCGCCCGGCGCTACCGAACGTGCGCCGAGCCTGACCTATGTGGAAGTCGGGGAATGTGGCCTTAGCTGAGCATCTCCCTGGCGATGACGAGTTGCTGGATCTGGCTGGTGCCTTCGTAGATCCGGAACAGCCGTACGTCGCGGTACAGCCGTTCGACCGGCACGCCGCGGATATACCCGGAGCCGCCGTGGATCTGCACCGCGCGGTCAGCGATCCGGCCGACCGCCTCGCTGGCGAAATACTTCGCCGCCGACGGTGCGAGCCGCCGGTCGGTGCCCGCGTCGTACTGGAGCGCGGCGTCTAGCACCAGGGCACGGGCCGCGAGGTACTCGGTCTGCGAGTCGGCGAGCATGGCCTGGACGAGCTGGTATTCGCCGATCACGTGGCCGCCCTGCGAGCGTTCCCTGGCGTAGCAGACGCTTTCGTCGATCAGCCTGGCCGCGACCCCCACGCAGATGGCCGCGATGATCAGCCGCCCGTGCGCCAGGGTCCGCATGGCCGTG
>Ga0181530_10004465_pt1 | contig 14823 bp, 9 predicted proteins | sample PEATcosm2014_Bin_42_FD_119769 | JGI IMG/M metagenome (GOLD analysis project Ga0181530, IMG submission 119769) | Peatland microbial communities from MTU Mesocosm Facility, Houghton, MI, USA - PEATcosm2014_Bin10_60_metaG | ecosystem: Environmental > Terrestrial > Soil > Wetlands > Peat | place... | reverse complement strand
GCTCAGTGATAGGGATTATCTTCGCCATGGGGTGTAGGTCTCCTTTTCGGAATGGCTTTAGCTTGTGAGGCCAAAGCCAACTTACACCCTCCCGCCTTTTACACAATCAACGTTACGTCACCTAACTCTGGCGGGTGCAGCGTCCAAGCTCCGCTTGGGCGGGCCCATTGTTCTAATACATCCTCGACCATCTATGATCGAATTCCTTTGACATAAGACCAACCGTACGCAACCATAATTATTAGAGATCTGTTTGGGGTAGTTTCGAGCGGCGTCCATCAAAAAGACACCCCTCGAATCTGCCCCACACCCGTTTTCGGTGCTCTTTGACAGCTAAGTCCTTATTCCGGAATACTTTGATATAAGTCCTTTAGAATCAAAGACTGGGTTGGACTTTTCCCTCTAACCCTATGATTCCAGAAGACCGGGGGGAGGGGGGGGTGGTAGTAAACACGGGTTAATACCTTCGGAGTTAATAGAGGGGGCCGACGAGATAGCCGTGCCCAGTTCTCGAAGCTTGCGAGCCCCGCGCCAACCACGCAGTCGCGCTCCGCTTCGGAGATAATAGAAAGTTGCCGAAACAAAGGCTTGTCGCAGGCCAGGTTTGAAGATGGCTGCGGCCAAGCCTGAGCCGGAAGAAATAATCAGCAGCACGCGAGAGGGCGCAAGAGGGCAAAAGAAAGAATGACAGGTCCTTCGAAACTGGATTCAACTGTTGCCGGCACGCACGCCGGCGAAAAAAAAGTCAGCGCTCAAAATTTTGCCGCAAAAAATGCTGGCGCGCAAAACTGCAACGTGGCTCTGCTCGGCTTCGGGACGGTCGGGAGTTCGGTGGCGAAAATTATTTGCGAGCGCTCGAACACCCATTTGCGCCTGACCCACATCCTCAATCGCAACGTGGCACGAAAAAAAGTGGACTGGCTTCCGTCCTCTGTGCAGTGGACGGAAAACATCGACGATGTTCTATCTTCCACAGTGGACATCGTGGTCGAGGTGATGGGCGGCCTTCAGCCCAGCGAAGACTGGATCCGGCGCGCGCTCGCGGCGGGCAAATCCGTCGTTACCGCGAACAAGCAGTTGATCGCGCACTGCGGCCCCGAATTGATCTCGCTGGCCCGGCGCAACCAACAGCACATCCAGTTTGGCGCGTCGGTGGCCGGTGGCGTGCCGGTGATTTCCGGATTGCACGAGGGATTGGCTGGCGACGAATTGTTCAAGATTCGCGGCATTCTCAACGGCACCTGCAATTACATCCTCACCCAGATCGAGACCAACGGAATTCCCTTCGCCACCGCGCTGCGCGAGGCGCAGAAGCTGGGCTTTGCCGAAGCCGATCCCACCGAAGACATCGACGGATTGGACGCGCGCGCCAAGCTCGCTATCCTGGCGCGCGTCGGACTCCGCTGCAACGTCCAGGCAAACAGCATCGTGGCCCGCACGATAGCGGCCATCGACACGATCGACTTTGAATATGCCAACCAGCTGGGCTGCACGATTCGCCAGATTTCATGGGCCGAATTAAAAAGTAACGAGTTGTTTGCCGCCGTGCAACCGGCGCTGGTCGAACTTTCGTCGCCGCTGGCGCGCGTCGAAGGCAGTCAGAACCTGGTAGTTGCGACCGGAACTTACGGCGGCGAGACTGTTTTCGGAGGCCACGGCGCTGGAGGACATCCAACCGCGGTCGCGGTCGTCTCCGATATTCTGGCCATCGCTCGCGCCAAGCAAGCAGGAACGGGTTCCAGCGGACAGCCCATCGAGATAACGCCCACCGTCACTGCTGATTTCACCACCAAACACTATTTGCGCTTCATGGTGAGAGACAGGCCCGGAATCATCGCCAGCCTCGCCACAATTCTTTCCCAGTGCGGCATCAACATCGACTCGGTGCTGCAGAAACCGGGCTGCCCGAAATCGCACCTGCCCTTCCTGATTACTCTGGAGGAATGCAAGGCAGCGCCGGTGCAAAAGGCATTAGAGCGGATCAACGCGCTGGATTTCATGGTACAGCCGTGCTTACATCTGCCCATTCTTTAGGAGGGACGTTGACAAACTCGAATGCACCTCATCGACAGCCAGACAATTCAGTTCGCCTAATTCTAGATCGTATCCACTTGCTTCTATGGCGACCACCCAATCACCAATTGTTTCAGAGACGCGTGATGCGGATTGTCAATCCTGTTCTATGCTTGCTTGCCATTCTTCTCTTTTCCTTCGGTGCCGTCGCATCCGCGAGCGCATCCGAAAAACATCCCAACCCGCAGAAACGCGTTTACGCGCCTTATCTTTTCATCCTCGCGCCTGACAAAAACGCGCCAGCCAAAGTCTCGTCAGACCAGAGTTTGCCAAGCCCGATTTCGCCGAGCGACATGTCGGCGAACAATGACATGGTAAAGATTTCCCGGGAATCGGGAATCAAGCGCTTCACGCTGGCGTTTCTTGTCGCTTCGGGGTCCGACTGTCAAGCAGCGTGGTTCCCCAGCCTGCCGCTGGCGCAGGAGAACACCATCGCCGGACAGATCGCCCAACTGCGAAAGTCGGGAGGCGATGTCATCCTCTCGTTTGGCGGTGAAGGCGGACTCGAACTCGCCCAGGTGTGCAAAGACGTACCCAGCCTTCAGGCCCAATACCAGGCGGTAATCGACAAGTACCAGGTCCGCATGCTGGATTTCGACATTGAATCCTCCGCCATCAAAGACCCCGTCTCAATCGACCGTCGCAACCAGGTATTGGCCAACTTGCAGGCGGCAAATCCCGGCCTTCTCATTTCTTACACTCTTGGCGTGCTTCCCACCGGATTGGTGCCGGAGGGTATCGCCTTACTGAAGAATTCCGTCTCCCACGGAGTGAAAATAGGCAACGTCAACATTATGACGATGGATTACGACCCCAATTTCGACCCGAAGGTCATGGGGCAACACGCCATCAACGCCGCCAACGCCACCATCCAGCAACTGCAATCGCTAGGCATTGACGCTCCACTTGGCCTTACGCCCATGATCGGGATCAACGATGTTTCGCCGCAGGTGTTCACGCTGGAGGATGCGCGGAAGATGATGCGCTATGCGAAATCGAATGGCCGCATTCGCCGCATCGCCAATTGGTCGGTGGCGCGCGACCGGGCCTGCACCGGCACCAAGGGCCTGGCATCCGATTGCAGCGGAGTCCCACAAGCGCCCTTCGCCTTCTCGCAAATCTTCCAGAAGTTCTGAGGCGAGGCTGCTTCTTCCGGACGTGGATCCAGAGTGACGTGCCGCTGTCCCGCAGTGCTTACGCTTCCACCTGGAAGAACTGCGCCATTCTGCGGAACTTCTGATAGCGAGCTTCCAGCATATCGGCGAGGGGCATGCGCTTGAGTTCGTTTAGATGCTGGAGCAGCGCGGCATCGAGCATCTTCGCCGCCTGCTCATGGTTGGTATGCGCGCCTCCAGCAGGTTCGGGGATGAGCGCATCGACGCAGCCCAGTTCGATCATATCTTTGGCGGTGATCTTCATGGCTTCCGCCGCCAGGACCTTTTTGCTGGCATCGCGCCACATGATCGAGGCGCAGCCCTCCGGCGAAATCACCGAGTAAATGGAATTTTCCATCATCAACACGCGGTCGGCCACGGCAATGGCCAGCGCGCCGCCGCTGCCCCCAACGCCGATCACGGTGGCGATGACCGGAACTTTGAGGCGCGCCATTTCGAGCAGGTTACGGGCGATGGCTTCGCCCTGGCCACGCTCCTCGGCGTGCAGTCCGGGATAAGCGCCGTCGGTGTCCACGAAAGTGAAAATCGGCCGCTTGAATTTCTCGGCAATCTTCATGATGCGCATCGACTTCCGGTAGCCTTCGGGATGCGGCATGCCAAAGTTGCGATAGACGCGCTGTTTAGCGTCACGCGCTTTCTGCTGGCCCACAAGGAGAATCTCCTCGCCGTGAAAGCGAGCCATGCCGCAAACAATGGCCGGATCGTCGCGGAATCCGCGGTCTCCGTGGATCTCGCTCCAATCGGTAAAAATGCGCTCGACATAATCCAGCGTATAGGGACGCTGCGGATGACGCGCCAGTTCCGTGCGCTCCCACGCGTTCAGGTTCGACGAAATCTCGCGCCTTAGGCCGTCCACGCGGTCGTGCAAGAGTTGGACCTGGCGGAGCGTTTCCGAGCTCTGCCCCTCCAGCGCCTGCAAGCGCGTGATTTGATCTTCGATTTTTTCCAGTTCCTGCTGCGCTTTCAGTCCAGGTTCCATACTTGTGACGTTTCCATTCCTTCGGTTGTAGTGCGTTTCCACCATCGAGAGCATGAATTCGGCGACGGCAATTGCCAGGGTTCCCGGCTTTCCCGCCCGCTTTATTTTTGCTCGACGCATTGGCCGCACCGATGGCCGCACCGACTAATCTTGCACGATCATCCGATGACCCTCACACTGCCGCGCCCACAGAGCTCTTCCACGCGGCCCAGGAAACTGCGGTCCGGCATCACATTATATCCTGCGGCCTCCATCACTACCATAAAATCGCCATCGCGCTCGACGTCGAAAAGCACCCTGGCCTCGCCCCGCCGTTCGCTGCAAAGCGCGTGCAGGGCATCGACCGTGCCGGCCGTCGCGCTGCCCAGAGGAATCCGGATGCGGAGCGCCTTCGGCAAAGTCACACGCGCTTCGTCGAGCGGAACAATGTCGTTGGCGGTGAGCTTCGGATTCGCCCCTTCTTCAATGCGGACGCCGCCGCGCACCAGCACCGGAACTTCGAGCTTCACTTTCTCGGCAAGTTTTTTATAGGCCTCGGGAAAAATCAGCAATTCGACTTTCCCCCACATATCTTCCAGCGCCGCCTGCGCCCAGAGTTCGCCCCTTCTGGACCTTGCCACCCGCAGCCCCGAGATCAATCCAGCAGCCGAAATATTCTCATCCTTCGAGGTGGATTTCTTCAGCGCCGCAATATCCTGCGTGGACAGCGTATTCAGGTCGGCAAGCTTCTCTTTGTACTTTTCCATCGGATGCCCGGTGATAAAAAATCCGAGGATTTCTTTTTCCGCTTGTAGCCGCGTATGTTCATCCCAATCGGGCACGTTGGGCAGCGCGTCTTTCGCCTGCCCTGCGCTTTCATCCTCGAACACGCCAAACAGACCGTGCTGTCCCGACTCGGCGTCGCGCTGCGCCTTCTGGGCCTGCTCGATGGCCGTGTCGAGCGCCTGCATGAGCTGCGCCCGGCGCCCGAAGCCATCCATCGCCCCGCTCTTGATCAGCGATTCCAGCACGCGCTTGTTCAACAGACGCAGGTCCACGGCTTCGCAGAATTCATAGAACGACCGGAAATCGCGCCCCAGCTTCTTGCGCGCCGCGACGATCGACTCGATGGCATTTCCGCCGACGTTCTTCACCGCGGCCAGCCCAAAGCGGATCGCCTGGCCGTGCGGCGTGAAGTTCGCGGCGCTGACGTTGATGTCGGGAGGCTCGACGGCGATCCCCATCTCGCGGCATTCGTTGATGTACTTGACCACATCGTCGGTGCTGCCCGTCACCGAAGTCAGCAGCGCCGCCATGAAATCGATGGGATGGTGCGTCTTCAAATACGCGGTGTGATAGGCCAGCAGCGCGTAGGCCGCCGAGTGCGACTTGTTGAAACCGTATCCGGCAAACTGCGCCATCAGATCGAAAATCTTCTCGATTTTTCGCGGCGGGAATCCGCGCTGCGTCGCTCCCTGCACAAACCGCTCGCGCTGCTTCGCCATCTCCTCCACGTTTTTCTTTCCCATGGCGCGGCGCAACAGATCGGCCTCTCCGAGCGAGTAGCCCGCGAGCTTGTTCGCCACCTGCATCACCTGTTCCTGATAAACGATGACGCCCAGCGTCTCCTGCAAAATCTCTTTCAGTTCGGGCAATTCGTATTCGATCTTGCGCCGGCCGTGCTTGCGTTCGATGAAGTCGTCGATCATTCCGCCCTGAATCGGTCCGGGCCGGTAGAGCGCATTCAAAGCGGTGAGATCTTCTAAGGAGTTCGGCTGATAGCGTCGCAGCACGTCTCTCATGCCCGACGATTCAAACTGGAACACACCCGAGGTCAATCCTTTATGAAAAACTTTTTCGTAGGTCTCCGCGTCTTCGAGCGGAATGTCGTCGAGCTTCAGGTTCGTTCCCTTCTGCGCGATCAGTTTTAGCGTGTCGTCGAGAATGGTGAGCGTGGTCAGGCCGAGAAAATCCATCTTCAACAGGCCCATCTTTTCGATGGCCACCATGTCGAAGGCGGTGACGATTTCGTCGTTCTTGGTTTTGTGCAGCGGCACCAGCTCAATCAGCGGACGCGGCGAGATCACAACTCCGGCGGCATGCACACCGGAATTCCGCACCAGTCCTTCCAGTTTTCGAGCCGTGTCGAGCAACTGCCGTACCTGCGGATCTTTCTGGTACGCCTCCTGTAGCGCAGCTGACTCCTTCAGCGCATCGTCCAACTTTATGTTCAGCGTGGTCGGCACCATCTTTGCGATCCGGTCAACATCGCTGTAAGGCATGTCCATGGCGCGGCCGACGTCTTTAATCGCAGCCTTGGCGGCCATGGTGCCGAAGGTGATGATCTGTGCGACATTTTCCCGCCCATATTTATGCGTCACGTATTCGATCACTTCCCCGCGCCGGTTCATGCAAAAGTCAATGTCGATGTCGGGCATGGAAATACGTTCGGGGTTGAGGAAGCGCTCGAACAGCAGTTCATGCTGCAAGGGATCGATGTCGGTGATGCCCAGCGAATAGGCAACCAGAGCGCCCGCCGCCGATCCTCGGCCCGGACCGACGGGAATGCCGTGTTCGCGAGCGTAGCGGATAAAATCCCATACAATAAGGAAATAGCCGGGAAACTTCATCTGCTGGATGATGGCAATCTCGCGCGCCAGCCGTTGTTCGTAATCCGCCAGAGAATGCTTCAATCGCCCGCTCGACGCTGCGCTCCGCAGGTTCTGCATGCGCCGCGCAAATCCTTGCCGCGTGATGTGCTCGAAATAACTGTCGGGAGTAAACCCGTCGGGAACGTCGAAGTGCGGGAACGGACTGGGAACTTTCTCGAGCCGCAGGTTGCAGCGCTCGGCAATATCGAGCGTGCGCGAAATGACCTGAGGCGCGTCCTTGAAAACGCGCAGCATCTCGTCGCCGCTCTTGACGTAAAACTGCGTGCCTTCGAACTTCATCCGGTTTGTGTCTAGAATCGACTTGCCCATTTGAATGCACAGCATCACATCCTGGGCATGCGCGTCGTCTTCGCAAAGATAGTGGCTGTCATTCGTCGCGATCAGGGGAAGGTCGAGGTCCTTCTCCAGTTGAAACAGGCCGGAATGGATGCGGTGCTCCGCTTCCAGGCCCTGGTCCTGAATTTCAAGGAAAAAGTTTTCTTTGCCAAAGAGGTCGCTGTAGAATCCGGCGGCCGCGCGCGCCGCGTCGTAGTTCCCTTCCGTGAGCCGCTCGGCCACTTCGCCTTTGAGGCATCCGGAAAGCGCAATCAATCCCTTGGAATGCTCGGCCAGAAAGTTTTTGCTCACGCGCGGCTTGTAGTAGAAGCCGTGCAGCGAGGCTTCCGACGTGATCTTGACCAGATTGCGATAGCCTTCTTCGTTTTCGGCGAGAACAAGCAGATGATTGTAGGTATCGCCGTCGGGCGGAGTTCGCGTGATGACGTGATCGTCTTTTTTGCAGATGTAAAGTTCGCATCCCACGATGGGCTTGACCCCGGCCTTGTGCGCGGCATTCACAAAATGCACCGCGCCAAAAATGTTGCCGTGGTCGGTCATGGCCACGGCGGGCATGCCGAGTTCGTGGACGCGGTCAACGAGTTTCTCAACGTCGCAAGCGCCGTCGAGCATCGAGTAATCGCTATGCAGATGCAGATGGACGAATTGGTTTTGGGTCATGAAGGCAGCGTTTGGCCGTTAGCTTTTAGCTTTTGGCTTTTTTTTTAGAAAAATGGAGCCGACTTCATTCTAATGGCTGGAGGGCATCGCGCAACGCCGAGAAGTTGTGCAAAAGTGGTTGGATTTGTCACCTCTTTAGCCAGCGATCTGCGAGTGTTTCCCTTGTGTACCTCTGTGGTTCAAGCTTTTCTTGTTGAAACCGGCGTAAAGCTCTATTTCGGCACTTGAAATTCCACGCCGCGTTCGTCGTTCATTTTGGCTGTAGCCACGAGATCGAGCTGGGCGAGGGGAATTTTCTTCCCAGTTTGGTGGTCATTGAGCACCCAGAGGGTTCCACCGGCGATCGCATAGTTCCGCACTTCTTCAATATGCTTGTCGCGGAAAACCAGCGCGGTCGCGGGTTCTTCATCTGCCTTCGGACGATTGCGCGCTTCCACATCTTCCTGCAAGCGATCGATCTTTCCTGTCAGCGCTTGCACATCGCGTTGCAGTCCCTCGTCCTGGCGGTCGTTATCGCGATAGGGCACGGAGCGATACTCCTCCGCGTACGCATCTTGGTCGGCAGTATCGTAGAACGGATCGGCGTACCAGCCGTAATAAGGATAATAGGTCGCGTAAGGATAGTAGCGGCGTCCGTAGGAGACTCGATGGTGGTCGTAGGGATGCCCAATCGGCGGACGCCCGCTCGGTTGGCGAATGACAGGGCCATGACCAGAGTTCCCGCCGTGAAACGAGCCGGAAGAGGAAGTAGCGTGTCCGGCAAAGCTGCCGCGCGAAGCGAAGTGCGTGCCGCCTCCACCACCGCCACGCCGCTGTGCCCACAAGGGCAGCGCAAGCAAAATCAGGCTCAACGTCGCTATGAACAAAAAGCGCCGCATGACTACATTATAGTCCAGGAAACCGGTGCTGCGGCCTGAGTTTTAAGAGCCAACCGAAGGGCGTCGGCTTTCCGTAGAGACGCGCCTTGCCGCGTCTCCCTCGGCACCGCCCTATTTCTTTTTCTTCTTATCTTTTTTCTTCTTGTCTTTCTTCTTCTCTTTCTTCTTGTGCTTGGCCGTTGCCTTCACCTTTGCCTTTACTTTCGCGGCCGGCTTCTTGGCCTTAGCGGGCTTGCTCGGCTTCTTGGCCGCTGCGGCCTTTGGCTTGCTCGCTTTGGCGGCCGCAGGGGGCTTTGCCGGCGCAGCAGGCTGCGCCACTACAATGGCTTTTCCTTTTGGTGGGACGGCCGGCGTCGCCGGAGCAGCAACTACTCTTCCTTTGCCCTTGCCTTTAGCTCCCGGCTTGCCACCCGCCGCTACGGCAGGTGCGGCCGCTTCGACTGCGGCCGCAGCTTTGGCCGCTTTGCCCCGCTTGACTGGCGGAGGTGGAGGCGGCGGAGGCGGAGGTGGCGCCAGCGGTTTCAGATATTTCAGTGTCTCGGTCCGCGAACGCAGCTTGCCATCCAGCAGCAGCAAGAACACATCGTTCGCGATCTTCGCATACTCCGGCAACTGCGGCGTGATGTGCAGCTCCGTCATCTCCGGCAATGGAATCTTCTGCTGCACCTGCCGCCACTTGCCGAGAAAATTCTTGATCTTCTGCGCCACCGCCTGCTGCCGCGCTGTGATGGCCAGAAACAAAATCATCTCGGGACGCGCCGACGACAGCAATTGCCACGTCCGCGAAGGCGTCGCCGCTTCCTTGCCCGTCAATCTTTTAGCGAGCGTGTGGGCGTTGTCCTCCAGGTCCTTCCAGGATTCGACCAGGTCCTTGCGCGGAATCGCCCGGCGCAAGTCCGAAATATCTTTTTCACCCATGCGATCGGTGATGAAATACAGCACCGACGGGGCAATCTCGGGCGCATAGCCGAGCTCGTTCATTTGCTGCCGCGTCTTCATCAGCGCGTTCAATCCGGCCGTGTCCGCTTTGGCGGTGCTCCAGCGCGGATTCAACACCTTCAGCCATCCCTCTTTTTCGTATGCCTTCAGAACGCCGAGCGCGTCGTCCTCGTACGCCAACTGTTCGATCTCATAGCCGATGCTCGAATTCCGTATGTTCTCGATGTAGCCGTTCTCTTTTGCCGAGTCGTAACGCGTCTGCGTCCGCTCCTCCAGCGGCCAGTGAAAGCGCGTGGCAAAGCGCGTGGCCCGGATCAACCGCGACGGGTCCTCCAAAAACGCGTAGTTGTGCAGTATACGCAGGACCTTCAATTCAATGTCGGCCGCGCCGTTGAACGGATCCATCAGCAGCCCGCGCGATCCCTCGTTCAGCGACAGCGCCATCGCGTTGACGGTGAAATCGCGGCGGCGCAGATCTTCGATGATCGTCGCCGGCGTCATCAGCGGAGCCTTGCCGGGCTTTTCGTAGCGCTCCGAGCGCGCCATGGCAACTTCGGCGCGCACGCCGCCCGGCATCGTCACCAGCAAGGTCCGGGTCTCTTCGTCGGCGTCGCCCACCGCCGCTCCCGCGCGCTCCAAATCTTTTTGCAGCTTGAGCGCGTTGCCCTGGACCGTGAAATCCAGATCGCGGATAGGAAAGCCCGTGATGATGTCGCGGATGGCGCCGCCCGTGAGATAAACATTCATCCCCGCAGCCTTGGCGGCGTCCAGGACGAGAGCGACTGCCTTTTGTTGGTCCGGCGAGAGCCGGGTTTCGAGGGTATATAAGTAGTCGGCCATGCCTTCCTAGTCGTCTTGCGGGGGCTTAATCGGGGCGTTATTCACAGGATTTCCACAGGGAAAACGCTCCCAAACTCCCCGCACCGCCCGCGGGCGGAATCTAACTCTCTCTAGAAATTAGACTTATACAGCAAACCTGCAATTCCATCAAACACCAAAACGTAACACAAGGTTTACCGTTTGGCTACTGCGAAGACACAAATTGTCCGAAATCATCGGGAAAGTGCGAGAATCGCATCAGGAGCTTCCACGCCCGCCGGCCACCGCGCTCTTCGCGCCGGGCTTGGAAGCATCAGCATTCATCGCCCCATGCCCTCGACCCACAAGAAAGTGATCGTGCGAAAGAACGACCGCGATTCGGTCAGCGGATTCGTCGCTCCCGCCAACTTCGTGGTCGAAGGCAAGCTCGAACTGCTCAACACTTCCGGCAACGTGGTCGCCATCGACCTGGCCGACATCAAGGCGGTTTATTTTGTCCGCGATTTTACCGATTCCGATTTGATGCTGCGCAAGACTTTCACCACCCGCCCCCGCACCGAAGGTTTGTGGGTGCGCCTGCGATTTAAAGACAGCGAAGTGATCGAAGGTATCCTGCCCAACGATCTCACGCAAAATCCCGCGGAAGGCTTCCTGATGAATCCTCCCGATCTGCGCTCCAACACACAGCGGGTGTTCGTCCCCCGGCAAGCCCTGGCCTCGCTGACCGTGTTGGCCGTCATAGGATCGGCCAACCGCCGCCGCCGAGGCGGCCAGCCCGATGCCCGCCAGGTAACGCTGTTCGAGCAATGAGAAAAGCAGGTCTCAGGTGTCAGGTCTCGGGAAGAACGCGCTTGGATTTGCTGTGAAATGGCTTGACCTTGTTTTTCCTGACACCTGACGCCTGAGAGCTGAGCCCTGCTTGTTACAATTCCAGAGACACTGCCATGAAACTCGCCGACATCGCCAACGCCCTCAACGCCCGCATCGACAACGCTTCTCCGGACACCGACATCACCGCCGTAGCCGGCATCGAACACGCCGGGCCGGGCCAGCTGACCTTCGTCTCCAACCCCAAGTACAACGCCGCCGCGAAGACCACCAAGGCTTCGGCGGTCATTGTCTCCGAAGACTTTCCGGCCCTATCCACGGGCATGCTGCGCAGCCAGAACCCTTATCTGGCCTGGTCCAAGGCCATCGAACTTTTCTACCAGGCGCCGCGCTACGCCCCGGGAATCCATCCCACCGCGGTCGTTCATCCGACAGCAAGAATCGGCAAGGACGCGCACATCGGCCCGTACGTCGTGATCGACGAAGACGTGGTCATCGGAGACAACGTTGTCCTCCTGGCCCACGTCGTCATCTATCGCGGCGTGGCCATCGGCAACAACTTCTTCGCTCACGCGCACACTGTAGTGCGGGAATTCTGCCGGCTTGGAGACAACGTGGTTTTGCAAAATGGCGCCCTCGTTGGCCCGGACGGTTTTGGCTTTGCCAAGGACGATTCCGGACGCTGGAATAAGATCGTCCAGTCGGGCAATGTGGTCATTGAGAGCGATGTCGAGCTGCAGGCCAATACGTGTATTGACCGCGCCAGCATTGGCGAAACGCGCATTGGGAGGGGCACGAAGATCGACAACCTGGTGCAAGTCGGCCACAGTTGCACGATTGGCCATGACACGCTGCTCATTTCGCAGGTCGGACTGGCAGGGACGACCGATGTCGGCAACAACGTCATTCTCGCCGGACAGGTCGGAGTGTCGGGGCACGTCAAGATCGGCGACGGGGCCATTGCGATCGCCCAAAGCGGCATCCCGCACGACGTTCCGGCGGGAGCCATGGTCAGCGGCAGCCCCGCCATCGAGCACAAGTTGTGGGTAAGGTGCTGCGCCGCCTACGCCCGGCTGCCGGAGATTGCCCGGGCGGTGAGGAAGCTGGCGGAGCGGGAGTGAGGCTCGGGAGGGTCAAAGAATAGGGTCAAAAAATAAAGTTCTGCTTGCGTGTGGTTTGGGTTGACTTTGCTGTTTACTTGTTAGTACTCGGCCACTCCCTCCGGTCTTCTGGAATCATGGGGTTAGCGGGGATTATCGAGACATCTTACTGATTCTACATGACTTATAGTAATGTACTCTTGAATCAATGGCTTACCGGATTCTTCGCGGCTGCGATGGGCTAAATGGGCTTCGAAGTGGGGTAAATCGTGTCAAGGGGAAGAAACCTTCGCCTTTTTCGTCCGCTGGCGGCTTTTTCGGGCTGCTCGGGGGCGGTGAATTGTGTCCGGGAGTCAGTGTCGGAGAACTGGGAGCGTCCGCGGGAGGGGACGCAGAATTCCGCCCTTCAAAAGGCGAGGGGCGGGCACGCGGCCACCCGCCAAAACGTTCGGGAAATTTAGCGTGAAAATCACGTCGCCGCTAGTGTCGTACGGTCCAGCACTGTCGACAGACTCAACCTGAAACAAGCACGAGCGATAGGAAAGTTATCTGAAACCACTGCGTAGCGCAGCTCGTATTCGCCCGGGCCATGAATATCGAGACGACCGAACGCGACCGAGTCAGAAAACGTGACGAGTGCAGGTTCGGTTGGGAGACGGTGCAGAATGGCAATGGCGTCGAAAGGACGTGTGGTCGTTGGAAGGATGTGGGCGTTGGGAAGTGTGTAGCCGGACCACTTAAGTTCAACAGACTTAACCGGGATTTCAATCGATGAGTCGTCTAGCTTGATCACCTTCTCTAGGTGGACGTAGCAGTTCGTGGCCGTCTTGTGGTGGTGAAGGTTACGCACGTACACGTAATAGAACCGCCGCACCTCCACGACGCCTCGATCAGTCAAGACGTTATGCTCGCTGTGTTCCGCCGGACGATCACGCTCGAGAATCAACTCCCGCAGTGAACGGGGATTCCAGCCTCGCCTTTGTACCTCGTCGGCGATGACGTTGGGCAGGAGCGGCCTGTCCGTGAACGTGGTCGCATTAGCCTGCAAGAACCGAAGCACGCCGTCATCAGTTTTCACTCCTTGTTCCTGAAACGCCAGCAATGGGAGGTCCAAATAGGAGGCGAGCGCGAGTTCCTGATGTGAAAAGAGGGACCCCCGATGCGGCAATTTGCGTGACTGCACAAAGCCAATCTTTCCATGCCCCTGAGGAATGAGTTTTTCGCGCTTGAAGTCCAAAAACACGAAGTATTCCGCGTTCCGCAGGTGCCGGAAGATGTTCTCTCTCAGCCCGCTGAGTGTCTGTTCCTCGACGGCTATATACGGATCGAAACCTAGCTCGTGGAGTCTGTCCCAGATCTTATGGGCGGTTTCCAATTCGTCAGAATGCTTCGTCTGACCGCAGCTGATGAACACGCGGGCGCGACGGTTTTGTTTGGTGCTGTCGTCCATCGTAAAACTCGCTTCGCCCACCCTTGCAGGAAACCAGACTTACGGGCCAAGAACCGAGCCTGCCAGCGGGTTTGTGTACACCCGAAATGCTAAGGCAAAGTGTAGCCGGTCTTGCTGCACCGCTTTACGTAAGGCGGGTAGCCCACATCTCCGCAGGTAAGTATAGCGCGGCGGCCGTTAGATGTTGGTGAAGAAGAAAACTGCGGTGCCCCACTTCCTTTTCTCCGCCAACAGCAAAGGGGCACCCGTTTTCACCACAAACGCGCTGTGGGCGCCGTCACTGACAGCTCGCTTCTTGTTGGCGGGAATTGAACTCGACCTGTATTCGAGGGTCGGGGTGTGTGCGTCAGCTCCGAGGCGAAGCGCGGTGGATGGGGAGAGCTGCGGGCGGCCGCGCGGGAGGGGTAGGGGTCCTTCGACTGCGCAGAGACTTCGCTTCGTGAAGTCTCTGCTGCGCTCAGGATGACAGCTTGTAGGGCAGGTCCGGAACTTCAAACGTACTGGCACATTCGTCCTATCACCGAGGTAACTTCCGAACCAACCCCCGATCCACTATGGTGAATACTGCCCACCCCTGCATGAGGACCTATGCCTTCAAAGTGGCTAATGGCGGTGATTTTAGTTCTTGCAGTCACACCACTGACATTTGGTCAGAGTAGCGACAGCTCCACCCCTCCGCTGGGCGACGTTGCGAAGCGGAATGACGCTGCGAAGAAAGAAAAAGACGCCCCAGCCAAAGCCAAGCGCGTGTTCACGGACGATGACATGTCGGTGCGCAAGAGTCCCATCCCGGCCATTGCTCTGCAGGGTGCGGATAACACCGACCAAGTGCTGGCCGCCATCCACGAATTTCGCGCCAGCCACAATGCGGAAGAAACCGAAAACGTGGTGCATGAGTGGTTCGACGAGCAATCCCAGGTTCTATCCGCAGCGAT
>Ga0181530_10004464_pt1 | contig 14824 bp, 9 predicted proteins | sample PEATcosm2014_Bin_42_FD_119769 | JGI IMG/M metagenome (GOLD analysis project Ga0181530, IMG submission 119769) | Peatland microbial communities from MTU Mesocosm Facility, Houghton, MI, USA - PEATcosm2014_Bin10_60_metaG | ecosystem: Environmental > Terrestrial > Soil > Wetlands > Peat | place... | reverse complement strand
GAAAGGGCGTTGAAAGCCGAGATCAGTACGGACACCGCGATGGTGAGGGCGAACTGCTTGTAGATCTGCCCGCTGATGCCGCCCAGGAAGGCCACCGGGATGAACGCCGCGGCCAGAATGCAGGCGATCGCCACCACCGGAGCGGACACTTCCTCCATGGCCCGGATGGCGGCCAGGCGCGGCCCCAGGCCCTCATCGATGTGACGCTGCGCCGCCTCCACCACTACGATGGCGTCGTCCACCACGATGCCGATGGCCAGCACCAGGCCGAACAGGCTGGTCATATTGATGGAGAAGCCCAGCAGCGGGAACAGAGCGAAGGTGCCCACAATGGCCACCGGGACGGTGAGCAGCGGAATCAGCGTGGCGCGCCAGTTCTGCAGGAACAGGAAGACTACGATAATCACCAGGCCGGTGGCTTCGAACAGCGTCATCATCACTTCGTGAATGGACGAGCGGACGAACATGGTGGAGTCGTACGGGATGATGACGTCCAGGCCCGCGGGGAAGGTCTTCCGGGCGTTGTCGCAGAATTTGCGGACGCGGTCCGCGGTGGCCACGGCGTTGGCGCCGGGAGAGAGGTAGATGATAACGTTGCCCGCGGGGGCGCCGTTGACGTGGCTGAAGCCGCTATAAGTGACGGCCCCGAGTTCCACCCGGCCGATATCGCGAATGCGCAGCAGACCGGTGTCCGGGCGGGCGCGCAAGACGATCTCTTCGAATTCGGAAGGCGTCACCAGGCGTCCCTGGGCGCTCACCGAATACTGGAACGCGGTGCCGGCGGGCGAAGGCGGCTGGCCGATCGATCCGGCGGGATTCTCCCGGTTTTGCGCCAGAATGGCGTCGTTGATGTCACTGGCCGTGACTCCCAATTGCGCCATCCGGTCGGGGTCCACCCAGACGCGCATGGAGTAGACCTGGGCGGCGCCCAGCCGCGCCTCGCCCACGCCATCCACGCTGGCCAACTGGTTCAACAGGTTGATCTGCGCGTAGTTGGTGAGGAACAGCGAGTCGTAGCGATTGTCCGGAGCGGTCATGGAGACAACCATGAGGAAGGCGGTGGAGACCTTCTTCACCACCACGCCCTGGCGCTGCACGTCGGGGGGAAGCCGCGGCAGGGCGATATTCACGCGGTTCTGCGTCTGCACCGTGGCGATGTCCGGATTGGTGCCCAGCTTGAAGGTCACACTAATGGTGAGACTGCCATCGTTGGCGCTGCTGGACATGAAGTAGATCATGCCGTCGAGCGCGATCAACTGCTCTTCGATGGGCTGGGCTACAGTCTTTTCGATGTCCTGCGAATTGCCGCCCAGGTAGCTGGTGGTGATCTGCACGACGGGCGGGACCACATCGGGGTAACTGGCCAGGGGGAGATTGGGGATGGCGACACTGCCCAGGATGACGATCACGATGGCGATCACCATCGCGAAAACGGGATGATCGATGAAGAACCGCGCCATGGCTCAGTTGCCCGCCCTCCGCGGAGTTGCCGGCGCGGATTCGGGAGCGTGATACGGCTGCGGCAGGACCTTGCTCCCCGGTCTCACCCTCTGCTGGCCTTCGACGACCACGCGATCTCCCGGCTGCAGGCCCTGTTCGATGATCCAGGAGCTGCCCACCCGGTCGCCGGTGGTCACCGGCTTCACTTCAACCTTGTCGCCCGGTCCAACGGTGTAGACCGTCTGCACGCTCTGCAACTGCTGGATGGCTTTCTGTGGGATCAGAATTGCGCCCTTGCGCTCGGCTACCTGCACCCGGATGCGGCCGAATTGTCCGGGAAGGAGGGAGTGCCGGGGGTTGGGGAAACGGGCCTGCAACTCGAGGGTCGCGGTCTTGGGGTCCACCTGGTTGAGCGAATTCTCGATGTGGCCGGTGGTGGGGAATTCAGACCGGTCGGCGAGAATCAAGGTGAGCGGCAAAGCCGCGGCGGGCAGTCCGCCCTGGCGGGTCCACGACAGGTAATCGGATTCCGTAACCTTGAAGCGGACCCAGATGGGGTCGAGCGGCACGATGGTGGTGAGCGGTTGAGCCGAGGCGGGTGTCACCAGGCCGCCGACCGGAATCAGGGTATCGCCGATGCGGCCGCTGATGGGCGCGAGGATGGTGCCGTAATGCAGGTTCAACTCCGCCGCGTTCAGGGCAGCCTGCTGCGCTTCGAGCTTGGCCTGCATGGAGGCGATCTGGGTGCGTGTGGAAAGGCTGGCCTGTTCGACGGTGGCTTTCAACGCGTCGACATTCGCCTGGTTGGCTTTCAGCGCGGCGGCAGCGGCATCCAGGTCCTGTTTGGACGCGGCGTCGGCCTGGACCAGCGGGATGAGACGGTCGACATCCTGTTGGGCCTTGACCAGGTTTGCCTCCGCCGAGGCCAGGTTCGCCTGCGCTTGCAGGAGGGCGACCTGTTTGTGGGCGAACTCCAGATCGGCTTCGCTCTGGTGGAAGTTCCCCTTGGCCTGCTGAACGGCGGCATCGTACGGGCGAAGATCCAGCACGTACAGCGTCTGACCAGCGGTCACCTCTGCGCCGGGGCGAAAATCCCACCGTTCGATGTAGCCCTCCACGTGGCTGCGGACTTCGACCATGTCGCGGGCATAGGTTTGCGCCGCGAATTCCGAAAAGATGGGGACGTCGGCGGCCGCCACCTCCATCACGACAACCGTGGCAGGCGGCGCTTGAGCAGGGTCGGTCTTGTGGCCCGATGCCGCGCATCCTGCCAGCAGAATCGCCGCAAGCAAGGCGAAAGAACCGGCGGTTGGTAAAGGAATCTTCGGGTATTCGTTTCTGGATGACATTACTTTTTCTTCGGATGAAGCCATTAAACCGGGGTGCCCATCCCGGACAGAATCGTCGAGACCACCAGCTCATCGCCGAGCTTTGAGCTGATCATCAGGTCGTAGAGATGGGGGTCCCGCCAGTTCTGGCCGAAATTCATCTGTACGTAGCGCGCACGCTCCGCATCCTTCGCACGGACCCATCCGGGGACGTCGGAGTCTCCGCGGGTGTGCTGCCGGGCGCTCTCCACGCGGTCTCCGAAGGGTGCATACAGGAAAACGTGGAAAACGTCCGGACGGTTCTGCAGGATACACTGGCCGCCGCGCCCCACGATGACGCAATTGCCGGTTTCCCAGGCGTGTTCGATCGCCGCGCGCGCCAGCACGGCCGTGGTTTCGGCGTCGAACACGGCGGTCTCGGGCAGCACCGCCACGGCATCGAAAGCACCATGCCAGAGAGCGCGCCGGCTAATCCGGTGCACCCACGAGTCCACCCGTTCATCAAATTCGCAGGCGAGCTGCGGATCCACGTGAGCGAGATTGGCGATCTCCTCGATCAGGGCGCTATCGAGGAGTTCCCAGCCCAGGCGCTTGGCCACCAGGGCCGCAATGAGGTCGCCGCCGCTTTCGTACTCCCTCGCCACGGTCAGGGTGCGGTACATGAAATTACAACCTGATTATCTTAGGTAGCGCGGATGGAGTCAACGCGGCAGTAGGCCCTCCGCGCCAGGTCTGGGTCCCCGGCGTCAGGTCCCTTTTACCCGGGTCTGGCTTCCCGCGACGATCAGCGGTGTGCCTGTCGGCGTGCAAATCCCTATGCTGTCGGTCAACAGCACCGGGGTCCCCGATATCCGGACGCGCACGGCTGCGGTTGACCATCCGGCGCTCACGCACGGGCCGTTTCCGTCAGGCGGCACGAAAGGACAGCCGGAAACAACATAAGGTGGCCCTAGGGTGGCGACTGGCAGGCCGCCAACGCGCACACGTGGGCTCGGTTCCGACGGCTGGGCAGTTCCGCCGTGCACGCACATTACCGTCGCGCCTTGGTGTAGTAGAAAGCCTGGCATGACCGCTCCCTCAGGTTATCTCCATGGCTCCGTCATTCAGGCTGATCGTTGGTCCCGTAAGCGTGATCGAGGCGCCCTTGCCATTCGCGATCGTTATGCCGGCGTCGCTGACCAGGATCATGGCGCCGGTGCTCGTACGAAGCATAATGCCGCCGGATGGCCCCGGTGCGTCGCTGATCGCAATCGTATTCTGAGCGCTGGTCTGAAGAACCATGCTCGGCGAAATTGGCAAGCCCAGCGCCGCCGGCGCCGGCACCTCGGCGGAGCTGGCCCAAAAACCCCCTGTCCAGACGGGCAGATTCGGATCGCCCTGCTCGAACTCGATCCACACCGACGCGCCGATTGGCGGCACCAGGAATACGCCCATCTGTTTGCCTGCAACCGGGACCGCCGGCATGGCCCAGGCGGGCGGCCCGATACCATCGGCATCGGGAACGGAAACGAGGATGCGCGCGCGTTGTTCCGGGTCGACGTTGTTCATTACCGTTCCGCGATACTTCCCATAGTATCTTTTGGGTTCGCTCATAATGGCTCCCTTCGAAATGTTTCTAGCCGGTTGGTCGGATGAACAATATTACACTACACGCGCTTGACGCGGACCGAGCCGCCAACCCCTCCCGGCACCGGCCCCGTCGCCTCTGCGTTCTCGCGTGCGCGTGCCAGCGGCGCCGCTCGTGCTCTTCGCCGCCGCCCACGCTCGCGTCACCGGCGCGCGCGGGCTGGTAGCGATAATGCCTGAAGAAGAGACCGAAAATCTGGGGGTAGCTCGCAGTCAATCGAAACGCTCTCTCCTGAGCGTGGATGAAGGAACTGAAGATGCGCTGCATGCAGAGCAACCCGGGCAATTCGCCGCTCCGACGATTCCGCCAGGTGGTATTTTCTGTCACCGATGACCGGGTGGCCGATCGCTGAAAACTGCACTCGGACCTGATTCTGCAATCCAGTCACCAACGCAACTCGGACGAGCGAAGCGCCCCGCAGAGGGCGCTCGACGGAATATCGAAGTTCCGCACGGGCCGCTTTGGAGTCGCTCTCTGTGCGCAACGTTTGAAACATTCCTTCACGTCGAAAGTAGTGAACCAGCGTCCCTTCCCTGGTGCCCGGACGCCCGCGAACTACCGCGAGATACTGCCTCATGGGAGTATGGCTGAGAAACTGTCGGACGAGTGTATCGCGATCCGGCTCAGTTTTCGCGAAGAGCAGAACCCCGGACGTGAAACGATCGATGCGATGTACGACAAAGGCTCGCTGTCCCTTCCGTTTGAGTTTCGCGGAGAGAAGAGACCAGGCGGACGGAGTATCGGAGCCCTTAACCGGCACAGCCGGGAGTCCGGCAGGTTTATCGAGGGCCACCACGGCATCGTCTTCGTAAAGCACCAAAAGCTCCCGTGAGAAACCAGGCTGCCGCCGGTCCTTTTGGTGCGAAAAGTGATCCTGCTTTCCGGAACGGCTACCGCCCTTTCGTGGAAGTTTCTTCATTTGCACAGCGGCTGATCGTGTCTTTCCAGGCTATCGCATAAACCGGCTGCGAGCTGTCCTCTCGCGCGGCGTTGTCTTGAAATTCGCGGCTGCGTCGTGCAGCGGCGGCATCGCGATCCGAGTCGCTATTGCACATCGTAGGTCCGGATATCCTGCCCCTGAAGGTATTTGTCGAACCACGCCACGATGTGGTCGAGCCGCTCTACACGGTGGGTGGGCTTGCCGGAGCGCGAGAGTTCGTGCGATTCGCCGGGGAACCGTACCATCACCACGGTTTTCTTGAGGTACTTCAGCGCGCGGAACATCTGCTCGCCTCCATCGGCGGGAGGCGTGCGAAAGTCGGCTTCGCCCTCGATCAGCATGAGCGGTGTCGTCACGTCCTTGATATAGGTGATCGGCGACCGCTCCTTGAAATCCGCCTCCTGTTCCCAGGGCGCGCCGCGGAACCACGTCGGCGTGAACAGCGTGAAATCGGCGGTGTACCAGAAACCCGCCCAATCGGCGATGGACCGCTGCGAGACAGCCGCCTGGAACCGCTGGGTGTGGCCGATGGTCCAGTTGGTGAGGACGCCGCCGCCCGAGCCGCCCGTGACGCCGAGCTTTCCCGGGTCCACCCAGCCGCGCCGGATCAACTCGTCCACGCCGGCCATCAGGTCCTTGTAATCGTCGCCCGGGTAGTGGTACTGGATGACGTTCCCGAACTCCTGCCCGTAGGAGGTGCTCCCGCGCGGGTTGGGGTACAACACCACGTAACCTTTGGCCGCCATCCACTGGAATTCGTGATCGAAGGTGTAGCCATAGGCCGAATGCGGGCCGCCGTGGATGTCGAGGATCATGGGGTACTTCTTTCCTTCCTGGAAATCCGGCGGCCGCTCGACCCAGGCCTGGATGCGGCGCCCGTCGAAGCTCTTGTACCAGATCATCTCCGGTTCGGTGAGGTTGAGCTTTGAAAACAACTCGGCGTTGATGTGGGTCGCCTGCTGCATGCGGCCGGATCCGGGGTCCATCAGGAAAAGGTCGCCGATGTTCACCGGCGTGGAAATCAGCGCCGCCACCTTTGACGCGTCGGGCGTAGCGCTGTAGGAGTAGATATCGAAGTTGCCGTTGGTGACGGGTTCCACTTTGCCGGTTTCCGCGTCGACGCGCTTCAGGTTGACGCGGCCTTCCTCGGCGGCGGTGACGAAGATGCTGCGGCCGTCGGGACTCCAGTAGGGCTTCGCGCGCCCGCCGCCGCGCGGCGGCGCCTGGTCGCCGCCCACGCCGCCGGCGATATCGAAATCATAAGCGGCTGTGAGGTTCCTGGGCGTGGACCCCGGCTCCAGCGCGGTGAGGAAGAGATCGGGCTGGCTGTAGGAGCGCTGCGCCACGCCCTCGCCGTGATTGATGGCGCCGACGAACGCCATGTGGGATCCGTCGGGGCTGAGCGAAAGCCCTCCCATGGGACCATCGATGCCGGCGATCTTCGCGATGTCGCCGCCACGCGCGCCCACCACGTACAACTCGGCGTGCGGCGGCTCGTAATACGGCTCCTTCACGCGGTCGGAAATAAAGTAGATCTTCGCGCCGTCTTTCGACCACACGCAGTCTTCCTCGCTGAACTCGCCCCGGGTGACTTGCCTCGCCTTCTGTGGGGCGCCGGGCTCGCCGGGGACATCTACCACCCAGATGTGGCCGGGCCGCCCGGGCTCGGTATAGCCCGCGCCATTCATGCGGTACGTGGCGCGGGTGATCACCCTCACGTCGCTCTCCTCCGCAGCGTCTTTCTTCTGATCGAAGTCCTTGTCCTGGGTCGTGGAGGAGAACGCGACGGTGTGGCCGTCCGGCGACCATACGATTCCGCCGGCGCCCTTCGGCATGTCGGTGAGCGCGCGCGCCTCGCCGCCCTCCATGGAGAGCAGGTAGATCTGTGCCGGCTGCGGTTTGCCGTCCTTTTCCACCGCGCGCTGGAAGGCGACCAGTTTGCCGTCGGGCGACCAGTGGGCGTCGGAATCGTGGGGCCCCGAGGTCAACTGCCGCGCGGCCCCGCCCTGGGCGGGAACCATCCACAGGGCGGTTTCGTAGTTATCGTGTTTGGGGGTGACACGGACGTGCGTGTAGATGACTTTCGACCCGTCCGGCGAAATCTGCGCGTTGGCGATCCATTGGAAAACGTAGAGATCGCTGTCGGTGATGGAACGTCGGACGTCTCCGCCGAACGCTGAGGAAGCCAGCAGGAGTGCCGCGGCGGCCACAAGACCCTTGAATGCACCTTGGTTCATTGGTTGATTATGGCGCAGTTCCAGCGTTTACCGCTGGCCCGTTTCCATACAACCCCCTTTCAGCCGGGACTTCCATTTCGGCTCCCGGTTTTCGGTTAGCCTATCACAGCGGCCTCAGCGCTCGCGGTTGGGCCGTGCGCCAGTGGGGCCCGCCCGGCTCGGCGGCAGGGTGCGACAGCGTGGCGCGTTCTCGCGTCGACGCGCCCGGCACCGGCGGATCGTGAAGGTCGTAGCGAACCGGACACCAAGGGCGGTGGAGGAAGACCGCCCCTGGGTCCGGGGTTGGTTGAGGGTTGGCAAATGGACCAAGCGTGGTGACTTCCTCCCTGTCATCCACTTCGTAGCTTTCGGTAGCCTCACAGACCATGCCAGTTTTCGTTAATGGGTGCCGACTGCCATTGGATATGGAAGGAGCAGCCCGGTTGCCCACCGCAACTGCCGGGGTTGTCGAACCCGTAGCGTCAAATCGAGCCTTACGCGATGAGGCAAACTGGTCTTGGAGGGCCGCACACGGAGCGGCTTTGCGGTCGCGTCTTGGGGCTGGTCTGCGCACAGCGGCACTGAAACCGTTGTGTGATCCGACCGCTCCTTTCCCGCAAGGTGCTACACGTCTTCTCAGACTGGAGAGCGCATGTTGAAAATCGAAGTTTTCGAGTTCCGGCGGGCCGCCGTGCTGGCGATCCTGACAGGCTGCTTCCTTTTCGGCGCCGCAGCGTTGGCGGAAGCGGCGAACTCAAATCCGACGGTCTCCATTGCAGCGGGGCAGGTGCAAGGCCGGCTATTGCCAGGCGGCGCCGGAGCCGTATTTCGTGGCCTCCCGTTTGCCCAGCCTCCCGTCGGTCCGCTTCGCTGGCGCGAGCCGCAGCCGGTCACCCCCTGGAAGGGCGTGCGCGACGCCGGCGAATCCCGGCCGCCATGCGCGCAAAACTCGTCCGGCTGGAACGCAAAGGAGGCCGCGGCAAGCCAGGAGGATTGCCTGCATCTGGACGTCTGGATGCCGCAGTGGCCTTCGAAATCCCCGAAGACGGTGATGCTGTGGCTGCATGGCGGCGGCAACACCGGCGGCGCCGGCGCATCCGACCCGTTGTATGAAGGAACCAGCTTAATCAGCCATGGCGTGGTGCTCGTCATCGCCGATTACCGGCTCGGCATCTTCGGATTCCTGGCCCACCCGGAACTGACCCGCGAGTCGCCTCACCACTCCTCCGGCAATTACGCCTTCCTGGACCAGATTGCCGCGCTGCAATGGGTCCATGACAATATCGCCCAATTCGGCGGTGACCCTCGCAACGTCACTGTGTTCGGACAATCCGCCGGTTCCATGGATCTCAGCGTCCTCATGACCTCTCCGCTGAGCAGGGGTCTGTTCCACCGCGCGATCGCCGAGAGCGGCGCGGCCGGCCGGGCGACCCCGCTCGCCGACGCGGAGCAGGCGGGCCAGCGAACCGCCGGGACGCTGAAGGCGCCGGCCGAAGAGGCGCTCGCTTATCTGCGTTCCCTCTCCACCGCGGATCTACTGCGGGGCGGACGGGGTGGCACCGGCGCCGTCCTGGACGGCTACCTGTTCGATTCCGATCCCTCCGCCGTTTTCGCTGCGAGCAAGGCCTTGCCCATCCCGCTCCTCATCGGCAGCAACGCGATCGAAATGTCCGACGCTGGGTCGCCGGACGCTCTGCGCGCGACCATTCAGGCCCGCTACCGCGACCTTGCGCCCAAAGCACTGGCGCTTTACGGCGTCGCATCGCCGGGCGATAAAGGCTCGATCGACCCGGTTTACGGCGGTCCGAACGATCAGTGGGGTGCGGACATCGGGTTCCGTTGTCCCGGCATTCTCCAGGGAGAGGAGCACGCCGCCGCGGGCTTCCCCGTGTGGGAATATCAGTTCGACCGCGCCATCCCGCCCAAACCGAACGTGGTCCACTCGGGCGAATTGGCATATGTGTTCGGCAACCTGCGGCCCACCGGCAGCCAGGCCGGCGAGTTCGGGGAAGCGGACCGCAAGCTCTCCGCCGCCATACAGAAATATTGGACGAATTTCGCCAAGACCGGCGATCCCAATGGAGCCGGCGTTCCGAATTGGCCGAAGTACGATGCCACTTCGCGCAAATTCATGGAGTTCACCCGCGCAGGCGAACTGGCCGTGAATGAGAACCAGCGCCGCGCGTTCTGTGAGGTATTTGCGGAGGCGGAAAAGGCATCGAGGGCCAATCGCTAGGAACCGAAGCCGGTTTCCCCCGCTCGAAGGGCGACTCACACGATCGAACGAAGGTGTTCTCCGCGGGCAAACGGAGGCCATGGGCACAGCGAAGTCAGGCAGACCAGGAAGTGCGGGGCTCAATTGGCGCTTGACGGAACCAAAAGGCGGCTCCAGAAAAAACCCACACTTCGGAGTCACTTCGGAGGATCAAAAGTCGGCGGCTGGGTGTATCATGACTGGAAGCCGGGAGCCGAAATGGAAATTTCGGCTAGTCTCGATGGTCTGGATCCTTGCTGATCAGACCCGTTAGTTGGTTGCACACTGGCAAAAAGGGGTACACCATGCGAACACTGCTCAGGGCAGTCACACTCTCCTTGCTCCTTACCGCGGCCCTTTTGGCGCAAAACTCGTCTCTCAACGGAACCGTAACCGATCCATCCGGCAACGTCATTCCAAATGCGTCCATCGTGCTCACCAGCCAGGATAACGGCACGGAGCGCACCACTCTGTCGGACTCCCGGGGGCACTATGAGTTCGACCAACTGGCGCCGGGCATGTACCGGATGGCGGCCAAAGCGCCGGGCTTCATCGAAGTCATGGTCACCAGTATTCAGTTGCTCGTAAACGAGCCGGCCACGGTGGCGGTGAAATTCGAAAAGATCGGCACCACAACCGAAACGGTTACCGTTCAGGCCAGCGCTACCCAACTGAACACGGTGGACTCTTCCATGGGCAACGTGATTACCACCCAGGCGATTACGGAACTTCCCATGTACGCGCGCAACGTAGCGGGCCTGCTGGCCTTGCAGCCGGGAGTCACCAGCTTCGGTTCGTTCGGCTCGGGGACCCTGGACGACCGCAGCGGCTCCGTCAACGGCGGCCGCAGCGACCAGTCGAATATCACGCTGGATGGAGCGGACGTGCTTTCGGAGACGAACCGCGCCGCCTTCAACAGCGTTCTGCGGGTGACGCCCGACTCGGTGGAGGAGTTCCGCGTTACCACCACCAATGGCGGCGCCGATACGGGCCGCGGCTCCGGCGCCGACATCGCGCTGATCACCAAGACCGGAACCAACCAGTACCATGGCTCGCTGTACGAATACCGGCGCGGCACCGAAACCGCAGCCAACTCATTCTTCAACAACCGCATCGGCGTGCCGGTCGCGCCGCTATTAATCAACATCTTCGGCGGATCGGTGGGCGGCCCCATCAAGAAAAATAAGCTGTTCCTTTTTTTTAACTACGAGGGCCGGCGCGACGCCAGTTCCACCAGCGTGACGCGAACCGTTCCCATGGAAACCATGAAGCAGGGAATTGTGCAGTATCACAATACCGCCGGCCAACTGGAGCAGATCGGCCCCTCGCAGATCCTGGCCCTCGACCCGGGGGGAATCGGAATCGACCCGGCCGCGCTGGCGGTCATGAAACTGTATCCTGTGGGGAATAACAATGCTTCCGGCGACCAGGTAAACACTACGGGCTACACCTTCAACGCGCCCGTCCACAATGTCCAGAACACTTATATTGCGCGCTTGGATTATCATATCGACAATGCCGGCAAACACTCGCTGTTCTTCCGCGGCAACCTTCAGAACGACAGCCAAAACGGGACGCCCGAATTCCCCGGAGACGTGCCGAACTCGGTAAGCCTATCCAACAGCAAGGGCGATGCCATGGGCTACACGGTGGTGATGTCGCCCAGCATGGTCAACACGCTCCGCTACGGCGAGACCCGCGCGGGAAACCAGAACACCGGCGTCCTCACCAGTAGCTACACCCTTTTCCGCGGCCTGAGCGGCATCTATGGAACCAGTACCGGTCTCACGCAGATCGTCCCGGTGCATACCTTTTCCGACGATTTTTCCTGGAACAAGAGCGGCCACGACATCAAGGTGGGCGCCGTCGTCCGGCTGGTATCGGTCCAGTCCACCTCGTACGCCAACTCCTACAACAACGCCCTCACCAACGCGTCCACGCTGAAGGGCAGCGGCAACGATCTGATAAACTCGTCGCTGGGCCTTGCCAGCGGTGACAAGACCACCTATGAATACGCCATGGCGGCCTTGCTGGGCCTGGTCAGCCAGGCTACCGCCAACTACAACAACAATGTGGATGGGACTATCCTCGCCGTGGGCGCCCCCGTCAAGCGCAACTTCGAAAATACCGAAGGGGAAATGTACGCCCAGGATAGCTGGAGAATCAAGAACAATCTTACGGTCACCTATGGGCTGCGGTATTCCCTGATGCCCCCGGTCCATGAGGCCAATGGCCAGCAGGTTTCCACCAACATCCCCATTGGCACCTGGTTCAACCAGCGCGGCGCGCTTGCCGGCCAGGGCCTCTCGCAGATGGGCGCGGGGACCATCAGCTATGTGCCCGCGGACGGCCCGGGCGGCAGGGCATTATACCCGTACCACAGGAACCCGGCTCCCCGCCTGTCGATTGCATATTCGCCAAGGGCCGATAGCGGGCTCTCGAGGTTCCTGTTTGGCGGACCCACCAAGACGTCCATACGCGCCGGCGCCGGCATGTATTACGACGAGATCGGGCAGCCGCTGGCCGCTTCGTACAGCGCCGACGCGTTCGGCCTTTCGACTTCGCTGAGCAACCCGGCCAACGTGTTGAACTCCGCCCAGGTGCCGCGCTTCACGGGCTTCTATAGCATCCCCGCGGGCATTCTGCCGGCCGCGCCCTCCGCCACCTTCGGCCCCAACGGCAAGTCCTACCCCAATGCCTTCGCCATTACCAATTCCATCGACGACAACTTGAAAGCGCCCTACACCATGAATATGGATTTCAGCATCGGACGCCAATTCGGGCATGGCTTGTTCATCCAGGCAGCCTATGTGGGCCGCTTGTCCCGGCACTCCCTGGTGCAGCGCGATCTGGCAATGCCCACGAACCTGCTGGACCCGAAGTCCGGCCAAACCTACTTCCAGGCGATGTCGCAGTTGGCGACCTTACTGGACTTCAACAAGGTATCGATCGCCAACCTGCCTAAGATCCCGTTCTTCGAGGACATGTGGTCGACGGCCGCCGGCAATGGAAATACGGCCACCCAGGTAATCGCCAGGGACTATCTGGAGAATTCCAATCCGGGCGATTTCACCAACGTCCTGAACGACATGGATAATGGCCAGGTCTGTAGTCCCACCGGAACGCAGTTTCTGGGCAATGGCAACGTCAATTACGTAGGCTGCGGCGCTCTCGGCGCCTATTCGATCTGGAGCCCGCAGTACTCCGCGCTTTCCGCCTGGAGCTCCATCGGCAAGGGTAGCTACAACGCGTTGCAGTGGACCGTGCGCAAGCAATTCAGCCAGGGCCTTCTGTTCGACTTGAACTACACCTGGTCCAAGTCGGAAGACCTGGGTTCCACCGCCGAATCTTCCGGATCCTACGGCAACGATTTCATCATCAATTCCTGGAATCCCGGCCAGTTATGGGGCGTATCGCGATACGACACCACGCATGCCGTGAATGCGTACATGGTGTACGATCTTCCTTTCGGCCGCGGCCGCAGTTTTGGCTCGAGCTGGAGCAAGCCCCTGGACGCCATCCTCGGCGGCTGGCAGATCAGCGGCACTTTCCGGATGACCTCGGGCCTCCCGTTTAGCGCGAGCGACGGGTCCCGCTGGGCCACCAACTGGCAACTGAGCAGCTTCGCCACTCCGAGCGGAGTGGCCCTGCCGCCAATCACCAACAATCCCAACGGGGCAGCGGTTTCCGGAACCGGCGGCCCGAATCTTTGGAATAACCCGACAGCCGCCCTGGCTTCCTTCCAGGAGACGCTGGCTGGGCAGACCGGGAGCCGCGACGCGATGCGGGGGTCCGGTTTCTTCAACATCGACTCGGGCATGTTCAAGAACTTCGCCATGCCCTGGTCGGAAAAACAGAAGCTGCAGTTCCGCTGGGAGAGTTACAACGTTACCAACTCGGTGAGGTTCGATCCTCAAAGCGCCAACCTCAGCCTCACGTCCACCGCCAACTTCGGCAAGCTGACCGCCCAGCTCGGATCGCCGCGCGTGATGCAGTTCGCCCTTCGGTTCACGTTCTGATCGGAACGGGGCAGGCCGGGGCCTGCCCCATTTAACATCCCAGCCTGATTCCAATACCGCAATGCAAATCGTCACTGCGATGCGCAACGCTTCTCGCCGTCCTGCCCGCTAATTCGATTTGGTCTTCTTCAGCTCGCGCTGGTGATCGAGATAGCTCTCTCCTTCGGTGATCCAGGTGGGCGCCGGTTCGCCTTTGAGATAGTACCCGAACCACGCAAAAATGCGATGCTCATAATCCACCTGGTCCGCTTTCTTGCGTAAACCGTGGTCTTCGCCCCCGTAAACCAGAAGTACGACATTCTTCCGGGCGCGCCGCGCAATGTTATATAGCTCGATGCCCTGATGATAGAAGACGGTTCCATCGGCGTCGCCGACTTCGATCATCAGGGGAGTCGTCATGGTGCTCACGCCGAAGACCGCCGAGTTGCGAATGTAAGCCTGCAGGTCCTCGTAGAGGGGAACCTCCATGCGCTGCTGCCCCGTCTCAATATGGTCCGTTTCGGCTATGCCCGAACTCCAGTGGTGGTTGCCGTAGTTGCTGACCAGATCGGTGATCGGCGCCCCGGCCACCGCTGCTGAGAAAATAGTGGTGTGGGTGGCCAGAAAACTGGCGTCGAAGCCGCCCCAGGAATGGCCCACGATGCCGACCTTGTCCACGATACCCTTTTCCTGCACCTTCTTCACAGCCGCCGTCACGCAGTCCGCCACCGAAAGCCCGGGCTCGCGCTTCTGGAAGACGATGTCGGGCTGCAACACGAAGTAGCCGTGGCTGGTCATCCCGCTCACGCTGTAGTAGCTCCGCTCCGATGGCGCGTTGTAACGATGCAGTCCGTCGGAAAGCTTCTCATACATATACACGATCATGGGGTATTTCTTCCCGGCCTCATATCCCGCCGGATAGTCCAGAATCCCCTGCAGCCGCGTCCCGGTGGACGACTTGTACTCGATCAGTTCCGAGCGGCCCCACGCATAGTTGCTCTGGAAGGGATTGGTATCGGTG
>Ga0181530_10004459_pt1 | contig 14833 bp, 10 predicted proteins | sample PEATcosm2014_Bin_42_FD_119769 | JGI IMG/M metagenome (GOLD analysis project Ga0181530, IMG submission 119769) | Peatland microbial communities from MTU Mesocosm Facility, Houghton, MI, USA - PEATcosm2014_Bin10_60_metaG | ecosystem: Environmental > Terrestrial > Soil > Wetlands > Peat | place... | reverse complement strand
CGGAACGAAACCGGCAAGCGTAGCGACCAGCCCGGACGCCTCATCGAAGGACAGCGCGTCATGGGATGGCGCGAAGCACTGAACGAACTCGACCTCGCCTACCCAGGACGAATCCGGTAAAGGAGACATACCCGCAAGCTCAAAAAGATCTTACACACCTGAGGTTACAAGCTCGGAGGCTCCCGAGGTGTGTCAGTACGAGGAGAGCCGTCAGTCAGCTAATTTGCGCGTCCCGCGACATATTCGTTTCCCGATACCAGGACTCCTGACATAGGGAGATGGATCATGCAGGGCCGGGCTGGTTTTTGACCTCGTAGCGGAGGATGAGGCTGGTGCCCGGGTAGCAGGCCCGGGCCTGGGTGAGGTGGTCGCAGAGGGCGGCGAGGGCGCGTGTTCGCCTGGGTGCGGTGAGCGGGTCGAGGCGGATCAGCAGTTCGCCGCTGGCGGGGATGATGTCGCCGGATGCGGTGAGGGCCTCGCGGATGAGGGCGTATGCCTCGTCTTCGGAGCGGGCGTAGTGGCCGTTCAGGGCACGTGCCAGGGTGGTCTCGGCGTTGTAGGCGGCCATCCGGATGGCGTGGGTGATCTGCTTGACCTCGGTGTCCAGCCGGGCCATGTCCGGGGTGATGTCGCCGAGCCGGATCCGGGCCGGGATCTCCGCGGCGGCCCGCTCGGCGGCGTCGAGTTCCTGGCAGGCTGCCTCGACGGGCGCGTTGATGCGGTTGAGGTGGTCGTTGGTGAGCAGGGACGACTGTCCGGGTGCCGGGCTGCGCAGTTCGAGGAGCCGGGCATCGCGCCTGGCCTCGGCCGCCGCGGCGAGCGCCGCGGCCCGGCGGACCTGTGCGGCGGCGGCTTTCCTGGCCGGGTTGGGGATGAGGCGCTCGGGGTCGTCCGGGGAGGCGGCGTGGGAGTCGAGGGCGTCGAGGGCGAAGCGGGTGCGGGCGTAGCGGAAGTAGTTCTCCTCCCGCCAGCGCGATGACAGGCGCCAGCACACCTCCCCGGCCGCCAGGTCGTGGCGTGAGGTCAGCGCGTGGATCTGGCGGGTGCTGCCACCTCTGGCGGGGACGCGGCGGGTGACCTGCCGCAGGGTCACGGTCTGGCCCTTGCGCGGTCCGTCGGTGATGCCCAGTTCGACGGTGGTGCCTGTCAGGTCGTACTCGTGCTCCCGGCCCCGGTCATCAATGCTGGTGACCTTCGCGAACTCTTCGGGGGGCAGGTCGGGCGCGGGTCCCTTGCGCCAGGTGAGCAGGTCGAACCCGGCTTCGGTGATGTCGGCGAACAGGGCCGGGGACCAGCCGCCGCGGTCGAAGCAGACCGTGACCCGCCGTCCCTCGCCCGCGATGGCGCGGAGCTGGGGCAGCAGCCGGCGCAGCTCGCCGGCCAGCGAATCGGACGGCTCGGCGATGACCATGAGCACCGGGTCGCCGCCGGCGTCGGTGACCCAGGTCTCCTCGGTGGCCGGGGCGGGGAACTTCAGCCGGGCGATGTGGGTCTTCTGGACCTTCCGGGTGCCGAAGTAAGCGCGGGCGTGCCCGTCAATGTGGAGGAACCCGAGCGCTTCCGGCCGGGCGGCGGCATGCCGCCGGGCCAGCGCCATGACCAGATCAGCCGCCTGGCCGGCGGCAGCCAGCTCGCCCAGCTTGCGGCGGATCGTCTTGACCTCCGGCGCCCGGCCCGGGCCCAGCACCCGGCCCAGCGCGCCCGGCGGCACCCGGGTGGCCCCTTCGGCGCGGGGCTCGCCGGCCAGGGCCAGGAACACCAGGGTCAGCAGTGCCGCGGCCAGCCCGTAGTAGCCGTTCCTCAGCCGCCCGTAGACCTCGCGGGCGCAATCGAGCAGGCCGGTGTCCTCCAGCGGCGGCAGGGCCAGCAGCAGCCCGGCCAGCGGATACCGGGCCCCCGGCGTGAACACCGGGCCAGCGCCCTCGCCCAGCAGCCCCCACCGGGCCAGCGCCCGCTCGCCACCGCGGGGGACGGGCTCCGGCAGCACCGGCAGCGGCTCGTCCCGACCCCGCGGGCCCGGCTCGCCGTCCGGGCCGGCCGCGGCCGTCCGGCCCGCGTCATCTCCGGCGCTGGTGCCGGCCGGCGCGCCGGCGCGGGAGCTGGAGCTGGCTACCCGCCCCAGCGCGCGGCGGACGGTGAACGTCGACACCCCGGTCACCGCCGCGATCTGCCGCAGCGCCTGTCCGGCGGCGTCCAGTTCCGCGACCCGGGACGTCAGTTCCGGGGTCAGCTTCGACGCGCCCTTCGGCCCCCGCCGGGCCGGGACCAGCCCGGCGACCCCGCCGCCGGCCAGCGCCCGCTCCCACCGCCACACTGTCGCCGGATCCACCCCGAACCCGCCCGCGACCTCCGCCTGCGACGCCGCCCGCAGCCGGACCAGCTGGACCGCGGCCAGCCGCCGGCCAGCCTCATCCCCGCCGTCCCACGCGAACGTGGCCAGCCCCTGCACGGTCACCAGGCCGCCGCCGTCCGGGCCGGTGACCAGCCCGACGCCAGGGGCCAGCTCCGCCGCCCCGTCCGGCAGCAGCGGCAGCACCGGCTGGGTGAGCATGCGACTCATCATCCACCACCCCGGCCCGGAGAAATCCTTGCAATAGTTTTCTCACAAATCGAGCATGCGGAACGGGAGCGACACGCAGAAAACACAGATCAGCCCGGCGATCCCTACCTGAACGGCGCCACTATGTCAGGAGCCCTGGATACGGCGAGCAGCCGCTCTCCATCCATCTCTGAATCCGACTGTCCTTGCCGCAGGAGTCGCCACGCCGCTGCGACGCAGCCGAGCACCAGGAATGTAAGTCCTGCCGCCATCGGAAAGTAGAAAGCGTCAAAAGTCGCGTATCCCACCATGATCACTGCTGTCGAGGCGGCCATGCATTGCGCAAGATCACGGAGCTTGGGGTCGGTAATTGCCCGGCGCGCGCTTCGGGCCAGGAACCAGCCCGTGCCGAGCAGTGCCAGCACTGCAATCAGGCCGACCGCACCGATCTCAATGAGTGAGTTGAGATATTGATCATCAGTGTAGAACAGGGTGTTGGGCAGGAAGGTACCGAACCCCTGGCCAAACCAGGGATGTGCGGAAATCAGCGGCTGGGCTAGTCCGAAAGCTGCGGTCCGAGACAGGGCGCTTGAGTCAGTTCCTATGTCGAGAAAGAGATTGCGCAGTGTTCCTATCAGTCCGGGAATAACCGTCCGCAGCGCGAATACCGAGCAAATAATGACAAAGTAGGCTAGCCACCTATCCTTTCTGTGCCAGGTGGGCAAAATAACGATGAGGCATATAGCGAGTCCGAGCACGGCCGAGCGTGAAACGGTCATGGGTAGCGTCGCTGCAATGACCGCCACCTGTAGCCATCGGCGGACGCGACGTCCGGGTGGGGCATGCCGCGCCTGGTAGATGGCTAGTGGCAGCACGACTGCCAGCACGAAGCCGAACTCGATTGGGTGAATTGCCGTCGCCGACGGCCGGACGATTGAGTCGCGATAATTTATGTCCGTGTATGGCTGCAGGACGCTCAGTCCCGGAATATTGAAGTACTGTGCCGCATTGAAGCCGGTAAAAAATTGCACTATTCCGAGCATGGCCATGCCGGTAGCGCCAATCACTATGCGGCGGAGCAGGGTCTGAAGTCGCTCGATGGTTTCGATGCCGTCGGCCGCTAGTAGAAGCACGCCCAGCCAGCCGCATGTCAAAATGACGCCACGGTCCGCTCCATTGAGTTCCAGGGTGGCGAGCGTATGCCGGTTGGCTGAGACATATGACACCAGGACCGCACACAGGAACAGCACGCTGGCGCGGCGCATGGGCTGCCGACCAGTGTCGAAGTTGGATGCAGGATGGAGCCAATTCAGCAGGTACCAGATGAAGAGGCCGACTCCGAGAATCGTGGTCGGCGAGCCCGCTCCTCCCAGCGGCGCGTAAACAAGGCGTGACGGAATGGCCATCAAGAAAAACACATAGCAAGTGAGAAGCGCGACTACGTCAAACTTGCGGCGTCGGCCTTGCTGAATGCCGAGAAGATCACTGGCCTGCTCAACCATCAGGGAACCCCATCATGTCCTGAGAGTAGGACGGGGCGCTCGTGTCTCGATCGGCGTTGCATGGATGATTTCCTGGGCACGAGCCGCCGTCCTGCGCGAGACGCTTTCTGGAGATCCTCAAGAACTACTCCATTCCGCTTCAATTAACTCGCTGCCACTTAGGGCGCTTTACCGTCCTATAATTTTGCGCTTGCGCGGTGCCGCGGCGTCCCTTCGAAGGTTGCCGTTGGCCGGCTGGATGCTTGTCACGCGACCATTCGGCGCCCGCACTGAGGCCCGGCTAACCGGTCGGCCATTCGCTGCTCGTACTGGATAGCGGCTGATCCGCCGGTCGAAATCGATCGAGGGATAGTCCTGGTCGTCGTCGTTGTCGTTCTCCAGCGCTAGTGGTTCTTGCCTGGATCGGCGCCGCAGCAGGACCGCGTCGACGATAAACGGGATCCCCACCGTGAGCACGAGTCCGAGTCCTGCGACAACCGATAGCGGCCGCGCCTTCCGGCTGGCGACAACAGTCGCCTTGGGCGTGTATGTAATGACGAGATCCTGGATCTTATTGCCTGGCGTTAGTCCAGCTTGGAGCGAATTTAGCTGTCTGCCGATCTCGCTGGTAACTCCGCCTAGCGTTCGCTCTACCGAAGCCTTATTATGCCCTGTGACGGTAACGGTGAGAACCGGGCCGGCGGTGTCAGTCGCGTCTATTACCAGGTAGGTACTGGTAAAGCCTCGCGCGGCCAGCAAGTTAACCGTGCGGACGTCCATGGTCTCGTATCTGACCACGTCCGCGGTCTGGTTAAGCGCGGTGTTGAAGGCCAGGAAAGGATTACCGCCGAAGCTCTTCGCGACCTTCGTCGGCACCAGGAACACAACAGAAGCTCCTGCTTGGTAAGTTGACGGCAAGTTAACAAACGCGAACGCAGTCCCCGCCAGCGTCAGGAAGAGCAAGACGGATGCCAGGATCCAGCGCCTGCGCAAACTTGAGAGAATCTCCACTTACCTACCCTCCAGGATGTTCTATAATTAGAGCATACAGCTCGACTAATCTCGACAGAAGCGAAGATGCGCTAGGGGCGACGGGGCGGACCGTGCCGGAGGCGAGGCCTCTTGGGTGGGCGATGCGCGCGAGGTCGTAACGGCATCCGGCTGGTGGGCCGGGCAGACAGGATCGGGGACGTGGCTGATGACTCCGCAGGGGATGGCGGCGCTGTTGCGCCGTCATAGGGCGGCGGTGGTAGTGATGCTCATCATGGCTGCGGGCATCGGGTACTACCTCAAGCACGCGGCGCCGGGCTACGCAGACACGGCGACCGTGGCCTTCGTAGCACCCGCAGACCAGTCGGATCTCTTTAACTTCGCCGATAGCCTCATAGTGATCGACGCGCTGGCGGCCGACTCGGTGATGGCCCCCAACGGCCATCAGCAGGTCACGAGCGCGGGCGGAACAGCTGCTTACCACGTGGCGCTGGTGAATCTTAGCGACGAGGACTATCCCAACTACAGTGATCCGTACGTGACGGTAACGACAACGTCCGGGGACGCCGCTGCTGCCCAGCAGACGATGACGGTCGTGATGGATGTGCTCCAGCGCGAGCTTGATTCGATCCAGGCTCGGGGAGGATCCCCGCGAGACATGTGGATTCGGCTTCATACGATTGCTGCCCCGAGCGGCGCGATCGCCCAGACGGGCTCGCGGACGCGAGTGCTCGCTGGTACGGCCGCCTTGGCGGTGATTGCCGCATTCATGGCATTGACATTCCTCGACCGGCATCGCGTGCGGCTGCCTGACCTGCTCATGCGGCATGCCCCGCTGCGTGGTGCGGCCAGGACCGGCCGGTGATCCGAGTTCACCCTGGCGATCGCTGATTGTGTCACCCCCATGGCAGCGTCCGGCTGGACGCCGGGGCTCTTGTCACTCTCATGAGCTAGCTGGCTGCCGGTACCACGGCTACCTGGCAGCAGACAGCGCCCGGGGCGGCCGGAGGTCCTGTGCACGCTCATCGTGGCACCCATGCCGTCCGATCCAGTTCCGTCGGCCGCAGTGTGCCAGGGCCGCCGCCTGCCACCAGTATCTTTGCTATCCGAACTCCGGCGCTGCCGTCCCACAGGTCCGGCGCCCGTGGCGGCAGCGTGCCGTGCAGCACGCCGCGCGCGGCCGCTACGATGCGCTCGGGGTCACGTCCCACTAGCTGATTGGTTCCCTCGGTCACGGTGATCGGGCGCTCGGTGTTGTCCCGAAGGGTCAGGCACGGGACGCCGAGCGCCGTGGTCTCCTCCTGGACGCCGCCTGAATCTGTGAGCACCAGGCGCGCGGACGCCTCGAGTGCCACGAAGTCCAGGTAGCCAGCCGGAGGAATGATCCGCACCTGGTCGGACATGCCAATGTCACGCAGCCGCTGGGCCGCCCGCGGATGGGCGGGCAGTACAAGAGGGCAGTCGCGAGCGACCTGGTCTAGCGCGCGCAGCAACGGTTCGAGCACGGCGGGATCGTCGACATTGGCCGGCCGGTGCAGCGTGACCAGACCGTATTCACCGGGCTTCAGGCCGATCCTGGCGAGGACGTCACTGCGCAGGGCCCGGTCCAGATTCGCCAGCAGGGTATCGACCATGACATTGCCCACCAGCTGGATCTGGTCTTCGCGATACCCCTCGGCCTGCAGATTGGTGACGGCGTCGGCTGACGGAGCGAACAAGAAGTCGCTGACGCGATCGGTGACGACCCTGTTCACCTCCTCGGGCATCGTCCAGTCCCGGCTGCGCAGGCCCGCTTCCACGTGCGCCAGCAACGAGCCGCACTTAGCAGTCACGAGCGCGCATGCCATGGTCGAGTTGACGTCGCCGACGACCACGACCACGTCCGGCCTGAGCTGCTCGACCAGGGGCTCGAAGGCCCTCATGACCCGCGCGGTCTGGGCGGCGTGACTGCCTGAGCCCGCTCCGAGGAAGTGGTCTGGCGGCCGGATCTCGAGGTCATCGAAGAAGACGTCCTTCATTGCCAGGTCGTAATGCTGGCCCGTATGGACCAGGATGACCTCCGCGCCCAGCTGCTCCAGCGCGTCCATGACGGGCTTGACCTTCATGTAATTCGGCCTGGCACCAGCTACGCAGATGATTCGCATGAGCGGCGCCTCACAGTGCCTCTACGTTGTCGCCAGCGAGGCGGTGACGGCAGTCGAAGAAGTAGCGCGCATGCCTGGCAATGCTGTCGAGATCGAACGCGTCATGGTCGGTGAGGAGGACCACGGCGTCAGCGCTGCTGACTTCCTCCGGAACCAGGTCGGTGCGCGTCACCATGTCGTCGGCTGCGGTTGCCTCGACAACGTGCGGGTCCGCGGCTCGCACCTCAGCGCCCAGGCCGGCCAGGAGCTGCGCTACGCGGACAGCCGGGGACTCCCTGGCGTCGCCGGTGTTCTTCTTGTAGGCCAGGCCAAGCAGCAGGATGCGCGCGCCCTTGACTGGCATCCCGCGCGCGTTGAATGCCACCAGCAGGCGGCGTGCCACGTAATCCGGCATGTGCCTGTTGATGTCGTCCGCCAGTTCGACGAACCGGAAGCTCCTGCCCAGGGCGCGCTCTACTCTCCAGGAGAGGTAGGACGGGTCGATAGGCAGGCAGTGACCGCCGACTCCCGGCCCGGGGAAGAACGGCATGAAGCCGAAGGGCTTCGTGGCGGCAGCGCGGATTGCCTCCCAGACGTCTATGCCGAGGTCATGAGCAGACATCGCCAGCTCATTGACCAGAGCGATGTTCACATGCCGGAAGGTATTCTCGATGAGCTTCGCCAGCTCGGCCTCACGCGGCGAGGAGACGACCACCGTCTGCTCGACGATAGTGTCGTAGAAGGCCCGGACAGCCTTCAGCGAGCTTTCGTCGATTCCGGAGACAATCTTCGGTGTAGTCGTCAGCGTCCACGTGGTGTTGCCCGGGTCGATTCTCTCCGGGCTGTATCCCAGGTGAAAGTCAACGCCGGCGATCAGACCTGATCCGTGCTCGAGTAGCGGCAGCACCCGTTCCTGGGTGGTGCCGGGATAAGATGTCGACTCCACAATGACGGTGGCCCCCGGGCGCAGGTGGGCGGCCAGGGTGCTCGCCGCCGAATCGACATAGCTGAGATCAGGAAGCCCGTCGCGCAGCGGCGTGGGAGTCGCCACTACGGCTACGTCGAAGCCTGCGCACGTCGCGGCGTCCGACGAGGGCCGAAAGTTCCCCGTCGCGAGCGCGCGCGCCAGCTCGTCTGACGGCACGTCCTCGATGTAAGACTCGCCGGAAGCCAGCACACGCACGCGCCTGACGTCCGTATCGTAACCGACCACCTGGTGCCCGACTGCTGCAGCGCGCATGGCTAGCGGCAGGCCGACATAACCCATACCGACTACCACGATTCCGGTCACTTGCCTTCTCCAGGTCCGGTGGAGGTTGGCGATACCGCTATGAGCACCGACGATGTATCGGCTTCAGGAGCTCTCCCAGCCGATGGCGTGCTTCGCAGGACGGCTAGGCGGGGAGCGTGGCTGCTGATCACCTCGCGTGCGAGCATGACCATAAATGACACGTTGGTCGTCAAATACCTGCGGCCCAGCCTGAGCGGCTCCTGCTGAGCTCGGTAGAGCCACTCCAGGCCGTGCTCCTGGTACCAGATCGGTGCCCTCCGGGTGAGGCCGGCGAGAATGTCGAAGGAACCACCCACGCCGTGGGCTACCCGGGCACCGGTTGCCTCTCCCCACTTGCTCAGGAACAGTTCCTTTTTCGGCGAGGACATGCCAAGGAACAGCAGGTCCGCGCCAGCGGCCCGGATTTCCTCGGCCACTTCGGGCTCCTCCTCCTCGCGGAAGTAGCCATCTCGTACGCCGGCCACGCTCAGCTCGGGGTACTTGTGCTCGATCTCGCGCAGCATCCGCGTGAGAACATCCCGCCGTGCCCCGAGGAAGTACACGCGTAGCCCGCGCCGGTCTGCCTCGGCCAGCAGCGCCTGGAACAGGTCGATTCCCGTCACTCGCTCCGGCAGCGGCATCCGGAGCATCCGGCTCGCCCACACGACTGACTGTCCGTCGGCGAGGATCATCCGGCATTCGGTAACCGCCTGCCGGAGACGGAAGTCTCGCCGCATCGCCACTATCTTGGCGGCGTTTACTACCCCGATGGACAGGTATCCATCCCGCTCCAGCGCATCCGTGCATCGTGCGACGGCCTGCGACATCGTTAGAGCGTCGAATGAGATGCCGAGCAAGTTCGACCGCGCCTGCTGTTGAGTGCTGTGGCCCACCGCTCCTCCAACATATAATTTCGATCGAAATAGTAGTTAAACTCCTCGCCAACCCCGACCAGCCGGCGCGGGGTGATGTCAGGAGAGCCAGGTCATCAGCAGCCAGCCCAGTTCATATGGCCGACACTCGTGGTCGACAACCTTCGGCTGAAAGGCCCTGTCCAGCTTTTGCAAGCGCCATCCGGCGCGGATCCGGGTGGATGCCGCACGGACCCCCCGCACTGCCTTCCGATAGTCGTTGCGTGCCACCTTCCGCCAGGTGATCGGTGGCTCGCTGAGGTAGAGCTCCTCGGCGGTCTCGGGCGGGTCGGCCAGCCACTGCAGCCCCCGGAGAACAGCGCCCAGGTGGTCCTGGCCACCGGCGTCAGCCAGATCCATCAGCGCCATCGGGGCCATCGCGTGCTGGTGGACGCTGTACACCGGGTAGCCCTCCACGACGCTGCCGCTGCGTGAGTCGTAATGCCACCACCACTGTCCGGCTTCGCCCTGAGCGGCGCAGATCACGGCCGTCACAGCTTCGGCGATGGCCAGCGCCTGCGGGTCGTCGGAGCTGGCGTGCAGCCGGGCGAGCGCTTGCACCGGGTAGACCTGGTCGGCGAAGGAACCTACGTGGGACCGGTACCAGGGCACGGGATAACCGGCCGCATGCGGGTATGCCTCGGCGCCGCGCGCGGCGACAAGCTGGCCGCGAGCGCGGCTCAGATGCGCTTCCACATCGGCCTGCGGGCGGGCGGCGACCAGTGCGGAAACCACCCATGCCGCATCAACGACGGAGCGCCGCCCGCCGGGGCGGTCGACCTCCGCCAGTCGACTGAGAGCATGCGGAAGATCAGCGTGCCGTGCCTCTGCCGCCGCCCAGCACGCCAGGGCAACGTCGCCGAGGCTGGTCATGCTGTCCAGGCGCTTGCCCAGCTCGCCGATCAGGCTGCGGCAGCTATCGCCGGCCAGCACCCGGCGCTGCATCTGCTCGGGCAGCCGTAGCAGGCCGAGAGCCGCGATGGCCGTGTAGCGCAGACTTGACCCAGCGGCTGCCACCTGCCAGCCGCCTTCCGCTCCGCGGTGACCGTCGAGGCGGAAGGCGAAGGCCCCGTCGTCATACATCCGCGGCAGGCAGTCGACAGCTATCCCGAGAAGTAGCTCGACCAACTGCGCACTGCCCGGATCTTCCGCCGCGATGCGCTCGAGGCGCGGCGACGCCAGCGTCAGGTCGGCCTTAGCGCCGGCGATGCCTCGGCGCTCGCCGGCGAGGACGCTGCTGGTCCTGTCAGCGCTAGCGGTCATTTGCCCCCACCCACGAAGTTGCGTTGCCGATACGCCGCACCGCTCCGCTGTCCCGGCGGTGAGATGTCGCGCATATGTCTGACGCCGGGGTGGGCAGGCCAGATGACATTTGCTCATTTCCGTTATCAATCTGTTATCTGCTGATGCGAGCGCTACAGGCCGACTTCAATGATCAAGGATGCGTTCAGGCATTATTCGACCGAAGTTTTACGCCATGTACGCTTCGGACAGTTGCCTGAAACCTACTCATTTACTAGTAGAACGCTCGCATGCATCCGGTGACGCATGGGCGACAGAGAGTAAATATAGGATATGTGATACTTTCGTACGCCCCGGTCCAGGCCTCCGTTTCCTTGCTCGCCGCGCAGTTCTCGCCGTGCCGCGACCGACAGGAGGGAGGATCGGTGTCAACCGCTCTAGCTCCGGAAGCGTCTGATAAGCGTCCCGTCAAGGCTGCGGACGATGCAACGAGGTCATTGAACAGGCAGTCAGCTTGGCTGAGCCAGCGAGGTACGGCATGCACTCCGGTGGACATGCCAGGTCTTGCTGCGCGCTGCATCAGTGCACCCCTGCTGAAGCTCGGGGCCATCGGTATTATCGCCGTCGGCGCACTGGCGGGATGCGCGGAGGCACGAGTCGGCGCAGCGGCGCAGCAGGTCATAACTATCTCGGCTGCCGCCTGCGGGCGCGGCTGGCGGCAGCCTGCGGCGGGATTGCAGACTCTGCAGATCCGCAACACCACAGATGGCGCGGTCGAGGTTACTCTCATAGACGCTGACAACGGCGCGGCCTACGCCAAGCTGGAGGGAGTAGGCCCAGGCACGACCCGCGCGATGCCGGTCGACGTGGGGTCGGGTGTGTACGCCTTCGAGTGCGACGGCAATAACTACGGCAACCGTGTCGGTCCGACTGTCCGGGTTCCCGGGCACGTTATGGGCGGCTTCGCGGTTCTCCCCGTCAGCGTCAGCGAGATGATCACCGTGACCCGGCAGGAAGCCGCATACGTCGGCGGCGGGCTGGCCACGCTGGCGCAGGAGACGGCCGCGCTCGCAGCGGAAATCAGGGCGGGTGACCTGCCCGCGGCCCGGGTGACCTGGCTGACCGGGCACCTGACCTTCGAGCGGCTGGGTAGCGCCTACGGCATGTTCGGCGACTACGACGATGAGATCAACGGCACGCCGTTCGGGCTGGCCGGCGGGATGAGCGACCCGGACTTCACCGGGTTCTACCGCCTTGAGAACGGCCTATGGCACGGACAGTCGGCTGCCGAGCTGGCCGGGCCTGCCGACCAGCTGGTCGTCGACGTGCGAGCGCTGCAAACTGCATGGCCCGGCATGCAGCTTCAGCCGCCGTTCGCCTTGAGTGACCTTGCCTTGCGGACCCATGAGATTCTCGAGAACGCGATGCAGTTCCAGCTGAGCGGACAGGACAACTTCGGCAGCGGAACCACGATGGCCACGGTGGCGGCGGGCATCGACGCCACCCGCGAGCAGCTACGGATCCTGCAGCCTTTGCTCGTCGGCCGTTACCAGAACCTGCCCGCACTGTACAGCTGGCTCGACCGACTGCAGAGCCTTGTCGATGCAGCAGACACGAGTCATGGCTGGACACCGGTGACCGAGCTGACGTCTGCGCAGCGGGAGGACCTCGACTCCGCAGCCGGGCAGACGGTCGAGCTGCTCGCCGATATCCCGCCGCTATTCGAAGCGAAGCCCATGCCATGAGCGACCCGATCCCGCCGGAGGCCGGCTCTTCCGCTACGGACCGCTGTCCTGGTCAGGCGCCCCGGCCTGGCCGGCGGCTATTTCTGCGCGGGGTGCTGGGTGCGGGCGCGGTCGGCGCAGCAGCGGGCGCGGCGGGAGGCCTGCACGCGAGTTACGCGGCCGACACAACACATGCTGCTGAGCCGGCGGTGGCCGGGCCTGCCGACCCGGAGGGCCGGCTCCCAGCTGTGCCCTTCCACGGTCGGCATCAGGCCGGCATCCTGCCGCCGCCACAGCGGCAGACAGTGGTGGCAGCCTTCGACGTGACCGCCACCAGCCGCGCCGAGCTGACCGACCTGATGCAGACGCTGACCGAACGCGCCCGGTTCCTGACTGCGGGCGGCGTGCCCCCGGCTACCGGCGTCACGGGTCCGCCGTCGGATTCCGGCGTACTGGGCCCGGTGGTCGTGCCGGACGGGCTGACGGTCACTCTCGGACTAGGCGCATCCTTGTTCGATGATCGCTTCGGCCTGGCCGCGCTGAAACCTGTGCATCTGACGCCTATGGGAGTCTTCCCCAACGACATCCTCGACCCGGCGCAGTGCCAGGGGGACCTGAGCCTGCAGCTCGCCGCTGGCAGCACCGACACGGTCGTGCACGCGCTGCGCGACATTACCCGGCACACGCGCGGTGGCATGCAGCTGCGCTGGCGGATTGACGGATTTGCCAGCGCCCCGCGGCCCACTGGTACTCCCCGCAACCTGATGGGCTTCAAGGACGGCATCGCCAATCCCGACACCGATGAGCCCGCCCAGATCAGCCGGCTTGTCTGGGCTAGCCCCGGCATGGCCCACGAGCCGGCATGGACCGCCGGTGGCAGCTATCAGGTCATCCGGCTCATCCGCATGTTCGTGGAATTCTGGGATCGCGTCTCGGTTATCGAGCAGGAGCAGATGATCGGGCGCCGCCGCGACAATGGCGCTCCGCTCGACGCTAATACCGAGTTCGCCACACCCAACTACGCCGCCGATCCGGCTGGCGCGGTGATCCCGCTTGACGCCCACATCCGGCTAGCCAACCCACGTACCCCCGCGACCGCCCTGAGCCGCATCCTGCGCCGTTCTTACAACTACGACCGGGGCATCGACGCTGTCGGCAACCTCGACATGGGCCTCATCTTTACTTGCTATCAGCAAAACCTGCAGCGGCAATTTGTGACTGTTCAGAATCGGCTAGTCAACGAGCCACTCACTGACTACATCGGTCCGTTCGGGGGAGGCTATTTCTTCGCACTTCCTGGAGTACTCGACCAAGCTGACTACTACGGACGCGCGATGCTAGCGTAAACGGCCTATCTCGCCGCCGGCGCTCAGCTGGCGAGCACTAAGAGCTTCTCCGGCCCTGCAGGATGGTGGCGTGAACACCGAACCATACGACCTCGCTGTGGTCGGCGCGGGGATCGTCGGGCTTGCCGTGGCGCGCGAGTTCCTGCGCCGCTGCGGCGGGGCGAAAGTCATCGTCATCGACAAGCAGGACTCGGTGGCGTATCACCAGACCGGGCACAACTCGGGCGTCATTCACAGCGGCGTCTACTACAAGCCAGGCTCGCTCAAGGCCCGGCTCTGCGTGGAAGGCGCCCGGCTCATGTACGAGTTCTGCGATGAGCACGCGATCCCGTACGAGCGGTGCGGGAAGCTCGTCGTCGCCGTGCGGGATGACGAGCTGCCGCGCCTGGCGGAGCTGGAGGCACGGGGTCACGCCAACGCCGTTCCGGGCCTGCGCCGGGTGCGGCCCGGCGAGATCGGCGACATCGAGCCCGAGTGCCAGGGCCGCGCCGCGCTGCACTCGCCGGCCACCGGGATAGTCGACTACGGCGCGGTCGCGCGTGCGCTGGAGCAAGAGCTGCGGGCCCAGGGCGCGACCTTCGCGCTCGGCTGCCCGATCCGTGCCGTGCGCCGCGAGCGCGGGCAGACCCTGCTCGCGCACGCCGGGGGCGCGTACCGGGCGTCCTGGTCAATCCTGTGCGCCGGGCTGTGGTCAGATCGGCTGGCCGTCGCGTCCGGCGCGCCGGCGGATCCGCGCATCGTGCCCTTCCGGGGCGCTTACCTCCGCCTGGCTGCCGGTCAGCCTGCCGTGGTCCGCGGCATGGTGTATCCGGTTCCCGACCCCCGGCTGCCCTTCCTCGGCGTCCACGTGACCAGGCGTATCGACGGGCGCGTCATGCTGGGCCCGACGGCCATGCTGGTGGGAGCCCGCGACGCTTACGAGTGGTGGAGGCTGCGCCCGCGGGACATGCTCAGCACCCTCAGCTGGCCCGGCACCTGGCAGGTGGCCAGGAGCTTCTGGCGGACCGGGATGAGTGAGCTGGGCATGGCCGCCAGCCGCAGGGCATTCGTCCGGGCCTGCTCACGGTACGTTCCCGTGATCGAATCGATGCGGATCGACCCGCACGCGTCCAGCGGTGTCCGGGCGCAGGCGGTGGCCCGCGACGGGCGGCTGCTGGACGACTTCGCGATCTCGCAGACGCCTGGCGCGACACATGTCAGGAATGCG
>Ga0181530_10004452_pt1 | contig 14851 bp, 13 predicted proteins | sample PEATcosm2014_Bin_42_FD_119769 | JGI IMG/M metagenome (GOLD analysis project Ga0181530, IMG submission 119769) | Peatland microbial communities from MTU Mesocosm Facility, Houghton, MI, USA - PEATcosm2014_Bin10_60_metaG | ecosystem: Environmental > Terrestrial > Soil > Wetlands > Peat | place... | reverse complement strand
TTTGGGAACCGGCGCTTTGCGGGACCTTGCTGGCGGTGCTGTGCGTGCTGACCTGGCGGCAAAGCCGGACTTACCAGAATGACGAAACGCTTTGGCGGACGACCCTGGCCCGGAATCCAAATTCCTCTCTGGCCCACAACAACCTGGGCAATTTTTTTTTACAAAACGGGCGGGGGGATGAGGCCGTGGAACAATTTCGAAAAGCCCTGGAAATTGAACCCCGATATGCGCTGGCCCACAACAACCTGGGCGCTGCTCTTTACCAGCTGGGGCGGGTGGATGAGGCGGTCACTCATTACCAAAAGGCTTTGGAAATTGAGCCCCGGTATGCCCAGGCCCATAACAATCTCGGCATCGTTCTTTTTCAAAAAGGGCAGGTGGACGCGGCCATTGCTCATTTCCAAAAAGCCCTGGCCAGCCAGCCCAACAATGCGGAGATTTACAACAATTTTGGCAACGCTCTGCGGGAAAAGGGGGAAGTGGACGAAGCGTTCAGTTGTTTCCGGAAAGCTGTGGCAATCGCTCCTGAATTTGCCGGAGCCCAGGAGAACCTCGGCATGATTCTATTTCAGAAAGGACAGGTGGACGAGGCGATTGTTCATTACCAGAAGGCCGTGGCCATCCAGCCCGTTAACGCGGAATTTCAATACAACCTTGGCTACGCGCTCTTTCTAAAAGGCGAGGCGCGTGGGGCGGTTGCGCACTACCAAAGGTCTTTGGAACTCCAGCCGCAAAATGCGATTACCGGCAAGAACCTGGCCTGGATACTGGCCACCTGCCCGGAGGCCTCCGTCCGAAACGGGCGCAAAGCCGTCGAATTGGCCGAACAAGCGGCCCGGCTTTCCGGCGGCACGAACTCAATATTTATCGGCACGCTGGCGGCGGCTTATGCCGAGGCCGGGCGATTTCCCGAAGCGGTGGAAACGGCGCAACGCGCCCGGCAGTTGGCTGCCGCCCAAAACAATGCCGCGCTGGTGGATGTCCTACAGATGCAGATTGGACTCTATCAGGCAGGCTGTCCATTTCGTGATGCCAGCCAGACCAATGCCCCAGCCCGCCCCAAATGACCTTGCCCGCCAATTGTGCGGCAATCTCGCAATGCAAGATGTCACCAACCCCGATTGGCGGGTATTAACGCGAGGTTCATCTGCACTGTTGCGTCCCTGAAGAAGCATCGCGTAAATTGTCCAGCCTGTGACCAAAGCAAATAACCGCCAACGCCCGCTGCGGGTCGGCTTGATTTCGCTCGGCTGCGCTAAAAATCTGGTGGACGCCGAAATCATGCTCGGCGCGCTGCTCCAGGACGGCGTGGAAATCACCAACGACCCCGCGCAGGCCGACGCCGTCATCGTCAACACCTGCTCGTTCATTGATGCCGCGCAGGAGGAGAGCGTGGACGCGATTCTCGAATCCGCCGAGGTCCGCGCGGCGAAATATCGCGGCCAAAGCCTCATCGTCTCCGGCTGCCTGCCGCAGCGGTTCCGCGACGAACTGTCCAAGCTCCTGCCCGAGGTGGACGCCTTCATGGGCATTGACCAGGTCGCGCAGGTCGCGGACATCGTCAGAAAGGCCGTTGCCCGGCGCGCGGAACGGATGGGGAAACATCGAACATCCAACATCCAACATCCAACGTCGAAAGAAAAAATCGCCGGGCGGTTGGCTGAATTGAACAAGGACGATGCCGCCTCCAATCCTGAAAACCCCCAATCGCTTCGTGGAACCAAAAAGGTTGGCAAAACCAAAACTATCGCTGAATCGGCGAGGCTATCCTCCATCCTCAATTCTCCATCCTCGCCGATATTAGACGTGACCCCGCGTCCCACCTTCATCCCGGATTTCGGCACGCCACGTTTCCGCCTCACGCCGCGCCACTTTGCCTACGTCAAAATCGCCGAGGGCTGCAATCATCCGTGCAGCTTCTGCATCATTCCCCGCATGCGCGGTTCGCATCGCAGCCGCCAGCAGGCGGACATCATCGCCGAGGCCAAGGCACTGATTGCCGACGGCGTGAAGGAGCTGAACCTGATTTCGCAGGACTCGACCTATTACGGCCTCGATTTGCGCCCGGATCACAGCCGCGCGATTTCGTCGCCGGAAAAATTTTCTGCCGCTGTCCAATCGCTTTCCGCCAATGCCACGACCATTTGCACGCTGCTGCGCGAATTATATTCGCTCAAAGGTGATTTCTGGATTCGCCTGCTCTACACCCATCCGGCGCACTGGACGGACGAACTTATTCAGATCATTGCTGACTGCCCGAAGGTGGCACGTTACGTGGATATTCCGCTCCAGCACATCCACGAGAACATGCTCGAACGGATGCGGCGCGAGACCTCGCAGCAATCCATCGTGGACCTGCTCCGGAAAATCCGCGCCGGCGTGCCGGGCATCGTGTTGCGGACGACGTTCATTGTCGGCTTTCCCGGCGAAACCGAGGCCAGCTTCAACACGCTGCTCGATTTCATCCGCGAGACGAAATTCGAGCGGCTTGGCGTGTTTGCTTATTCCCAGGAAGATGGCACGCGCGCCGGGGCGATGACCGGGCAGATTCCCGACAAGGTGAAACAGCAGCGCCGCAAGCTGGCGATGGCCGAGCAGCACAAAATCGCCCGGCAGATTTCCGAATCCTTCGTCGGCCGCACGCTGAAAGTCCTCGTCGAAGGCCGTGCGAATGAAGAACAACTCCGCCAGGCCAACGTCAGTTCATGGGAACACGGCTTGTTGCGCGAACGCGAATCCCGTCACTCGTCACCTGCCGGCCGCGCCGAAGCTTCTGAGCGAAGGCTGGTCACCCGTCACTTCTTCGCCGCTCGCGGCGAAGCCGATGCGCCGGACATTGACGGCCGGGTTTACGTGCGTGGCAAGGTGCCCATTGGTGAATTTGCCCGGGTCAAAATCGTCGGCCACACGGATTATGATTTGATTGCCGAGCCGGTTTGAACGATTTAGCGTTGGCCCATGCCTGCCACGCCAACGTCCCGACCGCCAGCCCGACGAAGGACTTTCTTCCTGCTGGGCATCGTCTTCGAATTGGTTTTGCTCCTGCTTTGTTTTCTGCTGCCCGAGTGCTGGCTGCAAGTTGAAGTTCGCAACTTCACTCTTATCACCCATTCCCCATTGATGTTGTTGATGATGGTTTTGGCAGGGATATTGGGCCACAACGAAAATCTTGCTGCGATTTTGGGTTTGCCGATAAGCCTGGCGATAATGGCGTCAATGTGGGGCTTCCTGATTTACCTGGTCACGCGCTTGATCAAAGAGGTGCTGGGCCGCCTGGTTGTTTCCCCACGCCAGAAGCTGGTACTGAGATACGGTGTCGGTTTCCTCGGCGTGGTGATTTTGTTGTGGGCCCTCATCGCCAACTGGCCGGCGACGCCCATTCCGTTTGCGGTGTCACCCGAGATTAAATCAACCGTGAACGGCAATACCGCCTTTGCGCTCGACTTGTATCACAAGCTCAAAGACCGGCCGGGCAATCTGTTTTTCTCGCCTTACAGCATTTCCACCTCGCTGGCGATGACCTATGCCGGCGTGCGGGGGCAGACGGAAACCGAAATGGCTAGCGTGCTTCATTTCCACCTCGCCCAAACCAACCTCCATGCGGCTTTTGGCGCCTTGGACACGAGAATGAACCGGATTCAACGTTGGAACCGCATTACACTGGCCATGGCCAATTCGCTCTGGTGCCAGCAGGAATATCATTTCACTGACGCGTTTCTGAATCTGGTTCATAAATTCTACCACGCGGAGGCGCGCGAGGTTGATTTCAAACACTCGGCCCCGGCAGCGGCCAAAGGGATCAACGACTGGGTCGAACACCAGACGAAACGGAAAATCAAGGACGCGGTCGAGCCGGGTCCATTCACGGACCAGACGCGACTGGTCCTGTGCAATGCGATTTATTTCAAGGGCAAATGGCAGCATCAATTCAAGGCACGTGACACCGAACCCGCCCCGTTCCATGTCACCACGAACGAAACGGTGACCGTGCCGATGATGCATCAGAAAGCCCATTTCAAAACAGCTCGCAGTGACGATCGTTCCGTTGAGTTGTTGGAACTGCCCTACTCGGGAACCGACCTGTCCATGATTATCCTGCTGCCGGAAGTGGAGTATCCTTTGCCCGATGTGGAACAGCCCGGCCTACCGGATCTGGAGCAGAAATTGACCGCCGACAACCTTCGCACTTGGCTGACGAATCTAGATCAAGCCGGTCAGGACGAAACCGAAGTGGCCCTGCCCCGGTTTACCACCACCCAAAGTTTTGATTTGGTGAAGGAACTGCAATCGTTAGGCATGCTTTCGGCCTTCAATGACAGCGCGGATTTTTCCGGCATGGATGGAACCACCAACCTGTTTGTTTCCGATGTGATTCACAAAGCTTTTGTAGAGGTGAATGAATCAGGCACGGAAGCCGCAGCTATAAATCTGGAATTGGTAGAAACCATGGGCATAGTAGGTCGTTTCACCGTGGATCATCCGTTCATCTTCCTGATTCGCGAGAATGGCAGCGGCAGCATTCTGTTCATCGGCCGCATTGTTGACCCAACCAAATGACAAAAGGGCTGGCGGGTTCTTCCGGTCAGAGTTACAAGAAAGGCGTCAACCATCATGGCCACCATCGTTTTTGACATCGAGACTTCTGCACTGCCGCTGGAACAGTTTGACGAGGCGCAGCAGGAATACCTGTTCCGCGAGGCGGAAAAAATCGCCGATGAACCGGCGCGCGAAACCAAACGCGCCGAAATCCGCCAGCAGTTCAACCTCTGGCCGTTCACCGCCCAGGTCGTCTGCGTGGCCATGCTCAATGCCGACACGCAGCGCGGACAGGTGCAGTTTCTCGCCGAAGATTTTGAGGAGGCCGGCGCCGAGGCCGGGCCGGTTGAATTCATGCCCTGCGCGGATGAATTTGAATTGCTCACGGCGTTTTGGGACGTGGCCAAGCATTACGACAACGTCGTGACCTTCAACGGACGCGGCTTCGACGTGCCGTTCATTTATCTCCGCTCGGCGCTGCTCAACGTGCCCATCTCGAAAAAGAACTGGCTGGGCTACCGTTACGCGGTCGAACCGCATTGCGATCTGGCGGAACAATTCACATTTTACGGCGTGAGCGGACGCGAGGGGGCGGCGCGGCGGTTCAACCTGGATTTTTACTGCAAGGCGTTCGGCATCGAATCGCCCAAGAGCCACGGCGTCACCGGCATGGACGTGAACACGCTGATGGCCGAGGGCAAGTTCCGGGACATCGCCGAATACTGCCTGCGCGACGTCCGCGCCACGGTGGAGCTGTACCGCATCTGGAAGGAAAGGCTGGCGGCGATAAAATGAAATCTCTCGATTGAAAATAATGGCTTGGAACGAATCTCCATGGCCGGTGTTTTTATCAGGAATGAATCCACGGCGTGCATTCACCTTGATTGAATTGCTGGTGGTCATTGCGATTATCGCCATTTTGGCCGCTTTATTGTTGCCGGTCTTGTCCGGCGCGAAAGCCCGGGCCAAGCGAACCCAGTGTTTGAACAATCTGAAACAAATCAATCTGGGCGTCCACATGTATGCCGGGGAAAATGACGATACTCTGCCCAACACGGGCACCGGCACTTACATCACCTATAAAGAAGTCGTGAAAAGCTATGTTGGCTTGCGCGGGCCGTCGTCGCCGCTGGACAAAATTTTCGCCTGTCCGGCGGACATATTTTATTATGATGGTACCTGCGCCTATGTGGCGCATGGCCAGCACGAGGAGCGAATTTATGATTTCTCGAGTTATGATTTTAACGGCGCGAATCTGCTCACCACCAATTATCCCAATTATGCTTACAACGGAATCTTGCCCGGCATCGGCGGCCAAAAGCTCGGTGCGGTTAAAAACTCCATTAAAACAGTCTTGGTCGTAGAAGCGTCGGCCATTCTGCCCTATTCATGGCATCAGCCGAAACCGCCGGTGTCCGGTGATTGGCCGATGTTTAACGATGCCAGAAACATGGTCAGTTTTGTGGACGGCCATGCCAGCTACATCAAGATTTATTGGAACAGCACGATTGGTTATCCCAATGGGGGCATCTCGGTAGCGGCTTATTACGATCCGCCCGCAGGATACGATTACCAATGGAGCGGAAATTAGCGTCAGTTTTTGCTTTAAATGATTCCCGACATGAACCTGCTCGTCTGTTTCGCGCTGAAAGAAGAAGCCGCGCCGTTTCGGAAAATGGCGGCGGGCGCGGGTGCTGTAGCGCAAGCTGCTTCCATTCTCATCACCGGCATCGGATGCCGGAACGCCGAAAAATCCTTGCGCGAATTTCTTGCCACCCATTCACCGGAGCTGGTGCTGACCTGCGGTTTCGCCGGGGGGCTGAATCCGGATTTTAAACCCGGCGAAGTTGTGTTTGAACTCTCAACTCTCAACTCTCAACTCTCAACTCGCCTTCTCGCCGCCGGCGCAAAACCGGCCAAGTTTTTCTGCGCCGACCGCATCGCCACGACGGTTGATGAAAAGAAAAAATTGCGCGCGGAAACCGGTGCGGACGCGGTGGAGATGGAATCGGCAGCCATTCACGCCGTCTGCCGCGAGCGCGGGATTCCCTGCGCGACCGTGCGCGTGATTTCGGACACGGCCAGCGAGGATTTGCCGCTGGATTTCAATGCGCTCGCCAAGCCGGACATGGGCCTGGATTACGGCAAACTGGCCTGGGCGATTGCCAGATCGCCGGGAAAAATCGGCGCGTTGCTGAAGTTGCGTAAAAAGACCAAGTGCGCGGCGGAACAGTTGGCCGCCGTTTTGGAGAAGATTGTTTCTGCTTAAACGCAGAGACGCGGAGGACGCAGAGTGGCGCAAAGAACAGCGATCAGAATGATTTACCACCAGGCTGTTGCCCTTTTAAAATAAAATCTCCGCGGATCTCTGCGTTCTCCGCGTCTCTGCGTTAAAATCCGTCCGAAGGCCGCGTTCCAATAATCTTACAAACTCATTTTACTCCTGTTTCCGACTGGAAGACCGCCGGCGGCGCGGATTTCTCCTTCACGTGTTCGCTGTAGCTGATGAAGGCCGCGCCGAGTATGATGAGCGCCACCCCGCTCCAGCGCACGGCGTCCACGCGCTCGTGCAGGAGAAATTGCGCCGCCAGCGTCGTCATCACGAAACTGATGGCCGTCAGCGGCCAGACGAAGCTCACGTCGCGCTGGCCGAGCAGGTATTGCAACAGGACGAAGAAAATTGTTTCCAGCAGCAGGCCGAACAAGATGTCCTTGTTCGTGAACCAGTTGCCGACGAGCTGGACGACGTTTTTCCAGACCGGCGTGCCGGCTTCGCGCTGGGCGTATTGCAACTTGATTTCATCAATGCCCTTTTTCAGGGCGATGACGCCGAAGGCCTCGAAGGCAAAGGTGATGAGCAGAATGATTAGAATTTTTGTCATAAAATTGTGGCGGCGGTCTGCGACCGTCGCGGTTTCGGTTCGGCGCTCACAGAGCGCCGCTACAGGTCTTGGTAGCGAATCAGTTCGATGCCGAGTTTTTTTACCAGTTCCTTCACCCGCGGACTGACGAGCGCATCGATCTCGTGCTTAAATTCGTTGAGCGACGGATGCGAGTAAAGCTCGGAATCGCCCGGTGGCAGTTTCGGCAGCAGCTTCAAAACGTATGCCTCGTCCACACGCGCATTTTGCAACAGGCCGAAGGTGATTTGGGCGTGTTTGATGCCGCGTTGGCGCAACGGTTCGCGGGCGCGGCGGGAGAGCCATTCGTAAATCGCCGCATGTGAAACCCGGTAAAACCAGCGTCCCGCCGTCAGGCGCCGGCTGCGCGCAAAACAGTCGCGCGTGAGCCGGAGGTGCCGGATGCCGAGCCTCTCCGCGTCTGCCATCAGGATGCGGAACACGACCGGGTGCAGGTGCAAATGCAGATGGCCGTTGACATGGTCGAGGGGCAGGCCGGTGGCGCGGAATTTTTCAAATTGCGCGTGAATTTCGGCCCGGAACTGTTGCTGGAGGCCGCGCCGGAAAAAATAACGAAAACCGGTGGCGACGGGATTTTCAGAAAATTCACCGCGCGGGTTGACGAGGCCGGGAATTTTTTCCGGTGGCAGCGCGGAGTGTCCGCACAGCAGCGTGAGATGCAGGCCAACGCCAAGCCTCGGATTCTCTTTTGCCAGTTTGACCGCCTCATCGAAGCCGGGTTCGTTCACCATCAGGCTGGCACCGGTTAAAATCCCTTCCTGATGAGCGCGGACGACAGCTTCATTAATGGAATGCGAACGGCCAAAATCGTCCGCGTTGACGATGAGGCGGCATCTCGAATTCGGAATTCGGAGTTCGGAGTTCGGAGTTGCGGTTTCAGGGCCGTCCATAGTTTGATGCCGTTGCGCCAACGGCAAGCCGCAACCAGCTTTGGAGAATCAGAAGGATTTTATGTCCGTTATTGACCCGCGTGGGTTGCGGACCGAAAACATTGAATTTCCTGGCTTCCATTTTTTGCAGCAACCGCCAGTAAACCGAGCCCATCAATTCGGCGGCGATCATGGAGCGCCGGTCTTCGGCGGGCAGGGTTTCCCGGGCGAGGCGATAAAAAAATTTGGCGCGGCCGGCGACGTTGGCGGCCAGTTGGAAGAAACGTTCGGAGTATTCGGATTTAAGAATTTCCTCTTCGCGGACGTTGAATTTTTTCAACTCGGACAGCGGCAGATAAATCCGGCCGCGTCCGGCATCGGTGCGGACGTCCCGCAGGATGTTCGTGAGTTGCAGCGCCTTGCCGAGATACACGGCATAGTCGCAGCAGGCGGGATTCTGATGGCCGAAGACCTCGATGCTCAACAGGCCGACGACCGACGCGACGCGATAACAATAAAGTTCAAGTTGCTCAAAATTGTCATAGCGCTTGATGTCCAAATCCATCTCACAGCCGTTGATCAATTCATCAAAAAGCGTGATGGGCAGATGATATTCGCGGATGACGGGTTGGAATTCCTGGTTGATGACGAACTGCGGCGATTCATTGCCGCAGGCGCGGCGGATGTCGGCACGCCATTCCGCCAGCCGTTCGCGGCGTTCTTCGACGGGCGCGGATTCGTTGTCAGCCGCGTCATCCACTTCGCGGCAAAAGGCGTAGAGCACGGACATGGCGTCACGTTTGGCGCGCGGCAACACCACAAAGGCCAGCGCCAGATTTGAGGCGCTTTTGCGGGTGATCGCGCGGCTGTGATGCATTTACGGTTGAGGCGTTGGTGGCGGCCGGGGAGAAGGTTTTTCTTCCTGGCGAACCGGCGGCAGCCCGCCGTTCTGGGCGAGGGTGGGATTGGGCGAAAGACGTTCATGACGATGGCGGTGTTTGCGCCGTCGCCGTCCCGGCTTGCGAAAGAACAAGACCCAGATCAGCGCACCGATCGCCACCAGGGCAAAGGCCCCGACCATGATGAAAAAATCCACCCAGACCGGCGACATCCTGCCTATGGCTGGTAGTGCGTCATCCATGATGTTAAGATAAAATCAGTTCTCAAAATTTGCCGGTGAAAAGTTACGGGCTTTCATCCGGGGTGCTGTCACCGAAGTCCATATTCAGCCGTTGCATCCGGTAACGGAGCGAATGCCGGCTCAACTTGAGCCGTTCGGCGGTGCGTGTCGGGTTAAAATTGTTTTGTTCCAGCGCACTGGTGATTAATTCACGCTCCAGACGTGCCAGCGCGTCATCGAGCGATTCATTGGGTGCGGCCTGGGTGGCCGTGGCCGTGTTTTTTTGCAAACGCGTTTCGACCTGGAAATCCGGCAGGCTGGACGCCTGGACCTCGTGCGTCGTCTCCAAAATCAGCGCGCGTTCGATGACGTTGCGCAATTCGCGGACATTGCCGGGCCACGTATGCAAAAGCAGTTTTTGGTGCGCGGCGGGCGTGATGGTGTTTACGTTTTTATTCATCGCCGCGCGGAACATTTTCAAAAAATGCCCGGCCAGCAGCAAAATGTCCCCATCCCGGTCGCGCAGCAACGGCAGCCGGAACTGCATCACGTTGAGGCGGTGAAACAAATCCTCGCGAAACTGGCTCTCGGCGATGGCCTGCACGATGTCACGGTTGGTTGCAGCGATGAGGCGGACGTTGACGCGAAGTTCGTGCGTGCCGCCGACGCGCGTGAACGTGCCGTCCTCCAAAAACCGCAGCAGCTTGGCTTGCAACGGCTTGCTCATGTCCGCGATTTCATCGAGAAAAATCGTGCCGCCGTCGGCTTCCTCAACACGTCCGGGTTTTTGTTTCAGCGCGCCGGTGAACGCGCCCTTTTCGTGGCCGAACAATTCGCTTTCGAGCAGCGTGTCGGGGATGGCGGCGCAGTTGATGCGAATGTAATTCGCCTCGCGCCGCTGGCTCAATCCGTGCAAGGCGCCGGCGACCAGTTCCTTGCCCGTGCCGCTTTCGCCCAGAATGAGCACGCGCGCGTCCGTGGGCGCGACCGTTTGGATCAACTTCCGCAGCTCGCGGATTTTTTGCGATTCACCAACGATCTGTTCAAGGGTGAAGGTTTCATTGGCGCGCGAACGCAACGTGGCATTTTCCCGCAACAGCCGGTAACGCTCGGCGCAGCGGGTGACGGCGTGAAGCAGCTCCTCCGGCGCGAACGGTTTGGACACGTAGTCAATCGCGCCGGCTTTGATCGCTTCCACGGCGAGTTTGGGCGTGGCGTAGGCGGTGAGCATGAGCACCGGCAGGTCAGGCCATTGGTTGTGAATTTTGGCGAGGAATTCATAGCCGCTCATGCCGCCGAGCCGGGCGTCGGTGATGACCATGAAAAAATCCTCGTGCGCCAGCAGGGTCAACGCCTCCTCGGCGGATTCGACGGCGCGGGCGGCATAGTCTTCACCCTTCAGCACCGTCTGCAAGGACAGGCGCATGTTCTTCTCGTCGTCCACGACGAGCACGGGTGGCAACGGTATGGTCATTGGGACAGGTTCATCAACGCTTTCGCCGGAAAGATTAACGTGAATTTCGCACCTTTTCCAAGCTCGGATTCAACGCGCACCTTGCCGCCATAAAGTTCGACGTTATGTTTCACGATCGCGAGTCCCAGACCCGTGCCGCGTTCTTTGGTGGTGTAGTAAGCCTCGAAAATCCGTTCGATCTTGTCGGGCGCAATGCCGGGACCATCGTCGCGCACGGAAATTTCAATCGAATGATCGCGGTGACAATCAGCCGTGACAAACACATTGCCTTTTTCGGCCAGCGCTTCGCGGGTATTTTTCAAAAGGTTCACCAGTATCTCGGATAAATGGCCGTGCTGCATCAGTAATGGCGGAAAATCGTGGCCGAACTTGCGATGGACATGGATGCCCGTCGGCACAACGGACGGGAACACCTGCGCGATGGCGCGGTTGAGTTCCGCGATGACGTTGAGTTTTTCGACATGACCTTCGCTCAATTGCGCGTAACCCATGATTTGGGTGATGACCTGATCGGCGCGCGCGACTTCCTCCTGAATGATTTCAATTTGCTGCGCGACTTCAGTCTTGGCCCCGTGCAGGGCGCGTTGCAGCGAAAATGCGGTGCTGTTGATGACGGCCAGCGGATTCTTGAGCTGGTGTGCGATTTCCGCCGCCAGCCGGCCGGCGGAATGCAGTTGTCCTTCGCGCATGGCAAATTCATGGGCTTCTTCCAATGCCCGGCGCTGCCGCTCGGCCAGCACCTGCACGCCATAACAGCACGCCGTCAGGAGCCACAACACGAAAAGCCGCGGCAGGTCCGGCCCGCTGGCATTTTCCGGCGGCATGGAACTGTAAGGCAGGTCACTCACCCGGATTGGCCGGATCGGGCGGGAAATCCGGTTGGTGCCCGGCATCGATCTGATCAAGTTTGTATTGGCCGGATGGAAGGCAATCGGCGGCAGACTCCCGGAGGTCGGGTCGGGCACGTTGGCATACAATATTCCCGCACTCAGGTAGAAGACGCTCAAAAGGAGGTTCAAAGCAATTTGCGGTGTCGCCAGGGGAATGCTGATGGCATTCAATACAATCAAACCGGGGAACATCCAGTAAACCGTGCTGTCAAACCCACCGGTCAGGAACGCCAGTTCCGCCGCAAACAGACCGTCCAGCAGCCCCAGCGCAAACACCAGCCACAGAAAAATGCCCGGCGGAAACCGGCGCCAGAGCAGCAGCACAACGCCGGCCACGGCGTTGCATACGACATAAATCAGAAAGAATCTTTGCAGCGTTTGTTCCACCACCCAGCGGGTGGTCTGTTCCTCGGTCAACCAGCCGGCGTAAAACAGGTAGTAGAGCACGACGGCGATAACCCCCACCTTGACCGGCAAGACGATGTGAAGTTGCACGGCCACGATACGTTCGGCCTGTTGCGGCGGTTCCGCCGGGGAAGTCGCCAGCAGCTTGGGCAGGCCTTTGAACGTTTGCCAATCCAGGTATTTCATGGGCAAGACCGCACTCGAATGGGCGGCGACTCAAGCCAGCAGCTTCAGGGCCCGCGCCGCCACCTGTTCCACCGGCCACATCCGGCCAATGCCTTCGTAACCGCAGGAAAGCATCCCCTCGTCCGGACCGATGAATTCCACGCCGCGCGCTTTCAGCGTTTTCACATTCTGCTGCGTGGCCGGGTGCAGCCACATTTTGCCGTTCATCGCCGGCGCAATTAAAATCCTGGCCTTCGGATTCAACGCCAGCGCCAGGCACGTCAGCGCGTCGTCCGCCAGACCGTGCGCCAGTTTCGCGATGACATTCGCCGTCGCCGGCGCAATGAGCAAAAGGCCGGCGGTATCCGCCATTTCAATGTGCGCCGGCTTCCAGCCTTCCTCCTCGTCGTAAAGACCGGTCACGACCGGATGGCGCGAGAGCACCTTGAACGGCAATGGCGTGATGAATCGCTGCGCGTCGGCGGTCATCACCACGCGCACGCTGCATTTCTGCCGGGTCAGCCGGCTTGCCAAATCCGCCGCCTTGTGCGCGGCAATCGAGCCGGTCACGCCGAGAATGATGTTTTTGCTCATATGCAACCGTGTTGCGTGTTGCGTGTTGCGTCAAGTAATGACTTGCCGTGCCGCTTGACGCAATACGCAATGCGCGGCGCCGGCTTTCAAAATTCCGGGGCTTGGGCCCTGGCCACACGCATTTTTTCCGCCTCGACAATCACCAGCATCCGCCGCAAATCTTCCAGGATCGTCGTGCTGATCAAAAGATAGTCAAAATTTTTCCACTGCGCGATTTCCTTCCGGGCGATGCCCAGCCGCTTTTGGATTTCTTCCGGCGCGTCCGAAGCGCGTTTTTTCAAACGTTCTTCCAGCACGGCGATGGACGGCGGAGTCAGGAATACCGTCACCAGCGCGCGTTTCAATTCCGGCTCGGCCAGCGCCCGGTCGCGAATTGTCGCCGCACCTTGTACATCCACGTTCAGCAGCACATCCTTGCTCCGCCACAATTTGTTCCGCAGTTCGGAGCGCAAAATGCCATAACTGCGGCCAAAAACCGTCGCGTGCTCGATGAACTCGCCGGCCTGCACGCGCCGTTGAAAATCCGCCGGGTCAATAAAATAATAATCCACGTCGTTCTTCTCGCCCGGTCGCGGCGCGCGCGTGGTGCAGGTGATGGCGCGCGTCATGTCCGGCCGGGCGGCGAGCAACTGCTGGCACAACGTCGTCTTCCCGCCGCCCGACGGGGCGGAAATCAGGATCAACAACGGTCCGCCTCCCGCCTCCCTTGGGGGCCGGCCCTCGACTTTCGACTTTCGACTCTCGACATTCATGTCACTTGTCGCCCGCCACTCGTCACTCACTCGACGTTCTGCGCCTGCTCGCGGAACTTTTCCAGTTCCGCCTTCAGTGTCACGACGTCGCGCGAAATCAGCGCGTCATTGGCCTTCGAGCCGATGGTGTTGATTTCACGGTTCATTTCCTGTGCGAGAAAGTCCAGCGTCCGGCCCACCGGCTCCTTCGATTTGCGGCAGTCCTCGAACTGCTGGAAATGGCTTTGCAGCCGCGTCAATTCCTCCGAAATGTCCGAATGGTCGGCAAACAGGACGATTTCCTTCAACAACCGTTCGTCGTCCGGCGCGGGTGACTCCAGACCGGCGCTTTTTATGCGCTCGATGAGCTGCTGGCGGTAGCGCTCCGCCGTTTGCGGCGCGTGTTTTTGGATTTGTCCGGCACATTTTCGCAGGATGCCAACGCGCGCGGCCAGATCCTCCGCGAGATGTGCGCCCTCGCGTTCGCGCATTTTCACCAGGGCGGCCAGCGCCTGCTGCAGGGCCTTTTCCACAATCGGCCAGATGGTTTCGGCCTCGACCAGTTCCTCGTCCGTCTGGAAAACCCCCGGCGCGCGGACGATTTGATCCAGCGTCACTGCGCCAGACAGCTTCAATTGTCTGGCCAGGCGATTGAGTTCGGTCGCGTAAGCCTTGGCGAGCGGCAGATTGATATGCATGCGCGCCGACATTTTGCCTTCGGCGGCGTGAATAGAAATCCGCGCCGTCACGCGTCCGCGCGCGATGTGGCGGTTGATCGCGTCGCGCACCGGGGCTTCGAGCATTTCCAGTTCGCGCGGCAGGTTCACGGAAATTTCCGTCTGCCGGCGGTTCACCGCGCTGAGTTCCACGGTTATTTTGAAGCCGTCCCGCGCGCATTCACCGCGCCCATAGCCCGTCATGGATTTCATTGCGGTGAATATGCAAAAAACCCGCGCGTCAGGCGAACAAATTTTCTTTTAACAATTGTAGGAGCCGACGTAAGGAGGCTCACTTCAAAAATGAAAGGGTGGTTTGAATTTAATCCCCAGGAAATCCTCCGGCTCTGCCGGAGGACCACCGAAGTTTGACGGTTCCGGGAATATACCGTCTGGATGCGATCCCAGCTGGACGATCGATGATCTCCCT
>Ga0181530_10004448_pt1 | contig 14860 bp, 8 predicted proteins | sample PEATcosm2014_Bin_42_FD_119769 | JGI IMG/M metagenome (GOLD analysis project Ga0181530, IMG submission 119769) | Peatland microbial communities from MTU Mesocosm Facility, Houghton, MI, USA - PEATcosm2014_Bin10_60_metaG | ecosystem: Environmental > Terrestrial > Soil > Wetlands > Peat | place... | reverse complement strand
GAAGGCCAATGATGAGCATTGGAAGCAGCAAGTGTCACTTCTCTCAACACGAAAAGAACTTCAGGATGCGATACAACAAGCTCGTGACACCGTTGTCCAGAACAGCAAGGAACTCGATGCGGCTAATGCCGCCGATCCTGCGGAACGGCTGAAATTTCTCAATTCTGAACTCGCGACGGCGCAAGCAAAGAAATTGGAAGCCCAAAATAGTCTTGCTGCCACAGAAGAAAACATTAAGCGCCTTAAACAACGTCTGTCAGATATGGAACAACAGGTGACGGCCAAGATCAACGAATTGCAAAGGCCGCTACGACTGCCGAAAGAACACGACACCGGAAAGCAAGTCGTTTGGATTATTGTTCGCTATGGTCATATTTATCCAGTCCGCAACGCTGACTTGAGCCGGAACGAAACAGACATCAATTGGACAACGGAACTGGACAGTGAAATTGCAGAGCCAATTCGTGGACGAGGAATTGATCCCGTTCTAAATTCTGGCGCGCTGAGTAATTATTTTGACCAACAATCGCGAGATGAAATCTATTTCGCATTTAATGTTTTTGAAGATTCGTTCCCCGCATTCATCCAAGCAAAGCAAATAGCCATTAGTAAAGGTCTTTCCTACGGATTAGATTTCCAACGCATAGCGGATGGTCCGCTTCGTTTCACGCATGGACATGGCTATACGCCCAAACCACAGTGACTACCGGATTTGCCTGATGGAAAGAATTGCTTATGTCACCGTATAGATTCTTGTTTTGCCGTGACCAACGCGCGGTTTGCTGCGTTTCACGGGCTGCACGTCGCCCGTTCCACTCCGCAATACCGCGCGCGCGTCACGAGCGGCAATGGGGTTGGCCAGCACATCAAAGTTTTATCACTTGAAGAAGTGAGGCTTCGGTTGGATCGTCGGCAGACTGCAATTTTCAGCACCGGGCTTCGCCGCTGGTTTCTCCGAAACCTGCTAAAAAACGCAGACTGCCTCCGCCATTCAAAATTCAAAGCCTGAGTCCGTCCGGTTCGGGATCGCTTCACTTCTCTGCGCTTCGCAACCGCGCCCGACCTTCGCCCGTCCGCTGGTTGCTTGCGCTTCGTTTCGTTCCGCGACGCCGAATCCGGCGGACACAGGCAGCAACGTGAATTAAGGCAAAAGCCAATGCCCCCAACCGGCTCATCAGGTGGAGGGCGTAAAATCTTTTTCCCTTTTGCTTTAACATTTGCCAGTATCGCTTTAACATTTCCTCCGTTGCAACCGCAGTGCCAGTTGAACGGAATCATTCCATGAAAAACCATTCTTTGAATTTTGGCGGGGAACCGGGCAGCCCGAAATTCCCGGCGGTCCTCTGAAGTTATGTCCACCCAACGCTACACCGTCACGCCGCACCCAATCGAAACGCTGCTCATCTGGGTCAAGTCGGGTGAAATCGCTATCCCGGAAATTCAGCGCCCGTTCGTGTGGGAAGCCACCAAAGTCCGCAACCTGCTCGACTCCCTGTATCGTGGTTATCCGGTCGGCTACCTCATTGCCTGGCGCAACCCCACCGTCAAACTCAAGGACGGCTCAAAATCAGATGGCAAGCGCGTCCTCATTGACGGCCAGCAGCGCGTGACCGCCCTGATGGCGGCTTTGCTCGGAATGCAGGTCGTTACCAAGGAATACGAAAAAGTTCGCATCCGCATTGCCTTTCATCCTTTGGAGCAGCGTTTTGAGGTTTCCAATCCGGCTATCGCCAAGAACAAGGAATGGATCACTGACGTTGCCGAGGTTTTTGCCCCCGGCGCGAGTTTGTTTGCCCTGGTCAACGCCTATTGCGAGCGCAATCCCGGCACTCAGCAGGACGCCATTTTTCAGGTCATCGAAAAACTGCGCAAAATCACCAACAACCTCGTCGGCATCATCGAACTGGATGGCGATCTCGACATCGAAACCGTCACGGAAATTTTCATTCGCGTCAATTCGGCGGGCGCGGAGTTGAGTCAGGCGGATTTCGCCATGTCCAAGATTGCCAGCAACGAGAAATTCGCCGGCAACACCCTGCGCAAGGCCATTGATTACTTCTGCCATCTCGCCGTCGCGCCTGACTTCTACGGCAAGATCAAGGAGAACGACGGCACCTTTGCTGCCACGGAATTTTTTCAGGCAATGGCGTGGCTGCGAAACGAGTCCGACGACATCTACGACCCAAAATACACCGACATGCTCCGCGTTGCGTTCACGTCGGAGTTCAAGCGCGGCAAACTCGAAGACCTGGTCGCCTTGCTGTCGGGACGTAATTTCGAGACCAAGCAATTTGAGGAAGCCATCGCCGAATCGTCCTTCGCCGGACTGAAATCGGGCGTGCTGAATTTCATCAACGAAACACATTTCAAACGCTTTGTAATGATCATCCGTTCGGCGGGTTTTGTGGATTCATCGCTAATCGGCTCGCAGAACGCCCTGAATTTCGCCTATATTCTATATCTCACGTTGCGCGCCCAAGGGAAACCGCCGGCAGACATAGAATCTGCCGTCCGCAAGTGGTTCGTAATGTCCATGCTCACGGGTCGTTACTCTGGTTCCCCGGAAAGCACCATCGATTACGACATCAAACAGATGCACGCGCAAGGGATTGATTCATTCGCCAAGACCACTTTCGCCGGTGAATTGTCCGAGGCGTTTTGGACGACGATGCTGCCGCAGGAAATGGACACCTCCGTTGCCAGCAGCCCCTACTTCCGCGTATTCCAGGCCGCGCAAGTAAAACTCGGTGACAAGGGCTTTCTTTCGCGTGACATCTCCATTCGCGACCTGATTCTAAATAAGGGTGACGTGCACCATTTGTTTCCGCGCAACCATCTGAAAAGTCAAGGTCTTGAACGCGGACGTTACAATCAGATCGCCAACTACGCGCTCGCCCAGCAGGAAATCAACATCGCCATCGGTGATAAGGCCCCGGCGGTATATTTCCACGAACTCGCCGCGCAGTGCAATGGTGCTAAAAAGAAATACGGCGGTATCACCAGCCTCGACGAAATGAGGCAAAACCTCGCCATGAATTGCATTCCCGAGGACATGCTGAGAGGCGGCACGCTGGATTACGATACGTTTCTGGAACAGCGCCGCAAACTCATGGCGGCAAAGATGCAGGCATATTTCCATGCGCTTTAGTTGCGCTTGAATCATCCAAAACCATGAGCCTCGTAAAGTCCAAACAACGCGTCGCTGACCACGGGGAGGTTTTCACCCCCGCATGGATGGTTGAGTCCATGCTCGACCTCGTGAAGGGCGAGACCGAGCGCATTGACTCGCGCTTTCTGGAGCCGGCGTGCGGGGATGGCAATTTTCTCGTGCAGGTTCTACGGCGCAAGCTCGCTGCCGTGGAACTTAAATATGGCAAAGCCGATTTTGAGCGACGGCACTACGCGTTGCTGGGATTGATGTGCGTTTATGGCATCGAACTGCTACCGGACAACATTGCCGAGTGCCGCGCCAACCTGCTCGAAATCTTCGGCGAGTATCTGAACCTCGACTCGTCCGCCGACCTGTATCGCGCCGCGTTCTTCGTGCTTTCGCAGAACCTCATCCACGGCGATGCCATGAAGATGTGCGCCGCCGATGGTTCTGCAATTCTTTTTGCCGAATGGGGCTATCTTGGCAATGGGAAATTCCAGCGGCGCGACTTCCGCTTTGATAGCCTCACGCTTTCTTCAACCTTCAGCGCCGAAGACTCACTTTTCGCCGGCAAGCACGAGATATTCACGCCTGCTAAGACCTACCCGCCGATGACAGCGGGTGAGTTGGCCGCGCTCGCAATGGAGGTCGTCGCATGAGCGACCAACTCAGCTTTGTCTTGCGCGCCCGTAACCCGGACGTGCTGACGTGCATCGCCAACCTCTCCAACGACGAGGTGTTTACACCGCCGGACTTTGCCAACCGGATGCTGGACACGCTGGCCGAGGCTTGGGCCACCAACCATGGCGGTGCGAACATCTGGGCCGACAAGACGGTGAAGTTCCTGGACCCCTGCACGAAATCCGGCGTGTTCTTGCGCGAGATCACCCGCCGCCTCAATAAAGCACTGGAGCAGGAGATTCCCGATTTGCAAAAGCGCGTAAATCACATCCTGACGAAGCAGGTGTTCGGCATCGGCACCACGCAACTCACTAGCCTGCTCTCGCGGCGCAGCGTGTATTGCTCCAAGCACGCCACCGGCAAACACTCCATCGCCAAATCTTTCACCAGCGACGATGGCAACATCTGGTTCAAGCGCACCAAGCACACATGGGTTGAAGACAGGTGCAAGTATTGCGGGGCTGGCCGGTCAATTTTAGATCGTGGAGAAGGTCTTGAAACCCACGCCTACGCGTTCATTCACACCGACAACATTAAGACTCGGCTCGCCGAGATTTTTGGAGGCAATATGCAATTCGACGTAATCATCGGAAATCCACCGTATCAAATGAAGGGTGGTGCAGGCGGTTCGAGCGACTCCTCGATCTACCATCTCTTTGTCGAGCAGGCAATGAAGCTTGACCCGCGCTTCTTGAGCATGGTCGTCCCGTCAAGATGGCTGGCCGGTGGGCGCGGCATGGACGAGTTCCGAAAGTCCATGCTTACCGGCGGACATATCAGCCACCTTGTTGATTATACGAAGATGTCCACTGCATTTCCGGGCGTAGATTTCGAAGGTGGGGTTGGTTACTTCTTATGGGACGGGAATCATCAAGGCGACTGCAAATATAGTCTCATGCTTGGAGACGAACAGCAGCCGCCGGTCGCTCGCAAGCTGGATGAGTTCGACATCTTCGTGCGAGACACGCGCGCGGTTAGCATTTTGGAGAAAGTTCAACGCTTGAACGAGCCTTCGGTGGCAGACCTCGTCAGCGGAGACACGCCATTTGGCCTAGCTACGAACTTCGAGGATTTCGAGGAGAAGTCTTTCAAGAGTGCCATCAAGTTATACGTGTCCGTTAATCAGAAGCGCGTAGTCGGCTGGATGAAGGATTCAGCAGTCACAAAAAACAGGCATCTCATTCCCGTTTGGAAATTGTTTCTCCCGAAAGCATACGGAGAGCGTGGAGCGATCCCTGCGAACGTCCTTGGTCCTAGTATCGTTGCTGGCCCACACTCTGTCTGCACTCAGACTTATGTCGTTGTCGGGCCTTTCTCTTCCGAGACAGAGGCGGTGAGTTGCGACGCATATCTTCGCACTCGATTTGCGCGCTTTCTCATCTCGTTGCGAAAGATTACGCAGGACTTGCCGCGAGCAACGTATTCATGGCTTCCGCAGAAGCAGTGGAGTCGCAAATGGACAGACGCTCTCCTCTACAAAAATTACAAGCTCACGAAGGATGAAATCGCCTTTGTTGAGTCAATGATCCGCCCAATGGGCGAGGACGAAAGCGATGAGTAAGACCATCGAAGAAATCTTAACGCCGAAGCCGGAGGCGCGGCCGCGCATCTACGCCTACTCGATTGAAGACGAGGCGCACGCGGGCCTGCTCAAGGTCGGCCAGACCACGCGCGACGTGAAGCAGCGCGTGGACGAACAACTCAAGACCGCCAACATCAAGAATTACAAAATCGAACTGGACGAAGTGGCCGAGCGCAACGACGGCAACGCGTTCACCGATCATGAAGTGCGCGCCGCGCTCGTCAAAAAGAAATTCGCGAACACGGAATTGGAATGGATGCGCTGCACGCTGGCGGATGTGAAGACTGTGCTCACGGAGTTGAGAGCCGGCAAGACCTTCACCGGCACGCACCATGAGAGGTTTGGGATGCGGCGGGAACAGGCTGAAGCGGTGGAAAAGACTTTTGACTACTTCAATTCCATCTGGGCGGATAAGAAAAACAAAGCCACTCCCCGCTTTCTGTGGAATGCCAAGATGCGTTTTGGCAAAACCTTCACCACCTATCAACTCGCCAAGAAACTTAATTCCAGGCGGGTGCTAGTGATGACGTTCAAGCCTGCGGTGGCAGATGCATGGCAGACCGACCTCGAATCCCACGTGGACTTCGATGGTTGGCAATTCCGTGATTCTGACAGCGACCCAACGAAAATTTCCGACGCGACGCCCCTAGTTTATTTCGGTTCATTGCAGGACTTGCTGGGCCGCGATAAAGCCACTGGAAACATTAAGCCAAAGAACCAGTGGATTCATAAGGTCAAGTGGGACTTGGTGGTGTTTGATGAATACCATTTCGGCGCATGGCGTGAGTCAGCCAAGGAATTGGTCGAGGGTGAGGAGGAACGAATCGCCCGAGAGGAAGCGGAACTCGAGGCGGCCAGCAAAGAGAAAAATGTTTCGGACCATCTCAAAGCAAAGATTGCTGACAAACAAGAACCATTGGAAAAGGAATCGGATTTCCTGCCCATTACAACCAAGGCTTACCTGTATCTGTCAGGAACGCCATTCAAGGCGCTCGCCACGGGCGAGTTCATAGAGGAGGCAATTTTCAACTGGACCTACACCGACGAACAGCGCGCCAAGGAAGAGTTCGCAAAAAAGAATCCCGGCCAGCGGAATCCCTATGGCGCGTTGCCCAGGCTACACCTGTTAACATATCAGATGCCCCCTGAGTTGATAACGGTTGCGAGCGCCGGAGAATTTGATGAGTTTGACCTAAACGCCTTCTTTGAAGCCTCTGGCGAGGGGAAGAAAGCCCAGTTCAAGCACAAGAGCGACGTTCAGAAGTGGCTCGACATCATCCGCGGTGGGTATGCGCCCAAGACGTTGGAACAACTCAAGACCGGGTCGCGAGCTCCTTTCCCGTATTATGACGCCACCTTGTTGCCCTATCTCCAACATTCGTTCTGGTTCCTGCCCAACGTCGCGGCCTGTCACGCCATGGCGAACCTCCTGGCCGAGAAGCAAAACGTTTTCTGGCATGACTACGATCCAATCGTTGCCGCCGGCGCAAACGCGGGCATTGGATTAGACGCGCTGCCGCCCGTGCGCGAGGCCATCGGCAGCGGCTTTGACACCAAGACCATCACGCTCTCCTGCGGCAAGCTCACCACCGGCATCACTGTGCCGCAGTGGTCGTCCATCCTGATGCTGCGCAATCTCAAGTCGCCGGAAACCTATTTCCAAGCAGCGTTTCGGGTGCAATCGCCGTGGTCCATCAAGAACCCCAACGGCGACAATCCAAACGAGGAGGAAATCCTCAAGCCCGCTTGTTTCGTATTCGACTTCGCGCCCACCCGCGCACTGCGACAGCTCTCCGAATACGGCATCGGGCTTTCGCCCAACGAGCCGAACCCGGAGAACGCCGTCAAAGACCTCGTGTCATTCCTGCCGGTGCTGGCCTACAACGGTGCAAGAATGGTGGAGCTTGACGCGGGCGGAATCCTCGACTTCGCGATGGCGGGCACCACGGCCACGCTGCTCGCGAAAAAGTGGGAGAGCCCGTATCTCGTGAACGTGGACAATGAGACCTTGCGCCGCATCCTTGAAAACCCGGAGGCAATGGCCGCCGTTGAACGCATAGAGGGCTGGCGCAAACTGGGCGACAACATCCTCGAAACCATAATCAACAAAAGCGACATAATCAAAGGTCTGAAAAATAAAGCGAAGGAAAAAGACCTGTCGGCGAAGGAAAGGAAGCAGCTCACTGAAGAGGAAAAAGAGTTCAAGTCGAAGCGCAAGCAGGTGCAGGAAAAACTCATCAAGTTCGCCACGCGTATTCCGGCGTTCATGTATCTGACCGACTTCCGGGAGAACAAGCTACAGGATGTCATTACCAAGATTGAACCCGCCTTGTTTCTAACCGTGACCGGTCTGACGGTAAAAGACTTCCACCTGCTCGTGGACCTCAAGGTGTTCAACACCGAGCAGATGAATCAAGCCGTCTTCGCCTTCCGCCGGTATGAAGACGCCTCGCTGCGCTACACTGGAATCGAAAGCCACGAGGGACTGACCCATTACGGCCTTTACGACACTGTGGTAGCGCGAGAGTAATAATCCGAGATTACGTCAGCTAGGAATCAGCACGATCTAATTTGATTTCCCGAAAGGAATCGCCCAAGAAATCAAACTTACGCACAAAAAGATTTGCAACTTTTGCATTCGCCGTGGCAAAGAACATTTGTCTGTTGCCGCTTATCACTAATTCGCGCAGCGAATCCAAAAAGGAAAGTATGTTGAGATCATCAATATGAGCAATAGGGTCATCGAAAATAAGCCACGGTGCTCGCCCGCCAATACTGCTATTCATGCTGAGAAAAATAGACAATGCTAAAGCGGAGCGTTGCCCAGTGCTGATTTCGGCCAGGCTTGAATCGCCTCCACCTCGGCGGCTTAGAAAAATATCCCCGTTAAATCTAACCCCATCGAATTCTTGTGGCGCGTGGATGCCCTTGAATAACATCACTAATTTATCGCGCTGAACATCGATGATTCCCTTCAGATATTCTGACTTATTTTTGCTATTGAGCAGCCTGTCAAGAACCTCAAGCGCCTTTTTTACACGTTCGTTTTTTGCCTTTGCTGATGCCATTGAGCTACGCATACCCGTCAAAGCCTCAACCCATTTCTTTTCTAGCTCATCCTTTTCCTCGACCTGCTTAAGACTTTCCCGTATGCGCGCCACAGTGTCGCTTAACATTTTAAGTTTGTCATGTGTCACTAAAAAGTCAGCGTCCTGATATAACTCAAAGGTATCCTTTGCGGATTTGGAAATCGCAAGCCCACTGTTTACCGCGTTCAGACGTCTCTCTACTTCAACCACGGGTTCGTCACACTGCGCGGAACCAAGAGCGCGTTTGAGGACTGCTACTGATTCCGCCGCTAAGTCCTTCGCAAGTGTTTCCGCTGCCTTGACAGCCTTCTTAAGCCCATCTTGCCGCTTTCGTTCCGATTCAAGTTGAGTCGTTAAGGCGCTGGCTTTTACGATTTGCGTCGATGCTATTTCGTAAATCTCACTAGCCTCCTCAATGAGCGAGGCCAATTCTGATTCTGTGAATCCTCTTAATTTTAGACGCTTCTGTATCGCCCTCATGCGATCCAATTCAGTCTTTGCTGCCGCGACAAAGTCGGATATTGAGCCAAGCTGCGTTGCGACGCTCCTTAAAGTTTTGCTGGCAACTTCCGTTTCAGGCAACGCGAGTCTGGCCGCCTTTTGAACCTGCTCCAAAGAAGCCTTTCCCTCTTGAGCAGCGGAAAGTAGATTTTCCTCGGAGGCCACCTCCGATACCAGTTCGCGCAAAGATTTGTCCATTGAAACCGTAGCTTTAGCGCTTTCAATCCGCTTCAATAGTCCCGAGTCATATTCAGCTCCACATAACGGACAATCTTTCAAGGCGGGGTTGTGTTCGCAAAGGTTGCGGCCCAACCCTCTTATCTGTTCGATCAGAGACTTAACTTCACCGAACTGCTTTTTCAAATCGTCGATTCTCCGTTTCTTCTGATTTACGGTCCGCTTTTTTGCGGCAATGTCTGATTCGCGTTCTTTCAGAGCTTCCACAATTGTGGAATTTGATTTTTCAAACGCAGCCAGGTCAATAGCCTTGACCAGCGAAGCAGCTTCTTTGAGTTCTTCATACTCAATACGTTTAGCTTCTATCGCTTCCTGCAAGCCATTCAGTTTGAACCCATCTTCTTCTTTATGATACTCCGCGAGCCGGTCAAGAAGGACCAGTTTCGTAGCTGACGCCTCTGCCCGCTCATTAAGTTCCCCAAGGTTTTTCTCGGCTTTTTCACCTTTTTCCGCATTTACGGTGATGTCTTTGATGGCCTCTTTAAGTTTTACCTGTTCCCCAGCAAGCACCGATAAGGAAAGTCCTGACATCCATCGAACGGCCTGGACGTTACTTTTTAACTGCGAGCAAATATCGCCTATTGATCCTTCCAATGTGAGTAAATCAGACTGCCGCATTTTGTTTGGCACTTTCAGCCAACCACCGGCGACGCACTTTGAGGCAAGTTCCGCAGCAAGGGTTTCAGTCGTGTTTTTTATCCTGCGGACAGTCGCCAGATCGGTCTCGATTTTGGATGCTTCTATGGCACTTCTCGCGAGGCGATCCGTAAACTCCTTTGACTTCGTCTCAAATTTCTCCCTGCAACGTTGCATTATAGTTTCCAGACTATTTGCATATTCTCCAAGGAAAAGGGCCTCTATTGCTTCGCGAATGTCTTCTGCTGATTTGCCGCTGGAAAGACGGAATCCCGCGTCCGCGTCGAAGAAGTTGAAACGTCCGAAATTTTCACAAAGCTTGTTAACTTTCCTGTAATAACCGCCATACCATTGCGCATCGATATTCCTGTAAAATGAGGCATCCGACACCGGGCCTTTGGTTGGTTCAGCGTCTCCTACATATTTTAATAGCAACGACGATTTGGCAGGACATTTACCGTCTTGACGACGGATTCCACCGCAAATTCCCAATTCAATTGCTTCTAATAGGGATGTCTTTCCACTGCCATTCACCCCACGGATCAAATTTACCCTGCCAAAATCAAATGCCTTTTTTGAAGGATGCTTTCTGAAAGTTCCGATTTCCAAACACTCCAAAAACTTGCCATTATTTACGACCGTTTTGGGCTGTGCGATCTGCTTTATGGCTGCAACCGCCTTATCAGCGCCTTTAATATAATCATCTACAATAGTGGTGTATGCGTTTTTTGCGTCGGCTATCTTGCCCAGCCCCGCATTGCTCAGTTCCTCGACCCAGTGTGAAGCAATGTCTTTCGGTTGGCTGTCGCTGTAAAGTGAACCGGACAGATTTGCCTTCAAATCTTCCACCAGCCAATCCTCATCCCTCACAAACTTACGAGCGAATGTCCGCTCTAGCTCAACCTCATGGGCTTTCCCGGATTTTTGCAAAGTGCGCAAAGTCGCGGTCTCTAAAATAAAATACAGGTAAAAATTCCACTGCAAAGAGCCCTCACGCTGATAATAATCAGACGCTAAATGCTTTTGCAGATAAGAGGTGAGATCGAATTGTGGCTCCGCAATTGACTGGCTAAAATCGAAATAGTAAATCCCCAAAGGCTTGTCGTTGTGGAGAGCCTCTGCCCGGAACAGACCTGGACCCGTTTCGGCAAGCTGCGAAAATCGTTCGTTGATTAATTTTATGGAGCGGGCTTGATTCATAGTCATTCCGCACTCGATATGGATGAAGGCATCTCTGAATCATCCGTAAAGGAACCAAGCACCGGATGTTCCATCCTGAGAGTGCCGTCAGTATCCGAATAAGCCACAACAATGCGCCGGGTCAATTCCTCCCGCATTTTGCCATCCCTTTCGCCCCATCCGCGCCGCAACCGTTGATAGAATTCCTTAGCTTCGCTACGGGGTTTCACACCCAGAAAAATTACGGTAGCGCCATTCTGATTATTTTGGCGGTTCAGGAGGTTGAAACGAAATTGCGTGGCAGCAGCGGGGCAAGCAATGCTGAAATTCCCACGCAAATCCAAAATGTTTGGCGGAAAATTGGCTTCGTTCGCCAAAACCCGAGTTTGCAATCCAATGAACCGAACAATGTGGTCGTTCCTAAAATCGCGCGATGCCTGGCTTTCCTCCTGAACGAAAGTGAGACGTTTACATCTTTCGTCAGCTTCGCAAATGAAAGATTGCATTCGCACCACGCTATGCCAATCCGGCACAGGGTCGAGCGTGCCTGCGCTGAGCATCAGCAGGCGCTCGCGGTCCACGGGCGTTAAATGTTCCGCCAAACACGGTGCCAAATGAGGTGTTTCATATAATTGGCAAAACGACTGAAAGCCGTCGTCCGCCTGTGCAACCACGTCCCAAGACTCGGTGACAGCGTTCCACTTTTTAAGCTCTATGACTGTGGGGCCTGTCCTGCGGGCTTGAACGGTAGCACCAACATGAATCACTTTTTGGTTCACCAGGTTAAAAACATACTCCTCAAAATTAAAGATGCACAGATCGCTTTGGTGTTCCTTCCAGCGGCTATAGTAAATTCCGAGTGCGTGATTATTTTTAATCGCATTGTCGCTTCGGTCGAACCGTTGAGATTTGATATAGATCGCAGAATTCCCTTTCCGATTATCTGGAGGTTGACCCGGCGCGCCGCCCGGGGTCTTTATTTTTCTTGCCCAGTTTAAGCTGAATACCTCTGTATGTTCGCTACAAGTGTTGCGAAACAAATCCGCTCGATACTTGCGCATACCAGCGTGACGGACATCATCAACCATTTGAGGATGAAAAATGATGGCCGGGTGCATGGTCAATTCCACGGCACGGGCGTGATCGATTTCAAACTCCAACGCTTCGGAGCAAATAATCGTGTAAAATCTGACGTGATCCACTTGGCGATTGCGCAAAAAATAGCGTCTCTGCCCAGAAATGATGTGGTTGCGTTCAAATGTCTCTCCACCGCCCATTGGGACAGTCTTAAACTGAATCACTACAACCCTTTTGTCTTGCCCGGTATTCGTTTGCGTCTTCAGGAAGTAGCAGACCGGGTCTAGGAATTTTCCGGGAGCAGCCGCTGGTGTTTCACAAATCCAGATTACATCGGGATGCCGCTGCCGAAGTGCCGACAGCTCATCAGGTGTGATTGACTCACAGCCCAAAGCCCACAATTTTCCTGCACCGGGAAACAGGTCGGCGGTCAAAGCGTCTTCAAGAGACTTCCAAGGACAAGAGTATTCGGGTGAAAGCGCCAAATCGACATTGGCCACGGCAGCATCTTGCAGGAAGCAGAAAAACTTCTTTATAGCCTGAGAATGATTGGCGTTTCCTACGAAGGTCTGGCTGAAAGCAAGCTCGCCGCACGGCTGAATCGCCAATACGCAGTATGGCTGAGCGTCAGGTTCCAAAACATTCAGGTTTGGCACCAAAAGTCCGGCTGGTCCGAGAAACTCGGCAATGTCAGTGAATGCAACAGGCACAAACTCGGTTTCCGTTAAAAATTCGCCGAAGTTGAACAAATGAGGGAAATCGCCCTCTGTTCTAATCCATCCTGGAAACGGTGCATATTAAGTGAACCTTCCCCAGTCGTCAAATATTCTGCTTACTGTCAAATTGTTTCGCAAATTTCGCAAAAGTTGAGTTTTATTGCCTTCCTTTGCAGAATATTCCGCATATCAATGTCACCCCATCGGCGTTCATTGCGAGCTTAAATTTCGCTTCAAAAACGTCACATGCGAGCCACTAGCGGGGCGGCTACTTCCGGCGTCATATATTTTTAATCGGTGGTTCGCACCGCGTTAATAGCAGCAAAGATGCCGTCTTTTGCCGACTCGGTTGCAGGCGCAGGTTGCGTGTTGACAGTTTGAAATGCTTCAGGTGCGTTGGTCATGCTGTGATCTTTTTATGTCACATCATGCATCCGCCCTGACTGACTTTCAAAGGAACTGAATGTCCCCAATCCCTGTCCCGGCCGCCGCCAGATTATCACACGGCCCGGACCAGACCGCCCCACCCGAAAATTACCCCTTTAGATTTTCGTCCTGTTCGGCCGGTCGGTGTATTCAGGGGAATCATCTCATCGCTGGCGTCGTCATTGAGCCGCGTGTAAACTGGCACCCGAATCGCAAACAGCAATGTCATCAACCGCAACCATAAATCCACTGACTGAGCAGGAGGAAATGGTTTTTCGCCTGTGCGAAGCAGGGAAACTGACCCGCCGGGAAATCGCCCGGCAAATGGAGGTGTCATCCAGTCGGGTGGGGCAGATTTATGCCGCTGCCAGAACGAAATTGCAGGATTTCGCGGAGCACGGCGAGGATTCGTTGACGCTATTGCCTGCGCGGGCCCGCCAGGTGGTGGTGGATTGCGGTATACCCAGCCGGTCGCAGGCGCGCTCGGCCATCGAATCCGGCCGGTTGGCGTGGACCGAGGGCATCGGTGGCATTTTTTGGGAGGGCATCATGTTGCCCAAGGTGAGCCGGAAATCGTGGGCCGCTCTCCACGCTTGGGCTGGCCATCCACCGCGCCCATGAGCCAGACCGAATCATTCCGGGCCAGTCGCGAGGCGTTGGTGCTCCGCCTGCGGGACCATGAGAAATTGACCTTCCAGCAAATCGGCGACCGGTTCGACCGCTCCGCTTGTCGGGCCGAGCAGATTTATCAAGCCGCGCGCCATAAAATCCAATTTCCCCCCAACGGCCTGTCCAACCGGCTCAATCGCCTTCTGACCCTGTCCGGCTTTATCGTCGAAAAAAACGCCATCGCCAGCGCCCTGCGCGCCGGCAAACTCTATCCGGGTTTCCTGCCCCGCAATTATGGTATATTCGCGCACCGTGACGTCTGTCACTGGGCTGGCGTTGATCCCGCGTCCCTGCCTTATCCCAGCCACGGTTACGAACGGTTTCCAGACAACGGCCTTTCCTACCGGACGAACAACTTCCTTAAATTTGCCGGCATCCCCGCCACGAAAGCCACCGTGCTCAAGTCCTTGAAGAATGGCGACCTGACCCCCACCAAACGCCCGCTCGGTTACGGCAAGATGACACACGCCGAACTCTGCCGGTGGGTTGGAGTAACACCGCACCTATTCCGCAAACGGAAAGAGGTCGGTTCTTGATTATGGCAATTCACCCATCTCCCCACCATTGCCGTTCAAACATGTCTCGGTCAATTCGCGCCGGCTCGATACAGCGCGGGTCGTCAGTTTTCGGGCTATTCACCAAATTGCTGACGGGGTAAATCTTGAGCGGTTCATCCAATGGACGGTCCAGCGCCAGCTTGTGTGCTTCACTGCGCGCGTCATCATCTTTCAGCCACCACCTGAAATCCTCCGGGGCAAACATGACCGGCATCCGGTCGTGCAGCGGCGCAATTGCCGCGTTCGCCGCCCGCGTGATGATGGTGAATGAATCAATCGTTTCGCTTGGCGGGGCTTCATCCAAATCAGTTTCGGCATTTTCCCGCGACGGTGGTTTGATCCAGCGTTCCCACAAACCG
>Ga0181530_10004447_pt1 | contig 14860 bp, 16 predicted proteins | sample PEATcosm2014_Bin_42_FD_119769 | JGI IMG/M metagenome (GOLD analysis project Ga0181530, IMG submission 119769) | Peatland microbial communities from MTU Mesocosm Facility, Houghton, MI, USA - PEATcosm2014_Bin10_60_metaG | ecosystem: Environmental > Terrestrial > Soil > Wetlands > Peat | place... | reverse complement strand
GAGAGGTTGAGGGGTAGGAGGGGAAGTTGGAGGAGTAGACGGTGACCCCGTCCATCACGAAACTCCAATCACCCGAACCGCTGGGTAGGATGGAGTATAGGTGCCAGGTGGAGTTGGAGCCAACCGAATTCGCGGGCCCAAACCCGTAGTACCAATCATTAACCACCTGTGCGTTGGGGAAGTAAGCCCAGAACCAACGTGCATCCGACAACGCCACATTCTCCCCAATCCCGGAGCAGGAGGTTCCGTTCGCGGTTAGGTGGGCTGTGAGGCAGTAGTAGCCTGGGGGGAGTATTAGGTAGCCGAACTGAACGAACGACCCGTCGCTGAGAACATCCCCTACCCAGAAAGCATCCTCCTGTTCGCCCGAGACGTTGTAGGAGTTAGTTAGGATCTCAACCTGGACCCCCGTATTACCAACCGACCCCGCATCACCCCAAGCCCCCACCTGAACAGGTTGGTTCAAGACCTGGGACCCGTTTACCGACTGAAGCGGCTTCAGAAAACGAAGGCCTGCTTCCTTATTCGAGAAATCCGAAGGGTCGTGGGACGCGAATGTGTTTGGCGAACCTTCGCCGGCAACAGGTCGCCACGCTCCTGTTTGAATCGAATGTGGGATGAGAAGCGGCGTCGAGAGGAAGAGCGCCGTTAGGAGAAGGCACGATGAGAGGCGGGGTGGACGCAAGCGGTGTTAGCTCTCGGTGGATTTTTCCACCTAAGGCTAAATACTCCTATGAAAAGCTACTGTTCCATTACCCAGACAGTAGTGTACCATAAAATCAACGTCGACAAGAGAAAGCAATTTGGTAGGGCCGGACTTCAATCAGTATGGATGCTTTGGTACCTACTTCGAATTTTCGAAGACCTGTAGGGGCCCCGCTGTTGCGGACTCGCGGAGCTGTTCGACCCGTTAGATGAACTTTGACCATTCGCACTTCGCTCCGCACAAAAACCGACTTTTCCTACACGCTTGCTCCTCATCCGTTTCAGTGCGTTCCAGGTGGGAATATGATTTGCCTGGCCTTCCAGTAGGCTGGGTTTAGGTAGTGTATGTAGTCGGGGTTGTTGCCGCGTTGCAGGCACAGGTAATACGCGAACAGGTAGAGTGGAATTATGTTTAGGAAAGGGGCAAGGTGTTCGTCAATTGTTGGTATCTGAACGACATCCTTGCAGATGGAAGCCATCTCCCTATCGCCCTCATACACGATTGGTACCACAGTCGAGCCTATGCTGGTGGCGGCCTTCGCCAAGTCGACACTCCTCCCATACGTACCCTCCTCCGTGGCCATCACGAATACCACACTTTCAGCGTCCAGGGAAACCCACGGACCGTGGAGAAGCTGCTCGGTCTCAAACCCTTGAGCCGGAACATAACACGACTCCATAACCTTCAAAGCGGCCTCAAGGGCGTTAGGGTAACTCGCGCCGGTCCCAGCGAAATAGATCGTCCGTTTACCAGCATGCTTCTCTGCCAGCTCCTTCATCCTTTGGTCGGTCGAGCTCAGAACCTTCGAAGCCTTTTGCGGTAGCTCTGAAAGGCTTTTCCGGATTACTTGCAGATGCGCAAGTCTGGCGGCTTTTCGTTGTTCAAGCAGTTGAATGCCGATTTGAGTTAGGGCAATTGCGCTGGCTAGATAGCATTTGGTGTGGCATCGGGATTTATCCGGACCGTTACCAACGACAAGTGTCTCATCTGCTACTTGGGTGATTGGGCTGTTTGGGAAATGAGTGATTCCAATGCAGAGCGCGCCCTGCGCCTTTGCTGTAGCCAGTGCCTCGAGCGTGGTTTTAGTGATCCCACTGTGTGACACACCAAAAGTCGCACTGCTCCCGCTGATCGGAGGGTGATCGTGGGAGAACTCAAGCGCCTGAACGCACTCGTAATTGAACTGATCATCCGCCATTAAGGATAGAATGCTTGCGCCCAACATTGCCGAGAAGAACGCAGTCCCACAACCAGTATAGTAGAAATCACTTCGTTCTTTCAGAATTTGAGAGGTCCGACCCGATTCGTTAGAGCAAATTTCCAGTGTTTTTCGAATGGTATTCGGGATGTCATGGATCATGTCGTAAGTTAGGAACGGGTGTCTGGTACGCTCCGGAGACGGAGGCGGCACGTACTCACTTGAGGTTGCCATAGCGATCCTGACTACGATGCGAGATTATAAGCCCGGCAGTTCAGTCGGGTGGAGTCATGCCTGCGGAATGCCAGCGTTGTGTGCATTCAAAGACGCAACTCCACAACTAGAGTGATTGCGGAGAGGGCGACCAACAGTGCAAGGAGAATTGACGTGGCTGATCCGCGTAGACTCGCTCGCACTCTAATGTTTCATACCATTGTAAGGTACTGACGCTTCAAGAGACCACATCCTTTGCATCGAACAAGTCTTGAGAACATTCCATCCTTGTCAAAGTCGTACCCTGCCTGGTGTATCTCACTGTGTTGACGGGTCTCGGGAACTTCGAGCCCGGCAGCTTTGTTGACGTTTCCTCGTCGCACGATTAGCCTACTCAATCACGCCCACTCCTGCTGTTGAAAGCATCACCACTTGCAAATTTGGTATGGGTTAGCAGGTGCCGTGGGTTTGTGATCTGTTTCAAGTTGATTCACTGCGTAGGTGAAATTCCAGATCTGCCCCCTTTATGGTATGAATGTCCGCGCCTTCATAGTTTGGTATGGAATCTCGGTGCCCCCTGCAGTAATGCCGCTTCAGTCTGGATTTGGTGCTGAAGCTGCGTTCGCAAAGGAGACACGTGTAGAATCCGATGATTGGCCGAAAATCGACCGGTTTCCCGTCGTGAGAATCTTGATACGTTTGCATCGCTTCATACACCATGTAAACTACAGCATGTAGTTAGGTGCCTTATAATCCAGATTCACCTTTGGTGTACACCGAAAACAGTAAAGGTGGCTCGCTGAGAGATAGACGACCTCGTGGCGTATTGAGGTAATAGTCGCGTGAAGTGTCGAAGCCGTTGAGCGCTGCTGTGAAGCCAACGCGATCTGGCAGAAAATCGCCAGTGCAGATACGCTTTGAGATACTAGAATTCTTGTTTTATAATGTTGGAACGCACTCTAAGTCGTCGCTATGGCGCCATGCAACCCAACTTTCATACGACGACTTCCAGAAATATTTGGATTACTTGAGGGGTAAAGGGTTCATCGACGAGTCAGATGCAGGCATTCGCTTGTCAACTGAAGGAAGAAACGTCTACCTCAAACTCAGGGAGATACTTCCATCACTGCTCTAAAGATCAATGCACCACTGGTGAACTAGCCCTATACCTAGGCGCGTGACGTCAGTTTAAGAGTAGATGTCCATGTCTGATGAGAAAGATGAATACCCTGTCGCGACCCTTCATAAGTTCTTGCAAGAAGCATCGACCGAGTTCAATCGTTTTCGCATCCAGGCCAAAGTCAACCTGATCGGCTCCATTGTACTGTTACTTTTCCTGTCACGCTTCTTTATCTTCATCCTAGTAAACGTCGGTCCCCCTCCGTTCAACCTCCGTCCTTTCCACCATGAAGGAGGTTTTGACTTCGAGTACGCAGATTGGGCTCTCCTGTTCGCCTCGTTAGTAGCCGTCTTGTGGTCTCTGAATGTCTGGATCAAGCAACGGAAATTTGTCTCAAAGTGGGGAGAGAGATTCGAGAAACTCAATTCCGTAGAAAGACAATTACTTCCCGACGAAAAAGACTAGTACGGAACCTCAATCAGAACCAGCAGCAGCTCTTCATTTATGCACGATAAACGGTGAGGACGGAATCTAGACCTCACTTGAGTTGTGGAAAAGCTCTGAAACTCTCCAGCCTAGCAACTTGAAGCAAACTCGGGGTCTACAGAAAATGCGCCGCTCGAAGCCGGTCCGAGCTTATCGCCCCCGAGTGCAATGCAGACGCGATAAGGCTTCCATCGACACCTATGCTTTGCAGTCGCTCAAGATCCGAAACGTCCCTTACTCCTCCGCCCACAAGGAGTGTGGACTGATACCGCTCACGAATTTCCTTGACAAGTTTGAAGTCAGGAGCAAGACCAGAGCCCACATGAGCTAGGTCGAGAACGATGAGTTCAGTTATGCCACTTCGTTGGAAGTGAACCGCAGCCTCAACAGCTGACATCCCAGTAAGTTCGTGAGCCTGTGTTAAGAGACGGCCGCTCGTCAGGTCTAAACTGAGGATGATTCTTCCGTCGAAATATTGGAGCAGGAGGGGGATCTGTTCTGGGCTCGTTAAGGTTTCAGTGCCCACAATTGCCTTCGAGACGCCTGATTCTAAGACCTGTTTGGCTTTGTCAATGCTGTTCACTCCCGCATCTACCATTAAAGAAATCTCCGCCTCTCGTTCTATCTGCCCGTACAGGTCTAAGTTTGGTCTGCCATCCATAATCGCATCCAGGTCTGCTAGGTAGGCCTCCCTGAACCCTAGCTGGTGAAAGACCTTAGCAATCGCGGTTGGGTCGCATCCTTCACAGAGGATACTTTCTAGAGGGCGATATTCAGCCCGCCTCCCTTGGCGTGCGTGAACAGCAATGCCCTTTCGGACATCGATTACCGGGATAACCCTCATTACCGCCCGCCAACGCAGCCATGATCGGCAAGACACTTGAAGATTCTCCTCTACGAAGCGAACACGGCAGGCGAATCCATGACATTCAACGACGACTCCCAGAGCATCCTATGCGAAGCATACGCCATGGTTCGACGCTTAGTATCAGATCTTCAGGCCGCGGGACACAAGGTCACGATAGTAGTGAGCAATGAGGGGCAGCGTCCCGTAGCTTGCGACTTTGTTGACGCCGCAGGATCGCCAAGACATGCCTTTCAGCGGGAGTTACCCAAGTCTGACGCGGCGTATGTTATCGCCCCCGAGACAGAAGGCATGCTTACCGACCTAGTGGAGATGACCGAGGATGAATGTGGCTCGGAGAAGTCGCTCAACCAACCCTCCTCCGCCGTCAGGAGAACCTCGGACAAGTTTCAGGTCTATGAAACCCTAAGACGAAGCGGCCTCGAAGTTCCGCGTACCTTGGCTCTGAACCGAACAGACCCGGCTGGGTCTAAACACGTGTCTGCGACGCTTGGTTTCCCGCTTGTCCTAAAACCAACCGAAGCAGTAGCTTGTGAAGGCCTTACTATCGCCTATACTGAGCAGGACCTACTGACGAGCCAGAGCAACTACAGCCATAGCGAAGACGTCTCAACTTTGATTGCGCAGGAATATGTGCGAGGTATTCCTGCCAGTGTATCATTGCTTTGTTCAGAGAAAGGTGCACGGCCTCTGTCTCTGAACAGGCAGATCCTTTGGTTGGACCGGCGGCTCGGTCACTCAATGTACCTTGGAGGAGTTGTTCCGCTGGATCACAGTGGAACACGCGAAGCCTTTCGCGCCGCCTCTAGGGCAGCGGAAATTCTTGGCCTCAACCGCGGATATGTCGGAGTTGACATCGTCCTTACACGAGATGGCCCGGTGATAATGGATGTCAATCCCAGGCTCACAACTTCGTACGTCGGGCTACAGAAAACGGCCTCGATAAATGTCGCTGAATGGATTGTCAAGGCTTGTATAGCTGACGAGCTTCCACGCTCGGTTGTTCACAGCCGTTACGCCATCTTTTTGAAGGTTGACCCAGAGTACGAGCGCGGCTACGTTATGGTAGAAGGATATGACGTGACTCTCGTAAAGGCCGCCGCCAACCTGAGAAAGGCTCGATCAACGTTACGGCTGCCAGGCGATACAAAGTGACCAGCCGAGTGAGCATACTTGCTTGGGATATAGGTGGAGCCAACGTCAAAGTGGCTTTCGCTCAAGCTGACTCAGGTGTTATGACGAAACTTAACACAGCCTCCAAGTACCTCCCGTTATGGAGAGTTGGAAAAGAAGCGATAAAACCAGCGTTAGCCGATCTACGCGAGAAGGCTTGCGAGCTGGAACCAGTCGACTTTGTGGCCGCTACCATGACAGCTGAACTCTCAGACGTGTATGCTTCGAAGAAGGAGGGTGTGAACCACATCCTCGGGTGCGTTGAGGAGACGCATGTTGGAATACCTATCCTTGTTCTTTGCTCCGACGGTTCCTTACAGCCGATTTCTGACGCACGCCTTAGGCCGATGGACGTTGCGGCTGCAAATTGGTTTGCGACTGGCTGGTTAGCTTCACGTTTCCTGAAAACTTGCGTGGCTATCGATGTAGGAAGTACGACCACAAGCATAATCCCCGTCGTGAATGGCCGCGTAGCTAACCGTGGGAAAACCGATTTAAAGAAGTTGAGCTGCGGCGAGCTCGTCTACACGGGGGCGCTGAGAACCAACGTGGCGGCAATCCTGAAGAGAGCTAGCCTTCAAGGGCGAGAGTTTCGAGTCTCCTCAGAACTCTTCGCACTCTCCGCTGATGTGCACCTTCTCCTCGGAAACATATCTGAGCAAGACTATACCACAGAGACAGCCGACGGTAGAAGCCGTTCCGTTCGCGATGCTTGTGCGCGCCTCGCCCGCGTGATCTGCGCCGACGACGAAATGCTTACTCGCGAAGAGATCTACGAACTGGCCCGACAAACCTACGATGCTCAGCTTCAGGAGATCTGCAGCGGTCTGGAACAAGTCATCTCGGACGGGGGGTTGAGCAAAGAAACCACGCCAATCGTAGCGACAGGCCTCGGACGTACATTCCTAGCTGAAAGAGCCGCCCACCTCTCCGGATTCAGAACCGTCCTTGATCTAGGCGAGGTGACAGGTCTCGGTAGCTCCGCGAAGTTTGCGCCCGCTGTCGGCCTGAGCCTGATGGCCCTTACTCACACGAGCGGAAGGGAGCTCAAATGGACGCAGTTGTCAAAGTAGGCGGCAGCCTGTTGGCGCAACCCGACGCTTTACGCGCACTTTGTCGAACACTAGACCATGCGAGTAAGACTTGGAAGATGGCGCTAGTTCCGGGGGGTGGCCCTTTCGCCGACGAGGTCCGACTTCAGGATAAGCGGGTCGGCCTTTCTGCGGAATCAACCCATAAGATGGCTATCCTTGCCATGGATCAGTACGGCCTACTTCTCTGCGACCTTCTAAACAACGCGGCGCCCGCCGCCACGTTAAGAATGGCCATTAATTTCGCTGGAAGGAAGCGGCTGCCCGTGATGTTGCCCTCCAGGTTTCTGTCTACACTCAGCTCGCTGAGATCTTCTTGGGACGTAACCTCAGATACCATAGCCGCGTGTCTGGCAGCACGCCTCCGAGCACAGAGGCTGATACTTATGACGGACGTAGATGGCCTATTCACTAAGGACCCGAAGAAATACTCCGACGCCAAGCTCATCCCGAGCATAAGCCTTGAGGAACTTTCACGAACCTCAACAAGAACGTGCGTCGACAAAGAGCTTCCTTCTCAACTCCGTAAGCATAGGCTAGACACATGGATCATAAACGGCCTTCACTCCGAGAGATTCGACTCATTAATTCGCGAAGAAAACCCTACCGCGACCAGGATAACTACCTAATATTCAGGCGGCTACCCGAAACATCTCCGCGAACACGGACACTAGGCGTCCGTCGAGCTTAGATTCGACCCACCCCCTTGAGCTGCAGACAGCCCGCCTCACCCCCATAATATCCGCCCCCAAAGCGCGAACTTTCATGATATCCCTTTCTCCTAAACCGCCCGCTAAGCCCACCTGAAGCCCCAAGTCGTGAGCATCACAGATGAGAGATCTAAGCTGTTCATCGTCGCCGTAGTCGAAAAGCGTGTCAGAGCCTTTGCCTCTCACATCGACGAGGATACCATAACATCCGGCAGCCGCTGCCGCTGAGGGCAAGAGGGCAGGAGCAAGGGAGCGAAAGGTCTTATGATCCGCGTAGCCAGCTGCCACCACTTTCTTTCTGCTGTCGTACCCTTGAACTGCCCGTACTACCGGGGTCATTAACGCTACTGCATCATCCACAGTGGAGACTCCGAAGAGTCCGGCTTTCACATAATCTGCGCCGGACACGGCCGCGCCCAGCGCGGCCAGAGATGCGGTGCCTGGCAGATTCGGTAGGTCTCCTATACAAGCACTCAACTCGTAATGCGGTGGTAGAACCTCAAAGATTTCTCTGATTTTTTCCGGAGGCTGAGCTCCAAGGGCTCCCTCCAGCGGGTTCTTCACGTCAATTATGTCCGCCCCGCCCTTGACAGCTTCTTGAGCTTCAAACCTGTTCACTACACTGACGAGGAGCCGCATCTTCCTTCAAATCCAGTGGAGTTCTGCAGGCTGGAAAAACTTATTGACTACGTTTCGAAATTAAACCAAACTAGTCCTGAAGGAATTGTTTCCTGATTTTCTGTAGATCGTAGGAATCTCTGTGGTTGTTTGCGGGTTTCAGTGCGGAGACATTAGTGATAGGGTCTTGTTGATGTCCTCTGGGAAGGTGAGCTTGGGGTTTGCCGGGTAAACTATGGCTTCGTTCACGCCTTCATCTACATAGCTTGCTATCTTTGTTCGGCATTCCGTCGGGGTGCCATACACCATCAGCTCATCTAGCATCTCTTCTGATAGTTTTTCGGATGCTGCTTCGGGACCTCGCGACTTGATTGCCTGTTCTATTTCCTGGACTTCTTGTGCGAATCCAAGTCTCTTGAAGCTGTCACGATAAGGGTCGGTTGTAATGTAATTCGTGAGTGTGCGTCTGGCCGCGACTTTGGCCTCCTTTCTGTTTTTCGAGACGCAAGTTACTAGGTGGCATACTATCGGAAAATCTGATGGCGCCCCCTTGCGTTTTGCGAGCGTTTCTTGGATAATGCTTTTCGCTTTCCTGACGAAGCGTCGCGTTGGGAGCATCAATAAAACTCCATCAGCATGCTTCGCTGCGAGTTCCACAGTCCTAGGTCCCATTCCTGCAGAGTAAACCTTGACTGGGTGTGACGGAGGAACTCCTAGTTTCAAGTTGTTAACACGAAAAAGCTTCCCTTCGAATATTACGGTCTGACCCGCCAACAGTTGCCTAACTATCTCTACCGTCTCTCCAAGCCTCGTTAACGGGGAGTCCGATTGAAGCGTGCTTCTGTATCCCATTGGAGGAAAACCTCCGCCTACACCTAGGGTGAACCTCCCTGCTGACAGGTCAGAGACCGTAGCCGAAGCCATAGCGAGAAGAAAGGGGAGACGCAAGTATGAGTTGGCCACCCCCGAAGCTATGCCGATTCGTCTTGTTGATTGAGCCAATGCGGATGCGAGAACGAGAACGTCGGTTTCATAGACCTCAACGAGCCAGATTCTATGAAAACCGGCAGCCTCAGCCTTTTTCGCCGAATTCAGAAGATGCTCGGGATTCCCCCGTGACCTAAAAGCGATTGAGAGTTTTGCTGTCATGCAGGGCGAGTTACTGGAGCAAAATAAAAGTTGTGCGGGTCCCGTACCGCATAGCACAAGCCCGCACAGCCTCACCTCATTCACGTGGCTCGAATCGTTATAGGGGCGACTTCGTTAGGAGAAAAGTATGAGCAAAGATCACAATCGCCACCCGCTGCCGAAATTTGGTTTGCTGACCTCCCCAGTTGAATCCGTACCAGAGGAAGTTGAAAGATTCAGTAAACTCGGTTTCGATTTCGTGGAGATAGGTATCGAAGAACCCGCAGCTACACCGCAAATCCTGATGAGTCAGAAGGACCGAATACTAAGCGCGATCTCATCGAACGGTTTGTTTGCTATCGGGCACACGGCGTACTGGGTTGGGTTCGGTTCATCCCACGAGAAGGTGAGAAGTGGATGGATTGAGGAGGGCAAGGACATGATTCGCACCGCTTCAGAACTGAAGCTTGGATTGCTGAACTTTCACTTCAATTCAAGATTTGGCAGCGTCGGGGTTACAGAAGGGTCGAGAAACATATTCTTGCGGAATTTCATAGGTTCGATGGAAGAATTAACGAAGTTCGCGGCGACCCAAAATGTCGTGTTGATGTTGGAGAATACTCCACCACAAAACGGCCACCCATTAGAATCAATACGCTACTTCTCCGAAGTGATGGAAGCCGTGCCGGCACTAAGATTTCATCTCGATGTCGCCCATGCATTCATCGAGAACCGCATGAAAAGCGTGAAAGAATACATCGACGCCTTTAGCGATCGACTTGCTCACATACACCTACACGATAACCACGGAGAACAGGACGAACACTTAGCCTTGGGAAGGGGAAAAATAGACTTGAGAAAAGTCGTTAGATACCTAGGAGAAATTGATTATGATAAGACGATAACTCTCGAAGTGTTCACTTCGCGGGCCGACGCTGTTCGCTCACGGGAACTCTTCAAGAAGCAGTGGGAGAAACTTGGACGATAAAGGACTCGCAGTGTGGAATCGGTCAAGTTGTGCGCGCAACACGAAAAAACATACCCAAAAAACCATTAGACGTATTCGTTTTCACCAAGAATGGCCAGAGATTGACAATCCTATGTCATAGGATTCTTCGGTGACTTGGTTTATTCTTGAGAGAGATTCAGCACAAAACTCAGCTATCTTCTTGTCCCCGACTTCAATGTCGTGAGGGGCTATCCCTAGAGCTATGATCCTTGAGCTCTGTCGTTTGTGAACACCTTCACTATCATGAAGAATCATGAAAGTCGCAAACCAAGGGTTGCTCGAGCTTAATTCTTGAGCCAAGAACTGACTTAGTTTCGCATTCTTCTTTGATAGAGTCAGCAGGTTATGCGGCTCTATTAACTCCTCCGTGTCCGTCGTGCCAGATTTTTGGCTAATGTTCACTTCGCAGTGCAGGTTAATCTCTTGGCAGAGCGAGTCCAGAGACGCCTTGGCCTGTACTAGGAAGCCCGTTAATCCAGCAACAAAAACAATATCGTTGTTGTAATTATCTAGCAGCAACTTCAAACAATATTCAGCTATCTCAATTCGATTTTTCGTTATTTCATGGTATTCAAGCAACGACCTCTTTCCCATGCTCGCAATTTTCTTTCCGAAGCGCTCATAATTCACGAAAGATAACTTCGGAGCTCGAGGCAAATTGTCTGGACGACTAGTTTTTTCTGCCACACCCGCACTCATCCAGAGTGTTTCTTTGCCTGAGAAACCTTATCGCGACGTTTTAGCAGTTCGGTTCTGAAACCGCGACTAGCCTTAGACTGGCAGCAACCGGCCGGTTCAAATTCGGAAACGATCACTAGTAGTTTCCAGGGCTGCTGATTGAGGCGTGTAAGATGCGAGTAGGTATTCTGCTTTTTGATGATGCTGAGGAATTGGATTTCGTCGGACCGTTGGAAGTGTTTGGAGTCGCCTCAAGGTTCGTACAATCGCTCAAAGTCCTTACAGTTTCGAAGAATGGACAGCCTATTCAAGGCCGTTATGGCCTAAGAGTCCAACCCGACTACGCTATCGCTGACTGCCCTCCCCTAGACCTCTTGATTGTGCCTGGCGGCAAGGGAGCAAGCGAACATGCCCGATACGACAAGGCGATCATTGACTTCGTGAAGACTCACGCGTCCAAGCAACAGGTTGCAAGCGTCTGCACGGGAGCGTTAGTGCTGGCTGAAGCAGGGATCCTAGCGGGTAGAAGCGCGACGACTCATCACTCAGCTCTCGGTACGCTGCGTCAGTATGCAGACGTGCATGTAGTTGAGGGAACACGTTTTGTTATAGAGAATGGGGTGGCGACCTCCGCAGGAATCAGTGCAGGTATTGACTTGGCATTAGAGCTCATTCGCCGTAATTTCGGCGAAAAGGTAGCGCAGGAAGTAGTCCAAACAATGGAATACTCTTACCACTCTGCACAACCAACTAAATGACGGATCATGCATTGCTAAGCGCTCTGGTCTTTCGAGTCTGTATGGCCCTAACGGTTCGCGCACACACACTTTTGAGGACGAACGCGTTTACTAGAGGTTATTTTCCGGATCGTACCATATGAGACTTGGCTGAAAAGCAATGCTCTGGAACCTCGTGCTCAGCGGATACCCTGGCTCGGGGAAGACCGTATTAGCCAAGCGGCTTATTTCTGAACACCCTGACTTTGTTCGCCTCAGCGTGGATGATTTGAGGAGAATGTACTTCGGAGCCAGTCAACCACCCAGGGAAAGAGACGAGGAATTTGTTTACAATACAATAACTGCTCTACGCGACTCAATACTCAGAAGCCGACGTAGTGTGGTTATCGACTCTACCGCCCCTAAAAATTCTACACGTGATTTCCTGCTTAACACGAAAGTTCCAGGCGTCATAAAATTGTTAGTTGTGATGATTGTGGGAAAGAGCGAGTTGGAGGGTCGAAACCAGGAACGTGGCGTGGAGGGAGCTGCCGCGGCATGGGGTAAGATTTGGGAAAACCCGCTAGGGGAGACACACATCGTCAATTTCAGAAACAACTCCCTCGCTGAATTCGAAACAAGCTACTACGTTCTAACGGAACTTCTAGCCAGCAAGTTTCATCCGTTCAAACGCAAATTCCTCAGACATATCTATCCAAGAATCTGAAGACTCTAGGCCACTGATAGTGAGTTCCGTACTTTTCTTGTGTAGGTACTGTTGACGCGTGAATTAGAAATTGAACGGTCGGGGTTGGCATCTAACGGGCCTGCGCCATAGTCTTCGTTTCCGCTAGGTGACTGCGCCGATGCTTAGTCCCTCTGGTAATGAACGTGGCTGCAAACGCACTGATGAGCGCGGTGATTGTGGCGTAGGCGTTGATGAATTCTGGGACAGGCACTGTGTTTTGGGCTAGGTGTGAGTAGGTTTGGCCGGTGGGTGTGAGGGTATTTGATTCCATGTTCTGCCCTGCTAGGGGGTAGAGTTGCTTGTCAATTGGAAGTACCCTTCCGCGCCCACGCTCGGGGTGTGTATGCGCATCATAAGACAACTGGCTACTCCGAATGTGCTTTCGAAGTAACATTCATCCAGCAGCGGGGGACTACATGTAAGTGCGTACATATCAGCCGCAACCGGCCCATTACCTGTGTCATACGCAATCAATGACATTCGTCATATCGAAAATCTGAAATCGAAGATTGGCGTGATATAATTTGTCTGTGGCCGTTTGAAAGAAGTCATTAGGCCCGAACAAGCTCTCGCGGTACACCCGAAGATTCGGGGAGTTGGGATGGTTTCAATGAAAGGGGCCGTTCTATTTTCGCAGATGAGGCCCGGGGTCAAGAGAGCTGCTCCTGAAGTGGAGGATTGACTGATGCTTGAGCTTCAAGCGCCATTTCACACGGAGATGACCAATAGACGCGCCAAATGGATCGGTCCCGTAGAGCTAGCACTCATTAGCTATCAGGCATACTATGAACTTCATGTCCCGCTCGGCGAAAACCTCGTTGTCCTTACAATCGAGAAAAGCACCCCTTTCGCTGAGATCCACGAAATCGGACGAAAAATCAAAGACCTTTCATAGTCTGGCTAGTTTTGTAAGCACATCATTTCATTCTTGTATAGAGCCACACGTCATGTCACCCGTAGCCCCGAAAATTTTCAGTCAATCGCCCGTAGGAAGATGGTTGCGTGACTTCAAGGTTCAAAGAAGGTTTAGTTGCTTTATTCTGTTGACGGCCGCGTAGACTTGTGTGCAGGCAGTCATAATTCTCTTCTCTGTGACTACCCCTGCGTCGGGGTCGTCGTCAGCTATGTTGAGGTTACCTCGCATGTGAGCGAACTTTCGTAGCAGCTCGACCTTAGGATTGAACTTCGGGTACCGTTCGGCAAGGATTTTTTTCATCCAACTCTCCATGACGAGCACGTGATCAGCCCACTCCATATCCGCCCGATCTACCCTGCGACATAGGCCGGTTGGGGGTTTGACTCCGTGAGCACGCAGGATTGGGGCTGTTTCGGGATCCTCTAGGTTCTCTGCTCGCGCGCCAGGGGGCGGACGCAAGATTCCCGCTGACCGAACAATTGCACGGTCGCGATAGGAATCCCGCATGGCCTGCTCGGCCATCTTGCTTCTGAAAACATTGGCAGCACAGATAAAGAGAACATGCCGTTTTCGCTTATCCACCACACGTCTCTCCTACCAGTGTGCTGTGCGGTTCGTAAAAAAAGCTTCAGGTCTTCAAGTTAGTTATTTTCGGATTTTGGTTGACTAACCCACACAGACTGGACTCAGTTCGTTCCTAACCAGATGCGCAAAAGTAGCGATCAAACAAGGAACGGGGTGTGAACTTGATTTCAATATACTTGCCTTGGCGCATTTCCAGTAGTGAAAACTACTCGGGGCTTTGAATTACATAGGTAATGTATGTAACCACTTGAAATACGTACTCAGGTTGGAAGTGGAACTATGAAAGTTGTTGTCACGTCCGATCAACATTTAGGTTACGCAAATTCTGACAAGATAGCGTTTAACGCATTCCTCGACAAGCTTAGTCAACAAAGCGATGTTACGCATCTGGTTCTTCTTGGGGATGTGGTGGATATGTGGAGGAGGGATGCTTCAGGAGTATTCCTGGAACATCACGACACAGTCACTAAGCTTCTTACGCTCAAATCCAAAGGGGTGCAGATATTTTACGTGGCGGGAAACCATGATTACCATGTCTTGGATCTTACGAACCCAGGATATCCATTTAAGTTCCTGAACGAGTTGACTTTAACCGATGGGCCAGTCACTTATCGTCTCGTTCACGGATACGAGTTCGATCCAGAACAGAAGGAGCCTTTGATGGCGTTCTTGTGTCGGGTAATGTCTGACACAGGCGGGGCTTTCGAGAGTAACTTATGGGTAGATTTCCATAGCGCGAACGCTATTCTCTCGAAGCTGGACCCTTCTTTCCTAAAAGCAGATCTAGCAAAGGTAGCTCAGCGGCTTCACCAGCGGCCGGAGGATAGGCTAAAGGGATCTCTCAATAAAATCAATTTGACTGCATGCAAGGAAGTCAAGCCTGGCGAAGTTCTCATATTC
>Ga0181530_10004443_pt1 | contig 14871 bp, 16 predicted proteins | sample PEATcosm2014_Bin_42_FD_119769 | JGI IMG/M metagenome (GOLD analysis project Ga0181530, IMG submission 119769) | Peatland microbial communities from MTU Mesocosm Facility, Houghton, MI, USA - PEATcosm2014_Bin10_60_metaG | ecosystem: Environmental > Terrestrial > Soil > Wetlands > Peat | place... | reverse complement strand
TGAGGCTTTCAACCACGGTGCGGTCGCCACCCTGGAACAGGTCGGCGCGCGCCCGCTCCGCCAAGCGGCCTTGCTGTAGAGCGGAGGCCAGCCGCAGGATTTCCTCCTGCAGCAGATCGCTCGTTTGCGTCTCCGGTGCATCATGTTCCGGATGGTCCAAAAGGGCCGTGCCCGTGGACGGATTGCGGCCGGAAGAAACTCGCCGGACGTCGTTTGTTTGTCTTGCCATTTGTCGTTGGTCCTCTATTATTCCGTTGCGTTATTACGCCGTCTCCGGCGCGTTATTCCCGATCCCCTGCCGCGTTCCGGCGGCCGATGGGCTGCCGGTGGCCATTCTCAGCGATTCCCGCAGCCTTTCGTTGCAGTGTTCAGTGAGCGGAGGGCCATGCCCGAAGTAGATTTGCCGCACATCGCGCGCGCAGATCTTGTCCAAGGCCGCCAGAAATCCCGCCTCATATGTGCCGGTTGCCGACGCGATCAGCACGGGGGAGTCGCCGGCGAAGAGTACGCCCTCCGTCTGGTTGTACAGGCAGATCGAGTCGCTGCTGTGACCCGGGGTATGGATCACTTCGAAAACCTGGTCGCCCATTCTGATCGTTTCGCCGCCGCGCAGCACGCTATCGACGCCCTCGACGCTGGGAGAAAATGCGCAAACTCTGGGGTGAAATGTCTCGCGAATCCGCGGGAGCAGCGCGCTGTGATCGGAATGGACATGGGTCAGGACAACCTGTTCCACGGGCCATTTGCCGACTCCGGTGGACGCCCGCCCGATGCTCGCGAAAATGGCCGGATCCTGGCCGACATCCACCAGCGTGTTGATGTCTTCCATCCGGCTGCCGGAGCCGAGCACCAGGTAAACCTCGCAGCTGTAAATCTGGCTGCTGTGCTCCAGAATCACGATCCGCATTGAACGTTCTCCAGCTTGCGAAACAACGGCGCGTCGGGAATCACCCGCTGGAAGAGCGGGGCGAGTTCCGGCGGCATCTCCTGCGTCTGCTCGGTCGCGAACAAGCCATCGGGGGCGAGCGCCCGATGGAACATTGTGAGCACTTCGATCCTCTCGACCGGCTTAAAGTGGAGCAGCACATTCTTGCACAAGACCAGCGAGTATCCCTGGAACGGCTCCTGGTACGACAGAAGGTCGTGCCGCTGAAACGTAACCCGCCGCCGGATGCTGTCGATCACGCGAAAGGATTCCGGTTTGCCATCCGGCTCGAAGTATTTGTCGAGGATGCCATCGGGCAATCGCGACAGCTCTTCCCTCGAGTACACCCCCGCCTCGATCGTTGCGGCGAACTGGCTTTCCACATCGGTCGCATCGACGCGAAGATTGCCGAACGCGAAGTGGTTCATCCGCTCGGCGAACATCATGGAAAGCGTGTAAGGCTCCTGCCCCATCGCCGAGCCGGCGTCCCAGATGCGGGGATGGCTGCGGCCCGCCAGGCTGGGGAGCGTGTGTTCGACTACCCGTTCCAGTACCTGCTGGTCTCTATAAAAGAAAGTGAAGGCCAATCTCAGAACCCCCTTCATCGGCACGTCGCTGCTGCATCAGGCTTTCCTGCCCGCGGCCAGATCCACCGTTCGATCCGTATCGAGCACCAGCAGCAGCCGGTCTTTCAACTTGTAGACGCCCCGGATGAGTTCCCGCGCGGCGGGATCCAGGTTCTCCGGGGGACGCTCATACGTGGCCTCATCCACGTCCACCACATCTCCGATCTCGTCCACCAGCAAACTCACCGCGCCGTCGTCGGTGCGCACCACCATGTTCATCGGCGCCCGGTCCCCTGTGCGCTGCGGCAACCGGAGGCGCCGCCGCATATCGATGGCGGTGACGATCTGGCCGCGCAGGTTGATCAATCCCTCGATGACTTCCGGAGCTTGCGGCACGCGCGTCATCTGCTGGAATCGCAACAGCTCCTGGACGCGGAGAACATCCACGCCGAAAAACAGGTCCGCCACGAAGAATGTGGAGAATTGCCCGCTGGTCTGCGCCCGCTCGGATTTCAACGTCGCACTATCGGTCGCCATGCGCTTACCATTCCCTTTCCAGGCTCACCAGTTCCACACCCGCCAGTTCCGCACCCACCAGCGCCTCACCCACGCGCACCGGCGCCGCCGCTGAAGAAGTCAGCGCCGAGGCCAGCCGCGCCAATGAAGCCAGCATTGCCTCGCGGTCGAACTTCACCTGACAATCGTGAAAGTCCGCCGCATCGCCGGTGCGCTCACGGACCTGCTCCACCGATTCCGCCAGCGCCAGGACGGGGATCGCGCCCCATTCCGGCCGCAGGCGCATGGCGGCGATCAGAGCGGACGTTCCGGTGGGGGGAAGATCCAGCGCGGCGACAACGGCATCCACCGGTTGCTGCTCCAGCTTCCCAATCGCCTCGCTCAGGTTGGCGGCCTCGATCACCCGGTAGCCCGCCATGTCCAAGCCGCTCCGGATCAGGCCGCGCGAGAACGCCGAGGCTTCGGCGACCAGTATGGTCTTGCCGTTCGCCAGTCCGCTTGTGCCCTGAAACCAAGTCTCCGCGGCTCCCTGAATTACATCGTTCAGATCGACAAAATCGGTGACGAGCTTGCCTACCACGGCCGATCCGAGGAGCCCCTTTCGGCTCGACTTCTGGCGCACCGTGACCGCCTCTTCCGCAACGTCCAGGATCTGATCCACCACCATGCCTACACTGCGGTCGCCGTCGTTGAGAACAACCACCTGCACCGGATCGGGCACCTGTACGGGTTCCGGCGTGCCGGGCTCCAGCACGTTCCGCAGAGGCACCAAATGGAGGATGCGGTTCCGGTATTGCACCACCGGTCCCCCGCCCGCGTGTTCTATGGCCGATTGCGGGAACTCCTCGAGCCTGGCGACCAGGGAGAGCGGAACCGCCAGCCGCGCGAAGGTACCGGCCCGGAAGAGGAGCAAACGCTGCTGCTCGATTCCCGATCTCGTCTTCGTTTCGACCGCCGCATGCGTCTGTTCACGGAATTCGGCTATCACGCCGGATCGCTGGCCGATACCGAGCACATCGAGGATGAGAGCGACGCGGCCATCGCCCATGATCGTCGCGCCGGCGTAGACGGTGAGTCCCTTCAATTGCTTGCCGAGGGGCTTGACTACGATTTCCTGAGTGTCGTTGATGCCGTCCACTACCAGTCCGAACTGCCGGTCCTCCGCCTGCAGAACCACTACGCTGACGGCTGCGGCCCCTTCGGCCGATTTCAAACCCAGCACTTGATTCAGATAGGCGATAGGCAGGAGACTTCCGCGCCGGCGATAAACCGGGGTGCCCTGCACGTGCTCGATGTGCTTTTCCACCGAATCGCCCTCCAGCCGGATCAGTTCGAGCAGACTGACCTGGGGGATTACGAATCGTTCCCCGCCGCTGGTGATCACGAGGCCGGGAATGATGGCCAGCGTGAGTGGAATCTTGATCTTGATGGTCGTGCCCTCGCCGGGCCGGCTGAATGCGTCGACAACACCGCCGATCTTCTCAATGTGCGACTTCACCACGTCCATGCCGACGCCGCGGCCCGAAACGTTGGTCACGGTCTGCGCCGTCGAGAAGCCGGGCAGGAAGATCAGATTCAGCGCCTCGCGATCGCTGAGCTTTTCAGCCTGTTCGGGCCGCAGCAGGCCGTTTTCGATGGCCTTCTGCTTCACACGCGCGAGGTCGACCCCCGCCCCGTCGTCGCCGATTTCGATGTTTACCTGCCCGCCTTCGTGATAGGCGCGGAGAGTCAGCCTGCCCAGTGGAGGCTTACCCGCGCGGACGCGAACCTCGGGCGGCTCGATGCCGTGGTCGCACGAGTTTCGCACCAGGTGGACCAGCGGATCCTTGATAGCCTCGATAATGGTCCGGTCGAGCTCCGTCTCCGCGCCGTCCATTTCCAGCCGGATCTGTTTGCCGAGGGACACGGCGATGTCGCGCACCACGCGCGGCAGTTTGTTCCATACCATCCCGATCGGCTGCATGCGCGTCTTCATAACGCCTTCCTGCAGCTCGGTGGTGATCAGGTTCAGCCGCTGGGAGGTTGCGTTGAGCGCGGCGTCTTCGCGCTCTGCGTTGAACTGGAGGATCTGATTCCGCGTCAGCACCAGTTCCCCAACCAGATCCATGAGTTTGTCCAGCAGTCCCACGCCGACCCGGATGTTCGCATCCGCCACCGCGGACGGCTTCGCCCCGTCCTCTTCGGGCCTGAGCTCGGACGCTGTCGTATTGTTATGAAGTTCGTCCTGAGATTCCGTGCGGGAATCGGACTGCTGATCGACTTGGTTTGAACCGGCCCGGTCCGAGCGGGACTTGCTCTCCGAACCCGCCGTCAATTGCGCCGCGGCGCGCAGGCGTTCGGTCAGGTTCTCAAAGCGATCCGGACCTTCCTCCCCGCTCGCTTCGATCGAGGCCAACACTTTTCGAATCGCGTCGACTGTTTCAAAAATCAGCGATACCAGGGGCCGGCTGAGCTCCCGTTCGCCATCGCGCAGCTGGCTCAGAATGCTTTCGGCCTGGTGCGTGATCTTTTCCAGGGTTGAAAACGCAAGGAAGCCGCATGTGCCCTTGATAGTGTGAATAGTCCGGAAGATGCTTGCCAGCAAAGCCGCATCCTTCGGATGCTTCTCGAGTTCGACGAACTTTTGATCGAGAGACGAGAGGTTCTCGTAACTCTCCACCAGGAATTCCCGAATTACTTCCTGATCTTCCATGCGATTATTCTCCACGGCCCCAAACCGTTCCTGCCAGACTCACTAGTGCGTTGGCGCGGTGTAATTCTCTCGCTTCCACTTGGGATTGTTGCGGTGGCGGATGGCATACAATCCACGGGGCTGAAATTGAACCACGGCAACAAATCGATCTCCATTTCCTTCCTAAGGTTCTGAATTTGTTTTTACATCCCCAGAGGAAAGCTTTATCGGCTGAAATCGGCAAAACTTTACACCTGACGCGCAGACATTTGCTCCGGTCATTTCCAGTGTGGCGTGAAGCGTGCGCTTCGGAGCGCGGTTTGGATGGGTATCTACTTCTTGCCCGGATCGGGAGGGCCGGGCTCATTCAGTCGCAGTTTCGTCAGCGTGAAGTCATCAGGGTCCGACAGGTCGCCGTCCGGCTTTCCCAGCCCGGCGTCGCCATAGAGCCACTGGCGAAACAGAACTCTGCCCACCAGGAAGACTGGAAACGCGATGCAAAGGAAGACCGGCCAGCGATTCATTCAGCGCCCGGCTACATTATAGGTCGGTGCTATTCTACGGGCAGGACGTGAAGGAACCAGAAGCACAGTCACTGCTGGACCTGCTGGCGCGCCGGACTTCCGGGATCGAACTCGACCAGGCGGCGCTGGAGATCGCGCGCATCGAATATCCCGATCTCGACGCCGACGTCTGCGTCACCGAGCTCGACCGTCATGCGCTCGCCATCGCCGAGCGCGCCCGCGATCTTTCCGACGGGCGGAGCTTCGTCGAAACCGCCAACGAATATTTGTTTGCAGAAGCGGGATTTCGCGGCAACGAAGACGACTATTACAATCCGGACAACAGTTGCCTGAACCGCGTTCTCGAGACAAGACGCGGCATCCCCATCACGCTGTCCGTCCTCTACATCGAGATCGCCCGGCGCTTGTCGAAACAGGTGAGCGGAGTCGGGCTTCCAGGGCACTTCATTGTCCGGTATGACGACCCCGAGTATTCTGCCCTCATCGATCCGTTTCATGGCGGCGCCATTCTCGATGCCGCGCAGTGCTGCCGGCTCGCCCAGGTGGAATCGCTGGACCATGGGATGCTCGATCCCGTGGACCGGCGTCACATCGCGATGCGCATGATCAATAATCTGCGCGGAATCTATTTTGGGCGGCGCGAACCCGCGAAAGCGCTGCAGGTTCTGGACCTGCTGATCGAGGCCGTGCCGGAGAGCGCCGATGAGCACAAGCAGCGGGCAGTCGCTCTATTGCAGCAACACCGCATGCGGGAGGCGCTGGGTGCTTTCACGCGGTACCTGGAGTTATCGCCGGAGGCTCCGGACCGGGAGCGAGTGGACGAGCAAATCCACCATATCGCTTTCTGGATCGCATCGAGAAATTAGCCATGCCTGGAAGCCGCGCGCGGGAGCAGGCGGTGAAGCACGTTTTCGTCACGGGCGGCACTGGCTATATGGGCCGGCGGCTGATCCTTTTACTGCAGCGCCGGGGTCACAAAATCACGGCGGTGGTGCGGGAGGGCTCGCAGTGGAAAGTGCCCGGCGGCTGCGAAGTTATCCTGGCGGATGTTCTGGATCGCACTACTTGGGAGCGCCATCTTCGGCCATCCCACACGCTCGTTCATCTGGTGGGTGTGCCGCATCCTTCGCCTTCGAAGGCGCTGGAGTTCGTGGATATCGATCTGCGCTCGGCGCGGGAAGCCATCCTTGCCGAGCACAACGCACGCATCGAACTATTCGTATACGTGAGCGCAGCTCAACCGGCGCCCGTCATGAAATCGTATGTCATGGTGCGTGCCGCGTGCGAGGCTGCGATACGGAAGGCGGGATTGAATGCGACTGTGCTGCGCCCCTGGTATGTGGTCGGCCCGGGGCAATGGTGGCCGCTGGCTCTCGTCCCGTTCTATAAGTTTGCCGAGATCGTGCCATGGACGTCGGACGGAGCGAAAAGACTTGGCCTGGTGACCCTGAATGAGATGACAGCGGCGCTGGCTCATGCCGTGGAGAATCCCGCTGCGGGAATGAAGATCGTCGACGTCCCCGCTATACGGGCGATCGCGAAGGCGGGGTCGGGCAGTATACCGCGGATCAACCCAAAAGAATAGTATCGGCGACCGCGCAAGCGGGGTACAATCCGACTTGGAGCGTTGCCACAAGGCAGGCGAAGGTCCTTCATTTTTGATCCAACACTCAAGAATGAGGGAGTCGGCTCAAGCAGCGCTTGTGTGCTAGTCCCTGCCGGGTAAAACCGGTGGATGACTCCTGATGGCGTTCGGTTGATTCCCACCCTTTACCAAAGGGGGTCAAAAAACGGATCGAAGCCGCCCCGTGGTACGCTCCAAAGAAAGCTCGCTCCAAAGAAAGCTCGCTCCAAAGAAAACTCGCTCCAAAAAAGCTCTCTCAAAAAAAGCCGGCGGCAAGACCGCCAGCGGTACAAGAAATTAGTCTTGTGCGGGCTTTTCGTCCGCTCCCAGAAGACGGACGCTGCTGGCCGCGATCTTGCCGTTCCGGTCCATGCCCAGATCGTACGCGACCTTCGCGCCGGGCACCAATGCGGTCGCCTCCCCCTGGTGGAGCCGCGAGATGTGGAAGAAAATATCTTTGCCGCCGCCATCGGGGCGCAGGAAGCCGAAGCCTTTTTCTTCGAAATAGGTCATCACGGACCCGGTCTGCACATCTGTCGGGACTTCTTCCGAAGCTTCACCGGAAGCCGCCGCGGCGTTTTGGGGACGCCCGCTCTTGTCGCCGACACCCTGCTTCAGGAGCGCCATATCCTCCTCGGTAAGCTCGCCAGCGGACTGGCTCGTTTCCGAAGGCATCTTCAGATTGGGATTTTTCCTGAGCGATTCTTCAAAGAGGCGTTTCTGTCTGGCGTTCAAACGTCGAATCCTTTTGGATCAGGCCTGTACCGGCGCGGCGGCAACAGCTTTGGGTTTGCGAGCCCGTGAGGCGCGCTTTTCGGCGGGTGGTTGACGATCACTTTTCTTCAGCGAGGCAACGACCATCGTGGTGACGAATTTCTTCTCGCCGTGGTCGTCGAATTTGATGACAATGCGTTCATCGGAACTGGCGAGTACAGTGCCAAGACCGAATTTCTGGTGCTCAACCTGAGCTCCCTGGTTAAAATTAGCCATGTTGGTGCAGGATCACTCCTTTGGAATATTGCGTGGTGCTTCGAAGTGGAAGGAATGCGCGCAAACTACACACTTATAATACCATAGCCGGATTTGCTCCGTTGCGGCGGTCCAAACTTCGCGGAATTTCGAGTATCCGGAATCCGGATCGACGTTTTCTTAAATCGCGAAACGCCCCTGTCGAACGTGACAAAGGTAAAGCCCGAAAGCTGAGCAAACGCGGCCAGATAGGCGTCGGTCCACAGGTTTGGTCCAGCCTTCGGATCCGAGGTTATCCCGCGCAAAGCCGTTTCGAGGAGCGTGGGCTCGGGCGCGAAAATCGGCGTGGTCTCCTGGTACACTCGGTCGAGACACCGCCATGCCGCCTGCGGCGTGAGCGCATCGCTTTTCATCACATGCGGATTGGTCAGCAGACGCAGAAATCCCATTTGTGTGACCCGGCAAAAGGCCAGCGTGTCGCCGGACGTTGACTCAAACCAGCGAATGGCCTGCCGATGCTGAGCGTGCTCGATGACAGCAAGTCCGATCCAGACGTTCACGTCAGGCAAAAAGATCGGCATCGGCGTGGTTTAACCCAAAAGGTCGTCGAAATCGAAACCGCGAAGATCCAGTTGCCGCCGGCTGCGTAAATGGAATGACGGGAACTTGCGCGCCTTTCCGGGAGTCCTTCTGACCGGCTGGGGATTCCTGGCCTGTTCGATGGCATCGATAATAAATTGCCGGATCGTGATCCCTCGCGTCGCGGCAAGGATCTTTGTCTCCCTGAACAGGGAATCGGGGAGATCGACAGTGGTCCGCATACTAATCTGGTCCATATTAACATAAAGGCATAAATATGCTTTTGGACAAAATCCGGGCCTGGCTTTCGGCTGAAGGTGTTGCGTTCCGGGAGGTTCATCATGAGCCCACCCGCACATCCGAGGATTCAGCCCGCGCCCGGGGAGAAGAACTGCGTGTGGGCGGCAAAGCGCTGCTCATCAAGGTTGACGAGGTTTACCGCTTGTTCGTCCTCAGCGCGGACCGGAAGCTCGATTCGGCGGCTGTCAAGCGGCATTTCTCGGCACGCAAGACGCGGTTTGCGACGCCGGAAGAACTCGCGGACTTGACCGGGCTCGTGCCGGGATCGGTCCCTCCGTTCGGTCATCCGGTACTGCCCTTCCCGTTGTATGCGGATCCGTCGGTTTTCGCGAATGAGCGCATCGCGTTCAATGCCGGTTCACTGACCGATTCCATCGTGATGCCGGCCGGCGATTACCGCCGGCTTGCCGCGCCTGAGGTATTCGAATTCGCAGTCTGATTGGGTTTCGTAAGGAGCCGGATGGCTGCGCCGATCAAAGCCGATATCGGCCCGCAGCCCGCAATCGTGACCTGGTACCAGCCCGGCCGCGAAACTCCCTCCTGGCGCATCGAGAGGAAGCTCATGCCTATCATCAGCAGGCCGACCGCCGCCGCGTGGGGGAACTCGTGCGCTCCCGCGATGCGGGCTGCGACATACCCACCGAGAATGGCGGCCGCTACGGTCCACGTCACGCTGAGCAGCAGATAGTTGCCTGGCGCTGGTTTGCTCAAGGTACCGCCGGTCAGGCTCCCGGCGAAGGCCGACAACATCTGAACGATGGCAAGGAAAACGCCGAAGCCAAAGAGCACTCCCAGCACGCTGCGGGCGATTTTCATTTCTGCACCTCGTTCTGGATCGCCTCCAGCTCCCGCCCCGCTTCACCCCATTTGCCCTGGCTCGCCAGATCGCGATAGCGCTGCAGATGCTGGCGAATGCCTTCAATGCGCGGGTCGGAACTCTTCGGCGCATTCGTCTGTAGTGGCGCCTGCGCCGGCCCCGGCGGCTGATTCTGTTGCGCCGACGGTTGCGTTCCGGTTTCCGAGCCGCCGGGCTGGCTGAGTGCCGCCAGTGCTTCTTCGTAGGTATTGGAATAAATCAGCCTGTTGCCTACGGCCAGCACTATTTTTTTCAACTGCGGCATGCGCGCCTGCGTGGCCTGGAGGTAAATCGGCGAGACATAGAGGAACGTATCGCCCACCGGCAACACCAGCGTCTGCCCCTGCAGCACCTGGGAGCCCTGTTGATTCCAGAGCGTCAGGTCCTTCGAAATATTCTGATCCTGATTGATCCGCGCGTTGATCTGCATGGGCCCGAGCGTCAACTCCTGTTTCGAAAGCTGCAGCACCACCACTTCGCCGAGCTTGTCGCCATCGCAGCGCGCGAGCATCACGCCGATCAGGTTCTCCTTCGAGAGCGGCGTGAACGTCGTCATCAGCATGAATTCCGGTTTCGCCTCGCCGGGAAGCGTGGCGAATACGTAGGTGGGGCTCACCGGTCTGGGCTCGGCGTTCTGGCCCGACGAATATCTGGCCAGCTCCCACACGTCTTCGTTGTTATAAAAGGACTGCGGATTCCGCATGTGATAAACGCGATACATATTCGCCTGCACACTGAAGAGCTCCTCGGCGTAGCGTGTATGCGCGCGCAGGGCGGACGGCATCCGGGTCGCGTCTTCATACAAGGCGGGAAACAAAGTTCTGTACGACTCGATCACGGGATCGGCCGGATCGAACACATAGATATGCGTTTCGCCGTCGTAGGCGTCGATCGTCGCTTTGACGGAATTGCGCATATAGTTGATGCCGCCATAAATGTCGATCTGGCGCGAGAACGGATGTGAATCGGACGTCGTATACCCGTCGAGAAGCCAGACCAGCCGCCCCTCCGGCGTAACCGCGATGTAAGGGTCGTTGTCCCACGTCAGATAAGGAGCCAGCGTCTGCATGCGTTCGCGCACCCGGCGGTGAATCATCATGCGGCTGTGGTCTGTCAGATAGCCGGTCAGGATGATATTCGAATCGCCAAAGTTAAGCGCCGCGGCTGCACGCATCAGCAACGACGATATGGGAAATCCGCCTTTCCCCGCGTAGCGGGTCTTCGCGTTGTCGGAGCCCTTCGGATAATCGAATTCTTCCTGCGCCGTATCGACGAACACTGGCTCCTGCTGGAACTCGCCATAGTAGAGTTCGGGGCGTACAATCTTCAGCGACGGCGTTTTGACCTCCGGCGGCATGTCCTCGATCAGATAAACAGGCAGTCCGGTCGGAGTGATCTTGCTGACCTCCGCCATCACGAGCCCGTAGCCATGCGTGTAGATGAAGTGCGGGTTGATCCAGCTGGATTGCGTGCCGGGCAACTGCGTGATATCTAGTTCTCGGGCGGAAAGCAGCACTTGCCGGTACTCTCCGTCGAGATTGTACCGGTCCACGTCGGGAGGTTCGTGAAACGCATAGTAGGGGCGCAGGGCCTGCATTTGCGTGACGGTGTCGTGGAACGGCTTCCAGTCCCACAGCCGAACGTTGTCGAGCAGAGGCTTGTGCTTCGACGTGTCGATTGTCGCGTTGGGGTCCGTATGCATTTCGATCTCGCGCGCTCTGGTCGAAAGCCCATACGCCGCGCGGGTGGCCTCGATGTGCGTTTGAATGTATGGACGCTCCAGGGAGATTTCGTTCGGCTTGACATAAAGTGCTCCGGCAATCGACGGAACAATCAACATAAGTACCAGGCTTCCGCCGACTACCACAGCCGTGGCGATCCAGCGCCGCGCCATCACCAGCCCTGCGCCCACAATCAGAGCGGCAATCACGAGCCAGTAAAGAGGCAGCGCGAAATGGTCGTCCGTGTAGTCGATCCCGACCATGAACCGATGCTGGTTCCAGACCATCTCGAACCGGGCCAGGTAGAAACGGGCCGCGAGAGCGACCAGGAAGAACGCGAGCGCCCCGCGCAGGAACTTCGACTCCAACCCGCCGCTCAGGCGCAGCAGCGAAAAGTCCATCGGTCCGCGGGTGATTTCGGGAAGCGTGAACCGTAACTGCCAGCCGCGCGCGGACAGCCAGTAAACCAGGATCGTCAGGATGACGACGGCAAAGATGAAGCCCCGCAGATCGGACCAGAAAGGCAGATCGAAAAGATAAAACGTCACGGGCTTGCCGAAGATCGGGTCATGGAAACCTTCGAAGTTTTGCAGCGAACGGCTGCCCGCAAAACGCAGGACAGTCCAGTTATCGATGCTGGCGTCGGAGACGAAGAACGCGAAGGCGAGAAGCGCGACGCTCGAAATTCGCGAATAAATGGGGTAGTCGCTGACCTGGCCGCCCGCGAATTTCACGCCGCGGGCATGGGCGATCAGCAGCACGATCCACGTGATCAGGGTTGCGCCCGCGATGGGGAGAGTGGAGTACGCATAGAGATCGATCCACGTCCTCACCTGGCCAAGTTCTTTCCACCACGAGTAGTCGATCAGCAGCGACGCCGCCCAGCGCGTGCCGATCAACAGCGCGACCAGCAGAATGAAAAGGCCGATCAGTCCGATGCGGAGGCCTCGGCTTCTCCCGCCTGTTATTGCTCTCGGTTCTTGTCCTGGAAAGTCCATACGATTTCGCCCCCGACTATCGTCGCGAGCGGGCCGCCGCGGAAACGTCTTCCGCCAAATGGAGAGTTACGGCTTTTCGAGAACGACTGTTGAACATCATATGCCCATTCCGTGTGCATGTCGAAGACCGTAATATCGGCGGGCGCGCCCGGGGCGAGCGTTCCGCGGTCCAGTTTGAGGATATTGGCCGGTCCGGTAGTAAACAATTCCACCATTCGATTAACCGTGATCCGCCCTTTATGCACAAGCTCCGCGAGCGAAAGGCCGATTGCGGTTTCGAGCCCCGTGATGCCGAACGGGCAGCGCTCGAATTCCTGCATTTTGTCGCTTCCGGCATGGGGCGCATGATCCGTCGCGATGGCGTCCACCACACCGTTGACAATCCCTTCGATCACGGCGTCCGCGTCGTGCCGGCAGCGCAGCGGCGGTTTCATTTTGTAATTGCTGTCGTAAGTGGCAAGTTCCTGGTCGGTGATGGCGAAATGATGCGGGGTGACTTCGCAACTTACCCTGAGACCGCGGCTCTTGGCGAAGGCGACCATCTCGACGGACCGCATGGTGGATAAATGCGCCACATGGTACCGCGCTCCGGTTAGTTCGGCCAGCAAAAGATCCCGCGCCACCATGACGTCTTCGGAGGCGGAAGGAATGCCGCCCAATCCGAGCCGCACCGATTCCCTGCCCTCATGCATGTCGCCGCCGGCGCTCAGGTTCAGATCCTCGCAATGGTCGATCACGGTGAGATCGAGGGCGCGCGCAAGTTCCATGGCCCGTCGCATAACGCGCGCGTTCATCACCGGCCGCCCGTCGTCTGAAATCGCCACAATGCCGGCTTCGCGCATGGAACCGATGGCGGCCAGTTCATCGCCCAGGCTGCCTTTCGTTATGGCGCCGATGGGAAACACGTTTACCTGGGCGACTTCGCGCGCGCGGTGCACGATGTAGCTGGTCACTGTCGCGCTGTCATTCACCGGCGTCGTGTTGGGCATGCAGCAGATGGTGGTGAATCCACCGGCAGCGGCGGCGCGCGCTCCGGTATCGATGGTCTCGGCATGCTCGCCTCCAGGCTCGCGCAGGTGCACGTGCATGTCGATGAAGCCGGGGGCGACAATAGCGCCCGTGGCATCGAACCGAAAGGCATCGGGATCGCTCAGACCCGTCCCTACGGACTCGATGCGGCCGTCGCGGATCAGGATATCCGCCCGCCCGTCGCCACCCGAGGCGGGGTCTATTACGCGGCCACCGGTTATCAAAAGCGATTTCATACTGCTTCGCCGCCAAGGATTCGTTCCAGCACCGCCATCCGGATCGCGATTCCGTTTCCCACCTGATTCAGAATCACCGAGCGCTGGCTGTCCGCGACTTCCGAACTGAGTTCGCGCCCGCGATTTATCGGGCCCGGATGCATCACGATGACGTCCGGTTTGGCCAGCGCCAGATGCTCCAGCCGCAGGCCATAGAAGCGAAAATACTCCCCCGCCGACATAGGCGCTTCGTGCTGGCGTTCCAGTTGCACCCGCAGCATCATGATGACATCGGCATCGCGGATCGCTTGCGTCATTTCGTAAGCCAGGCTCACGCCGGGCGCGAGCTGCTCGAGTTCCCGCGGCAACAGCGACGGTGGACCGCAAAGGACGATGTCGGCGCCGAATTTCGAAAGCAGATGCACGTTGGAGCGGGCTACGCGGCTGTGCGCAATGTCCCCGATGATGGCGACGCGGAGGCCTTCAAGCGTCGGGCGCTGATCCAGAATCGTGCGTGCGTCGAGAAGCGCCTGCGTGGGATGCTCGTGCGTTCCGTCACCCGCGTTGACGATCGGAATTTGCAGGTGCCGCGCCAGAAAATGCGGCGCCCCCGAAGCCGCGTGGCGCATCACGATCGCATTCGGCCGCATGGCGACCAGCGTGTTGAGCGTATCCACCAGCGATTCGCCCTTCGTGACGCTGGAACCCTGCGCGGCGATCGACACCGTATCCGCGCCCAGGCGTTTGGCCGCGATCTCGAAGCTGACCCGTGTCCTCGTGGATGCTTCAAAGAACAGGTTGACGATCATCTTGCCGCGAAGCGCATCCAGACGGCGGAAAGGACCGCTCTCGATGGGCTGAAAGAAATGGGCCCGCTCGAGGATCGCTTCTACCTCGGCGCGGTCCAGGCTCTCGATATCGAGCAGGCCGGCGGGTTTTGCGCCCGTGGTTTGCATCATGTCGGTTGCGTCATGCGGTTTGCATTAATTAAGCGGCTTCGGCAGTGGTCCGTTCTACAAGGAGCACCTTCTCCATTTGATCGATCTCCTGAAATTTGACCTCGATGATCTCGTCGTCGGTGGTCTGCACGGTACGGCCGACATAACGCGCTTCGATCGGCAATTCGCGATGGCCGCGGTCGATCAGCACCAGCAACTGGACTCGCGCCGGGCGCCCGTGATCGAACAGCGCATCGAGCGCGGCGCGGATAGTCCGGCCCGTGTAAAGCACGTCGTCCATCAGAATGATTTCCTTGTCCTGAACCGAAAACGGAATCTCCGTTCCGTTCAGAACGGGTTTGAAGTCGACCGTGCTCAGATCGTCCCGATAGAGATTGATGTCCAGAATTCCGACCGGAACTTTCCGCTTTTCCAGCGTG
>Ga0181530_10004441_pt1 | contig 14873 bp, 10 predicted proteins | sample PEATcosm2014_Bin_42_FD_119769 | JGI IMG/M metagenome (GOLD analysis project Ga0181530, IMG submission 119769) | Peatland microbial communities from MTU Mesocosm Facility, Houghton, MI, USA - PEATcosm2014_Bin10_60_metaG | ecosystem: Environmental > Terrestrial > Soil > Wetlands > Peat | place... | reverse complement strand
TGGGCGCGCTCGACCAATCGATCATCAAGTCGCTCGATGTGCATGAGGGGCAGGTGGTCAAGCAAGGCGAGGTGCTGGCGACGCTCGACCCGACCTTCACCACCGCCGATGTCGGGGCGCTGAGGGCGCAGGTCGCCAACCTCGACGCCGAAATCGCGCGCTGCCAGGCCGAGCTCGCACAAAAGCCGTTCGACATGCCGCAGCAGCAGGACCCGATCGCGAATTCCTACATCGCGATGCAGCGGCAATACTACCTGCAGCGCAAGGCGCAGTACGACGCGCAGCTGCGCAGCTACGACGAGCAAATTGCCCAGCTCAAGGCGACGATCGCGAAATACGTCAACGACGAGGCGCGCTACGGCGATCGCGACAAGATCTCGAAGGAAATCGAGAATATGCGTGCGATAGAAGCCAAGGACCAGGTCGGCAGCCGGCTCAATCTGCTGGGCGCTACCGACCAGAAGCTAGAAATCGAGCGCTCCCTCGAATTCGACCACAACGCGGCGATGGAAACCCAGCACCAGCTCGAAGCGACCGCGGCCACCCGCGAGACCTACATCCAGCAGTGGTTTGGCCAGGTCAGCCAGGAGCTGGTCACCGCCCAGGGCAATCGCGACACGGCGAACGAGCAGCTTACCAAGGCGAACAAGCACCAGGCTCTGGTTCGGCTCGAGGCCCCCGAAAACAGCATGGTGTTGAAGCTCGCCAAGCTATCGCAAGCATCGGTGCTCCAGCCCGGCGATCCGCTCGTCTATCTGGCGCCGCTCAGGTCCCCGCTCGAGGCCGAGCTGCATATTTCGGCTCCCGATATCGCTTTCATTCGCGTCGGTGACAAGACGACGGTCAAGCTTGACCCGTTCAACTTCATCGAGCACGGAACCGCCGAAGGCAAGGTGCGCTCCATTAGCGAGGGCGCCTTCACGACGGACGACAATGGCTTACCGACTGACAACAATGGCCAGCCGATCAAACCCTATTACAAGGTCCGCGTTGCGCTCGATTCGGTTGAGCTGCGCAAAGTTCCGGAAGGGTTCCGGCTGGTTCCCGGCATGACGCTGGGCGGAGAGATCCACGCCGGCACTCACTCGCTGTTCTTCGCCCTGATGAGTGGGGTCATAGGCGGCTTTAGGGACTCGATGCGAGAGCCCTAATCGATACCGACGCACTGCATCCCCTATCGAAAGGCCGCTATACGCTGGTATCGCTCATTGGCGTGGTTCCAGACCCGAATGATGCAGTGATGCGACCAACGTCGACTTGACTTACGAAGTCGCCTCAGAGAGGCAATAGCCGCGCCTCGACCAGTCCGCAAATGATCACAGCCAGATGCCTTGTTGCCAGAGGCCGTCAGGCCGTCAATCTGATCGCCGCGGAGAGATTGGCAGAGGCACGCATTGGTAAGAAACGATTAACCGTCCCGCCGCTACTGTCCGATCGGGAACCACCCGATTCGGTTGAAGAGGGCTGAATGGCACGATCTACGCCGCCGCGGGGACCAGGACAGCGAGAGGCGGGAGCCACAGTCGAACACGAGGGCGTAACGGGAACAGCAACGTTTCCGGTGCAAGAAGATACGGCTGCGGAGGCGGCACTTGTCTTGGCGCCGATGTCGGGCGGGCCAACTAGCGACTCTGCGGGAATGGCTAGAAGCCCACGACCGCGCCGCGGCATCGATAACGGCCACGATCGCGAGAGTGGCCCCGTAAATCCTGCAGCAGCGGGCAACGGGATACCATTTCGAGCACGGGAACGCCCAGCAATTGCCACTCTGCAACGCTGGGGAGCCGGGAAAACTTCAGAGGTGGCGCGATCCCCCCACCGCGGGCTTGAGGGCCAGATCGACGCAGTGGATTGGACTGCTATCAAGGGCTGGGTGTGGAGTCCAGAGACACCTGGGGAACGAATCCGACTTGAGCTGCTAGACGACGAAACCCCCCTGGTCACAACGATCGCGAACGAACATCGGCCGGAGTTGGTACAGCGTCGAATTGGCGATGGCGGCTACGGATTCAGCATCGAATTTCCGGACTTAGCAGAAGGCCGCCATATCCTGCATCTGCGCTGTGCTGATACCGGTGTAGATGCGCCAGGGTCGCCAATCGTTCTCAACTTCACTAAACCCGCCGCAACGGCACCGTCGGGGTTCCGGGCAGATTTAGTAAACGCAGGCGCTGTAGGACAAGGGCGGGCATCGACAACGCTGGACGAGGTCGCGGTCACGGAGCAGTCGGTCTTAGAGGAAGGGCCTTTGTCGCCTGTCCGGGACGATGACAGGATGCGATTGGTGTTCGCGTCAGAAATGAACGACGGTGCCGATCGTGCCCTTACCGAGCCCGACCAGGGACGAGTCGAAGGTCCCCGTTTTCAGGGCTACGTCGACGGCATCGACGCCCATTGGAGATTAAGCGGTTGGGCTTACGATCCCGACGGGGACGTACCCTTGACGGTAGAGCTCGCGGAACTTACCACCGAAGGTGAAGCGGTGATAGCGAGTGCCAGAGCAAACCAGCTTCGAGCAGATCTACTCGATGCCGGGTTGGGTCAGGGCGAATGCTCATTTTATATCCTAGTACCGCCTAACCTGCTTGACGGTAGATTTCATAACCTGCGCGTTTACGGAACCGAGTCAACCCATCGCGAACTAATCGGGAAGCCATTCGGCATTGTGTTGCCCCGGCTCGGTTTGGCCCAAAATCCCGCACGGACCCCCATTCCTGCGATAAAGATATTTCAACAATTTACCTACGCAGCCGTGCCGACTACGCCTCGACCGGGCAGCGAGGTCATCGACGAGATAACATCTGTTTTGCAACAAATTGGTGCTCGGTTCGGACATGCTGCAGCGCTTGGGCTGCTTTATGCGTATGTGCTGCGTAGGCCCATCGATAACGATGGCTTGGTCACGCGCCTAACGCGTATCCATACAGACCTGTCCGAGTATAAGGGTATCGTTGAAGAAGTGATTCAATCGGAGGAGGCGGTAATTATCCATGGGCCTTCAAGGTATTTAACGTTACACCCCCTAGAATGTTTAAGCGTATGGCTTAATGCAAAGTTTAGTATCCTGGAGATCCCCGGATGAGACTATACTACAGCGTGCGTACACGGCGGGCGCTCAAACAACGGCTTGGGAGCCTGCCTCTCGGCTTACCGCATTACTCCTACGGCATCGTGTGTCAACGGTTTTTGACGCTGTTCGCTGAGATGGGAATTCAAGCAATCGAACTACCGATGCCGGAGATATACCCCTCCTCTCGCGACATGCTGCCCGGCTCGGGCGACACAACGAGGCTGGTTCACGTGATGTTCAAGGCCTTTGACGAATTTCGGCTCCTCAAAGGGGCGTACAACGTGGCACATGTAGCGTGGGAGTACGGCAATCTTCCATCTTTCGACAGAATGTCGCAATTCCATTCGAATCGGACTCATCCGCTCAATGACTACGTGTATGCCTTGGGGCTCGTGGACGAGATTTGGGTCGGGTGTTCCTTCACCAGGGATACGCTTGTGCGCGCAGGGCTGTCCAACGTGCATATAATCCCGGCGCCGATTAGTTTACCTCGGGGCGGGTTGCTAGCCGCGAGGAAGGGCGAAGGCCTCTCCCGCGACGCCTTCATGCGCGCTCCCCTCCAAATCATCGAGTGCACCAGATCCTCGATCACCCGGGGTCAGGCTGAGGACCCGCCGGCGGCAATTGGCGAAGGCCTGTTTATGCGGATTGCCGATTGCAGACTTCGCGGCGGCAAGGTTTTTCTGTCCGTTTTCAATCCGCACGACCCACGGAAGAACCCTGGACCAATGCTTGCCGGATTCCAACGATATTGTCAGAGACATCAACCAAAGGACCTCTTGATTATCAAGATACTGGTGGATGGGAAATTCAATACACTCGACGACGTGCTCCGGGTCATCTTGCCTCGCCGATGCCGTGAGTCACTCACGTCATTGGATCTCATAGACTGCGAAAACATAATTCTGGTGTGTGGCCTTATGTCAGATTCCGAGATGGGCAGGATGTACGGCGCTGCCGATTTTTATCTGTGCACCAGCAATGCAGAAGGACAGAATCTTCCACTACTGGAAGCGATGGGTCACGGGGTCGTACCTATCTCGCCGGTGACGACGGCCATGGCCGACTACGTCACCGAGGACAACTCGATCATACTTCAAACGACCGAAACGCCCGTCTATGACAGCATAGCTTCGGCATATGGGTTATCCGACACGCGATGGTGCGAAGTATCAGCAAAGGAAGTCACTCTCGGCATAGAAAGAGCGGCTTTCCTCGATGGTGATACCCTGGAGGCAAAGCGAGCCGTTGCGATTCAAACGGTGGCGAAGCACTACTCTCCGGGGGCGGTGACCCCGCTCGTCCGCCAGCGGCTTCTCGAGATCGGGCAAGCCGTCGGAGCCAACTTGGAGCTAATCACCCATCAGCATCTCCTGGCCGCGGTTCAATGAAAGAGGCCCGCCTATTCCTCGACGTCTCCCCGCTTCGGGACTACGCCTGGACGGGGATACCCGCGGTTACAGCCAAGATCGCGCGGTATCTCCTTGACACCCGGCCGGAGGCGACGGTTTTCTATTACGGGCCTGATGTGGTGCTGCCGCAGTTTGTGTCGATTGCGATCGATCACGCACCCGGCGGGTATTTGCGAGCGTTCATCGAGTCAGGCACCGCGATCGCCGGTTCGTTAGACGGCGCCCTCAGGGGCGATTTCGTCTCGGTCGGGTTATTTCCCAATATCAAACCGGTCCATCGGGTATTCGACATCGAATTGGTCATTATCCATGACATCAGCGCCATTCTCATGCCGGAAATGCACACTCTGGAGGCAGCGGTCGAACACAGCCAAGCGCATATGCGCGATGTCGCCAGCTCCGATCTGATCTGTTGTGTTTCGGAGGCGACACGCCAGGATGTCATTCAATATTTGCAGGCTCCAGCGGAGCGGGTGTTCGTTTCTCACCTCGGGAGCGATCCTGTCGAGGAGGACACGAGAGAACTGCAATCATCCGAGCCGGTCCCGCCTTATGTCGTCATTCTTGGTACGATCGAGCCGCGGAAAAATCTTGGCCTCATAGCAGACTTCATTCGCTGCCGCCCGGAAATTTGCGATCAGATCGCCTTCTTTTTCGTTGGGCGGCGAGGGTGGGGCGTTCAGTTTGAGGAACTCTTCGGCGATATCATGCATATGTCCAAGTGCCGCGATCGCGTATTTTTCACAGATTATGTAACGGAAAAGCTGAAGAGAAGCCTTCTTCGCCACGCGCGTTTCGCCATTTATCCTTCGTTCTTTGAGGGATTTGGGCTTCCAGTGGTTGAGTCTATGGCGGCGGGCTGTCCGACGATTGCGTCCCGCAGTTCGAGTCTGGTCGAGCTTGGCTTGGATGATGCCGCCTATTTTGATCCCCTTTCGCTGAGCGACTTCAGCCGCGCGTTCGGGCAGATGCAAGCGATGACCATGCGAGACGAAGAGCGGCGGAGATTATCGCGGGATTTTGTCCGCCGGGCGTCAGTGTTCTCCTGGGAAACGTTCGTGAAACGCATCATGGACCGGGTGGAGGAAGCCGTCGGATCACTCTCCGGAGCGAGACCGTCAGGGCCGATAACCGTTCGGCAGCGCGGCCGACGCCGGACAATCGAGGGTGCGGCCAAGATGGAATCGAGCCAATGCGAGCGCGCAATCCGCTAGCGACACAAAAGAAAAGTTCCGGCTCCGGAGGATCGCAAATCGTCGGTTGCTCTATCCGCAGATCGTCCGCCGAAGATCGGAGGTAAGCTTGCCCCAGAAGGGAATTAGCCCATGACCAGCGCGTCGATAACGAACCATGACCATCCGATTATCGTCATGTCCTTTAATCGGCCGCGTTATCTGGAGGCGGTATTAAAGGGCTTAGTGGCCCAAGTCGGCTGTCGCCTGTCCGAGCGCTCCATTTCGCTGTTCCAAGACGGAGCGGTCAACCGGTTCAGTGGCGAGCGGCGTGCCGAGCAAAGCGATATCGATGCCTGCGTTCAACTATTCCAAAAATATTTCCCGCAGGGTCGCATCTTTTATTCCAATGTGAACGTGGGCATAGCGTTGAATTTCGAGCGCGCGGAAAAGCATGCTTTTGAAACATTGAACGCAGAGGCTGCCATATTTTTTGAAGACGATTTGGAGGTGTCGCCATATTACCTTTATTCTTTGGATCATTTTCTGAGCCGAGCGCTGGTCGACGAGCGAGTCGGCTATGTAGCCGTGTACGGGTACCATCGAACACCACTTCATGAGCAGGAAAAGGCCCCCGGAAAGCTCGTGCTACTCGAACACAATTGGGGATTTGGCTTGACGAAACGTCAATGGACCAAGAACAGACATTATACTGACGCATATGTCGATCTAGTACGTAACTGCGACTATCGGCTGCGGGACACCAAGCGGATTTACCGGCTCTTTGCCTCCTGGGGGCTCGGTTGCCCTGGAGATTCGCAGGATGTCGCCAAGACGTTGGCATGCTGCCTCACCGGTGGCGTCAAGCTGAACATACAGGCCTGTCTTGGAAAATATATCGGAGCCGCCGGCGTACACATGAAAAAGGAGATGTATGAACGGCTTGGCTACGAGGCGACCGCGATTTACCCGGTCGCCGTAACCGAGTTCGAAGAGTTAACCACCAAGCGATATAATGAAATTTTCAAGGTCCAAATGAAATGGGCCACCGAAAGGCCGTGCCAGTCCGAAGCGAACGATCAGTTAATTGTGCCTCCGACGATCGTGGAACCAACTACGCAACAGCAAATCGTGTCTGATAGATCCGCAGTCCCTAGCCCGAGCGAGACAAATGAATTGCTGAATGCCGCCCATATCATACTAACCGGCAAGCCGGTGACAAAGTCCGTCCTGCAGAAATTGAAAGGCGTGACGGACCCGATGATAATCAGGCAACGCTTTATACGCGACCCGGCGCTATTTTCGGATTTTGTCGAACTGCGTATCTCCCACGAGATCGGCGCGCTACGGGCAGCGCGATCGTCCGGCACGATTAAGCTGGTACTTGGAGCGGCCGGCACGTCATTTCCGGGCTGGGTATCCACAAATGCGCATCTTCTTAATCTCTTGAAACCTGAAACCTGGCTCGCATGGCTAGATGAATGTTCGGTCGAGGCCATGCTTGCAGAGCACGTATGGGATCATTTTGACGAGGAGGAGGCACTTATCGCGGCGCGCACTTGCCACCGCTTTCTCGCGCCAGGGAAGCATATTCGTATTGCTGTTCCAGATGCGTTCATGCCGGATCCAGAGTACCTGGAGATATGTAAAGTGGGTGGTCGTGACGGACACAAAATGTTTTATGATTATAAGTCTCTATCGTCCGTTTTTGAGAATGCGGGATTCTCAGTTAGTCTACTCGAATATTGGGAAGAGAACGGCGTCTTTAATGAAAATGAGTGGAGTAGTGAGGATGGCCACATCGGTCGTTCACATAAATTTGATCCGAGAAATAATGACGGCAAACTCAGTTTTACCTCTCTTATTGTTGATGCGATAAAAGCGGATTAGGCGTTATGCCTGAACTTGCTCCGCGGATGAGCCCAACCGAAACCGCACTATTCATGGATCTTCTCGATAGCTCAACTTGCTATCTGGAATATGGGGCTGGCGGGAGCACGCTCTTGGCAGTCAGATCGGCATCCAAACAGATTGTGTCGATCGAGACAGATAGCGCTTGGATCGCGCGATTGAAGCAGCATGAGGAAATAGCGGCTGCAATCACGGCTCATAGACTCATCTTTCGCCATATCGATGTGGGTCCAGTTGGAGAGTGGGGCGTCCCGAAGGGCGACGAAAAATTACGCAACTGGCCGCGGTACGCCATGGAACCTTTTATCTCTACTGATTTTGATTTCGATACCATATTGGTTGACGGCCGCTTTCGTGTACATTGTCTGTTGGCGATCGTAAACTGCGCCACCCCAAAAGCAAGAGTATTTCTACATGATTACGGTTTTCGTCATGGATATACTATTGCAGAAAAGTATTTTGATACAAGTAGTAACGTTGAGTCCAGCGTTATATTGAAAATCAGGAGTAACATAAACCGCCGCGCGCTTTATCTAGATCTGATCAATTCACTTTTTGCGGTTTAAGAAGCTGGTCGCCGCCGTGTCGTGCGCACCGCTAGGGGGCTCGCGATGAATAACTCTGGTTTCGTTAGAAGCGCCTACCTGGGAGCGCTCCATAGAGTTGCTGACGGCGATGGCCCAAAGTTCTGCACCCAACAACTTGACGAGGGGACTACTACGCCAGAGGAGGTCATCGAGAGTTTGGTAAACTCTGATGAGACGGCAAGATTTGTTGGCACCTCACAAGAGTACGATTTCAACAGGGACCCCCAATTTAGTAATTTCAAAACCCACAAAAGCTTGCGAGATGATGCTAGAACCATAAGACACCGATCTAGTGGAGCGGCTCTGACTGATGGAGTCATGCGGATGAACCGCAAAGCGGCAAAATTATCCTGGCGAATTCTTTCGTCCATTTTTCACCACTAGGAGGAGATGTCCTTGGCAGTGACAAATGATGATGTGATTTGGTGCTACCGGCAGCTTCTGGGGAGGGAACCCGAGTCGGGGCAAGCTGTACTCGACCACATAGCCGTCGCGGAGGATTTTCGCGTATTGGTTTTGAGATTTGTCCGCTCACCGGAGTTTCAACAAAAAATCACCGCCGCTGCCAGGGCCCGTAGACAGGCTGACTCGACACCGTGAACTCAGCGACTAGCCGCCTCTCTTATAGCCACCTCGTTGGAGTGGACTGCTGCGGTTGCGTGCATTTGTAGCGGTTGTGGCCGCTATGGAGTTTCAAAATGATGAGGCGGAAATTCCTCTCACAATTTGTTGGAATAACCTCAGCGCACCTTCTCGGTCGATCGCGTTCATTCGCGTTCGCTTCCGAGGATCCTGCCGCGACTACCGCGGCGCGGCTGCGGTTAAGCGTGGCCGAAAGCGGGCGCTACCGCAAGGATCCCACCGACATTATCCAAACGAGGTTCGACCTCTATAAGCGGCTAGGGTTCGGCACGCTGCGCACCAGTTTTGAATGGCGCGAAGTTGAAATAATCGAAGGTCGATGGCAGGAGCCGCCATATGTGAGGAGTTATTTGAAGCAGGCGATCACCACCGGGTTTCGGCTAAAACTGACCGTGGCAACGCTGGGCGGGCCGCCGCAATGGTATCTTGACGCGCATCCCGACGCGAAAATCTGCGATGCCGCAGGGGAGTTCAGTAAGAACGATTTGTCTTTGTGGTATCCGGGGCTTCGCGCCGTGCTCGCCGAGAAGACCGATCGGCTATTCAATTGTCTCTTTCAACTTGATTTATTCGAGGCCGTTGATGCGATATTTGTGGATCTTGGACCGGCCGGCGAGCCCGTGTACCCGGCCACCTGGACGATGGGAAAGAGCAATGGTCGCGTGACGACACCATGGTTTTACGACGATCACGCCCAAGTAGATTTCCGCCAGAGCATGGAACGGAAATACGGCAGCCCGGCCGCAGCCAACCGAGTTTGGCAAACGAACTTCTCCAACTGGACGGCAGTTAGGACACCGCTTCCTGGTGAGTGGCCCGGGGTGATATGGGAAGATGTACTGACGTGGTATCGCGACAGCAAACGGTCATTTATTCGCTGGCAGGTCGAAAATTATCGACGAGCGCTGGCTACGTATGCGGGGGGCTGTGCGATAGGGCTGATCATCATGATCCCCGGCAGCCACTTAGTGCCGGAGGAATGGCGGCAAGCTGCTCAATCAGGGAGGCCGGATTACTCTTTGATGATCATGACCGATTCCGAATTCCTCATGGACCTGGCAAAGGAAACAGGTTGTACGCTGCAATATACCGCCGTACAAAACGAGGAAGAGGTTCATTATCTGCTACAATATATGAAGGATCATCACATAAATCAATCGCTATGGGGAGAAAACGCAGGGGTTGACGCGGTAGCCAAAAATCCAGACCATCTCGCTGATGTCGTCATCCGAAACGACCTTTATGGATTTGAGTATGTAAATTCAAGCTACGTGTTCGGTTCTGACCACGTTTCCCCAAACGAGACATTTCGTGAGCTAGGTGGCGCCTGCCAGCGTCTGTACCGAGCGTTTGCGGGCTAATCGCTCGTAGGATTGCCAGCGCAGATCGTGCCGCGGCGATCTACACGCTGATCGGCACCGCCAAACTCACGACGTCGACCCGCAAGCCTGGCTCGCCTTAGAGACACTGACCTGTCGGCGCTAAGTGTGGCCTTCCCTGGGAAAGCCAACCCGGGTCAGCGCCAAGTCAGGTCGGTATTGTTAGACTAGTAGTCGCCGGCAGACCTCGTACACCTCTATCGGCCGCAGCTCCGTCAGGCAGGCCAGGCCACGCCAGCAAGCGTTCGGATCCGACAGATAGCACGGGCTGCAGGCCACGCTGCGCCGGATCGCAACTGCGTTCGGCCCTAACGGACCCCATTCCCGCGCATCGACTGTGCCCGAATGGATACCGATCGTCGGGACGCCGAGCGCGGCTGCCAGATGGTGTGGGCCGCTATTATTGCCAATGAATAGCGCAGTATTTGCGAGAAACTCCGGCAGCTCTGACAAAGGAAGTTGGCCTACCACAGATCGCAATGCAGCTTCACGTGGTACCATCGCAAGCACCTCTTCGGCTATCTTGGCCTCGTCACGGCTGCCGATCAGTACAATTTCAACATTATGAGCCGCAACCAGGAGGTCTATCAGCGCGACGTAGTGCTTAGCCGGCCATTGCCGGATCACAGAACCTACCCCGGGGTGGATGCAGACAAGTTTTTTTTCGGGGCTACGAGGGCTGGGTTTAAATCTGACGTTCTTTGGTCGCGGTGCGCAACAGATGAGCTGATTGAGTGCCGCGGCGGTCGCGATGGCATCAATCAGCCTTACCAGGTCGTCTCCAACATGATTTCGCTTCCGCATTGTCGCCGGGTCTTGTTCCCATTCCATCACGATGTCGAGCCAGGGAAACTGTCGACCGTGATCGAACCCCGCAAGCCAGCGCGCGCCCGAGAGTTGCAGTAGCGGCCGCGTCTCCGGGGCTTTGCGCAAATCGACAGCAAGGTCAAAACGATAAGGCATAAGCCGATCACGAAGCGAAGTATAATCTTCCTGCGATAGTTGACGCTGACCAAGCTCCGAACGAGCAAAAAAGAACTCAAATTCGACAACTCCCTCGAGCCCAGGCAAGAGCCTCGTCAACGCCATGCTCGCGGGAGCCACGAGCAGATACAGCCGGGCTTGCGGAAATAGTTGTTGCAGACGTCGCAGTGCCGGGATCGCAGTGACAAAATCGCCGATGTGATCAAGCTTTACAGCGAGTATCTTCCTTATTTGTGTCCGATCAAAGAGAGGATGGCTGGAATAAACGAGTTCCAATGGTTCCGGATCGTATGAATAATCCTCACTGTTGCGGTTCAAATAGGGATGATAGAACGGATCTCCCGCCTGAAGCTTGTGCATCCAGCGCTTATCGAAGCCTATGGCGTCAAAATCATCGTCGAGCTCTTGCCGGCTCGCCTGCTCGTGGTGGATCAAGGTAGCATGCGGCGTATAGACAACGCGCTTACCGCGATCCCAGCAACGCAGACAGAAATCGACATCGTTATTCACTATCGTGTGACTCTCATCGAATCCCCCTTGCTCTTCGAATTCTGCTCGGCGAATTAGGAGGCATGCGCCCGTAACGGCAAAGACATTTCGCTCCGTAAGCGCGAGCGCGAAATATCCGGGCTCTGTTTCGGCTGCCCTGCGAAATGCGTGCCTGCCGCCGTTTGGCGTCCAAATTATCCCGGCGTGCTGAACCCTCCGATCGGGGTATAATAAGCGCGCCCCAACAACGCCAACCTCAGGCCGCTCTGCATGTTCCAGGAGTGCCTCGAGCCACTCAGGTTCAATAACCTCAATATCATCATTGAGAAACAGTAGAAATTCCCCCTTCGCCTCGCGTGCGGCGACGTTGTTGAAGCGCGACCAGTTGAAGGGCTCAGGCAAGCTGATGACGTTATCGGCATGTTGACGCAGCCAAGCCTTCCAATGGCGTCGCGACGTCGGAATGTTTTCAACGCAAATTATCTCGAAGTTGCGATAGGCCGTCTTCTCACGTAACGTTTCAATGCACGTCTTAACGAGGCCCTTTGAGGCACACGTCGGGACGATAATCGACACCAGGGCCGTGGTACTGATCGCGCGTTTTAATCGGTAATAGCCTGGGAGCCAGCCGTTGCGGATTTCACCGCGAACTTTGCGGCGATGGCGGGCGCGCTCAAGTGCCGCCCGCTCCTGGTCAGGATGGTCGAGCTGCGGACGCCCGCGCTCGCACAGCAATTTGGCTACATGCGTGATTTCTGAGGCAGCCTCAGTGCATCGCATAATCAGGTCGTAATCACCAAATAGAAGCCATTCGCCAACGGTTGCGCGGGCGCGGCTTAGGACGCTCGGTATCGCACACCAAAATCGACCAATGTAATTGGTTGAAGTTAGTAGATCCGGCGACCATTGGGGCTTGAAGAATGGCTCGTAATAGCCGCTTCTGGGGCTAACTCTACGCTCGTCGCTGTAGAATAATTCTGTAGCAGGGTGTAGGCCAGAAGAAATTGCCATTTCGAGTAAGGCATCGCACCCCAATATATCCCCGGCTAAAAGCACGCCCGTCAGGTCAGGTTGCTGGCTTTGTCGGGGGCCACCGAGCAGGTCAATCAGAGGAGTATCAGTCGGAGAACTCAGCCGATCCTCAATCCGGCCGGTGATATCATCAAAACCCTCAATTAGCCGCACGCCACACCGGTCGGGGATCGTTCCCCCTCGGCGCACGACTACGACAGACCAAGCGGCGTAGGTCTGATCGCGTAAGCTTGCGAGAGTCCGTTGGGCCGCGTCGACTTCTGCCTCAGTTTCTCCGATCCCGAGAACGAGCCCAAACCTTGGATGCCAGGAGAGACCGGAGAGGATGCTTAACCCCAGCTGTACCTCTGACAGCGGCATCTTGCGGCGCAGAACCGACGGCCCTTCTTGGGTAGGTGCCTGTAGGACCTCAATGGAAAATTCCGATGTGGTGTGAAGCCCCGTCTTCGCCCTCGATTCAACGCTAATGCGGTGTCTTCCAGCACCCAGCATTGTTGCGGGAAGCATCAAAGCAAAGCCGCTCGTTTCGGCCCCATCCCAGCCCGGATACGCGTCCGCAATATCTCTCCGCCGAATCCCGTAATACGCCGCTCCGGCGCGCTTACCGTCTAAATCGATTTCGATCGAGGCTATGCCACCCCGCGCCACAGTCCAACCTTCAATAATTAAGGTGCCACGTACGGATTCGATTGCGGTACCGCCTGCTATTGCCGGCCGATCAACGTGGAGCAACAATTCCGCTGCCGTCGCCGGTCCACCTGCGCCGGCTTTGGCACCGGAATCTCCGTCAGCCACTCCCCGTCGCTGCTTTGGACCAACGATATTCGCCGCATGGTGGTCTTGGGGCGAGAGCGTCTTAATCAGGTATGATCGGCGACTATGCACCGGGGCGCTCAATGATACGTAACCTGATCGCGTTCAGCGGATCATTATCGGTGGAAGGCAAGCAAGCTTCGCCGTTGCGGGCCGGCCCTGCTATCCCACTCTCGAAAAAGTAGCCCTCATACACAACGTCAAACTTTTCGCGGAGCGCGGGCACCAAACGGATAGCGAAACCGGTGAGTGACAAGCCACGTCCCCGCGAGCCGCAAAGCCTGGCGTCCGTCACCCACGGGGTTTGTCGACCGCCAAGCCCGAAGGCCATATATTCGATCTGCGCGGGATTTATCGCCTCCAATGGGCGGACGGCAAACCCTTCAACGCGCAGACGTTGACCTGGATTGCCAACCCATCCGCGAGCTCGTAGCCGGCTATCGCCCTGGCGTTGAATATGCAAAATGAGTTCGCAGGCGATCTCGCGGCCCGAGCGGTCGGCAGATGCTATCGGTAGACCGGCTGTTCCCTCAGGTTCGGATAGATGATTGAGATCTAAGATCCTCAGCGGCGGGAGCGCCACATCCTGAGTGACGCCATACGTTGCCACGAGGACGCTGCCGCCGTCCGCAGGCACTTTCACAATAACTGTGCCGCCCTTAGCACCGAGCCAACCCGGTGCTTCGCCTGAGCTCGACATAAGGGCTACCGAGGCGCGACGCTCGCTGGGTCCCGCCGAGATGTATGTCGCGGGAAAGGTAGAGTTGGTAACCGCATTGCTCCTGGGGCTAAGTCCTTCAATTATCAGGGCGTATAACCCTTCTTCGAAGGTTAAACACTGTGCTCGTCCTTCAGTGTCCCATCTTCCAGACTCAGTAGTAACGGGGCTGCGGCTTTCCACGGGCACCTCTGGGAGCCCAACTTCCTTGGCTTCAGTTCGTTGTGGCCGCTTGGCCTCGGACGAATTTTGGCTTTTCCTTGGCGATCGCGTTTTCATCTTTGCTTTTGAGTTGGTGTCAAGATTAGGTGCGCTGACCCGGATTCGCAAATTTGTTGTCCGCCTGTATTGTTGGTAACCGCAGCTTTGACGGCTGCTGTGGTGCACCACACCTTGTGGGTTAATGGTTAGAAAATCGTTACATTCCTGGCGGCTTGAATGGACGACGGTGCTTCTTCAGAGCCCGACTCTCCAGGTGGTTCGTAAGCCACAGGAGGAACGCCGCCAGGCCACATGCCTTTGAAAGCCGGCAACACCTCAGCTGCTAGTACCTCTGCACAGAGGATTTGACGAGTTGCCCGTGGCGGGCGCGGAGGGGCGGTAGCGCTTCGGGCTCGACCAGCACCTCGATGCTGCGAGCGATGCCGGGTTGGCGTCGGATCAG